>Ga0076134_111_pt1 | contig 1797 bp, 3 predicted proteins | sample RifGroC2_FD_67720 | JGI IMG/M metagenome (GOLD analysis project Ga0076134, IMG submission 67720) | Parcubacteria bacterium GW2011_GWC2_42_13 | reverse complement strand
AGCTCTGGTTGGAAGCCGAATCTTTTTTCAACCGCTTTTTCGTCGTAAACAATCGTATCCTCCAATCCTTTTTTCAAAGTGTAGACAACCACTTGATTGTTTTTCACCAACTGCAAAGTGTCCAAATCGCCCGAAGCGATAATAATTTTAAGGTTAGAGGGTGGAGATTGGAGATTTGTCCGCCAGCTGGCGGATGATTGTTCCACGATTGTTCCGATAATGTCGTCGGCTTCAAATCCCTCTTTCTCGTAAATTGGAATACCAAAGGCCTTAAGGATATGTTTTAGGGCGCTGGGCCTTGTAATTTTCGTAAACAATATGACGAAATGTCGGCTTTGGTAAGTCGTAGCCGGCGACCAAATAATCGGGTTTAAGCTCGCGGATAATTTTTACGAGCATGGCAATGAAGCCGTAAAGAGCGCCTGTGGGCTCGCCTTGGGGCGAAGTGAAAGCAGGCAGAGCGTGAAAAGCCCGATGCAGAATGGCGTGAGCGTCCAGAATAACCAACACCTGTTTTTCTTTAGAATGTAAAATTCTACGCTCTTTAGATTGTGATTTTTCTTGTTTTATCATCGACAACTTTGAATTTAATTTGAACGCACTTTTGAGGCAATATTTTTTTTACTCGGTCGGCCCATTCTATTAAAACAACATTTTGAGGAGTAGAAATTATTTCTTTCCAACCCAGAGCCAGAAGTTCTTTTGGATTTTTAATCCGGTAAGCGTCAATGTGAACAAATTTATCAAATCCTACGGATCTACGACTTCCGTAGAGTTTATAAATTTTTGTAATAACAAAAGTTGGACTTTGGATTTTTTCTTTAATACCCAGGGCTTTGGCGAAAAATTGGGCAAAGGCGGTTTTTCCGGCGCCCAATTCTCCTTCTAAACCAATGACAACAGCTTTCTTGTTTTTCTCCCGCCAGCCGGCGGATAAAATCTTTTTGGCTAAATCTTGAGCGATTTTTTCGGTTTTTTTAAGGTCAGCGATGATAACTTTCATTGCTATAGTTTAACATTTATTAAGCTTTAAATTAAATAGTTATTTCGCGACAAAACAAAAAGCGGATGCTGGGATTGAACCAAACATCCGCCTCCTTTATTTTATCGCCTCCTTATTTTAAGTTTAAAACCGCCCGGCGAGCCGCGTCCTCGCAGAGTTTGTCTTCATCGGCCCAGGATTGATACTCCCAGGCCGAACTTTCGCCCTTGCTGGTGGCCCGGACATTCCCAAGCTCTGACCGTCGTGATACTGCTCCAGTAGCCGGAGCGGTCGTGGTCCGAGTAAACCATAATCTCATACTCGGCCGTGTCCTTACGGACCACGGGCTGGGCTCCTCTAAGCCCAAGCCAATTCTCCAAGGTGTGGCCGACCACGCCGGAGTCGCAAAAAGACGAAGAGTCCCGGCCAGATGTCACCATCACATTTTTTCCATTCAGCCACTGAATGGTGACGCTAGGTTTTTCCGTTAGGTCCCGATTTAAAATCGGGCCTGTGAATGAAGATGCGCCCTCTATGTAGAGGGTACCGCATCCCGCCAGAAACAGAATCATTATCATTCCTAACACCGCCGTTTTTCTCATCTCTTTATCCTCCTAGATATTGATATTTTTATTTCAAGCTTGTTTTTTTCTACTTGAAGTATATCATATCTCGCTTTATTTGTCAAACTAACCATTTTTCAACGATCGTTTGAAAATGGTTAAAACAGAAAAAGGAGGTCCGAAGACCTCCTTTGCTAATTATGGAGGTTTAACCTCCATAGTTTATGCCTATTCCTGCTGGCGCTTTTTGAT
>Ga0076134_120_pt1 | contig 1854 bp, 2 predicted proteins | sample RifGroC2_FD_67720 | JGI IMG/M metagenome (GOLD analysis project Ga0076134, IMG submission 67720) | Parcubacteria bacterium GW2011_GWC2_42_13 | reverse complement strand
GTGGAAGAGCCGGTAAAAGCCGCGGCAAAATTTCTTAGATTTTCACCGGTTTCATCTAAAATTCGGATGACCGAAGAGCTGGCGTTTTTTGACCAGACCGCTTCCAAAATTCTGGGAATGGTGGTGTTGGAAATTCTGTTTTTTTCTTCTCCACTGGGCCCGATTTCGTAAAGATGGCCGGTGGCTCTTTCTATGTATCTAACCTTGCCGTTAGCAAAGGTTGCTCCGGCAATGGCTTCTTGAGTCAGTTTAAGAAGCTCGGCTTCTTGTTTTTGAGTTTGAAGGTCTTCCGGGGTTTGGCCGGGCGCGGTGGTCGTTGCCAAAGGACGCGAAGTTATTTCTTCTTTTTCACCCGCGGGAAAAAATCGGGAAAGAATACCTTTGTTTTCTTCTCCGGCCGGTTTTTTAATAAAAACAAAAATCAAACCGATAACAACAACCGCGACGATGATGATTAAAATTAAAATTCTTTTTTTGGACATGTTTTAGTTTCTAGGATTGATTATTGTTTTATTTTTTTAGCGCAACACTGCCCGTTAGCCGGTCGTAGTCCGAGTCTCGCAATACTTTCACATTCTGAAACAGGCCGGGTCCAGTAGCTCGTTTCATTTCCTGATTCTCCTTCATTTAAACATAAAATTCTGTCGCGAGGAGCAATCCATGTATAATAGTTATATGGCGGAGGAGTGGATAAATCGCCGGGAAAACTTCCGTTGGTTGTGGGGGTTACGGGGCCTAAGCCAGATTCAGCAGTGCAATTTACGAATCTATAAATACCGGTCGGAGTTCTTGGAATTGCTTTTTTGCAGTTTTCGCAAACTGATGCGGGAACACTATAAGAGATTTTTCCGGTGTTGGGTTCCAGCGCGTTTATCACATCTTCGTAATTACAATATATTCCAAAATTAGGGGTTAAATTTCGTTTAGTAAGGGTTATCGGTTGGATGCCCAAATCCAGATTAACCAGATTGGGATTGATGGTATATAAAATCAGATAAGCCGCAATAGCCAGAACCAATCCGCCGATGGCTGACCAGATTCTGGATTTGGCTTTTTCAATGGAGCTGGCGTTGCCGCCGGAAGTGATATACATAATGCCGCCAAAAACAATCATTAAAACCGCCAGGGCTCCGGCCAGAACCAGCATAAATTTAAAAAGCACCGAAAGGTAGGCCGGCAGAATTGTTCCAACCGGCATTGTTTGTTCCATCCCGGGCAGGGGCTGAAGCAGAGTGTAGGTTTTGGTTTCCTGGGCCATAGCCAAAGCGCCGGAAAATAAGGTGAGCGCAAAGACGACGACCAATAAAATTTTCCAATAATATTTCATTTTTTTATTCTTTAGTAACGGCTAAGCTTTTTTGGATAAATTGAATTAACTTTTTGGGATTTTTGATATTGGCTTCCAGAGAAAAAGAGCCGGTTATGCCCGGGGCGATATTTAAGCCAAAAATACTGCCGGTTATTTGAGGGGCGACTTTTCCCCGGTTTATCGTCCATTCAAAAGAAAGCTCGTTTTTGTCTTCGGCGGCGAAAAAATAGGACTCGGCCTTGAGTTCAATATTTTCCTGTTTTAAAAAAAGATTGCTTAAAGCTGTTTGAAAGCGGATTCCTTCCAAAGGATTATTTTCGTAAAAGAGCAATTTAAAATCCCGCGCTTCTATCTGGATTGATTTCTGGGCGCTTACGGTTTTTGTTAGATTGGAAACCTCCACTTCAATTTTATCCCGAGCGTAAGGGTCGTCCATAGCTAGGGTGAATTCTAGAGTTCTTTTGCCCAGGCCCGAGGAGCTGACTAGGGGCTGGTAATTTTTTTTCCATTGATAAACAAGATTTTCCGGAGAAGCGTTAAAGAAC
>Ga0076134_112_pt1 | contig 2410 bp, 3 predicted proteins | sample RifGroC2_FD_67720 | JGI IMG/M metagenome (GOLD analysis project Ga0076134, IMG submission 67720) | Parcubacteria bacterium GW2011_GWC2_42_13 | reverse complement strand
CGAAAACCGCTGTTTTTTCCGAATTAATGAAAAAAAAGCATCGCCGCGTTAAAGTGTTTGACTTAAACATCGGAGAAACAAAAGAAATAAAATAACCGCGTGGTTATGCCGACCAGCTCAAAAAAAACAAAAGAAAAAGACTCAAAAGAGATGCGGCTTTTGCTGGAAATGTTCTATAACACCTCGGCCTTGCTGACTTTAGGCCCTTCTCTTGAGAGCGTTCTTCAGGAAATGTTTAAAAAAATCAAGGAGCAGACCGGAATCTCCAGTATTTTAATTTGGCTTTTAGACCAAAAAAAAGAGTTTTTTGATTTGGCCGCTTCCTGTCATCTGCCCAAGGCCATGATTGACATATTTAAAGCCAACAGATTGAAAAGCAATCAGGGGACGCCCGGCCTCGTGCTTAAGACCAAGAAATTTTATTTAATGGAAGATGTTTTAGCCGACCCTCTCGCCATTTCCCAGTACGTGGAAACGGTGCTTAAAACAAAAGCGCCCATCAGAAGTATCGCGTCTTTCCCTATGATAGCGAGAGACGAAGGCATAGGAGTATTCAGTTTCTTTTTTTCCGGACCAAAAAAATCAATCTCCAGGATTGAATTCATTATTTTTTCAACCATTGCCAACCAAATCGCCTCTTTCATTAAAAATACCGAGATAGTGGAAAGAGAAAGAGCGCTTGAGAAAACGAAATCGGAATTTGTTTTTTTAGCCGCTCATCAGCTGCGCACCCCGCTTTCAGCGACAAAATGGGCGATGAAAATGCTGATGGAAGGAAATTTCGGCCAAATCAACCAAAAGCAAAAAGAGCTTTTGGAAAACGGCTACCAGTCCAATGAGAGAATGGTGGCGTTAGTTAACGACCTCTTGAATGTGGCCAGTATTGAAGAAGGGAAATTCGGCTACAATTTTGTCTTGGCGGATTTTAGCGGAATTATTGACGAAGCGATTAAAGAACAAACTCTGCTTACCCAAAGAAAAAATATTGAAATTAATTTTCAAAAACCTGCGGAATTATTTAAAATAAAAATAGACTGCCAAAAAATAAAATTAGCGCTTGGCAATCTCTTGGAAAACGCCATTAATTATTCCCGAACCGGCGGTTCGGTAAAGATAACCCTTAAACGCCGTGGCCCGTCCTCGGTTGAAGTAGCGATTAAAGACAAAGGCATCGGCATCCCCAAAGAGCATTTTCTCCGCCTTTTTTCCAAATTCTTTCGAGCAAAAAACGCCATTCAAGTTCATCCCGACGGCTCGGGGCTGGGTCTTTTTATCTCCAAAAATATTATTGAAAAACACGGAGGAAAAATCCGGATAGAATCAGAGGAGGAAAAAGGAACAACTGTCTATTTTATTTTACCTTTAAAATAAGATAACCTTAAAATATATGGATACAAAAATTAAAAATTATCTGGGCCTGGCTTTGATTAGCGGCATTGTTTTTGTGATTTTCGCCGGTTATTGGTTTGTAAGCTCAACCTCCGCTTCTTTGCCGCCCAGCCGGACTTTTTACGTGGCGGATGAAGGCAAGGCGGTAGCCGTGCCGGATGTGGCCGAACTTACTTTCGGGGTTTTGACCGAAGGCGGAAATAACCTGGCCGAACTACAAAAAGAAAACAGCGAAAAAATCAACAAGGTCATTTCTTTTTTAAAGGAAAATAACATTGAGGAAAAAGACATTAAAACCCAGTCTTACAATATTTCTCCCAGGTATCAGTATTTTTCTTGCCCCGCGCCTTTATCGGTTAGCGCTAAACCCTGTCCGCCCGCGGAAATTGTCGGCTACTCCATTAATCAAAACATTTTGGTAAAAGTCAGGGATTTGGGCAAGGTGGGAGATGTTTTGACCGGCGTGGTCAAAAACGGCGCCAATAGCGTTTCCGGTCCGAATTTTACCATTGACGACCCGACCGAACTTCAAAATAAAGCCCGCGAGGAAGCCATTGGCAAAGCTAAACAAAAAGCCCAAGCCATTGCCAAAGCCGCCGGATTCAGGTTGGGAAAATTGATTTCCATCAGCGAAACTTCTTTTCCCCAACGGCGGCTCGGAAATTTCGCCCTCAATTGAACCCGGCTCCCAGGAAATCACGGCCAATGTTTCCCTTACTTATGAAATAAAATAAACTAATTATGTTTGAACTTAAAAACAAAGCGGCTTTGGTAACCGGCGCCAGAAGGGGAATGGGGAAATCCCATTGTTTGGCTTTGGCCAGACAGGGCGCCAAAGTGGCGGTCACCGACATTGATTTGAAAGAATGCGAGGAAGTTGTCAAAGAAATCAAAAATCAAGGAGGCGAGGCCGCGGCTTTTGAAATGGATGTTTCCAACGCCAAAGAAGTGGAACAAGTTTTTGACGAAGTGATAAAAAAATTCGGCCGGTTGGATATTTTGGTGAATAACGCCGGGATTT
>Ga0076134_102_pt1 | contig 2449 bp, 2 predicted proteins | sample RifGroC2_FD_67720 | JGI IMG/M metagenome (GOLD analysis project Ga0076134, IMG submission 67720) | Parcubacteria bacterium GW2011_GWC2_42_13 | reverse complement strand
AGCAATCTGCTTTTCCAGCCGCCCTAAGCAGTTCCCACGAGGAACCGCCTTGTCCTCATTGTACTATAATAACTTTATTTTTCAAAATTTTCTTCTTTCGCTCCTGGCTTCGCCTTAACAAAAATTTTCATAAATTTATTCCTATTGTTTGAAAAAAATAATGCATTTGACTGTGGATAACTTATTTGCTACAGTATAGTTACCTGCCCGAGGATTCGGGTTAACTATCCGCAGAGCCCGGCTTAATGCCGGGTTTCTGCTTTATTTGAACAACGTATGATTTTATTTGGCTTGCGTCAATTTTAAGATCAAGAAGTTTACCCAAAGAACCGTCAATTCTGCCGCCTTTGATGAGTATGATCTTCTTTTTCTGTTTTTTGAGATATCGTATAAGAGCGGCAAAATCTGCGTCTGAAGAAAGGAGACAAATCGTATCATACATATTGTCGAGACGTAACGCATCCACGCTAATCTCCACGTCAAAATTGCATTTGGGAATCAGTACGAAATTTCCCTGATTATCGGAATGAATAAGCCGCGTGTTGCTCACCGAATCCGCAAGAGCAAGATCGTGCCGCACCTGCTGGATTCTTTTTGTAAAAACGCGATGTTTCCCAAAAATATATTTAGCCGCTCTATTAAACGCCATTGAACCAGAATTTGACGGATCGTGTCCGTAATAAAAACGAACATCAACAGAAAAACAACCTAAAAATTCTTTTAACTTTTGGAGGTCTAATGCGATACGTTGATCAGAAAGCAACGCTTTACCATCTAAGTCGTACTGATCATAATCAAACCAGTGATCAACATTTGCAAAATCAATAAACGTGAGAATGCGAGGGAACTGTTCTGCGGATATGCCGAGCGCATCTCTTATGCTCTGGATTTTGAGTTCGTGAAGATTCATCTTATTGAGAATATTAAAAGTGTTAGTGTCTTAATTGAGGGTGGAATTTAGGTTAAATTTATTTATAGTGAGCTTGCTTGCAGTGAGCTCATCGAGTCTGTCGAACTATTTTCCTAATTTTTTTGTTGGCCGGGGCACAATTCAAAAACCTTTTTTCAACGTTTTTTTAAATTCTATCTTGATTTTATCCTTTATTTCAATAAGATCAGAAGAAACTAACTTGAAACTCTCATTCCATTTGATATTTGACTGTTCAAGATCACCAAGTTGTTGGTTGATATTTGAAACAGTTAATTTTGAAGTAATCTCAATATACTTTTCAAGAAATTTTTTTATTTTGTCGGTTGTATTATCGTCTAGCACAATTTCCATCTCCCAAAACCCATGCTGAAATTTTTGGAAATCTTTCTTAATCTCATTTAATGTTTCTATCTTATTATCAATTGAATCTTTTGTCATCTCTGCCCCGATAAAATGTACATACCTTTTTAAGACAAATTCAAGCCTGACTATTTGTTTATACAAATCAATTAAGCATAACAATTTCTGATCGTATGTTTTTTGAAAAATATACTTTTTGTTGGCGATCAGATACCCAACAATTACACCTACGATTGGCATTGACCCTTTTATTAAGAAATCAATCATTGTATTTATATTATTTTCCATAAAAATTTTTATTTAATGGCTGTTTCAACAATTTTAATCTCCTTCGGGGTGCCTGCTCGCCTCTGGCAGGAGGCAGTAGAGGCCCTATTATATTTCAAAATAATCTCCTCGTTGACCAGAAATATTATAATTTCCATCGGCTCTTTTTTCTTGAGCTAATGTTCTGCCTGATGTAAAATTAAACCCATCCTTGTTTTTATATTCGCAAATTATCCTTAAATTTTTTAACAACTCTTGAGAAAGCGGCGTATCCGAGTAAAGAAAACCCGATGAATTTCTTGATTCTTCGTTTGGATTGATCCTTTCAATATTACCGATGTTGATTTTTTGTATGTCGTCTGCACAAATAAAGCATTTCACATCTATTGCTGAAGCAACACCATTATTTACTAAACGGATACCTGTAATTTGTTGACCGCTCGAGCTGCCAGAAATCGCCAAACTAATTATATCTATTTCTGGTTTTTTATTCCTTACGAAGCTATCCATAAATCTTATCCCAATATCTTTTATAACATAATCATTACCCTCGATTTTTAAAAACTTGCTGTTGTTTACGAGTCCAATGTAATGACCCTCAGAAACACCGATTTCTTTATGTAATATTCTCAGATTTAATATCGGATACCTCCCAGTTTCTTTAAATTTTGAATATAATTTGCGTAAAATTTTTATTTCTAAATCAGAGATATGATCTTCAGAGCCTGAAAAATTTCTGATCTCGTTATTTATATTATTGGCCTGCTGAATACTTCCAACCATTGAATTGGTTAATTCATTTCTATTTTTTATGATGGGAGAGTTTTTCTTACTCGAAAAAACTACTTTCAGATTCAACTTCTCAGCAATTTTTTCTAAAAAATTAAACTT
>Ga0076134_106_pt1 | contig 4883 bp, 9 predicted proteins | sample RifGroC2_FD_67720 | JGI IMG/M metagenome (GOLD analysis project Ga0076134, IMG submission 67720) | Parcubacteria bacterium GW2011_GWC2_42_13 | reverse complement strand
CGGGTCGTTTGCGGCTCTGGCCGGATTTAATATTTTGCTGGAAAACAGCCCTTTCGGGGCTAATATTGAAGTAGGCCAAATCAGAAAGTTAAGTCCAGACGAGAAAAAAAGCAAAAAAACCAATAAAGATTGGGAAGAGGTTTTTAAAATCAATGTTTTGAATTATTTATGAAAAAAATTTTTTACCAGTGGAGAATCTTGCTTTTAGTTTTCACGGCTCTGCTCGGAACGACCGTTGCTTTTCATATCTATTTATTTTTAGATTTTAAAAAACAAGCCGAGGCCGCGGCCGCGTCCGAATCTTCGCCGTTTCCGGGAATCCGAAAAAAAGACATGGAGGAGGCCATAAAATATCTAAAAGAAAAGGAAACGGTTTTTGAAGCAACCTTGGAAAATCCGCCGCGGATTTTTGACCCCAGCTAAATTTTGGAGTATATTTATCTCACCGCCCTCGTAGTTCAACGGACAGAATAGCTCCCTTCTAAGGAGTAGATCTAGGTTCGATTCCTGGCGAGGGCATTGAGCCTGTAGCTCAGTGGCAGAGCGTTACGTTGACATCGTAAAGGTCGGTGGTTCGATCCCACTCAGGCTCATCGTTAAATTTTATGGACGAAGAAATAAAAAAAATTTTATTGAGAAATCTGGAAGTTTCTGAACAATCGCTGAAAATTCTGAAAAAGATGCGCGGAGCCCAGGTGGCAGCCCGGGTTTTCAAAGTAATTTACTGGCTGATGATTTTAGGAATCATTGTCGGAGGCTATATTTATCTTAAGCCCTATCTTGCCAAACTTCAGGCAATGATTCAGAATGTTCAAAACTTGCAGCAAAACCTGCTTTTTTGACCGCGCCCGCAACATCAGCGAGCCAACCCGCTGGCTTGCGCGGCAGGCGAGTATAATTTAGAATATTAAAAATCTGCCCCCGCCTAGGCTCAGGCGGGGTGAAGTAGAGCGCGCATAATTATGAATTGCGCCGTTTATTTAATCCAAAGTTTAAAAGACAATGGTTTTTATATTGGTATTTCACAAAATCCTCAGCAAAGATTAAATGAGCACAACGCAGGTAAGTTAAGAATTACTGCTGGGCGGAGGCCGTTTGAATTAGTGTGGTGTAAGTTTTATAATACCATTGCCGAAGCAAGAAGACATGAAAAATGGCTAAAGAAAAAATCAAAAAAATACAAAGAAAGATTAGCCGAGGTAGCTCAGTGGTAGAGCACTTCTCTGAAAAAGAAGGGGTCGAGAGTTCGATTCTCTCTCTCGGCATTGAAAATTGGTTTTTTAGAGATAGCTCAGCTTGCCCCGCCTAGGCTCAGGCGGGGTGAAGTAGAGCACTTCTCTGAAAAAGAAGGGGTCGAGAGTTCGATTCTCTCTCTCGGCACCAGAAAGGAAAAGTCAAAGAGTTTCGGTTCGCCTCGCGGAGTTTATCCGCCCTTTCGGCGGACTCGGCGACTAATTTGTATTCAATTTTGGGGGCAAAAACGAATTGGCGGTTTCGCATTTTGGGGGAAGAAAATTTTTTAATCAGAAAATCCATAAGATTTAGACCGTAAAAACAGCAGAAATGCTGGTTTTTTGTTACGCTTGACATTTGTAGCTGACTATGCTATATTTGAGATACCGCATTATGGGACGGAGGTGGCAATTCCGCCACCACGGAACCCTGAGCGGAAGGAGGCTACAATGTACCTTTGGTTGAAGCAGGGCGCAGAGGAGCAGTTGCAGGTTCTCAAGGAGCAGGGGCTCGTGGGGGACCTGCGGGTCGAGACCGACCGCACCTCGGGCAAGAAGTACATCAACACGTATACCGAGGTCAGCGACCCGACCAGCGAGATCGCCGAGGCGCTCGGCGACCTGACGGAGAAGGTGACGGCCAAGGACCACATCGTCTGCGGTCTCCGCGCCGATGGTGTCTACCGTCACAACGGTGCGACGCTCACGGTGAAGACAGGCATGTACTATCAGGACTCGCGAGAGGTCTGGCAGTTGGTGAGCGTCAGCGGTCCGAGCGTGGAGGCGGTGAATACCATCTACTCGCTCTTCCGTCAAGGGAAGCTCACTCCCGAGGAGAACTGGGAGGAGCGTATCCCGCCCACGCCGCCGCCCGCGACCGAGCCCGCGGAGGACACCGAGAAGGCGTCCGTCTAGCACCAACAAGGACTGAGCAGACCGACTGCTCCCCGCTATGTCTTCGGACCTAGCGGGTTTCTTCTTTTTATTTTCTATAAAATGATTTATCATATGATTATATTTGCTCCGCAAATTCGTTCTTATTGCCGCCAAAGCAGTAAATTTTTCAAGCTCATTTTTCTTGATTTTTCGGGAATTTTAAGCTATCCTTGTATTTAATAAATCACGACAATATTTTTTGAAAACTTACCCCGATTTTGGAGGAGAAGAGCCGATGAGTGTTGTTTTTATCGCTTTCACTCTTTCTTCACTTTGATTTTCTGAACCCGGTTTTTATCCAGCTTGGGCAGGCGGATGGTTTTTTTGTTGTTGACTTCTTAAATAAAGGATTTATAATAGAGCTAACATGAAAGCTAGAAATTATCCTATCTTAATTAAGCAATTCCACAGACATTTTGTGGCTCTTTGCCCAGAATTAAATATTGCTGCCCAAGGCGAATCCTTAATAGAATCTCGGGAAGAAATAGCAAAAGCAATTAAAACTTATCTTGCTTTTTCTAAAAAGACGGGGGTGAAATCCGCTGGGCTTGATATTGATACATTACGAGCATTTTTATTAGAAGATATCGAACTACCAATCCGTTTTAACAAAGATATAGCTTTCTCTGAAAGTTTTGCTTCTTCGGTCGTATCGGCATGAAAATCCAGCCTCTTTCAAGTAAGCAATTTAAGACATTATTGGGAAAAAACGGCGCTTATTTAATGCGTCAAGGGAGAACTGACCACGCTATTTTTGTGAGGGAAACAAAAGAGAGAAAATTTGCCGCTCCGGTTCAAATGGGCAAAAGAGAATTAAATTCGCATTACATTAAACTTGTTTTAAAACAACTCGGCTTTTCTAATAGCGAGATTAAAACGATGTTTGAAAAATAAAGCGCTACTCCTTTTTGACTTTAATTTTTTGCACGCGGTTTTTGTCCAGCTTGGGCAGGCGGATGGTTAGGAGACCTTCTTTGATATTAGCTTCGGCTGAATCGGCGTCAACTTCCTGGGGCAGAATAATTGAGCGGGAGAAACTTCCCCAGTAAAGCTCCTGATAAAAATAATTTTCTTTGGAAATTTCGTGCATCCGCTGGCGCTTGCCGCGGATGGTAACCATATCCTGGGAAATGGAAACATCAATTTCCTCCGGTTTTAACCCCGCCACCGTTGATTGTATTATAATCTCGTTTCCGGTCTGATACATATCAACGGTCAATTGGCCCTCGTCGCTGCTTTGGAGCCATTCTTTTCGTTTGGGTTTTGTCGCGATTGTTCCGGCTTCGGACTGGTCGCCTTCTTGACCGTTTTCTTCGTCTTCGGGATTTTCTTCTTCAATATCTTCGTCGTAATCGTTGGCGCTGACGCTGCCGGTCAATCTTTCAAAAAATGATTTTTTTGTCATTTTTGTTTACGAACATTAGTGAGTAATTACAAAAATGAGCAATCTCGCCGAAGTCCCGCTTGGCGGGACGAAGGCGGATGCCATTATTTTTTCAACCTTTTAATCTTTTCAAAAACCAATAATAAAATTATAATCCCCAGCCAGAGAAAAGAAAAGACTTTCAAAACTCCGACCGCGCTGTTTTTTATTATAAAGAAATTAAAAAGAGCGTGCAAGCCGACCGCCGCCAGTAATCCCCAGGCGACATTTTTCCTTCCGCCAGCCCGTCCGCCGGCTGGCGGACCGGCGGGCGGATTTTCTTTTTTAAAAAAACCTAAAGCCAGGCCAATACCCACGGCTGAGGAGGCCAGGATATGAAGTAGAGTGGCCCCGATAAATCTCATATTGCCGGCGACAAAGCCGGAAAGCATTCCTTTATCTCCGGCTTGAAAAATAAACAGGATATTTTCCAAGGCGGCAAAACCCAGGGCGGCGGTTATCATATAAATCAGGGCGTCAACCGGCTCGTCAAACCAGGGTTTTTTAAAAGCCGATTGCCTGGCGGCAAAATATTTTAAATATTCTTCTATAAAAGCCCAGCCGAAAATGGCAAAAATACTGATAGAAGCTATTTGGGGATTGAAAAACAATTCCAGCTTCATAAGGGCTTTTTCCAGAACAAAAGCGGCCGGCACCATGAGCATGCCGAAGAAAAAAGTCAGAGAAATCGCTTTTTTCGGCTCGGGATGCAGGTCTTCTTTAAGCCAAAACCAGAGCCAGATTAAAGCCGGCAAGATTCCTCCGGAGATGGCAAAAATTATCTCGGCCATTTTTCTATCATGAGTAAATTTTTATTGTTTTGCTTTGCCTTGACCGAGTCCATTTCCTGCCAGATTTTTTCAGTGATAAAAGGCATAAAAGGATGAAGAAGCTTGAGGTTTGTTTCTAAAACTTCTCTTAAGACATATGGAGCGATTTCGCCGGATTTCGCTTCCTTCTTCTATTATTTTATCGGCAAAAACGTGCCAGAAATAGTGGTAAATTTTTTCTCCAGCCGCGTAAAACTTAAAAGAATCCATCAATTTGGTGATTTCTTTAGAAAATTCTTTTAGTTCTTTTAGTATTTTTTTATCCTTTTCGGTTAGGTTTTGAATTTTTCCGCCCGAGGCGGATCCGCCTTTGGCGGAGAATTTTGAATTTAGATATTGTTTCGGATTTCGCGCTTCGTGCTTCGGATTTCCGTTTTGTGCCGCAAGCACAAAACGAGCCACATTCCACACCTTATTGGCGAATTTCTGATAGCCTCTAATTTTTTCCTCGGAAATTACAAT
>Ga0076134_129_pt1 | contig 5240 bp, 6 predicted proteins | sample RifGroC2_FD_67720 | JGI IMG/M metagenome (GOLD analysis project Ga0076134, IMG submission 67720) | Parcubacteria bacterium GW2011_GWC2_42_13 | reverse complement strand
TGTTTTTGATGACTGATTGGATGTTGGACATAGATTTACTATTTCACCGCGTAATTTTGTGCGGCAAAAACATACTGTTCAATAAAGATGTTTTTGAACGGCATAATTGAATTAACCTCGTAAAAAACGAGAGTAGCTTCGCGGTAATCTTTTTCTTCAACGCTCCGATACGAAAGCGGAGCGCAGTCGCGCGCGAGAAGCAGAGCATTTGCCATAATACGCGCAGTTCGTTTATTGCCGTCTTCAAACGGCTGGACATAGCTTATGCCGATAAGAGCTAGAAGCGCCTTGGCATATGGCGTGTTTGCTTTTGATATTGCAGCCGCAAGCGCTTCCACCGCTTCCCTAATCTGGTGAATATTATCAAGCGGCCGATATTTGGAACCGGTTACGCCGATCGGTTTTTGGCGCAAACCCGTGCCGACATGTAGGCCTTTCACTATGATACTGTGCAGTTGTTCCATGTTGGCGCGCGTAAGGGTTAGAAATTCTTTTTTATTATTATGAACAAACTCAAACGCCTCCTTGTGGTTAAGGATCATCCGTGCTTCTTTTTTGTCATGGCCGGGCGCTTCTTTGTGCTCCAGAATAAGTTTTTCCGTATCTAAGAGCGTATAGGTATTCCCCTCGATCTTTGACGACTTCCACGAGAGTTCTATGATTAGCCGCTCCAATTCTTTTTTCTCAATTGCGTGGGGCAAATCGGTAGTCCGCCCATGATACTCACCGGTTACCTCTTCAAGCGTTGCGAGTTCGGCAGTGGTAAAAATATCTTGAGGAAATGATGGTAACAGATCAAAGTTAAAACTCGCAAGCCCATAGCGCTTATCAGGCTCCATAGTGTTATAACTGCCTGCGTCTACTTTACTGAAAATACGCCCCAAAACACTCACGCTGTATGCGCGCGATCTGCCACTGCCTGAAGCAGTCAGGAGTCCCGACATCATCATGCGGGACAGTTCCCGTTTAATGGTTACCAGTGATATTTCTTCGCCCTCTTTGGACAAACGATCGTGAACCTCTGAAGAGCTCAAGAGGTTATTTTGCAGAAACAATCCTAGTATTTTTTGCTGTTTTTGGCTAATCTCAAGCATAATCGTATCATTTATATACGATAATCGTATCAAGGTGATACGATTATGTCAATATTACGCCACAGCGTAGAGAGCGGTTTGCAGTTCTCTGATCGCCTGAACATATCCTTCTCGACCACCAAAAAGACCGACAATTTCACTTGGTGTGCCGAATTCATCAAGAGGAGGAACTTTTAAGTCCCCGATGTCGTCAATGGCAGTAATGCCTTGGTCGGCGTATTTGGCGAGAAGCGCGTCAATAACCTCGCGCGCCTTGCCTTCATATTTGGCAAAATAATCTCTTTTGCGCGCGATTTGCGCCCGCTCGTTGCGGGTAAGCGGCTTTTTGCCCCAAGCCACATGACAGATAAGGTCAAAAGCGTCTAAATCCCGGCCGACTTCGGAGGAAAGTTCGGCAAAAAATACACCGCGTTCCTCAAGCTCTTTCAGGATTGCGTCTTTCTGCTCGGCTTTGGTCCAGGCGGTTAAGAAGTCATTGAGCGAAGCATAGCTTTGCAGAATGTTGCGCTTGGTGTAATCCTTGAGCGATTCGGTAATGAGTTTGCCGCGCTCGTCCATATACTGCACGCGCTCGTTAATGACTTTGACTTCCACGCCCAAAGGATAATATTTTTTCGGCTCGTCGCGAACTATGCTTTCTCCTGTTTCCGGCAGACCGTATGCAATCATGAGTTTCTCCTCGGCGCCAATTTCTGTTTCGCCATCTTTTTCTTCAGGCGGCATAATCGGCCCTTTTTCCGTGGCTTTGAAAATTACCACCGGATCGCCGTCAAATTTCGGGTCGGCAAAAAGTTCTGTCGCGCCCCGAAAGTCCATAATGGTGAAAAACATTTTGCCATAATCCTCGCGTACGCGCGTGCCCCGGCCGATAATTTGCTTGAATTCAATGATTGAGTTGATGTTTTGGTCAATGACAATCAGCTTGACGGTCTGGGTATCCACGCCCGTGGTGAGAAGTTTTGAAGTAGTGGCGATAACGGGATATGGACTTTCCGGGTCAATAAACTTGTCTAGGTCACGAGCGCCATGTTCACTGTCTCCGGTGATACGAACGACATAGTTTGGATGCTCACTTACAAGGTCGGCGTTTTCATTTACCAACTCCCGGCGCATGCGGTCGGCGTGTTCTATGTCTACGCAAAATACTATGGTTTTTTGCATTCTGTCAGTGGTTTTCAAATATTCGGTAATCTTTTGTGCCACGACTTTTGAGCGTTCTTCCAGCACAAGTTTGCGGTCAAAATCGCTCTGGCCGAAAACCTGGTCAGGCAAAGGATTGCCATATTTATCAATCTCACCGACTGTCGGACGATACCCTTCTGCATCCCGATCCAGGGTAACGCGAATGACTTTATAGGGTGCAAGAAAGCCATCTTCAATGCCTTGCCGTAATGAATAGGTATAAATTGACTCGCCAAAATAGGTTTGCGTTGAAATGTCGGCAGTTTCTTTCGGAGTGGCGGTTAAACCGATCTGTGTTGCGCTTTTATAATAATCAAGAATTTCCCGCCAAGAGGCATCTTCACGCGCCGCGCCGCGATGACACTCATCAACGATGACTAAATCAAAAAAGTCCGGCGAAAACTGCTTAAAGATGTTTTTCTCTTCTTCCATGCCGGTTAGTCCTTGATACAGGCCGAGATACACTTCGTAGGCCTTATCAACTTGGCGATGTTGAATTTTAGTCATCTTGTCGCCAAAATGCCGGAAGTCATTCATAATCGGCTGGTCGGCCAAAATGTTACGGTCCACCAGAAAGAGAATCCGCTTTTTTACTCCGGCTTTCCACAAACGCCAAATGATTTGAAAAGCGGCGTAGGTTTTGCCGGTGCCGGTGGCCATCACCAAAAGCAGACGGTTTTTGCCTTTGACGATTTCTTCGGTAGCGCGGTTAATCGCAACCTGCTGGAAGTAGCGGGGCGACTTGCCGTCAATCTCCTGATAATAATCCTGACTGATTACTTTTTCCTGCCCGGCGGCAAGTCCTTTAGCTTTCACATAACGGCTGTAAAGCGCGTCTGGAGACGGGAATTCGTTTAATGGGAGCTCGTTTTCAATGGGCTCTGTTTTGGTGAGACGGTCATGCTCAAGAAACGCATCGCCATTCCCACTATAGACAAAGGGAATATCAAGCGCTTCGGCATATTCAAGCGCTTGCTGCATACCGGCGCCGACAGAATGTTTATTGTCCTTGGCCTCAATAATTGCGAGCGGCAGGTGGCCACGGGGATAAAGAACAAAATCGGCGCGTTTTATCTCTCCGCGAAAAACAGTTTTGCCGCGCACGATAATCCGGCCGGCGGTGAAGCCATACTGCTCGCGAATCTGCTTTTGCAAATCCCATCCGGCTCCAGTCAGCGCCGGGAGAATAAATTTGGAGCAAATATCCTGCTCGGAAAGTTCTTTTTTTAAAAAGTTAGGCATAAGTTCAAATCAAACGTTCTTCTTTGAAGCTAAGGTAGCTGTTTTTGGTAACGATAATATGATCAATTATTTCAATCCCCATAATTTTTCCGGCTTCAATAAGCCGCTTCGTTATTTCTAAATCAGCACTGGATGGTGTCGGGTCACCCGAAGGATGGTTGTGAGCGATTATTACCTGCGCGGCCAAATGCCGTACTGCTGGCTCGAATACTTCTCTGGGATGAACTAAGCTGGCATTCAAAGTCCCGACGGAAACATCATCAATAATCAGCTTATTCCGGCTATCCAAGTAGAGCATTACGAAATGTTCTTTGTTTTTTCTGCCGATCCGCTTTTGTAAATATTCGGCAACAGCCCCTGGTGAGTCAAAAAATCCTTTATCAGGAACTTTCTCCTTAGCGTAACGCTCGGCTATCGCCTGGAAGAGCTTTACGCCGAAAGCATTAGACGGACCAATTCCTTCAATTTTTCGTAATTCTTCCAATGGGGCATCGAGTACTCCTCGCAGATTTTTAAATACCTTCATCGCGTCCTTTGCCATACCCTTACAATCTTTCATGGGGGTCCCCAAGGTTAAAAGTAATTCTACTATTTCGTAATCATGAAAAGCGTCTAGACCTGATTTTAGAAATTTATCACGCAATCTCGCTCTGTGGCCTTCAGTTTTTGGTAAACCTTTTATTTTCATTCGTTATAAATGTTAAATTTGAACTATTCGCCATAGTTATTCCATTATACCATCGCCGGTTGCAAACGGCGGGTCAATGTAAAAATATATATCTTGTTTCTTCGGCATAATTATTTCAATAACTCATCAATTAACACATTATACCAAAAAACCGTCGCTATGAGCGTTTTTGAGTTGAATATAGACAGTCACGCCCGTTGGCGGGGGGCGCAAGTTTTTCTAAACTCGTGCCTCATTAAGAAAAACTATGTGTGCCCTTTGTTTGAAAATGCGCGAACCTACTTTGAGCGAAAGGGCTGACGCTCCGCCCCGCCGCCGCTCGCTTCGCTCGCGTGCCCAGCAAAAAAGTTTTCGCTACGATTTTGATTTTGCGCGCGCCACCGATTTTTTCTTCTAAAAGGAAACGAAAACTTTTTTGCTGGGCTCTGCTCTTGACGAGCAGGCGGCGGGGCTTCGCTTCGGCTCGGACGGCTCGGCATTCCTCCCCCCACCCCCCTCCTGCCGAGCCGTCCTCGCTTCGGCAAAAGGATTTTTCGGCGGCTATGCTTATTTTATCTTACAATCTACCTCAACGGCAATCTGCCCCCGCTATCCAAACATTCTCGAACGGAATTATAGGATGTGTAGTTTTGGGTTCTGTTATAATGGAGCGAAACATCTTTTTCGTGGCAAATACCCGTAGAGCTTTTCTTGACACGAGGCGAAGTTGAAAAAATGTTATCCAATATTCCTGCGGATGTTTTTTCTTGAGTAGCAGAAGTTGGCTGTGATAAAAAATTCCGACTACTTTTCCAGTCCTGATAAAAAATCACCAGAACAATGAGGATTAAAACTACTACACCAAATGTCAGATAATTTATTTTATCTTTCATGTTTTATCTGAAAAACCAACCGAAAAATCTCTTGAAAAAACTTTGTTTTTCAACTTCCGCCGGCTTGGGCTTATTAGCATTAAGATTGGTTTTGGTTTGAGTTTCATTAACTTTCGGGATTTTATATTCCGGCGCCGGTACTGTGATTTGCTGGTCTCGAAT
>Ga0076134_130_pt1 | contig 6108 bp, 8 predicted proteins | sample RifGroC2_FD_67720 | JGI IMG/M metagenome (GOLD analysis project Ga0076134, IMG submission 67720) | Parcubacteria bacterium GW2011_GWC2_42_13 | reverse complement strand
CGCTTCAATGTTGTTCAAAATATCCTCGACTGTATTTTTGAGGAATATTTCATTGCGACTTGGGATTAAGATGCTAATTTCTCTCATTGGTGCAGTTTTACCACGTCTTTCGCCTCGCCCCAATAGGGGAGTTCGAATGCCCGATCTATCCCTAACCTTTTCCTTTCTCCCTGCTGTTTGTAGTTGAGGGATTCCGGATGGTTGAACATGATGATCGGTATCTCTGATTGGAATTGTTCCGTCTCGCGGACAGTAACGCCCAGATATTTTTCATATCGTCCGAGCTCGCCCCAGAACCTAAGCTGTATCATCTCGTCTTTCGGATATTTCGCGAAGCGCTCCTCGAGCGCCTCTATGAGAAGCTTCCGCGGCGCTATCATAGCGTTCAATGTCCTTCGCCCCCGATTGGAGAATATGGGCGGCTCTGACCATGTAAAGAGCGACCACTTGTTCATGTTATAGGCGAACACCCCCGTAGTCGTCGGCCGGTGCGTGAAGTGGCTTGCGGAATAGAGAGTGTCATCTTCCGCGGTTGCTATGTATTCGGTCGTGGCCTCTTTCGCTCCGATGAGAAGCTGTTTGTAAATGTTTATGTTTGACGCACCGATGTCCCCCACGCAGATATTTTTCCCCAGATCCATCGGTTTGTGGGAGACACTGATGATAGAAATGTCCCCCGCGGCTTTCAAGAGCGCATTCTTCGTATGCTCATAGAACTGCGGGCTGATGGTATTGGCTGAATAATAAATAATAGTGAGATCATTCATAAAATAATTTCTTTTTAAGTTCTACTGCTGAACCCCAGTAAGGCAGGCTGTCCATCGGTCTTTTCTTCATTAGTGCAGTGCCCTTCCTTCCATTGGCTCCGGTTATTATGTTTATAATAGGAACTTCCCCGTGAAAATATTCAAACTTGTGTTCTGGCTTATAGAAAGGCAGTCCCCTTTTTTCCCTGCTCCACATTGGTAGTCCCGTAAGTGCTTCTTTTAACAAATTAATTAGAAATTCCCTGCCATAAATCATACTGCCATGAGTTTGCTCTTTTCTCCAAAATCTATTGTACCCTTCCCTTTTCCACATTATCCAAACATTATCCCAACTATATATTATATTCGGGTCTGTCGGAGTAAAATCAAAATATCCTTTCCCCGGATATAAACAATCCGACTCCGCCATCACGACAAAGGGCGTAGTGGCTCTTTCACATCCAATAAGTAATTGTCTGAAAGCGTTCAAATAACTTTGTCCTACGTCTCCCACGCAGATATTCTCGCCGAAGTCCATTGGTTTCTGGGATACCGAGATAATCGGTAATCCGCAATTTGCATACAAAATCCCTTGCTGAATTTTTTCCTCAAATTTTTCATCCTCACGATTCCCGGTATAATAAATAATTGTCTTATCCATCATTTTATCTTATTTAATATATCTCCAAACCTCCCCTTAGTTACTCCCCAACCAGGGACTTCATCTGCCATAGTCCAGCCCAAACAAGTGCTTTTATCTCTAAACTCTTCCTGTGTCCACCTGCTTTGAGTTAAATTATGTCCGTGTCGTATGTCTATGTTTGGAAATTTTGACATCCATTTTCCCAATTTATTAGTTTTCAATCCCGGTTCATATCCTTCTTTATGATCATACCCTTCTTTTTCTATCCTAGCTACTCTGTCACGATAATATTCAATCAATAAATTCCTATAGGCGCATAATCCGCTGGTAGAAGGGCAATAGAAAAATAGGGCTTGTCCTGTTTTTAGGTCTACTCGCCATCTATTCTCGTTGTAATAGAAAACATCTTTTTTAGAAGGAGTAAATTCAAAATGCGAAGGATGATATAAAACATCATGCTCGGCAAAAAATATAACATCTGACTTGCTGTTTTCTAGACCCGAGAGTATCTGCTTGAACATAGTAAGTCGACCCCTTTCCCCATTGAAAACTATATTTTTCCCGAAATGTATAGGTTTAAGTGAAACTGACACAATAGGAAGCCCGCAGGATTCCAGCTGTTTTTGAACAGCAGTTAATATAATTTCATCACAACTATTATCTGTGTAATATATAATTCCTTTTGTCATTTTCTTACTACTGGTATATATTGACAATTATAGACGTCCTCATTTAATACTTTGACCGAGCATTTATGTTTCCATACTAAATAAGGCAGAGCCAACTGATCAACTGCATGATAGCGCGAAGTATGAAACCACCAATCACGGAGCACCTCTCTGACTTTTGGAGTATCCCAATAAAAATAAGCCGTTGAAGCGTACAAACAATTATCAGTGTAGTCTTTATCAATCGCCTGGAGTTGTTCGTCAATTAACTCTCCTGTGTAGCGCACTCGAAGATAATCCCGTTTATGTTTAGTCTTATCCATTCTTTCACGGATAAATTCTGCTTCCTCTTTAATAGTTCTCCTGTGTGGATGTTTGAACAGTACTAAATCTACTCCTTGTGCTTGTTTGTAAAACCATTCCGCAGCATCGGGGCGCAATAATCCGCGAGAAGAATCTACCCAAAGATAACAATCAAATCCCGGAACCATCTCCCAGCCGAACATTTTGGGAATTCTTGCCTGCAACCGAGGGCTCATATTTATTCTTGGCGGAAAAGACTCATCAGTAAATCTTTTAACGGCTATCTCTACCCCAGGAATTGTTTGTTTTGCCCATTCTACTTCCGGTTCAAAATTACCCAAATTTGCCGAAATAATCGCCAGTTTCATATTACTCTTTTACCCAGAACCAACTGGAACAGTCATCTAATCCTGTGACAAACCAGGGTTTAATTTTATTTGTTTTGGTCCACGCCAAAACCGCGTCCTTCACCTGGCATAGACGCATTTTTTCAAAAGGAGTTGGATTTTGAATATATAAGTGTTTCGTAGGGGTTTCTTCACTATTCCAAAAGTCATGACCGGATATTATTCCCCCGACCCTTACTTTTTTGCTCCACGCTGCAATATCTTCAATAGCATATTCAAAACTATGATTGCCATCTATAAATACAAAGTCCAACGATTCATCTTCTATCTTCTTAACGGCATCCATTGAAAATGCTTTAAGAAATTCACAATTATATGGAGCTAATCTTTCTTTGGCTTTTTTATAAAGAACATTCAATGTTTCTTCTCCGGCTATATAATTAGATTCTACATATCCATCGTAGGGAATCCAAGGATCGACGCAGTAAAGTTTTAAATCTGGAATCCACATACACAAAACCTTGGAATACCTTCCGGTTGCGACTCCTATTTCTGCCCCCACTTTAAAACCTAATTTTCTAAATAATTTCGGCAGCTCTTTCATTCTTTCTGAATTCAGCTTTATGGGCATTTCCTGATCAAAACTAATTTGATACCTATCCTGTATAAATTTTAGAGTGTCGTTCATAGTATTCATTTTATCATTTTGTTATATTCGGTTTTTCTATTTTTGATACATCCTTAAAATTCGAAACGACGGTTGTCCATGGCCTGCACCCCCTCCAGTCATACCGATATTTAAAATGCGGCCAAACTTCATCAAAACCATATTTGGATTCGCAATCTGTGTCATGAATTATAATATAGTCGGCTTTATCTTTTAATCTTATTGCATCAATTTTACGGCGTTCTTCCGGAGTATGGTCTATTAAAACCACGCTCCAGTGCATTTTCGCTTCTGTGTCTATTTCATCCCAATCTTTTATAAAACGAATCCTGTGGTTTCTGCTTTGAAAACTTTTGGCAAAACTAAAATAATCGAGATTGTTTTCGTACGTTATTAATTTTCTTCCCTTTTCGTAACACAACCAATGAAGCAGAGAGGTGCTGAACAGTCCCGAACCAATTTCTAATACCGGCCCATCGCTCATTTGAACACATTTTATGAGCATCGGCATATGCGTACTCCAAGCTTTATTTGATCGTATTTTCATAGAATTTTTTATTCTAAAGGAGGCCAATTAGGTATTGGGGCGAATCTCTTTAACACATCCATAAACTCATCCTTGCGCTGAACGCACCAATACTCATATGCGAAGTCGCGCGATCTTTGGTGTTGAAGGTTATTGGCCTCGTACATTCTTCCAAAGGTTTTACCTTTAAAAAGGTGAGCATACCAGGTATTCTTATTTACCACTACCCTGCCGCCCGTCGTGTGAGCTTCCATAACTAATTCCACATCTTCCTGCCCCCAGCCGGTGTATCCTTCAACTTTCATAAATCCCATCTTTTGAAAATATGACTTCTTCATAAACCAGCAACTAGCTTGCATAGTTAGTGTGTCATCAATCATAATATTTTCACGCCCTAACCTGGTCCAGTGGTATGGTTTCAAATAATGCTTGTTATAGGCATTCCACATCCAGTATTCATAATCAACGGCAGGAACATCTGTTCTGGTAGTCCAGCTTATAGGTTCTAATTTATATCTTCGAGGAATAACTATCCAATTGTCTTCGCAATCCTTGGCGAGTATCTCATCAAATCCTTTACCGACCATACAGTGCGCGTCGAGAGACATGACATACTCGCCTTTAGCAATAGATACTGCCATATTTATCCCCTGTCTTTTTTGCATAGTATTATACTCATCTGGTTCAAGATGGAGATAATGGACTCTCGGGTCTTTAATAAGTTCGTTATCAGGTAATGTATAGGCATCCAAAACTGGGAAAATCTCAATTTCTCCCGTGGCATTGTTCAAAACATCCTGAATTGTATTATTCAGGAACCTTTCTTTTCTGCTTGGAATGATTATTGACAACATATCATTTAAAATAATCCTCCCAATCCGACCGAAAATTCGGAATTAACATAGCTTGCCGCACAAAGGGGTGTTTTTTATTTCTTAGTTTATAATCGCCCAATCAGCACTACTTGATGTTCCCGTGGAAATATACACTTTAGCGGCACTTGTGTCTATGTATATTTGACCAATGGCAGTAGGGATCGAGGACGGCACCGAAGCTCCAGAAGATACCGCACAAATATTCGCGGCATGCAAGTTTGCCAATCCTGCCGAGGAGCCTAAATAGACATCTTGCTTCGGTACCAATTACAATACTGTTTAAGTCATTGTCATCATAACCTTTTGTGCCTGCTCCTATGTAGATACTGCCTCCTGGAGTAGTTAAATTATTATAATTTGAAAAAAATTGACCAGCTCCAGATCCTATAGCAATATTGCTACTACCTGTTGTGTTTCCTCCCAGCGACCGAAAACCCATTGCAACATTGTTAGTACCACTGGTGTTTCCTGCAAGTGCAGATAGACCGACAGCAGTATTACCCCCTCCTGTTGTATTATGGTTAAGAGCTGCCATACCGAGTGCACTATTAGCACTTCCTGTTAAATTTTCTGTCATGGCAAATGATCCCACTGCAGTATTTTGATCAGCCCCGCTGTTACTTGTTAACGCTAAATATCCAATGGCAGTATTATCACCAGGAAAAGTATTTGCTGACAAAGCGCCCCCGCCAACTGCGACATTTCCACGTCCTGTGGTGTTGCTTAAAAGCGCATTCATCCCAAGTGCGATATTTCCATATCCGGTGGTGTTGCTTAAAAGCACATTTTTTCCAAGTGCGGTATTTGAATCTACTGAACCCCCACCTAAACCAACAATTAACGAATGAATAATTGCATCAGCACCAACTTTCAGCATATTGGTAGCATCATCCCAGAATAAATTAGTATTATCCTCGGCGATGGATGTGCCGTTAGAAAACAATATAGAACCATTGCTGAATGCCCCCGCTCCAGTGCCTCCTCGGGATACCGGTAAGACCCCGTTCCATCCCAGTGAGTGAATATTGTTGACCGAGGTTATGGTAACGTTTGCATCGTTTGAAAATAGTTGTGTACTGCCTGATTGTCCATTCAGCGAACGCTGAATAGCATGTGCTGCTATTGGATTTATAAGCACTCCCAACACAATAATAAGTAGGGTTTGTGATTTGAAGTTAATTATTGTCTTCATTATGTTTTTCATATTTTGTTTTAATAACTTCATAATATGTACAATTATACAACAATCCGAAGATTCAGGGTGATTCTAGAAAATATCGATGTTTATAAGTTTTGGCTCTAACATAGAACCAGCTTACCCGATTGGTTACGT
>Ga0076134_122_pt1 | contig 7414 bp, 10 predicted proteins | sample RifGroC2_FD_67720 | JGI IMG/M metagenome (GOLD analysis project Ga0076134, IMG submission 67720) | Parcubacteria bacterium GW2011_GWC2_42_13 | reverse complement strand
CGGAAAGCATTAGTAGCGAAAAAGTTGCTTTTTCGCAAAAATTCTATATCAACAATGTCCAGCAATTTATTGCCGGACTTCAAAATAAGAGTTTTTACGCTTCCGCGCAAAATAGCCAAGAGGAAGCAAAAAAGAAGATTGAAATTTTGAAGGAATATATTGAGAACAACGACGGCTGCAAACTTTTTTATCACAATGGGCAAAGAATAAAAGGCGAGAAATATTTGCAGTTGCTTTTCGGGTTGGTATGCCACGAATCCAGTATTTTTGACACCAATCGCGAAGTGAACAACGGCAGAGGCCCAGTTATTTCAAAATTTCAAAAGGAAATGCGGACAAATCGCTGGTGGAGTTTAAGTTGGCAAGCAACAAAAAACTTAAACAAAATTTACAAAAGCAAGTTGAGATTTACCAAAAAGCCAACAAAACAATGTCCTCTTTCAAAGTGATTATTTATTTTACGGAAGATGAATATAAAAGAGTTATTGCCATTTTGAATGAAGTAGGATTAAATAGAAAAGAGAACATTGTTTTGATTGACGGCCGAAATGACAACAAGGTTTCGGCTTCAAATGCGTAAGCGGCGCGCCAACTTCGTTGGCGCAAATTTCGTCGGCGTTAAAAGCGAGGGCGAGGCGGAAGGGGTGTGTGTGGGGAATTCCGCCTCGCCTGAGCCGAAGTCCGCCAGCAGGCGGATAAACTCCGCTCCCGCCACCCTGCTCGTTCAGAGCAGAACACCAAAGAAAAGTTTTGTTTTCCTTTTAGAAGAAAAAATTAGTCGCGCGCAAAAAAAGAAATGCGAACAAAACTTTTCTTTGGTGTGGCGAGCGTTAGCGAGCGGCGGCGGGGCGGAGCGTTAAAATTCGCAGTCCGTATTTTCGTCAAAAAATGTTAGAACTTCGTTCAAAAAACACCGCCAAGACAATTTTTTATCGGCATGACCCGAGTAATAGCGATGAAGCTGTGACCCGATGCCCTAAAAAGTTGAAACAAAAACAGCGATTTTCTGTTTGATCTTGTTTCAATTGCGTCTGGGCTTTTTCAAATAACTCTTGCGTGATGAGCGGTTGGTGTTTGCTTTGATACCAATTGCCGCTCTCCCGAGTAAATTCAAAAGGTCAGTAATAAAATAGATTGTCTAATATCCGATATATTCCCGGCAGCGTGAGCGGCTTGTTTCCTCGCGTATGAAAATTCAGCTCAAATTTCAGCCAGTTGTATGGCTTCCGTCCGGAGTAATGTTCGTATGCCACTTTTTCAAACATTTTATTTACGATCGGCGCGCGCTGGATCAACGATAATTTGGCGCTTTTTATCCATCGGTTTCTGGTTGAGATACCCGACGGCGCCACTCCTGACCATAGTCCCATTTCTATTTTCGTTCGCAGTCCGCGCTTCACATTAATACCTCGGTTGTCGTTCTCAAGCTTTGCCTGCGATCCAAGAATCATCAGAAGAAATTTTTCATTCGGTGAATTTGAGAATATTTGGCCGTACGTGCGTATCTCTACAAGAAGCTTGGCATCCATCAAGTCCACGATTTTTCCGCTGCCGAATTTCGTATTTCGCTTTGCGAAACGCGCCGCAGAAAAATTTGACAGGGAATTTTTAATTTCATATACTTACAATATATTATATATGCGAAACTCTGCAAATAGATACTTATGGCTAAAAAAAACCATCTGGACAAAAGAATTTTTGAGCTTCACGCCAAGGTGTGCAAAATCCTGTCCCATCCCAAGAGGCTGGAGATCATTGATTTACTCCGCGATGAAGAAGAAATGGGCGTTTCCGAAATAGCTGAAAAGCTTGGTATTACAAAAGCCAATGTTTCTCAACACTTGAGTTTAATGCGTCAGCAAAATATCGTTAAAACTCGGCGGAATGGCGTCGCGATTTTATATTTTCTCGCCAATCCTAAAATTCTTGTGGCTTATGATGCTTTAAGAAAAGCATTGAAAGAACAACTGGAAGCCGATGGTAAACTATTAGAAAAATTTTAATAATATACGAACAATCACAATTATTATCAATAAGCTTCCTTATAAAAACGATAAAGCGTGGAACGCATTGCGACTTGCCGGCGAATTATTAAATCAAGATGTAAAAGTTAAAATTTTTCTCTTAGAAGACGGCGTGGATGTTGGTAAAGAAAACCAAGCGGCGAAAGGAAAGGAATATAATTTGGAAGAGCTGGCGAAAAAATTGCTCGCAAAAGATGTTCCTTTTGTTGCCCGTTCCACTTGCCTCAATGTTTGCGGCATTAGCAAAGAAAAACTGATTGATGGAGTTGTTGAGGGGCGCATGAGCGATTTAGCAAATTTGGTCAAGGAAAGCGATAAAGTTTTAACATTTTAACAAAAAATTATGGAATTTGATTACACAACAACTACAATAAAAACTTTTGATGAGACGGTTCAAAGCGTACAAGACGAAATTACCAAAGCCGGCATGCGGGTTTTGTATGTTCATGATGTCCAGAAAACTTTAACCGAGAAAGGGTTTGAACGAGAGCCGTTTAAGATTGTTGAGTTTTGCAACGCCAAGTTTGCCAACGAGTTTTTGAATAAAGATATTAAAATCGGTCTTTGCCTTCCCTGCAAGATAAATGTTTATATCAAAGACAAGCAAACTTTTATTTCCGGCATGCGGCCGATTGTTCTGCCGCAGTTTTTCGCGCAAGCCGATTTGGGCGAGCGGCCAAAAGAAATTGATCAAATCATTCAAAATATTATCAATAACGCGAAATAACTTATAAAAAAAATCTTTTTCATCACAATTTTTATTTTCGTTTTCGGTTTTGCCTTGCTTCCCAGCTTTTCTTTTGCGCAAGGCATGATGGGAAATACCGCAACAGTTTCAGATGACCATACCGCCCGTGAAGAAGCCGAAGGGAAAGCGGCTTGGGAAAAACTCCAAACTAAAGAGCTGGCTTGCAAGGATTTATCCGATGACAATTTCGGGACTCTCGGTGAATACTTTATGGGTCAGATGATGGGAGCTTCCCATGAGGCAATGAATAACATGATGATTCAGATGATGGGCGAACAAGGCGAGGAGCAAATGCATGTAGTCATGGGCAAGCGTTTGAGTGGTTGCGATACTTCCGCCGCATTTCCGTCGCAAGGAACTGGCTTTATGTCCATGATGCAAATGATGATGGGAGGGTGGTCGTCTCCCTCGGAACTTAATCAAGGAAATAATTCTATGATGAACTTCGGATTTACGCCTTTTGGCGGTTTCGGCTGGATATTTATGATCCTTTGGTGGGTTTTAATAATCGCGGGCATTGTCGCGCTTATCAAATGGCTTACAAGTCAATCTCGCGGAACCCATAATCACGAAAAGTCTCCGCTTGAAATCCTGAAAGAACGCTACGCTAAAGGCGAGATTGATAAAAAAGAATTTGAAGAAAGAAAAAAAGATTTAAGCTAAACTTTTTTAGAACGGATTTGCGTGATGAAATTTAAGTAGCGCGGAGCGCCAGTTTCACTAGCACGAAATTCGGTGACGGCGGAAAAAATTGGAATCGGAAAGCGAGGGCGGGTCCCGAAGGAGAAACTTCGTTCCCCCACTGGGTAAACAAAAATTCTTGCTTTTTGTTTGCCCTGTAGCAAGCAGAAAGATTTGCTATGGGGCCCGCCCGAGCGATTGGATTTTAAAATTCGGAATTCTGATTTTCGTCAAAAAATGTTAGAACTTCGTTCAAAAAACACCGCCTTTCGGTCCGCCGAAGCGGATCTGCGGCGCGACGAAGTCCGCAGATAGGTTTCGCGAAGGCGACCTTCGCCTCGCCGTAGATTTCCCTTGCAATGGAAGGATTTTTATTGTAAAATTAAAAAATATGGATAACTGCCTTGAGTTGCGAAATTTCTTCAACTCTTTGTGTTTTGGTTTTAGCCACAAATTTGCTATAATTCGTCGGCTTATCGCTTCGTTAATAAGCCTTCTCGTTCTATCAAATTTTCGCCCGAAAACAAAACAGTTTGGAAGGAATTTAGTAGTTCAAGGTGGAAAAGTTTTTTTATTTGCGCTGTTATTTTTTTCTGCAACACAGCTCAAGCTGTCAGTTTTTATTATTACGATAATATCAATGTTGATATACGGATAAATCAGGACAGCGCTTTTGATGTAATTAAGCGGCAGACATATAATCTGCAAGGAAGTTTTGGATATTTTTATCGGGATATTGAATTGAAGCGAATAGACCATATTTCAGATATTGAAGTTTTTGACGGCGAAGGGAATAAAGCAGGGCTGGTACGCCCCGGCAATTGTTTATAGCTGGAAAGGGGGCGGAAGTCACATCGCTTTTAATGATTTTTCCGCCTGTCTTTCGTCATTTTTTTTCTGTTTCGCAAACAATTTCTTCGGCATAGTTGATTATATATATTATCGCGAGGCGACATAATAATTTTGAGTTTTAATTCGTTTTATGTTTGGTATTTTTAATAAAAATAAAAAAGAGCCGGAAAACTTAAAAGAAGTTTTGGCAAAATTTGACGATTTGAAAAAGAAGTTTCAAAAAATTTCCGATGAGTTGGAAGCGCTCAAAAAACAAAGCAAATTTTTCACGCAAAAAGTAGGCGTTTTAAGGTATAATCCTTTTTCAGGGCAGGGCGGAGACCAGAGTTTCACTGTTGCCTTGCTTGACGCGAATAGCGACGGAGTGGTAATAACAAGTATCTATAGTAGAGATGGAAACAGAGTCTACGCGAAGCCGATAAAAAATAGCGGCTCTGAATACGCCTTGTCAAGCGAAGAAAAAAAAGCGATTGATATGGCAGTTACTTCTTAAAAATATGACAAAAAATAAAGATAAGAATATCCAAATAAGACCGCCTGTGGTGGTCGTTTTGGGTCATGTTGATCATGGCAAGAGTTCCCTTTTGGAAGCGATTAAGGATTTTAAAATTACTTCTATGGAATCAGGCGGCATTACCCAGCATATAGGCGCTTATGAAATAGAAGAAAAAGGCAGAAAGATTACTTTTATTGATACTCCGGGGCATGAGGCGTTTTCAGCGATGAGGGCAAGGGGAGCTGATGTGGCAGATATAGCGATATTAGTGGTGGCTGGCGACGAAGCGGTGATGCCCCCAACAAAGGAAGCTGTGGGGCATATTAAAAAAGCAGGGATTCCGATGATTGTGGCAATAAATAAAATAGACAAGCCGACAGCTAACCCGGAAAAAATAAAAAGAGAACTGGCGGGACTGGATGTTTTAGTGGAATCAATGGCTGGAAAGATTCCTTCCATTGAGGTCTCGGCGAAAACAAAAAAAGGCATTCCAGAACTTTTGGAAATGATTTTATTACTCGCTGAAATGGAGAATTTAACAGGAGATATTTCAAAGCCGGGCAAGGGACTGGTAATAGAGTCATATTTAGACCACCAAAGAGGCCCTGTGGCAACTATTATTCTGCGGGAAGGAATATTAAAGGTGGGTGATGTTGTTGGATCGTCTTCTGCTATGGGACGGGTAAAAGGTTTGGAGAATTTTCAAGGCATTGCTATTAAAAAAGCGCTTCCTGCTATGCCCGCGATTATTATTGGGTTTGAGTCGGTTCCGAGCGTGGGCGAGGAAGTAAAAGTTTTTGATAACATAGACGAAGCGGAAAAAGAAATCAAAGAAAAGAAGAGGACTGTTTTTCAACAAGATGGCTCCAGTCAAGACAAAAAGGTCTTGAATTTAATTTTGAAAGTAGATGTACTTGGTTCTCTTGAAGCGATAGAGCAGGTTTTGAAAATTTTGCCGCAGGGAAAGGTGACGATAAATGTTCTGAAAGCAGACGCGGGAGATATAGGCGAATCAGATGTAAAATTAGCGATGAGCGCCAAAGCCGCTATTATCGGATTCAGGGTGAAAGCAAATCCAGTCGCTCAAAAAATGATTGACAGGGAAAAGATCATAATAATTATTTTTGACATAATTTACGAATTAAGCCAGGCGATTAGGCATCTTTTAGAGAAAAAAGTCGCTCCAGATATAGTAAAAGTTAATTTGGGAAGCGTTAAAATTTTAGCTGTTTTCAAAACAGAAAAAAATAGGCAGGTTATTGGCGGAAAAGTGGTTTCCGGCCGTGTGAAAAAAGGGGATTTGGTTGATATCTCTCGCAATAAAGAAAAAATCGGGTCCGGCAAAATTGTTCAGCTTCAGAAAAATAAAAAAGAGGTTGATGAAGTTTTGAAAGGAGCGGAGTGCGGAATTCTTTTTGAGGGAAATATCGCCATAGAAGAAGGATGTTTTTTGGAGGCGTATGTTGAAGAGAGAAGAAAAGGAGAGTTATAAATAATTATCAAATACCAACTTTCAATTATCAATCAATTGTTAATTTTTAAATTATCAAACTACCCCTTCTTCAATCCCCCCCTCCGATGGTCATCGGAGGGGAGGAAGAAGGCAGGGGAGAATTGAAAATTAAGTCATTGATAATTGATAATTGAAAATCGAAAATTTGTGAACAAACGTTTGCTTCGGATAAATTCTTTAATACGGGACGAATTAAGCAATATTTTGTTGCGCGAAGTTGAGTTTCCCGAGTCCGTTTTGGCGACCATTACACGGGTTGAGGTGTCGGACGATCTATTTAACGTCAATGTTTACATCTCTGTCATTCCCGATAATAAAAGAGAGCGGGTTTTTGAAATCTTGAACAAGCTGGTTTATTTTATCCAGCAGAAATTAAACAAGCGATTAAGGGTAAGGCCTATCCCCAAAATATTTTTTAAAAAAGAGAAACTTACAGCCGGGGCGGCAAGAGTGGAGGAATTATTAGAAGAGGCGAAAAAATCTGATTGAATTTTTCACGGACGGCGGTTCTCGGAGCGAGGCCGCCTTTTTTATTTAACATCTGTCGGTCATTTTTTTATAGGCATAGATACTCAGATTCTATACGATCGTATAGATAGTGAGTAAGTTGATTTCTGTATTTTTTATCACTGTTGTAAATTTATGCGAACGCATAAATTCTTGATAGATTGTTTTATCGCTCAATATTTCCGGGAACATTTCCTATCACATTGATAACGGGAAATGTTCCTGTTATATAGGAGTAAATGGAAAAAGGAAGTTGAAAAAGAATAAAAAAATGATAAGATAAAAATAATTTAGACGGCCGGGTAGCCAAGTAGCTAAGGCATTGGTCTGCAAAACCAATATACATGGGTGCAATTCCCATCCCGGCCTCAAAAAAGATTGATTTTGCCCGGGTGACGGAATGGCATACGTACAACACTTAAAATGTTGCGGGAGCAATCCCATGTGGGTTCGAGTCCCACCCCGGGCACCAGTATTAAACTTTCAGATTTTTCCCCGACCAATTCGGCGGCGCAACGCGCCGCCTCATACGGCAAAATGGGGTTTCCGCGCGCTTCGCGCGCGGCCAAGCGGAGGTTCGAGCCAAAGATTTC
>Ga0076134_133_pt1 | contig 7690 bp, 8 predicted proteins | sample RifGroC2_FD_67720 | JGI IMG/M metagenome (GOLD analysis project Ga0076134, IMG submission 67720) | Parcubacteria bacterium GW2011_GWC2_42_13 | reverse complement strand
CCATGAATCCCAATACTTAGTTATATGACTAAGTATTGGGATTCTGTACTGCTGCGAAGGACATGCGGTACAGGAAAAATCAGCAGTTTGAAGATAATGGAAATGTTGGATATAGTAGGCGAGCAGTTGTAATGCGCAGGTGGTGGAATGGTATACACGTACGTTCGAGGGGCGTATGCCTCACGGCTTGGGGGTTCGAGTCCCCCCCTGCGCACCATAATCCAACTGAAAGATTTTTTACCAGCCAAACAACGGGCTTCCGTTGCGGAGGCCCGTCAAAAAAATCCCAAAACTGATGTCTGACGGTTTGTGCCGCTCTTTTTGTTGTTCTTCCTTACTTATCGTATCCGTTAGGCGGTGTTGCGCCGTTCCAAGTTAAGCCAGTTGCCGTTACACCGGTTATTTTGGTTTCGTAGTGTCCGGATGGAGCGTTTTTGTAGGTGAAGGTTACCATTCCGTTACTTCCGGTTGTGCCTGTGCCGGCGACCTTTCGTACGGTGTCAAGGTAGAGCTCAATTGATACGGAAGCATTGGCAACAGAACCGCCGAAGTCGTCAACCACCGCTATATGGATATTCAAGTGTTTGTTGCTATTTTTACCGCCTTCGGTTGTATAGGTGATTGAATTTACTATTGCGGTAGTGGGTTCGGATGGGGCAGGACCGATTGAGAAATTCGCCGTGCCGCTACCAGAAATGCTTCTTGTATCCGTGGCCGTTACCTCAACTGTATAATCGCCATCTGCCAAACTGGAAATACCCAGATCGCCGGTATAAGTTCCCGGAGTGGCTGTTTCAGCAAAGCTGACAACCGTTGCTGCGCCATTTACCATTGTAGCGAAGTTAGGTGAACTCAAGCCGCTTATCGCATTGCCTTTTTCATCTGTTATCGCCGCTGTTAATACGGCTGTGGTATCAACTCCACTCTCATAGCTCGTTTTGTCTGCGCTCACATTTACATTTACCGCAGGAGAAGGCGGTACAAGAGAAGCAATTGCGGCTGCGACATTCACCAAGCCGTAGCCGTAATGCGTGTCCTTTCCAACTGCTCCAATATCATCAGCCGTAGAGTTGAGTATTGCTCTTACTTCGTCGTTGATTCTCCCGTTACCGTTGCTGTCTGTAACTCCGGCCGCAATCACAAGCGCGGCGGCGCCGGCAACATGCGGAGACGCCATTGATGTCCCGCTACCTTCTTTATACCAGTCGCCGTCCAAGATGAACGGCTGGGGGTTATGCGGGCTGTCGCCGTCGTTCCAAGAAGAAAGGACGGATACGCCAGGAGCGGCAAGCTCTATTTCTTCTCCCGTGCTTGACCAGCTTGGCCTTGTGTCATTTTTATCGGTTGCCGCAACCGCAATTACGGAAGCGTATTTTGCCGGATAAATTACATTATTACCTTTGCCACTCGGCGTTCCGGAATTTCCACCGGCGGCCACAATCACTAAACCTTTCGCTTCCGCATTGTCAAACGCGGCTTTTACCGTGCTTCCCGGGTCTTGCGAACTGCCCAAGCTCAAATTAACAACCTGTAGTCTGTTTAATACTGCCCAGTCCATAGCGGCAATTGTTGCGCTCCAAGAACCGGAACCTGAATCGTTTAATACTCGCAAAGAATAAAGCGCGCAACCCGGAGCTACGCCGACTACGCCCAAATCATTATCTTCGGCGCAGGCAGTTCCGGCAACATGCGTGCCGTGTCCGTAGACGTCATCGGGGTCAGCATCATCTTGAACGAAGTCATACCCTCCGGCATACACGTCATTTAAATCTTGGTGTCCGCGATCTACACCGGAATCAATAATGCCGATTTTTACGTCGGTGCCTTTATTGCCGCCGTCATGCACTGTACCGGAGCTGATTCTTTTTACACCCCAAGCGTTCTCAAGCTCGGCAGTTACGTTCGGATTGTTCAACAATCCTTTGATTGCCGCTTCAGGAACACTCGCGGCTACGGCAGGAACAATCGTATAACTAAATCTCACTGTTCCTCCGGCGCGCTCAACAATTGCGCGTTCGGCAACACCGGGCGTTTTGTCAAAACTGACAAAAACATCAACTTTATTGTTGCTTGCCGCTTGAACTTGGGAGCTTGTCGGCATTACTACTCCGACAGCCGCCATACTGAATACAACACCTAAAATAAACGAATGTGATAGAATTTTTTTCATATTGACAGTTATTTGTTACATCTTTATGGTAGCAATGGGGTATAAAAAGTCAAACCCTCGGCTCTTTGTCGGACATAGCATTTAAGCTCGTTATACCACCTTTAGGCCGAAGGGGTGCGTGAAGGGGTAAATCGCTCTAGTCAAGGTCAGGATTTTCTGCTAAAACAAGTCCAACCGGTGTTGTAAACAGCCACTCATTTTTTTGTGTGCAGTATTCTTGAATTAGTCCGAACCCCAGTAGTAAAACAAAGCTTACTACGGGGCACAGCGCATTTCGCCGCCTGCGGCGGCGAGGAAAGCCCCCCGCGAAATTCTGAAAACGCGGCGGAGCCGCACCGATGACAATTTCAAGTTTTTCTTTGGCGGCAAATTCTTAGAAAAAATTTAGGCAATGCCACCATAATAAAACTGAATCGTTAGAAAAATCCAAATGATCGCAAGTGGAAAAGGAAGATACAAAACAAACTTTCCTAGAATCTTTGTTTTTAAATCTTCCTCAATGCCTGACGTACCGCTTTTTATTACGCGTCTTTCATAAACGAGACCGCGGATACCAAAAAGAATACCAAGTAACGCAATTACTGGGATCGGATGAATCAAAAACCATTGACTAAAACCTGGCCACCAAGAATTAATGTAGATATCAAAAAGCTCTTGTACGTCTCCATCCGACCCCTCTCTGATAGGCAGATGACCCAAATATGCAAGAAAAACAAAAAAGATAGGTAACAATTCAAGGATAACTGTCGACCGAGTAACCTTATTGATTGCTGACATTGCTTGGAAAAATCCTTTCAGATAGTTTCGAATATAAGTCAGTAGCCAAAAAAATATCAATGACCAAATCAATACATCAAGTAGCCACCTTGAAAAATAAAAATGTGGGTTATGGCCCAGCACGTCATTTTCCAAATATGGTATTGGGAAACCCGAAAGACGACAACCGTACCCAAGATTTTTGATACCATTTTCATATATGAATGCAGGCGTAGAAGGACATTCAATGCTACCCCTATAGCTACTACTATGAATTACCACCACAACAGCTGTTATACCAAGAATGAAGGCCAGGGTGCTAATTTTAAAGTAAAGGTTCATGCTTTAAAAAGTTAAGAGATGATTAAAAAATTTTCTTCCCCCAAAATTAAAATATGATTCGAGCTGATGCATCTCCGCACCATTGACTAACAAGCCAATTTTAACACATTCTCCTGTCTGGTGTATTTATACAACCACGTTAGAAACTATTTTAGCAAAAATGTCTGACTCTGACGAACGCCGCCGCAAAGCAGCGACTACGCCTCAACAAAATTTTCTTCCACTTTTTTGATTTTTACGCGCGCCACCAATTCTTTCTTCCCCGCCTGCGCCGAGGCTTCGGCGGGCAGGTAAAAGGAAAAGTGCGTTTTTCTGCTTGGCTCTGCTTTGAACGAGCAGAACGGTGGGGCTGGCTTCCTTAGTGGGGGTTTTGCTCAAAGAATGTTCGAACTTCGTCCAGAAAACACCGCCGAGTTGTATCACCAATTGCGTATCCAACCAGATCCCTTGCAGGTCGGGCAAGGTACTTCATAGGACTCTTCAAATTCTTCTTCTCTTTTGCCCTTACACATACAACAGCGAATCGGCATTTTAGGAACCCCCTTGCCGCGGCAATAAAGACACTTTGGATAATTTTCTATGTCTTCAAGCGGAACACCATACCCAAGACCATCTCTACCTGTTCCGCTACAATGGTGGCAGATATCAATACCCGTCTTTTTGCAATGGCCGCACGGTGCCGTTATTTTTCTCTTTTTGGTAATTTTGCCGCTGCCGCCGCATGTTGGACAGACAATTTTTTCCGCTTCCGCCGGTAATTCGGGTTTCTTTTTTGGTTTGAAAAATTTACGCCACCAATGCCACCAGGCAAAAAATAATGTTATTAAAATAACCGCAGTAGCATACAAAATATACGAAGCATATGAATACAAGCCGAGTCGGCCGGTTGATACTGTATCAATGGTTTGTTGCGGCACAGGCGAAGGCTCGGACGAAACTGCCGGCGTTGAAGGGTTTTCTTGGATCGGCGCTGGTTTCTCCTGCGATCCAACTCCGGGCGCTAGCTGGATTACTGGCGACGGTTCCTGCTGGCTTGGAACGTTTATCGTATCCGCTGATGACGGCTCTTGTTGATAATCAGGATAATTATTTTCCGCATTATTTAATTGTTGCTGGTATGGATTTATTATTTCTTGAGGAATGTTTGCATCTTGCGCTAAAGCAATATTAAAAATAACGAAAATATTTAAAAGGATAAATGTAATGATTTTTAATTGATACGCCATTTTTTCATTATATCTTACTGTACTAATTAATGATAGGGCAACCCATTTTGAACTCAAAACAATAGCTCCCAAGGCGAATCCGGCTCCCGTTGATATAAGTAGTGAGATCGCGCCTAGTATTCTGAAAGCTGCATTTGTTAACCTCATACTGTGATATGGAGCAGTATTCTTGAATTAGTCCGAACCCCAGTAGTAAAGCAAGGCTTACTACGGGGCACAGCGCATTTCGCCGCCTGCGGCGGCGAGGAAATCCCCCCGCAAATCCGCCAACTGGCGGACGGAAAGGCGGCGCCTGCCCACCGAAGCCTCGGCGCAGGCGGGGAGCCGCACCGCTGACAATTTTCCGCCGAAGGCGGATCTGCCTCCGGCATGACAAGTTTTTCTTTGGCGGAAAATTCTTTGAAAAATTTAGAGCCCCTGATTTTTAGATTGGCGAGCGCGTTGAATCAGCTCATCTCGAAGTTGTTCGGCGACTTCCATAGAAACTGCGGGCAGTCTTCCTTCCGCACCACCGCCCATTACGCCATAAACGCCATAACGTGATACTGTTGCGCTCGCTCCGGCCGTTTGGATGTTGAGATCAGAAAGCCCAAGGATGCGCGCCAAAATACCGCGATTGATGTCAACATTTTGAATTCGATCGTAAGGGATAGTGACATATTTTTTATAAATGACACCTGATTCTTTGCGAAACCCAGTGTCAAGGAGTTCGTAGCGATAAAAGCGGTAAGCAAATTTAGCCCAAACAAAACACCCTATGAGAAGTGCGGAAATGATAATCCATAACCAAGTGAGCGAAAATGTTATCGGTATTGGTACCATTATTATCGGCGTGAACATAATTGTCAGCATGAACAATATTGCCAATGTGAACCACCACAAAACAAAACTAATGAAAAATAACCAGACTGCTTTTGGATCAAGTTGTTTCATAGTTTATGAATTTAATGATTTTAATAGAAAAGCCGACGACCTTTCTTTAAGTCATTATAACACATGCTTGTCTACCCATATGATTAAAAGAATTAAAAAATTCTCTTCCCCCAAAATGCGAAATCGTGAATTCGTTTTTACCCCCAAAATTGAATACAAATTAGTCGCCGAGTCCGCCGAAAGGGCGGATAAACTCCGCGAGGCGAACCAAAACTCTTTGACTTTTCCTATCTGGTGCTGTAATCATACACTTTGCTCGAACCTTTTTCGAACAACAAACGGACTAATCGCACGCCCCGCGTGCGTGGTGACTCTAAACTTAATCGTACGCTCCGAAATTCCGCCAACGCCTCGCAGAGCCTCGGCGTTCCGCCCTCATCCCATCGCTTCCCATGCATTTTTGTTTGGCGCGGGATTTCTTTTGAATTGAATGGGCGATGGGGATTCGGTCGGGTTTCTCCTAAGGGAGAAACTAGCGGAATTCAAAATACAAAAGGTGCCTCGCCATACAAAATTCTTTAAGGAATGGCGAGGCTCAAATCTGTATGTGCTTGACCCACCCTCCCGTTCGCGCACAAATCCCCGCCGTTTTTAGGAGAAATTATAAAACGGCGGGGATTGCTCCCTTGATAAAATTTCTAATTGGAAGTTTTTAGCTTACTGAATATTGCCGTCAGTTCACCCATCTCATTTTCAGTTTTCTTATCCAAACTTTTTCCTCGTCTTCTATCTGGATGATTTTTCATCATAAATTTTCTGTACGCTTTTTCAGCATCATCAAAAGTTGCCCCCGGCGCGAGATTAAGAATGACCGCTGCTCTTTGGAGTAAGTCAGATTCTGCTTCAGCAGAATCTTGTTGTCTTCCTGAATCCTGTCCTTGGAAGTTGAGTCCACCAAGCTGGATAAGTTGCTCCCTTACATATCGTTGAAAGTCAGAACTAAATTGCCCAAACCTACTTTCTTGCTGAATTTTATAAAAGTAAGAATCTTTCTCTACCCATTTTCCTTGTTCTGCCAACGCTCTTTCTGTTTGATATGCACTAGACGCATGTTTTTTCTCTTGACCAGAAAGGTACGTGGCACTGTAAGTCTCCAGTTCTTGAAATTTTCTTTGTGCCACTTCTCTAATTCTTGGGCTTTGCGTAAAATCTAGAGAAAGTGTTCTGAAATAGGAGTTGTCAGCCACCCATTTCCCAGATGTAATCGTTTCTTTTTCCTCAACAAGTTTTTTAGCGAATGATTTCAGAAGCTTCTCTTCTCTTGCTTCTTTTTGCTCCCTCTCTCGTCTTTCTTGTAGCTCCTTCAATCTCAAAAATCGGTTGTGCTTTTGTTGTTTAAGTTCGTTGACTTCTGCGCTGTTGAACCCGGGCACAGAAAGAACTGATGACTTCTGGTTCCATTCGCCTTTCATGACTAGAGCTTTCTCACGTTCAAAGGCATCGTCAAGGGTTCTGTTATTTGCTTCTGCTAATTGTCTGGCTCTGTTTGCCCCCTTAGTGTCCGTGCCGTGAACGACGTTGTCTAAATGCTCACCTTTAAATCTACTTCGATCTAAATTCCACAAACCTTCTTTTGCTGACTGCATTTCTGCAGAAAAATCTGCATCTTCTGATGCTTCACGAGCCTTATGTTGGTCGTCAAATCTTTTGTTGACATCGAAACTGATATTCTCTCCAAGTGCCTCTTCTTGTGCTATGTCAGCAGCCGAAAGTTTGTTTGCCCCCAAAAGTTTATCACCGAGACTTCTTGCCTCATTTTTTTTGGCAGCTTTTACTTCAAGGGTTTTTTCATGCTTGATTCTTTCCTGCTCTATTTGTTCAGGCGTCAAAATCTCTACCGGTTCGGTTGGCTTATTGGAAAGGCTTGGAAATTCCATGCTCATATTTTTATTTTAGCAAATCGTTAACCGAAGCTCCAACGGCTTTCGCCAATCTTGCGATTGTTGCAAGAGTTGGATTTGTCTTGCCATTTTCTATGTTGCTAATAAACCCTCGGCTAACTTCAAGCGACCGGGCAATATCGCCTTGCGATATGCCTTTTGTGGTTCTAATGTGTTTGAGGTTTTCTCCCAATTTTTTAGACTCACTTTTCATTAGTTAAGTTTATCGCTTGTTGCAGTATACGGCAATGGTATGTTAAAATGTACCAGTTCTTATTCCATCACCCATTCAATTCAAAAGAAATCCCGCGCCAAACAAAAATGCATGGGAAGCGATGGGATGAGGGCGGAACGCCGAGGCTCTGCGAGGCGTTGGCGGAATT
>Ga0076134_121_pt1 | contig 8133 bp, 7 predicted proteins | sample RifGroC2_FD_67720 | JGI IMG/M metagenome (GOLD analysis project Ga0076134, IMG submission 67720) | Parcubacteria bacterium GW2011_GWC2_42_13 | reverse complement strand
TGATTGATTTTCTGGCGGCAAATCGCACTCAGTTTAAAATCGCTTTGCTTGTCGGCTCGGCAACGGAATTAATGAAAAAAAACAAAAATTGGAGGAAATTAAATGTTATCGTAGAAACCGACAAGATGGAGAAAGCGGTATTAACGTCATTCAATGACGCCAGAAAAGGCGACATTATTTTACTTTCCCCGGCCGCGGCCAGCTTCAATCTTTTTACCGATGAATTTCACCGCGGTCTAGTTTTCAAAAAAGCATTCTTGAAATTAAAATAATTTAAAAAGAGATCAATAAAAACGGAGAACTATTCTCCGTTTTTAAATTATCAAATCCGGCTTTAAATACGGCTGTTATTAAAATTTATTCACAGGTTGATTTGACAAGGTTTAAATTTCTTTCTAATCTAATAATGGATAGATACATCGTTTTAAAAACTCTTTAAGGAGGAAATATGGCATCAAAAAACAAGTTTGTTACCATTACCACTCTTTTTGTTCCTCCAAATAGCGCCTCCGGGCTCAAAAACCGATAACGGCGCTATTCTTTCGATTTTTTAAAAAAAGTCCGGGATAACTCGGACTGCGCAAAAAGCGCAAAACTTTGCCGGAAGGCAAAAGGGGTTCTCTTACAGAGAACCCCTTTTCAAAACCGTAGAAACAAGATTAGTTATTAAAAAAAGATTTAAAGCAATTTATGATATAATCAAGGAATGAAAAAGAAGAGCCGGTATGACAAAGTTTTTTTAGGGATTGTAATCGCGCTTTTGCTTTTTGGGGTTCTGGCTTTTTCTTCGGCTTCTTTGGGGTTGGCTATGAGAAAGGGCCTTGATTTTTACGGTTTAATTTTGAAGCAGTTTTTTTTGGGGATGGGACTTGGCATTTTTGCTCTAGTCGTTGCCTCAAAAATTGATTACCATTTTTGGCGAAAAATTTCTCTTTTTATTTTTGGCCTGGGAGTTTTTTTGACTCTTTTGGTGTTTGTGCCCGGGCTCGGCTTCGGGCACGGCGGAGCGGTCAGATGGCTAGACTTGAGAGTAATTACCTTTCAACCGTCGGAATTTTTAAAATTCGGCTTTATTTTGTATCTGGCTTCCTGGATGGCTTCGCGCAAAAAAGAAATCAGCTCGCTTAAATTCGGTTTTTTGCCTTTTTTGATTATGGTCGGGCTGGTCAGTTTTCTTTTGATAAAACAGCCCGACATCGGCACTTTGGGAGTAATCAGTTTGAGCGCGGCTTTTTTGTTTTTTGTGGGAGGCGGCCGGTTTTTGCAGATTGGCGTTTTTTTGCTGGCCATTCTCGGATTATTAGTTGTTTTGATTTTTTTACAGCCGCATTTATTGCCGAGAATCCAGGTTTTTTTAAATTCAAACATTGATCCTCAAGGCATTGGCTATCAGCTTCGCCAATCTCTTATTGCTTTGGGCTCGGGTGGGATTTTCGGCCGGGGATTTGGAATGAGCGTGCAGAAATTCAGCTATCTGCCCGAACCGATGGGCGACTCAATCTTTGCCGTTATCGGCGAAGAATTCGGTTTTTTGGGAACGGTTTTCGTGGTTATAATTTTTTTGTTTTTTCTTTTAAGAGGATTGGCAATCGCGAAAAACGCGCCGGATTTTTTCGGTAGACTTTTGGGGTCCGGGCTTGTTATACTGATAGTGGTTCAGTCTTTCGTAAACATCGCCGCCCTGGTCGGATTGATTCCTTTAACCGGCCTTCCTTTGCTTTTTATTTCCCAGGGCGGGACGGCTCTGGTTATGACTCTGGCTGAAGTCGGCATTTTATTAAATATCTCGAAAAAATCATGAGAATAATTCTTACAGGCGGGGGAACGGGCGGGCATTTTTATCCGATTATTGCCGTGGCCGAAGCCTTAAAAGACGCTGCTTCCGAAAAAAAATTTGTTGAGCTTGATTTAGTTTTTATGTCCGACTCCGCCTACAATGAAAAACTTTTGAAGCAAGAGGGCATAAGATTTGAAAAAATTTTAAGCGGCAAGATGCGCCGGTACTTCTCTTTTTATAATATCATTGATGTTTTTAAAATCGCCGTTGGCGCAATTCAAGCTCTTTTCCGTGTTTATAAAGAGTTTCCGGACGTGATTTTCGGCAAAGGCGGCTATGCCAGCTTCCCGTCTCTTTTAGCCGCCAGAATTTTAAGAATCCCGGTTTTAATCCACGAATCGGACGCCAGGCCGGGCCAAGTCAACAAATGGGCGGGAAAATTCGCCAAAAAAGTGGCCATTTCTTTTCCGGAAGCCGCCGAGTATTTTTCCAAAGACAAAACGGCTTTGACCGGCGTTCCGATAAGAAGCTCGATTTTAGGCCAGGTGCCGGAAGAAGGACGGGAGATTTTTCAACTTGAGCCGGCCCTGCCGGTAATTCTTGTTTTAGGCGGCTCCCAAGGCGCCAAGGCCATAAACGAAACAATGCTCTCCGCGGCAAAAGATTTGCTCGGTTTTTGCCAGGTTATCCATCAGTCTGGCCGAAATAATTTTAAAGATGTTTCTGCTCGATTGTCGGTGGTTTTGGAAGATGCCGAGTTTAAATCCCGTTATCATCTGGTTGATTTTTTAAACTCCGCCCAATTAAGAGCCGCTTCCAGCGCGGCCGATTTAGTTGTGTCGCGGGCCGGAGCCGGAGCGATTTTTGAAATTGCCGCTTGGGGCCGGCCGAGCATTCTCATTCCTTTGGAAAATTCCGCCCAGGGCCATCAGCAAAAAAACGCTTTAAGCTACGCCAGCCGGGGAGCGGCCGAAATTATTGAAGAGCCGAATTTAACGCCCCACATTATGGTTTTCGAGATTAAAAGATTGCTGGCCAATCCCCAAGAGCTGGAAAAAATGAAAACCTCGGCCGAAAATTTCGCCCGGCCCCAGGCGGCCAGAAAAATCGCCGAAGAAATAATCAATCTCGGATTGCATCATGATTTTCAAAAAACCAATTAGGACCAGATTCGCTCCTTCGCCCACCGGCCCCTTGCATATCGGCGGGGTGAGAACGGCTCTTTTTAATTTTCTTTTCGCCAAAAAACACAAAGGGAAATTTATTTTAAGAATTGAAGACACCGACGTGGAAAGGTCGGACGCCCTTTTTGAAAACGATATCACCGAAGGATTAAAATGGCTCGGACTTGTTTGGGACGAAGGTCCTTATCGCCAATCCGAACAAGCCAAGGTCCATCGCGATTATCTGGAAACGCTCTTTAAGAAAAAAATGGCCTTTTGGTGCCCTCATAGCCGCAAAGAGCTGACTAAGGAAAGAGACGAGCAGATACGGGAGAAAAAAGCGGCCGCTCATTTTTGTTCTTTTAGAGAAAATTCCGACCTTGGCCAAGTGCCGAAAAAAGGAGAGAATCCGCCCCGCCAGCTGGCGGGCGGCGGAGAGGGCGTGATTAGATTTAAAAACGATTGGCAAGGCAAAGAAATAAAATTTCAAGATTTAATCAGGGGAGAGGTGCGTTTTAAAGGAGACATTCTGGGAGATTTTTCTTTAGCCAAAAATTTAGACGCTCCTCTTTATAATTTTGCCGTTGTGGTTGACGACGCTCTTATGAAAATTTCTCACGTCATAAGAGGGGAAGACCATATTTCAAATACTCCCAAGCAGATTTTAATTCAGGAAGCGCTGGGCATTAAAATGCCGATTTACGCCCATTTGCCGCTGATTTTGGGCAAAGATCGCTCAAAACTTTCCAAACGAAACGCCGTTGTTTCCGTCAACGCCTATCGCCGGCAGGGATATCTGCCGGAAGCCATTTTGAATTTTTTAGCTCTTTTGGGCTGGCGTCCTAAAGAAGATGAAAAAGAAATTTTGAACTTTAATCAATTAGTCAAAGAATTCAGTCTGGAGAACGTGCAGAAAGGAGGAGCGGTTTTTGATATGGATAAACTCAACTGGTTTAATCAGCATTACCTAAAAGAGATTCCCTTGGCCGAACTTGAATATCGTCTTTTGGAATATATTCCCGAATCCTGGCAAAAAGAAGCGAAAAACGCTCCGGCTTATTGGAAAAAAATTATTGAATTGGAGCGGCCGCGTTTGGTGAAATTGTCCGACATTAAAGAAAACGCGGAATATTTTTTTGAAAAACCCCATTATTCTAAAGAGCTTTTGTTGTGGAAAGACCAGAAAAAATTCAGCGAAGTTAAAGAACATCTCCAGTATTTAAAGATTTATTTTGAAGATATTGGCCAATCCGATTTTAATAAAGAGAAGCTTAAAGAATATGTTATGCCTTACGCCGAAAAATACGGCAAGGGGAATGTTCTCTGGCCTTTTAGGGCGGCTTTAACCGGCCGGCGTTTTTCGCCCGACCCTTTTGAGGTGGCCGAAGTTTTAGGAAAGGAAAAAACCGCCGAGCGCCTTGATTGGGCTCTGGAATTGATTAAAAACAGCTAAAGCTAAAAGCTAAAATGTCAGATGTTAAAGTTCCAATAATAAAAATTTTGCTCGCTATTTTGGTTTTGGCTTTTTTTACGCCTGTTTTGGCCTCGCCTCTGGATGATTTAAAATCCCAAATCAGCGAGCGCAATAAGCAAATAGAGGAATTGGAAAAAGAAATTGAGCAGTACCGCAATTTAATAGACGAAAAATCAAAAGAAGCGGAAAGTTTAAATACTCAAATTTCCCGACTGGAAGCAACGATAAAAAAAATAAGCGCCGACATCGCTTTAACCGAGAAGAAAATTGAAGTGGCCGGCCTTAATATCCAGGAACTCGGTTTCGGCATTAATTTGAAAGAAAACGAAATCAGCGAAAAAAAACTGGTTCTGGCGGAGATTATAAGAACGATGGACAAAGAAGAATCGCAGTCAATGGTGGAAGTTTTTCTGGCTTATGAAAATTTTTCGGATTTTTTCAACAATCTTGACCGAATGGAAAATGTTCAGAATAACCTGAATGTCAAATTGCGGGAGTTGGTCGGCTTAAAACAGGAGCTTCAGTCGCAGGAAGAAAAAGAAAGGGGTTTTAAAAGTCAACTAGAGATATTGGAAAATCAGATGGCGGATAAAAAGACGCTTAGCGAAATAAGCAAAGGCAACAAACAGGTTCTTCTAAAGGAAACAAAGAAAAAAGAATCGGTTTATAAAAATATTCTGGCCGACCGCTTGGCCAAACAGCGGGCTTTGGAAGAGGAAATCAGCCGGATAGAAGAAAAAATAAGAATTGAAATTGACCCGGCTTCTCTGCCGATTTCGCGTTCCGGAGTTTTGGCTTGGCCGCTTGATAAAATAACCATCACCCAGGATTTTGGCAACACGCCATTTGCAACAAAAAATCCCCAGATTTATAATGGGAAAGGACACAACGGAGTGGATTTTCGGGCCTCGGTAGGGGAGTCGGTTTTGGCGGCTGATGACGGCCGGGTAATTGATGTCGGAGATACCGACAAGCAGTGCCGGGGCGTATCTTACGGCCGATGGATTTTAATAGAGCATTCCAATAATCTTTCCACTTTATACGCCCATCTTTCTTTGATAAAAGTTTCGGCGGGCGAGACCGTCAAACGAGGTCAGCTGGTCGGCTATTCCGGCGATACCGGATATGTTACCGGGCCGCATCTTCATTTTACGGTTTTTGCCGCCAGAGCGGTTGAGGTTTCCTCAATAAAAAGCAAGGTTTGCGGCACAATGCTGCGCCTGCCTTTAGCGCCTTACAACGCTTATCTTAATCCATTATCTTATTTATGAACCAAGGATTTTTGAAATTCATCATAGTTTTGATAATTTTTATCATTATTTTAAGTCTTTTGGGAGTTAATCTGAAAGGCGTTTTTCAGCATCCCCTGGTCAAAGAAAATTTTTCTTTTCTTTATGACGCCGGACTCTTTATCTGGAATAACTATTTAGAAAAACCGGCAAAATTTCTCTGGGATATTTTTAAAACTTATATCTGGGATTCTTTCATTGAAAATATGTGGAGAATTAAGCAGGGCGGTTCACCAACGTCGGTGGAAGAATATGTTCATCCTTTTAAATCATTGCAGCCAGTTAAATAAGAAACAACACTAGGTCGCAAAATCTAGGTTGTACGTCCCTCGGTATTTGTATATTTGCGAAAAATTCGCTATATTAGTGAAATAGTATGCGCACTTCCTATTCGGCCTTGGATACTTATCAAACCTGCCCCTTGAAGTTCAAGTGGCAGGTTTTGGACAGGATTAAAACCGCCGACACTAAAGAAGCGATTTTCGGGAACGCCGCCCACGCCGCTCTTAAATTTATGTTTACCCGCTCCCCTCTTTTTCCCACTTTGGACGAGGTGATTGACGCTTTCCGAAACATCTGGCAGGAGAAAAAAGCGCGCAGCCCGTTTATCTGGAATGACATTGCCAAACAAGAAACTCCTTGGGACGAAAACGAAGCCGAGGCTTATTTGGAAAACGGAATTTCAATGCTTAAAAAATTCTATAAAGAAAATCCGCCTTGGAATTTCAATGTTTTGAATTTGGAAACCCGTTTTGACGTTATTTTGGAGGATTCAAAAACCAAAGCCCAGCATATTCTGGCCGGCATTATGGACAGAATTGACAAAAACCCGGACGGCTCTTACGAAATCATAGATTATAAAACCGCCAGCCGCATGCCCGTTCAGGAAAAAGTAAATCAAAATCTTCAGATGTCAATTTATCATCTGGGGCTTATCAAACAATGGCCTCATTTGGAAAACGCCGACATTAAATTAAGTTTGTATTTTTTAAAACACGGAGAAAAAATAACCACCCGGCGCGCCAAAAAGGATTTAGAAGCAACCAAAAAAAACATCATTTCTTTAATAAACGAGATTCAGGAACGGCAAAAAACCAATGATTTCCCTCCTACTCCCTCGGCTCTTTGCGGCTGGTGCGGTTATCGGCCGATTTGCCCGATGTGGAAGCACGAGTATAAAGAATCTCAAATCTCAAATCCAAAGTCTCAAAAAGAGGTTGAAGAAATGCTCAAAGAATATTTTGAATTGAAAGAAAACAATCAGAAAAACACTCAAAGAATCGGGGAAATTCAGCAAGTTGTTCACCAATTTATGGATAAGGAGAAAATAGAAAGAGTGTTTGGGGAACTCGGCTATTTAACGCGCAGCGTCAAAACCGCTAATGTTTATAATTGGGAAATTGTCCGGGAAGTTTTAGAACCGTTGGGGCTTTGGCAAGGTTTGTTTAAGATTGACCAGTCAAAAATTGAAAAACTTATCGCCACTCTCCCCCATCCGGCCCAAGAAAAAATCAAGTCCGCGGTTTTGGAAACAAAACAAACAAAAATGCTGACCGTCACGAAGAAAAAGAATTAAAAAATCAATTTTCAAATATGGAGAAAGAATATACTTTTATAAAATTGCTTTTAAGTTGACAGGATGCGTTATTATTAATAAACTGAATTATCGCTACCCGCACCTGTTTTTTAACAGGGAGGGATGACATTGCGTCATCGCATGCGATTGTTTCAGCATAGGACAGGGTATTGATGCCATTTGTGTCACGAGGGCTATGCTGATAAAAAGGCGGGATAGGAGTAGATAATGAAAAGAAAAGGAAGTCGGCCTGTCGGGGCGATAGTTTCCCTCAACTATTTGGCGAACTTGGAATCGCTCAAGAATACCGACTAGGGTCAGAAGTTATTATGCTTTTGACCCTTTTTATTAAATTTTTCCCCAAAGAGATTGAAATAATTTTTGAGAATTTTAAAATGAAAAACCCGTGAAGCGGACAAGCCGCTTCACGGGTGGCACCGCAATTGCTTGAACAGTTTTAGTCCAATAGTTTCTTGTTGGCTTCTTCTTGAGTAAAGCGTTTCGCCCTTTCAAATTCCCTGTAAGCGTTTTCTGTGTTCTTCTTTAAAGAGATTCTCATTTCTCTTACGGATTTTTCACTGTCAAGCAGACCCGCGACTTTTTCCAATAAGATGGGTTCCGTGAATCGCATTTAAACCTCCTTGCTGAGCCTCAAAACTCAGCAAAAATTTTAATGAGTGAATTGGGACTATGCTCTTTTTTTATTTTAAAAAAATTAAAAGAAAAAATCAAATTCGCCACGAAGAAAAAATAATCGCAAAAATCCGGGGGTTATCGCCGGATTTTTGGTGATATTTTGTTTGATCCCCCTTGCTTTTGCTTTTTTAAAAGTAAGCAAGAAAAGGGCTTTTATT
>Ga0076134_124_pt1 | contig 8608 bp, 12 predicted proteins | sample RifGroC2_FD_67720 | JGI IMG/M metagenome (GOLD analysis project Ga0076134, IMG submission 67720) | Parcubacteria bacterium GW2011_GWC2_42_13 | reverse complement strand
TCAGCCAGAGGCTGATCCGCCTCCGGCGGAAAGGAGAAGGTTCCAGGTTCGATTCCTGGTGGGCGGATTAAGTTTATGCAAAAAATTATCAAAAAAGCCATTTTGCCGGTGGCCGGGCTGGGCACGAGATTTTTGCCGGCCACCAAGGCCCAACCCAAAGAAATGCTGCCTATAGTGGATAAGCCTATTATTCAATTTTTAGTGGAAGAGGCCGTGGCTTCCGGCATCACCGAAATTATTTTCGTGACCGGCCGGGGCAAGCGGGCCATTGAAGACCATTTTGATTATTCCCACGAATTGGAAGACAAACTTCAAGAAAAAGGCAAACGCGATTTGTTTGAATCAATAAGAAAAATTTCCCACTTGGCTCATTTTTCTTATGTCCGCCAGAACGAGCCCAAAGGCGATGGAGACGCCATTCTTAAAGCCGCGGCTTTGATAAACAACGAGCCGGTGGCCGTGCTTTTTGGCGACGATATTATTGATTCAAAAATTCCCACTCTAAAGAAAATGATTGATATTTATTGTCAGTATCAAGAGCCGGTCATCGCCCTGGAAAGAGTAGCCAAAAAAGATGTTCCCCATTACGGAATTGTCAGAGCTTCCAAAGTAAAAGAAAGAATTTATCGGATAGAAAAAATTATGGAGAAGCCCGCACTCAAAGAAGCGCCGTCTAATCTGGCGGTGGTGGGAAAATATATTATTAATCCCGGAATTTTTGAGGAGTTAAGAAGACTCCAAAAAAGCAGCCGGCAGGAATGGGGCCTGGCTCACGCTTTGGACGGCTATTCAAAAAAGAAGCCGGTTTACGGCTATGAAATTGAGGGCACGCGCTACGACTGCGGCACAAAAATCGGCTTTTTAAAGGCGGTGGTTGATTACGGCTTAAAACACAAAGAAACCAAAAAAGAATTTAAAAAATACTTAAAAAGTTTATAGAATTTGAGGCAGGAGATTGACACGTAATTACTATTGTATATACTTTAGATATATGAAAACTTTAATCAACATTAAAACCGACAGAGATGTCAAAGAAGAAGCTCAAAAATTAGCCAAGGAGATTGGCCTTCCTTTAAGCGCCATTATCAACGCTTCTTTAAAGAATTTTATCAGAAACAAAAAGATTACTTTTTCTGTTTTGCCCCGAATGACGCCGGCTTTAGAAGATTTGGTAGCAAAAGCCGAAAAGGACATCAGAAAAGGTGAAAATATCTCCGGCCCCTTCAGTAATGAAAGAGAGCTTACGGCTTATCTGGATTCCTTATGAAAATTTTCTTTCATAGAAATTTCAAAAAACAATTTAAGAAATTAAAGGACGGAGAAAAAAGAAAATTTAGAGAAAAAATCAAATTATTCGTCAATAATCCGTTCAATCCAATTTTAAATAACCATCAGCTCCACGGAAAACGCAAAGATTACAGAAGTATCAATGTAACCGGCGATCTCAGAGCCGTTTTTAAATCAATCGGAAATGATGCTGCTATTTTTATCGCCATAGATTCTCATAGTAATTTATATTTATAGAAGTGGAGAAAATGAATTTTTGCACCTTTCGTTTTCGCCGCTTCTTTTTTCGCCGCCGCAATTTTTCGTGCCAACGAAGTTGGCACGCCGCCTTTATTCTAACTTTTTAATTTTCCAATTTCCATCTACTTCAGACTTCCACGAAACATAGATTTCGTGGAAATATTTTTTGAAGTAGTTATCACTACGGAAAGATACATGTATTTTAGTATATTGCTCTACTTCCTTATCTTGTAGTAATGGGCTGTGAAGATTACAAACCAAAATAATTTTTCCGAAAAAACTACCGTAATTTCCTGCTTCTAGTTTTTGCAACTTCTTTCCTATTTCATTTTGTAAGTTATCAAATGTGAGAAGTAGATAGTCGGGTTGTTTCGTGGTGTTTTTACCCCTTGCTCCGTTCCATATTTTCTCTGCTTGATACTGATTGTCATAAGTTCCAACTAACTCTATTGCGAAGTTATTACTACAAATACAATCTGGCTCTTTTTTGTTGGGATCTCCGAGCCGTATAATTTTAATATCGCTATTCTGTGCTTCGTTGTATATTGATAAAAATCTTTGGCAGGCGGCTACTTCGTGTGTTTCCTTGAGATTTTTTAAGTCGTTCATATAAATTACTTACCGAAATTTACCCCAGCAAAAATTTTTAACTTATAACCGAACGAAACATGCTTTTTCAAAATATTAACATCGGTTTTCATCTTACTATGTTTTGAATTTAAGTCAGTGGCAGTTGTGCGGATTTTTTCCTCATATTGCTTAATAGTACCAAAAATATTTTCGTTGTAGTGATTTAGATTTTGGACAAAATTATTAAATTGCTTAAGCTCGCTTTCCGTTTCGCGAATCGCCCGCTTAAATTCGTCTGTATATCCTACTTGGTGAAAAGTTGAAATTTTGTGTCCATCTTCTCGGGACATTTTGCGGTTAAGATTTTTATCAACATATTCAAGATATTTTCGAAAATAAATCATCGCTTTTCTATTCTTTTTCAATTTTCTAGTCAATTCCTTAATTTTAATGATTAGCTTATTTTTTCCTTGTTTATACTTATTTAGTATTTCCTCAATTTTTTTAAAAGCAAAATTAAAATTTTCGTCTGATATATATCCGTAAGTGGTGGTTTCGGTTCTTGTTGCGGTTGTATTGGAAAGAAATCCGTAATCGGTTGAAGTGCTTGTTTTAATAACTTTTCTGCCATTTTTTATGATATTGGAAAAACCCAACATCATGGCCGTAATGTCTGTGTAAATTTCGTTATCCTTTTCTTTGTGCCAAAGTGAATGTAAAACAATATGCGAAAGCTCATGAGCCATTACGGCAATAAGGGTCGCAGGATTATCTGTACAATTTTCACTAACTTTCACGCTAATCGGAAAATTATTTAGCCCCGAAGTGCCATACATCGGTAAATAACCGGGGATAGAAACTTGGGCAGTTATACCTTCGTTTCCTCTACCTCTCCAATCGGTTTTTACCAAGTGTGTGCTATGAAAAGTATTTGTATTATCGGGACGATAACCTTTCGGCACATACGAAAGATTTATTTCTATCGGAAGTCCTAAGCATTTGGCAATTTCTTTAATGCCCTCTTTAACTTTTCTTTGACGGACAAGAGATATTATTTTTTGATCGTTCACATTGTCCTTAATACCAATTGAATCAGCAAGGGTTTTAACAGCTCCCTCTATGTAATTATTGCTGACGTTTTCCATAAAAGTATTATTTCAATAATTCATCCGCCGAAACACCGAGAGCTTCGGCTAATTTCTGAATTGGTCGGGCTGGAGGGAGTCGAACCCTCTGTCGCACCCACCCCAAGGGTGTATGTTACCGGTACACTACAGCCCGAAGATGCCGGTTTTTTTTCAGGCAGGCGGTGCAGATTTTTATTCTTTTGCCGGACGGCAATTTCGCCCACTGAAGATTGGGATATTTTCTTTTTTTGCCGGTGGGATTGAATTTAGTGGCTCTGACTCTATTGCTTAATTTGCCTCCCATTCGGGAGCCTTTATTGCAGATAGGACAAGTTTTCATAAAATTATGTTATCATAGAATTATTATTATGCAAGCCATTGATTTTTTATTTTCTATTGCCGTTTTGGTTATGTCGGTTGTCCTTCACGAGATTTCCCACGGTTATGTTGCCAATGCCTTGGGAGATAAAACCGCCAAGCAAGCCGGCCGATTAACCCTTAATCCTTTAGCTCACCTTGACCCTTTTGGCTCGGTAATACTTCCGGTTTTTTTATTTTTATCGGCCCGTTTGTTCGGCGGAGGGATTATTTTCGGCTGGGCCAAGCCGGTTCCTTATAATCCCCATAATCTTAAGAATCAAAAATTCGGCCCGGCTTTGGTGGCCGCGGCCGGACCTCTTTCTAATTTTTTTATCGCTTTGCTTTTTAGTTTGTTTATCCGTTTTGCGGTTCCGGCCAATTTATTTCCAACAGAAATATTTTCCATAATCGGATTTATCATTTCCATCAATCTTATTTTAATGCTCTTCAATCTTATCCCGATTCCTCCTTTGGACGGCTCCAAAATTTTATTGGCGTTTTTCCCTGATAAATGGCGGCAAAAAACTTTGCTGTTTGAACGTTTCGGCCTGATTATTGTTTTGGTTTTTCTTTTTTCTTTTTTCCCGGTTATTTTGAAAATCGCCTCCGGACTTTTTCTGCTTCTAACTGGGTTTTAGGCCGCGGCCGGCCTGACGGCAAGACAGGCGTTGACTTCGCTATTTTATTTTGATAGTATTTTTTGCGTATGCCCACTATTAATCAACTGGTAAAAAATAAAAGAAAGAAAATCGCGAAAAAATCAAAAGCGGTGGCTTTGCAGCGCGGCTTTAACCGGCTGAAAAACAAACCCGCTTTTTATCCTTCTTCTTTTAAAAAAGGAGTTTGCGTTCAGGTTAAAACCGTAACGCCCAAAAAACCCAATTCGGCTTTGCGCAAAGTGGCCAGAGTCCGGCTGACCAACGGCATGGAGGTGACGGCCTATATTCCGGGCATCGGCCACAATCTTCAGGAGCACTCGGTGGTGATGTTAAGAGGCGGCCGAGTCAAGGATTTACCCGGGGTAAGATACCATATTGTCAGAGGGGTTTTGGATTCGGCCGGGGTTGAAGGCCGCAAAAACGAACGGTCAAAATATGGAGCTAAAAAACCAAAATTAAAATGAGAAGGAAAGTAAAAAAGAAATATCCGGTTCAGCCCGATTCTCAATACGGGTCTTTTAATGTTGCCAAATTCATAAATTCCATTATGCGCGACGGGAAAAAATCCGTGGCCAGGCGCGTGATATACGACGCTCTGGAAGAAATAAAAAAGAAAGAAAAGTCTAAAGACGCTTTGGAAATTTTAGAAGAGGCGATTAAAAACGTTTCTCCTTTAGTAGAAGTAAGGTCGCGCCGGGTGGGCGGAGCCAATTATCAAGTTCCCAGAGAAGTCCGGCCGGAAAGAAGATTGGCTTTGGCCATGCGTTGGATAATCCAGGCCGCCCGTCAGCAAAAGGGCAAGCCTATGCATAAATGCCTGGCTTTGGAATTGCTGGCGGCTTCCAAAAAAGAAGGGGCGGCTTATAAAAAAAGAGAAGACACTCATCGGATGGCCGAAGCCAACCGCGCTTTCGCCCACTTCGCGTGGTAAGTTCTCTTCGGTCAATCTTAAATCTTAAATCTCAAATTTAAAATCTCAAAATCATGAGAACTGAAAAATTATATTTTCAAGATTCTTACAAACAGGAATACGAGGCAAAAATTTTATCGATAGCTCCGAAAGGCAATCAGACTGTTATCGAATTAGACCAAACAATATTTTATCCGGAAGGAGGAGGGCAGCCGAGCGACCAAGGCGAGATTATAGGAGTTAAAGGCAGATTGAAAGTCCAGATGGTTTCGGAAAAAGACGGTAAAATATTCCATCAGGGTTTGTTGGAAGGAGAATTGAAGATGGGAGAAAATGTGAAATGTCAGCTTAAATGGAGCTTGCGTTATAGAAATATGCGGATTCATTCTGCCGGACATCTCATCCATGATGTTTTGGTGTCTTTGGAAAATAATTTAGCTCCGTCAAAAGGAAGCCATGGCCAAAAAGCATTTCTTGAATATAATGGAGAAGCTAAAATTTCTAAAGATGAATTAGAAGTCAAAGTCAACGAAGCGATTAAGGCGGGTTTGCCAATTTTAGCGGGCAATACCACATTAGAAGAGTTAAAAAAAGAGTGCGATTTTATTTCTCCAAATTTGCCAAAAAATAAGGAATTAAGATATATAAAGATAGGAAATTATAAAATGATGCCTGACGGAGGTATTCAGGTTAAATCAACTTTAGAAATCGGACAAGTTTTTATTAATGCTATTGAAGTCGGCGAGGGGAAAACAATTATTAAGTATCGGGTTTAGAAATATTTGACATATTAATGTATGTCAGTTAAGATTATTATATATGACAAAAAGTAAAGTCCAAAATATAGTTTCTATGCGCGAAATCCAGCGTAATTATAAAAGACTTTTTGATAAAGTAAGAAAAACCAAAACCCCTCTTTTTTTGGGCTCTTATGCCGAACCCAAGGTGGTGATTTTAGATGTTGATTCTTTCAGGCAACTGGAAAAAAAATCTAAAAATCAACATAAGGCGATGAATTGGATAAAAGTTTACAAAGATTTAGAACGGATTTCCCAGAAAGGCCGACAGAATGTCAATTTAGCGGAGTTTATTAAAAAAGACCGTGCCAGCCGCTAGTTTTGTTATTGATGCTTCGGTGGCAGTAAAATGGTTCAGTCTGGAGCCAGGCCGTCGCCAAGCTATTAAAATTCTTAAGAAATTAGAAAAGGGCAAGTGGGAGTTATTGGCTCCGGAGATTTTGTTATACGAGGTTGTTAACGCCTTGTGGAAAGACAAGAGGCTGGAAATTAAGGATATTAAAACAGCCATAGACGATCTTTCAGAAATTGGAATTCAATTACAACAACTTAATAAATTTTTAGCTCATCAAGCAATAGAGTTTATGGTTAAATATAACCTTACTTTTTATGACGCCGTATATGGCGCTTTGGCGTTTCTTTCTAACATTCCTTTAATATCAGCCAATCCAAAACATCACAAAAAGATAAAAGAAATAAAAGTTTTAGCCCTTGATAAAATTAAAAATTAATAAAATTTATGGCTCGCGATTATCCCATTGAAAAAACCAGAGACATCGGCATCATTGCCCACATTGACGCCGGAAAAACAACCGTGTCCGAACGGATTCTTTTTTATACAGGCATTTCCCATAAAATCGGAGAGGTTCATGAAGGAGCGGCCATAATGGACTGGATGGAGCAGGAAAGAGAAAGAGGCATCACCATTACCGCGGCCGCCACCACCTGTTTTTGGACGCCGACTTATCTTGTTGCGCGGGTAAACGCGGAGCAAAACGCGGATTTGCGCGGAAAATCAGGAGAAGGCGAGTATAGAATCAATATCATTGACACGCCGGGCCACATTGATTTTACCGCAGAGGTCCAACGTTCTTTGCGGGTGCTGGACGGCGGGGTGGTTGTTTTTGACGGCGTGGCCGGGGTGGAGCCGCAATCCGAGACTGTTTGGCGCCAAGCCGACCGCTACAATGTTCCCCGTCTTTGTTTTATCAATAAGCTTGACCGGCTGGGCGCTAATTTTGAAAAGAGTCTTCAATCAATCAAGGAAAGATTGACTCCTCATATTGTTGTTTTGACTTTGCCTATCGGTCTGGAAGCGGATTTTAAAGGCGTAATTGACCTTTTAAGGATGAAAGCGGTTTATTTTGAAGGAGATTTGGGAGAGCGATTGGAAGTTAAAGAAATTCCCGAGAATTTAAAAGGCGAAGCCGAGAAGCGTCGGCATGAAATGGTTGAAAAAATCGCCGAAAATAGCGAAGAACTTTTGGAAAAATATCTGGCCGGAGAAGAAATAGGCGAAGATGATTTAAGAAAAAGTCTGCGCCAGTCCTGCGTCAATTACAAGCTGGTGCCGGTTTTTTGCGGCTCGGCTTTAAAGAACAAAGGCGTTCAGATTCTGCTTGACGGAGTGGTTGATTTTTTGCCAAGCCCGGCTGATTTGGCTGCGGTTAAGGGTTTTGAACCCGGGACCGATAAAGAAATAGAAAGAAAGCCCGATGATAGCGAGCCTTTTTCCGCTCTGGCTTTTAAACTTCAGACCGATTCCTATGTTGGCCAGCTTACCTATTTCAGAGTTTATTCCGGAACTTTGAGCGCCGGTTCCTATGTTTTAAACGTCAGCGCCGATTCCAAAGAGAGAGTCGGCCGGATTTTAAGAATGCACGCCAATCACCGCGAAGAAGTGAAAGAGGTGTACGCCGGAGAGATTGGAGCGGCCGTCGGCCTTAAGAACACCAAAACCGGCGATACTCTTTGCGCTCCGGAGCATCCCATTATTTTGGAAAAGATTGAATTTCCCGAACCGGTGATGTCTTTGCGAATTGAGCCGAAAACCAAGGCCGACCAGGAAAAAATGAGTTTGGCTCTTCAACGTCTTTCCAACGAGGACCCGACTTTCAAAATAAAGTCAGACCCGGAAACAATGGAGACTATTATTTCAGGCATGGGCGAACTTCATCTGGAAGTATTGGTTGATAGAATGAAGCGGGAGTTTAAGGTCGAGGCCAATATCGGCCGGCCCCAGGTCGCTTATAAAGAAACAATTACAGCCCAAGCCGAGGCCGAAGGAAAATATATCCGTCAATCAGGCGGCCGGGGCCAGTACGGCCACGTGCTTTTAAGGGTTGAGCCCAAGGAGCGGGGAGAAGGTTTTGAGTTTGTCAATGAAATCAAAGGCGGCATTATTCCCCAGGAATTTATTCCGGCGGTTGAGAAAGGAGTGAAAGAGGCCTTGGAAAAAGGAGTGATTGCTCATTTTCAAATGGTTGATGTTCTGGTGGCGCTTTTTCACGGCTCTTATCACGAGGTTGATTCGTCCGAAGCCGCTTTCAAGATTGCCGGTTCCATTGCTTTTCAGGAAGCGGCTAAACGAGCCAAGCCCATTATTTTGGAGCCGATAATGAAAGTGGAAGCGGTCACGCCGGAGAAGTTTTTGGGCGA
>Ga0076134_123_pt2 | contig 8779 bp, 9 predicted proteins | sample RifGroC2_FD_67720 | JGI IMG/M metagenome (GOLD analysis project Ga0076134, IMG submission 67720) | Parcubacteria bacterium GW2011_GWC2_42_13 | reverse complement strand
AGGGTTGTTTTTTATAAACTCTAATTTACTCGTCAGCTTCCTCTGTGTTTTTGTCTTCGGAAGCCTGTTCAGGATTATTAACTTCAGGAGAATCACTTTTCATTTCGTCTTCATCCTGTTCCAAAACATTGTCTTTTAATTCATCCATAAATCAAGAATTAAAGCCATTAAACAAAAAAGCGACCTTTCAGGCTATCTCTCCATTATACTCATCCAGCCAAAAAAGTCAAGTGAAAAGGGGCGCCTATGAGGTTATACAAAATAACACTCGCCTAGCGCCCCCTTATAAGGATCTGGGGGAATGTAGAGTCACTTCTGTTTAGAACAAAGGGTACAAAATCTGGCGGCTAAATTAGTCTTTGCTAACCGTGATGTGGAAATTGATTTTCCGCAGTCATCACAGGTACCAAAACTGCCCAACTGACAACGTCCCCTTGCTGTTGCGGCGATCTCATGTCTTGTTGGACCCGCCAAGGCAAGACCAGAAACAGCCATTGAAACATGGCCCAATGCCTGTTCCACTTGCCCTCGTTGCAACAAACCAAGAATTTCTGTGACTATACTTAACTCCATAACGCACCTCCGGCGGAAGGTTTTTCCCCAATTTTCTCCCCAAATCCTTAAATCATAATTGCGGGAGCTATCGCGATTAAGACTGAATTGACCCCCAACCTCTCTTTTGATAGCTCCTTACTAAGGACCAGCCCCGCCGAGCTTTACCCTAGTTAACATCTCAACGAACCTACTAATTTATATAATACCACAAACCCCAAAAAAATTGCAAGCCCGCCTAACATTGACTTCTTTTTTGTGATATGTTTTAATGTCGAAAGTGGCTCGTTGAAAGCAAAAAATCTGTGAATCAGACAAAAACAATAAAAATAAGGGGGAGAAAATGACAGAAGAGATGAAAGGATTTGCGCAAATAACATTACCGCCACAGATTTCCCGTTCAAAGATCACAATCACAATCCACGGAAAATCTGTCGAAATCCCCTATGCCCGCTCAGGCATGGAAAATCCTGCCACAGTTATTGTCCCGGGCGCATCTGGCTTGGGCCGTATCCCTTTTCGAGAAAATATTGAACCAATAGCCCAACAACTTGGCGCCAGAGTAATGGTTCTGGATACGCCGCCTATGGTTGGAATTAAGCCGTCTTTAGAACTTGATGTAGAAATAATTGGCGAGTGCTTAGATAAGATATCGCCTCGCCACCCCGTAGACCTCGTCGGCTATTCTGCCCGCGGAATTGGTGCCATGATTTACGCTCTGGAACATCAGGAGCGTGTCAGGAAACTGGTACTGGTCGCCAGCGCCGGATTAAGGAGAGAAATTTATTCTGGATTCCGGCACATGACGCTACCGATAATCGGCGATATTCTAGCCAGGATAAGTATTCAGCCAACCAAAGAAAGCGTAGAAAAGTCCCTGAAAGTCCTTTTCTACGACCCTGAAAAAATTCCTGACGGGCTTGCTGAAGAAATACTTCAGCAATACCTTAATTGGGGATTTAAAAAATGGTGCGAGTGGTATTTAGCAACGCTTCGCCAAGGAGTTAATTTTTGGGGACAAAAAATCATTGTCCTGGACGAACTTCGGGCACTATCCGAAAAAATCCCCATTCTTGTGGTTTGGGGCGAACATGACCGTATTCTTTCGTATCGCCAAATGGTGTTGGCAAAAGTGGCCTGCCCAAAAATCCAAATCCATTTAATGGAAGGTTGCGGGCACTGGCCGCAGATGGAAAAACCAGAGGAGTTCAGCCGAATCGTGGCTGATTTTCTCCGAGATTAAACTAGGCTTTCGCATAGCCAACCTTGGCTATGCGAAAGCCTCCACCCAACCTCCGATGTCCTAAGGGACATCGGAGGTTTTACATTTTACCTTTTTTAATTTTCTCCCTAATTCCCGCCACAAAAGAATTAAAATAATGCAAATTATGAAAAGTCAGGAGTTTTAAGCCGGTGATTTCATTGGCTCTGATTAAGTGAGAAATATAATTTTTTTTGTAGTTCTGGCAGACAAAACAAGCGCATTTTTTATCAAGCGGCTCTTGTCCGCCATCCGCCAACTGGCGGAGCGGATTTAAAAATTTTGACTGCCCTAAATCCAATCGGCCTTGGCTGGTAAAAGCCACTCCCCTTCTGGCCAGATGGGTTGGCGCAACGCAATCAAACAAATCAACTCCCTGTTTGATAATTTTTTCCATATCTTCAAGATAGCCGATACCCAAAAGATGTCTGGGCTTTTGTTCCGGCAATTCATCTACAACCCATTTCAACATATTAGCCATTGTCTTTTTATTGTCCCCAAACTCTCCGCCTATGCCAAAGCCGTCAAAATCCAAAGAACCGATAAACTCGGCGCTTTCTTGCCTTAAATCTTTAAACCTTCCTCCTTGGACAATGCCGAAAAGAGATTGCTGCGATTTTTTTGTTTTTAGACAAATTTTTGCCCATTGGTGAGTTCTGGCTAAAGATTTTTTTGTGTATTCATAATCAGCCAGAGGCGGAGTGCATTCGTCAAAAGCGAAAATTATGTCTGCTCCCAAATCCTGCTGGATTTTAATTGAATCTTTCGGGCCTAGAAATATTTTTTGGCCGTCCAAAGACGAGGTAAAAAATACTCCTTGGTCAGTGATTTTCAGGAGTTTGGGCTGCTGGCCCGGTCTGACTTCGTCAGAGCGAAGCAGGCCCGCTTTCATTATTTTTCCAACCTTGAAATCCCGGCCAAATCCCAAACTAAAAACCTGAAACCCGCCGGAATCGGTCATCAATGGCTTGGACCAGTTCATAAAACTATGAAGTCCTTTGGCTTTTTTAATAATCCCCTCCCCGGGTTTTAAGTGCAGATGAAAAGTATTGGCAATCAAAATTTGACAGCCAGCTTGTTTTGCTTCTTCGCTGGTTAGAGTTTTTACAACTGCTTGGGTAGCAACAGGCACAAAAGCCGGAGTTTCCACCTGGCCGTGAGAAGTTTCCAAAATCCCAACTCTGGCCCGGCTGACTTTGGATTTTTTCAGAATTTTAAATTCCATATGTAAAAAATTCGCACGCACCTTCACAAAGAAATATAGCAGAAAGAAAAAGGGTTCGCTACCTTGCGATAGCGAACCCGTGAGATTGGAGCTTGCGAGTCATCGGATACCAAGCGTCGCACCGGAAAACTCAAGACCTTTCGGCTTGATAACGACTTTCTTCTCTTTACTCCGCTCAATATGTCCGGCGCATAGAGCTTTAAAAGGTTTGAATCTTTTAGGGAGGTAAGAAAATACGTCCCAAAGTTTCACGACATGGTTTTCGGGCACATAGAGCGCAAAACCCGCGCCCATATTAAAATTGCCGTACGCTTCCGCATCATCCACTGGGCCGTGTTTCTGAATGAACTCAAAAATGAGTTGTTGGCGCGGTAGAATCTCGATGATGTAAGCGAATGGTTTTGTCGCGCGCATGAGCTTTCTCCAGCCATGCCCCGTGATATTGACCGCGTAGTGAATATCAACGCCGAGATTCTGACAGACCTCGACAAGATCAACGTAGATATGCGTCGGGTCAAGCAGCGTTTCGCCATATGTTCGTCCATTGACGAGTCTCGTCAGGTAACCATCGGGCAACTTGCCAGCAATCTTCCGAGCCATTGTAAGTCCGTTCGCGTGGATACCGGAACTCTCGATGAGAACAATCGCGTCACTGTGTTGGATGTTGTCCGCGGTGATAAGTCGCTCTTTCGGCTTCACAAGACCCATTGCCGAACCGGAAAGAACGATCGTCTCTGGCACGACAACACCTTTGAGAGTCGGGGTTTCTCCGCCGCCCCACACGCAACGCGCGAGGTTACAGGCGTTCTTCCAGCCTTCAACAAGATCACGACACCGCTTCTTATCGTCGAACCAGTTGGAGTCGCCGACAGCAAGATGCATCGCCACCGAAAGAGGAAGCGCGCCAAGCGTAATCATGTCGTTCACAATCATCGCCACGGTGTCCTGCGCGATGTGGTCGTAGTACGACTTGCCGGTAAGACGATACATCGCGTCGGCGACAAGATTCTTCGTGCCGAGCCCTTCCTCGACTTGAGCGAGATAACTGTCCGACGTTTCAATAAGATAGGCGCTTTCACCACGACTCATCTCGACTTCTTGGAATTCGCCGTTGTTGAGCCGCCTGATATTGTTTGCGGTCTCGCGACCCGCGAGTTGCGCCATCCGTTTGAACGGGTCCATCGCATCATAGTCCACGCCGACGCCCGCATAGGTCATCTTTTCTTTCATCAACCGCTCCTTTCTTGTTGGGAATGAACGAATTAAACCGGATACTCCGGCTTGAATACCAAATATTACTTTACCAAAATATTCAGAAAAATCAATCTTTGTTGGTCGGGGCACTGGGATTCGAACCCAGAATCGCTCGCTCCTTCACCCCGCCACATTTTTTAATCGGAGCGCCGAGATTTGAACTCGGACTACATCCTCCCAAAGGACGCGTGCTACCGTTACACCACGCTCCGATAAAATGTGGCGGGGCAAGAAGCGAGTATGTTAGCCATTACACTATGCCCCGCTATAATCCAATGTCTTCGGTTATTCTAATTTTAGCTCTTTTTTTGGAAAAATCAATAAAAACCGCCATTATGTCCAACTGCCATTCTGTTTCACCCGAAACATTTTTTTCAATCAAATAACTTTGGATTGCTCTTTTAAGCCGTTTGATTTTCCAAGGATGAACATTTTCTTCGGGCCTATAATCATCAAAGGTTTCACCCGAAACATTTATTTTGTTATATTTCCATGTTTCACACGAAACACTTTTTACTTCAATAAAGTGAAAAACCTTATTTTTACTGGCAATTATATCAATTTCACCCCATTTTTTACGATAATTTCTGTCTAAAATCTTATATTTATGTTTCACAAGATGTTTCACAGCAATATTTTCTCCAATTTCACCAACTTTTTGTTTTTCAGTTTGCATGTTTCATGTGGAACATTGGTTAAAAGTCTTTTGCAAAATTTCTATGAACGACTTAACGAAAAAACTTTAGAAAATTAAAGAGGCGAGTAAGAAAATTCATCTGTTTGAGCAAAGCGAGTTATGAATTTTCTGTTAGGAGCTGATTATAATTTTCAAAGTTTTGAAGTGTCTAAGTGAATAGAAATTTTGTAGTAAAAAATTAATTTTATTTGTTCCATAATTTAAAAAGGGGATAACAGACATCTATAAAGGACATTATAAATAATTTGTCCAATAGAAATTCACATATTATCAACAAGTTTTAATTATAGCATAAAGAAAAACCACCTTAAATGGTGGCCTTTCTTTAAACTAATCGACCTTTGAAGGTTAAAATTAAACCTGCTGTAGAATTTCTTGTTGCTTTCTTCTGTACAAACTAATATAGAGCTGATGCAGAAAAAGACCAATCAAAAACATTAGGCCCATAAAAAATAGTTTTGAAATCGCGTCCGTATGTTGAAAAGAAGCAATCATAAAACCGGATAAGGTTGGAAAGTTTCCTGAAGCCAAAAAAATATTTTTAAAGATATCCGGCAGGGAAAAGTAAAAAGACGCTTCGGCCAAAGCGGCCGTAAGAAAAAAGGTTTTTACCAAAAACGGGCTTGAAATCCGGCGCAAAAACCAAATCAAATAAACCTTTCTCATTATTTTTTTCTTTAGAGCGTATAATTCTACGCTCTTTAAAGATTTAGCGATAATAACATTCTGCTCCATAATTTTATGGCTTTATTATTTAATAATTTTTATAATTTAATAAATTTTAACCTCTTGATGTTTAAGATTTTCGCTATTATTTTTAAGGTCAAACAGCTTCTTGAATATTCTTCTGGCCCTAAAAATCCTCATTTTTATGGTGGAAACCGTAGTTTCTTCCTTTTCGGCAATTTCTTTATAACTTTCGCCCTTTAAATAATACTTACTCAAAACCGCCTGCAAATGTTTCGGCATCTGAAGCATGGTGGATTCTACCAAGTCCTTTAATTCAATGTCTTTTCCGAAATTATTGGCTGCGGGGTCAGGCAAAAGCTCATAGTTGGCCGGCTCCATATCTAATGAGGATTTCTGCTGTTTTTTTAACTTTCTGTAATGGACAAAAGCCGTGTTAAACACGATTTTATAAGCCCAGCTCTTAAAACTGCCGTTGGGCATAGGCCGGAAAGTATTGGCTTTAAAATATATTTTCGTAAAAGACTCCTGAACTATGTCTTCTGCTTCTTCGCTCTGGCGCACCACATTCAAAGCCGACTTAAAAAATTTGTCTTGGTATCTATCAACCAAAAGGCCGAAAAGCGAAGGTTTTTTCATAGACGCGGCTAGAATATCTTCGTCTTTGGCTGTTTGCCATTCGCTAAGAACAATATTTTTAGTTATGGGACTCATAAGGCTAAAAATTATCTATTAAGTAAATCCCTTTTATATTTATAACTACTCAATCTCTCAAAAAATCACGCTCTGGCTGCTTAATTTTAATTATACCTTAATTTAAAAATTTTATCCAGCCCAGTTTAGGGGTTTAACCTCTAACTTTATATTTGCACTGCGAAACTCTTATTGAGGTGCAATAAGAGCGAAGTGATGGTCTATTCTTGAAATAGTTCGGACGGTTTTCGCTCCGCCAGTTGGCGGACGAGGCGGCGAGGAAAGTCCTTCGCAAAATTCCGAAATCGCGGCTCCGCTGCGCCGATGACAATTTCAAAATTTTCTTTTCCCAAAATGCAGAATCGCCAACTGATTTTTTCGCCCAGAAAACCTTATGATTTGGTTGCCGAGCGAAGCGAGGCGGCCTCCCTTTGCTTGCAATTTCCTATCTGGTGGACCTAGCCGGAGTCGGACCGGCATTACCGCGATGCGAACGCGGCGTTCTGCCATTAAACTATAGGCCCAAGACATTCCTTATTCTACCGATTTTTTCAGCTTTTTCACAGCCCAGAAAAGAAAGACATAAAAAGCCACTAAAAGCAAAATTGCCAAAGACCCGGCTTACCTCCAAAATATAACTTAAAATACCAAACACCGGAAAAGAAAACATCATACCCAAAAATTGACCGAACAAACCGGCTAAAATTCCCAAAAAACCGAAAATCAAAATTACCGGCAAAAGAGGCACAACCAAAACATTGACCAAAGGGGAGATTAAAGAAACCGAGCCGAAATTATAAACAAGAATAGGCAAAGTGAAAATCTGGGCTGATAAAGTCAGGGCTAATATCTGCCGAAACCATCGAGAACCTTTATTTTTCAAGAAATGACTTAAATGAAAATCAAAAATAGGGAAGAGATAAATTATTCCCAAAACTGCTAAAAAAGAAAGCTGAAAACCCACGTCGTAAAATAAAAGCAGGGGATTAAAAATAAGCATTATGGCGGCGGCAATCAGCAAAGCTCTGCCCGCAAAATAAAGCCGGCCGGTTTTTTGGGCCAAGAGTAAAACTCCGGCCATAATCCCGGCTCTGACAGCCGAGGCCGGCGCGCCAATCATAACAACGTAAAAGACGGTGATAAACAAAACCAGATAAAAAGCGCGGTTCCAGCCCAAGCGCAAAGTCAAACCGAAAAAAAATATCAGAATTTCAGCCATAATCGTTATATTCATGCCGGAGATGGCGACTATGTGAGTGATGCCGGTTCGGCTGAAATTATTCTTCAGCTCTTGGGAAAGCCGGCTTTGGTCTCCCAAGACCATCGCGGCCAAAAGCTCGGCCTGAGGCGAAGCCAAAGAGCGATAAATAGAAATCCTTAATTTTTCTTTGATTTCTAAAATGTTGGCGTAAAAACGAGGAAGTCCGACCTCCTCAAGGAGGTCGGACTTCCCGATAACTTCAATTTTCGGCTCATACATCACCGAAAGAATTTTGTCTTTCCGCAAATAATTTTTGTAGTTAAAATCTTCAAATTCTTTGGGAGTCTGCAGTTTTCCTTTAAGTTTTAATTTATCTCCGTAAAAATATTCCTGATAGGAACCGATTGTTATCAAAACATATTCGGAATAGGGGAGAAGGCGGACTTTTAGTTTAGTGTTATCCAAACGTTTGTCCGGCTCGCCAACAACTATTCCCTCAAATTGAAATATTTTTCCGGTATCGCGGAATTGTCTTAACCGGTCTTGGGGAGAAAGCGCCTGCTCCAAACGAAAAATAAAAATCAGAACAGCAACCAAAACCGCCAGCCAAAAAAGCGAAAATAATTTACCGGCCATAGTTTTATTTTACCGCTCTTGCTTTATTTTCATAAATAAAATTATAAATACACTTGTAGCATTGACCTTTGAAAAACCTTGATTTTCTTTGCTCAACCGATAAGGAAGAAAATAAACGAAAAACAAAAGGAGGGNNNGAAGACAGAAAAAAAGCATTTGTCGCCTCTTGCGCTTTTAGGGAGGAGGACAATGGGAATGGATTGGAAAAATAATGTCAATTTAGTAAAGTTTTTTATCGCAGTTTTAGATTATCGGCGCTCCGACCCGCCTGCCGGCAGGCAGACAGAATGGAGCGCCTTTTGTTTTATTTGCCTACCCATGCCTATCGGCAGGCAGGCGGCAGGCAGGCCTGTGAATAACTTTCTTGACAGAGTTTTATTCTATGCTAATCTGGTTTTATGCGTAAATTAGCAACCGGTTATGTCCTTAATCCGATTCTCGCTCTTTTTGCGGGAATTTGGTTTTTGTTTTTTAACAAGGGCGGGCTGGTTGCTGAAAAAGCGTAAGAGAACAAAATTTTCTTGATTTCAAACAGCCCCGGCTCGCGGGGCTGTTTAGTTCTTTGAAAAGTGA
>Ga0076134_125_pt1 | contig 11807 bp, 13 predicted proteins | sample RifGroC2_FD_67720 | JGI IMG/M metagenome (GOLD analysis project Ga0076134, IMG submission 67720) | Parcubacteria bacterium GW2011_GWC2_42_13 | reverse complement strand
ATTATTTTTCCAGACGGGGAAGCGTTAAAGCCAGATGCTCCAAAATCAAACGACAGGACAAAGCCGGATGGTCAAGCAAACGGCGGTTAAGCCGCGCTTCTTCGGCAAAATCCCGCAATTTTCGTTTTTCTCCGCCTTGAGCGGAAAAGAAATAAACCGAGGCCGCTTCCAATCCTTTTACGAATTCAATGGTTCTGGCCCGGTCGTCAGAAAAAAAATTAGCCAGTTTTAATCTTTGGACCGGGGAAGCTTTAAGAAATTTTTCCAAAAAATCCATTTTTTCTTTTTCCAAATCCAGGCCTCGACGCTCAAATAAAACCGCCAGGCGCGAACGCAAAATCAAAGACAAAGCGTCTGGCGAAGAAGCGGAGATAAAAAAATAAACATCGGCCGGCGGTTCTTCCATCAATTTCAAGAGAGCGTTTTGAGCATCGGGAGTGAAGGAGCCGACAGTCATAAAAAAAACTTTGGGCCCAGAGCATCTGGAACTTAAAAAAGATTGCTTCTTTAAATTGCGGCTGTAAAAAATCAGGATGGCGGAATAATTCTTCCGCTTCCGTTTGCAAAAGCAAAGACGCTGTTTTTAAAACGGCTTTTTCCGCCCCTTCTTTAGAACCGACCAAAAAATATCCGTGGCCCAGGCGGTTATTTTGATAATGGCGTTTTAAAACATCGAACATTTAACGTTTGGCGATTATGCTTTTTTTATAAACTCCCAAATGTTCCAGAGCGATACCGGTTCCCTTAGCCACGCAAAAAAGCGCTTCGTCGGCAACCTTGGCTTTCACTCCGGTGGAGCGAAAAACCAGCTCGTCAATATTTCGCAAAAGCGAGGTGCCGCCGGTCATAATAACGCCGTTGTCAATGATATCCGAAGCCAGCTCGGGCGGCGCCTTCTGCAACACGGCCTTAATGGTTTTCATAATTTCTCTTAATTCTCCTTCAATGGCCTTGACAATCTCATTGGCGGAAACCTGGGCGGTTCGGGGAAGACCGGAAAGATAATCTCGGCCTTTAATGGTGTAAGTCTGCTCTTCTTGAATGGGAATGGCCGAGCCGATGGCGATTTTGACATTCTCGGCTGTTTTATCGCCTATGGCCAAATTAAAATTTTTTTTCACGTAATCGCAAATAGCGGCGTCAATTTTATTTCCCGCCACCTTAACCGAAGAGGCGGCCACAATTCCGCCCAAGGAGATGACCGCTCCGTCGGTTGTTCCTCCGCCAATATCAACAATCATATGTCCCCGAGCTTCGTGAATGGGGATGCCGGCTCCGATAGCCGCCAAAATCGGCTCTTTAACAACATAGGCGGCTCTGGCCCCGGCTTTTACGGCCGCTTCCACCACCGAGCGTTTCTCGGTTGAAGTTACGCCGGCCGGCACGGAAACCATCACTTCCGGCTTTATTAAATTCCATCGGCCCAGAGCCTTAGCGATGAAATACCGCAGCATGCTTTCGGTAACGCGGTAGTCGGCAATTACTCCGTCTTTGAGAGGTCTATAAGCGATAATTTCATCCGGTGTTTTGCCAATCATTTCTTTGGCCTCGTTGCCCACGGCCAAAACCTTTTTTTCCGGCATGGAAATCGCCACCACCGACGGCTCGTTTAAAACTACGCCCCGACCGGGAATAAAAACCAGAGTGTTGGTGGTTCCCAAATCAATACCAAGTTTTTTTCCAAAAATCGCCATAATCTATAAGTCCCAGTATGGCCTAGAAAATCCCAATAGTCAATTTTGACTATTCTGGCGGGCTTATGCTACGCTTTTTTTGATGAATTGGGAAGAAAATTTATCAGAGTACGGAAAAAATCTTTTAAAATTCATCCAAGAGTACGGAGGAACGGTTGACGCTCACACCCATCTTGACCGATGCTACACCTTGGACCCAAATTACTGGCGGGATGCCGGCATTGACCCTTTTGAAGCCGCCACCCTTCCCTTGTCGGTTAAACAGGATTTAATCGGCGAGCTTCATAAAAGTCCGGCTTACACTAAAGAAGATTTGGAACGCCGGATGACGCTCGCTTTGGAAAAAGCCATTATTTTTAAAACAAAAAAAATAATCACCTTTGTTGATGTTACTCCGGACATCGGCTTGACGGCGGTTGAAGCCGCTCTTTCCGTCAAAGAAAAATTTAAAGACAAAATTGAGCTTCAAATAGGAGTTCATCCGATTTTCGGATTTAAAAATCCTAAAGAAAATCCTGACCGCTGGGAAATTTTTGCCGAAGCGGCGGAGAAAGAAAAAATTGAGATTATCGGCGGCCTGCCGGAAAAAGACGACGAACAAGGAAAAATCGGTTTTGACGAACATGTCCAACGAATCATCAATCTGGGAATCAAGCTTAACAAAGAAGTTCATATCCATATTGACCAAGGTAACGACCCGAGAGAAAAAGGAACGGAAACGGTGTTAGAGGCGGTCCGGTGGCTGGGTTCGCCGAAAATAAAAAACTCCGGCACGCCGACGATTTGGCTGATTCACGCCATCTCTCCTTCCTGCTACGAAGAAAATCGTTTTAAAGAAATTCTGGGAAAAATCAAAAAATTCAATCTTGGAGTAATTATTTGTCCTCGGGCGGCCATTTCCATGAATCAGCTTCGGCCTCTTTCCGCTCCCATTCACAACAGCATCGCCCGAATTTTGGAGATGGTCAGATTCGAAATTCATCTCCGGTTCGGAACGGATAACATCTCCGATATTTTTATTCCGGCCGGCGAGGGAAGCATTTTGGAGGAGATGGAAATGGTATCTAACATTTGCCGCTATTACGAGCCGAAATTTTGGGCAAAACTGGGATGCGACGAACGATTGAATAATATGGACAAGGAACTTGGTGCCCGAGTCCTTTACCAAAGCAAGAAAGTTTTTGAGCAAATCAAGCTTTGACTCGTTTAATGTCCGCCCCCAGTTTTTGCAAACGCTCTTCCAGTTTTTCATAGCCGCGGTCAACCTGGTAAATGTCGCTGATTTCGGTTTGGCCGTAGGCAGTCAAAGCGGCAATAATCAAGCTGGCGCCGGCTCTTAAATCAAACGAGGAAATGGAAGTGCCTTTAAGAGGCGTTGGTCCGGTAATCAAAACCCGATGAGGGTCGCAAACCACGGCATTGGCTCCCATTTTTATTAAATCGTCAATGTATTTCAGCCGGCCGTCAAACATCCAATCGTGAATCAAACTCGTTCCTTCGGCTTGGGTCATCAAAACCGCGAAGGGCTGAATCAGGTCGGCGGCAAATCCCGGATAAGGCATATTATGAACTTTTTTCACCGCCCTCAACTGCAAAGACGGTTCAATTTTAATATCAGCCAATTTATAGCCCCAGCCTTTTTTGGAACTTTTTTCATTGATAATTTCAAAATTGACATTGGCTTCTTTGAATTTTAATAATTCAAATTCCAAAAATTCAGGAGCGATATTTTTTATCTTTCCCCGGCTCTTGGTGCTGGCTAAAAGAGCCAAAAAAGTGCCGGTTTCGATCGGGTCGGGCATAATAAAATGCTTTGCTCCTTTAAGTTGTTTTTTGCCTTCAATTATAAGCTCGTGAGTGGCGATGCCGGAAATCTTCGCTCCCATTTTTCGCAAAAAATGACACAAATCCTGAATATAATGCTCCGAGGCGGCGCATTTGATTATAGTTTTTCCTTGGGCCAGAACCGCGGCCATCACGGCGTTTTCCGTGGGCGTCACTCCCATTTCCGGCATCACGATTTTTACCCCCTTTAATTTTTTTCGCTTTAAATAAAAAAATTCTTGGTCAAAATCAATCTCCGTTCCCAATTTTTTCAAAACATCCAGATGCGGGTCAATGATTCTGGCGCCTATCTGGCAGCCGCCCGGGTAAGGAATTTTAAACTCAGCGAATCTGGCAATCAAAGGGCCCATCAGCAAAACCGAGGCCCGAAGTTTTTTTACCTGCTTGTAATCCATTAGCTCCGGATTCAAATTTTTCGCTTCAATTTTCAAAGCGCGCTCTCCGATAAACTCCGTCTTCACTCCCAAACTTTTGAAAATCTCCAAAATTCTGAAAACATCTTCAATTAAAGGAACGTTTTCAATCAAACAGGGTTCTTTTGTCAAAAGGCAGGCCGAAAGAATCGCCGCCGCCGAATTTTTGGCTCCCCTGACTTCAATCTCGCCGGCTAAAGATTTTCCTCCTTGAATTATGAATTTTTCGCTCATCTTATTTTTACTCTAGACTTTTACGTTTTTTTTTGCAAATAATATAAGTATGACCAAACGAACAAGAAAAATGCTTTTTATCGCGTCAGCGGCGATTTTTGTCGCGGCCGTAGTGCCTCTTTTGATGTATACCGCCGGCTACCGGCTGACCTCGGAGCTTAAAATCACCAAAACCGGCGGCTTGTTTATAACCGCTCCCCAAGTCAACTCCGATATTTTCGTGGACAATATCTTTAAAAAGAAAACCAATTTTCTCCAAAATAATCTCTTTATTCAAAATCTCACTCCCCGTTCCTATTCGGTGCTGGTGGCTAAAGAAGGATACTGGCCCTGGTTTAAAAAAATAGAAGTGGAGCCGAAGATGGTGGCCGAAGCCCGCGCTTTTATGGTGCCTCAAGACCCGAAGTGGGACATCATCGCCAACGGCCGCAAATTCGTCTCCATTCAAATTTCTCCTGACCAAAAAACAATCGCCGTTCTGGATGAAAAAGGAAACGGAAATTATCACCTGATTTTCTATCTAGCCGAGACCAATTCCATCCTGGTGGAAGACGACGGTCAAACAAAAAGCGCTCTTTCTTTTCCTTCAAAAAACATTAATCTCTTATGGCTTGACAATAAGACCTTCGTTCAAAGCCGAACAAAAATCGCCGAAGCTGCTCTGGATTTTGAAAAAAAGACGGTCAAAGCGTCTTTAATCGCAAAACTGCCCCAAGAATTCCAAACCGGCGAACCATCTCAATTGGAAGAGAAAAAAATAATTTCCTCCAGCGAAAAAACAGCCGTAACTGTAAATTCTCAAAACAACGAAATCCAAGCCCAATGGCTGGATAAAGAAACTCGCCTGCCTTACTATTTTGAAGGTAAAGAAATGACTCTTTTAAAATCGCAGTTTCACATAGATAAAATCGCCTTCTTTCCTTACCGTGAAGACGTGATTATTTTCGCGGCCGATACCCAAGGTATTTTTGCTTTGGAATTTGACAATCGCAACAACAGCCGGCTGGTTCAGCCGGTCTACAAAGGTAAAAAACCTAATTTTGTCGTCTCGGAAAAAGACGGGAAAATCTATCTTATTGACGAGAGCGTGTTTTTCAGCACAAAATTATGAATCTGATAAATGTTGTTCCCATCGCCAGAAACGCCCCTCAAAAAGAAATTTCGTATTTCAGCTCAGGACCTCTTCCCAAAGGCGCGATTATTTTTGTTGAATTGAAAAAAAAGAAAGTTCCGGCTCTGGTGACGCTTTCCGAAGATATTAAAACGAAAAAGGCGGAAATAAAAAGCTCTTCTTTCGCTTTGAAAAAAATTAAATCTCCAGAGCCCCAAATTTTTCTGGCGCCGGAGCTGGTGGAAGCGGCGAAAAAAGCGGCCGCTTTTTTCGCCGCTCCTTTGGGCGTGATTTTAAAAAACATCATCCCGGCAAAAATTCTCGCCTTAGAACAAAACATTCAAACAAAATCTCCCGAAAACCTCTCTAAAAATCATCATCAAGAAATTTTCTTTCAAGCCGAAAAAAAAGACCGCATTAAATACTATAAAAATATCATCCGGGAGGAATTCGCTAAAAATAAATCGGTTTTTCTCTGCTTGCCGACCGGCCTGGAAATGGAAAAATCCGTTTCTTTGCTAAAACAAGGCGTGGAAAAACATACGATTACACTCCATTCAAAACTTAACAAAAAAATGCTCCTTCAATCCCTAACCGCCATTAGCCAAAAAACCCATCCTGTGCTTGTTATAGCCAGCGCTTTATTTTTATGCTTAATTGACGCTGATTTCGGCACGATTATCATAGAACGGGAAAATTCGCCTCATTACAAGCTTAAAAATCGGCCCTTTATTGATTTTCGCTTCTTGGCTTCCCGGCTGGCCGAAATTCTTAAAATCCGACTTTTATCGGGAGATTTGGTGCCGCGCGCCGAAACTCATTGGGAAAAAGAACAAAATCTGATATCAAATATTGACAGCTCCCCGAGGATTTTAACAAAAGCCGAAAACATCTTTGTGAATATGCGAGAATGGCGGGGAGATAAATTTAAAATCATCGGCGATGAGCTGAAAGAAATGGTGCTTGACGCCCAAAAAAATCAAGAAAAAGTTTTACTTTTCGTAAATCGCCGAGGCCACAGCCCGACGACCATCTGTGGCGACTGTGGCCGGACAATAATCTGCCCGAATTGTTCCTCGCCTTTAGTGCTTCACGCCGATAAACAGCGAAAAATGCTCTGTCATAAATGCCTGGCGATGCACGCGGCCATTGAATCATGCCCTTATTGTCAAAGCTGGCGCCTCCAATCGTTTGGAATCGGCATCCAAAAAACAGCCGAAGAGCTGGAAAAAATCATCCCCGGTATAAAAATTTCCAGATTTGACAGCGACGCCGTAAAAACGGAAAAACAAGCCAGGGAATTCGTTAAAAAATTCATCAGCCAAAAAAACGGAGCGCTTCTGACCACCGAACTTTTCTTCGGCTATTTCGGAGAAAAATATTCTTTTGACCGCGTGGCCGTAGTTTCTGCGGACAATGTTCTGGCCCTGCCTGACTTCCGAGCAAACGAACACCTTTTTTACACCTTTATTAATCTTAAACTCACGGCCAAAAAAACTTTTTTGATTCAAACCCGCGTTCCCGAACAGCCGCTTTTTGAATTTGCCATTAAAGGCAATGTCACCGGCTTTCTCAATAAAGAATTAGAATCCAGAAAAAAATTCGGCTACCCTCCCCTTACCACCCTGATTAAAATCACCAAAGAAGACAAAAACAGCGCCAAGCTCCAGACGGAAATAACAGCTTTGGCCAGCCGCCTTAAAAATTTTTCGCCAATTGAATTTCCCTCCTTTATCGCTAAAATAAAAGGCAATTACCGCCAGAACATTCTTTTGAAACTGAAGCCCGAGAACTGGCCCCATCCGCAATTAAACGAAATTCTTTCTGGGCTCAATCCCAATTGGAAAGTTAATGTTAACCCAGATAATCTATTATGAAAAAAATATTGCAAAAAGAAAATTCCATTTTGCGAAAAGTCGCCCAAGAAGTTCCGATAAAAGAAATCGGCTCGGCTAAAATAAAAAAGATTATCAAAGAGATGACTGAAGCTTTGGCTAATGAGCCGGAAGGCGTGGCTTTGGCCGCGCCTCAAATCGGCTATGGGTTGCGGCTTTTTATCGTGGCCAAGGCTGGCGGAGAATTTTTGATTTTTATCAATCCGAAAATTTTAAAAACCTCGCAAAAAAAAGTTTTTTTGAAAGAAGGTTGTTTGAGTTTAACCGGAATTTACAAAGAAATCTGGCGAAAAGAAAAAGCGCTGATTGAGGCCTATGACGAAAACGGAAAAAAATTCCGGCGCGGCGCTTCCGGTCTTCTGGCTGAAATAATACAACATGAAATTGACCACTTAAACGGCATTTTATTCATTGACAAAAAATGATTAATATACTATTCTAGCAAAAAGCTTGTTCTTATTTTCAAAAACTTTAGAGGAGGCAAAAAATGGCCACTCACAGGATAAAGAAAATCTACGAGGTTAGTTTTGAGATTGAAGGATTTGCTAACCAAACATTTTCCAGGGTTGTTTCGGCAAAAAGTAAAAAGGATGCTCACCGAAAATTCTTAAAACAAGAAAAGAAAACGAAAGCCGTGACTGCAATAAAGGAATTAAAATAAACAAAACGCTCTCCCACAATTTATACCGGGCCCACAAAGCCCGGTTTTTTATTTTTAAAAAATTAGTTAAAATTAAATATCATGAAAAACAAACCATTAATTGTGTTTTTTGGAACTCCTGATTTTGCCACGCCGATCCTTAAAATCCTGGAAAACGCTGAAATGGCTCCAAAACTAATAATAACCTCTCCAGAAAAACCGCTTAACTACGGATCTCGCAGTTCCGTAGTGAGACCGGAAAAATTAAAAGACGAAAAATTTTTAAATCAACTCTGCGCCTTAAATCCGGATTTGTTTGTTATCGCCTCCTACGGAAAAATTCTTTCAAAGGAAATTTTGGATATTCCCAAATACGGCACTTTAAATATGCATCCCTCATTGCTTCCCAAATATCGCGGCCCATCGCCGATTCAATCTGCCATACTCAACGGCGATAAAGAAACCGGAGTGACAATAATGCTGACGGATGAGAAAATGGACCACGGGCCAATACTGGCAAATTTCAAATTACAAATAACAAATCCCAAAATTACTTATAAAGAACTGGAAAAAGAGTTAGCGGAGTTGGGTGGTGAATTATTAGTTAAAACAATTCCTGACTGGTTATCGGGAAAAATAAAACCCAAAGAACAAAACCATTCAAAAGCAACCTACACCAGAAAAATTATCAAAGAAGACGGGTTAATAAACTGGAGCGAGCCAGCCGAGGTCATTGAAAGAAAAATTCGGGCTTATAATCTCTGGCCCGGCGCTTATTCTTTTTGGCTAAAAAACAACAAAAAACAAAGGATGATATTTTTTAAAGCCGAGATTGTCGGAGCTCCGACCTCCGACAAAACCTCCGTTGGGAAGGTTTTTGAAACGACAGATGGAAGCTTGGCGGTTCAAACCGGAAAAGGAGCGTTAAAAATAGAAATTCTCAAACCCGAAGGAAAAAAAGAAATGCCGACTTCGGCATTTCTTAAAGGAAATTCAGAAATTATTGGACAGGTTTTAGATTAGCGAAGAAACAATTGGATAAACGGCGCGAGCACCGCGCCGAGCAAAGATGGCCCACGGGATGTCGGTTGAGTTTCAGCCGGCGGAACCATCATTTCTTGAATTTGTTCTTGAATTTGCTGTTCCATCTGCTGCTGTATCTGTTGCTGAATTTGTTCTTCCATATCTTCGGGCGACATCATGCCCTCTTGCGGAGTCATTTGTTCTCTTTGTTGCTCAAATTGCTCTTGAAATTCTTCCGGTGTTTCTCCCTCAAAACCCTCTGACGACATGCCCTCTGGCATTAACTTTTGAGTGCAAGATTGAATTTTATCCTGAATCTCTGTATTCTGTCCACCGCCTTCTGTCGGCTCCCCCTGCTCCATTGGCGAGTATTGAGATAAGCCCTGCAGACAAGCAAGAGCTTCCGGACAAGGCATTGCTAAACACTCTTGTTGCGCCTGCTCTGTCTCTTTAATGCAAGATTCAACTTTAGCCTGAATCTCCGGGCTCGGCCCATTACCTTCTGTTGGCTCCCCTTGTTCCATTGGCGCGCCCTGAGATAAACTTTCCAGACAAGCAAAAACTTCTGAACAAGGCATTGCCAGACACTCTTTCGTTTGCGTCATCCTTTGCTTCCCCTGACGCATCTGCTCTGCTTCTTCGAGAGTCATATCGCCTATCTGAACTGCAAAATTTATACAGGTTTCCATATTTGCCTGGTCTTGGCAAAAAGCTTGGCATTCTTCCTCACCTTTGCATCCTCCTGGTCCTCCGCTAATTCCCATTTCCGCCATTTTTCTCATAAATCCGGCTTTCTCGGCAAAATCCACGCATTCTTCCATATGGGAAATATCGTCGCAATAGGATTCGCATTCCTCTTTTCCCTTACATCCTCCGGGGCCGGAAGTAAAACCGGCTTTAAACATTTTTAAGGCGTTTTCCGCTTCTTCAGCCGGCATAAAGCCGTTTTCTACCGCAAAGTTAATACATTCCTCGCCATTAGCCGGGTCGTCGCAAAAAGCTTCGCAGACTTCTTTGCCTCGACAACCCCCTGGCCCCTTGCCTCCGGTTCTTCTTGCCATAGCCGCCTCTTCCGGAGAAATAAATCCGGCCGCCTCGGCAAAAGCCAAACATTGTTCCAAATTTTCCGGAGCGGAGCAATACTCATCGCATTCATCTTTTCCTCCACAAGGAGGAGGAATGGCGCCTTTTTCAATGGCTGCTAAAACCTTTTCCGCTTCTTCCAATTCTTCCGGCGGCATCAAACCCGCCTCTTTGGCAAAGGCAATGCAGGTTTTCATATTTTCCGGTTTTTTGCAGACTTGGTCGCATTCAGACTTGCTGTTACAGGGCGGCGGAGTTATTCCTCTTTCTATGGCTGAAATCACTTTTTTTGCTTCGGCCAGCTCATCGGGAGGAATAAGATTATTTTTTTCCGCAAAAGCCACACATTCTTTAATGTTGGAGATGTCGTCGCAGTAAGCCTCGCATTCGGCTTGACCCTGACAGCCGCCCGGCCCTTCGGTCTCTCCCACTTCCAGCATTTTTCTGGCCAGCGTAATGTCTTCTTTTGGCATCAAATCGTTGGCCTCGGCAAAATCAAGACAAACCGGCATATTTTCCGGCTTATCGCAAAAATCTTCGCAAGCCTCGCGACTTTGGCAATTTCCCAACTCTTTAACCGGATAGGTTATGTCGGAAAAAGGGTCTTGTTCTTGAGCAAAAATAAAAAAAGCAAGAGCAAAGAAACTGACAATCGCAATAAGATAATAAACTTTTCTCATTTAAACGGGTTTTTGTATAACTCCTTAAAAGGATTAACCGCCTTTTCAAACGGATTGACAGAGGGCATTGCTTCCAAAGGATTAGTCACCGCTTGGCCGGCGGTTGTTTTACTGGCGGCAATGCCGGCTTCTTTGCCCGCTTCAAAACCGGTTTTGTATCCTTTCTGGTAGCTGAAATAATACACTCCGACTGCGACCGCCGCAATCGCAATTATAAAAATAATTAAATTTTTTCTGTCCATATTTTAATTATAAATAAATTTCTAAAATAAGAAAATCTAAGTTATCCACAATTTAAAAAAAACACTCCCCCGCCAAGGCGGGGGAGTGTTTTTTTAGTTTTTACCGACGAAAGTCTCTTCTGGGAGGCCGCTTGTTGCGGTAGCAGTCCCGGCAGAAAATCGGCCGGTCGCCTGACGGCTCAAAAGGGAGTTGGGTAATGGCCGCTCCGCATTCGGAACACTGCCAGTTGCCTTCCACCATTGGCCGGTCAAAGCCTGAATTGCCGGCATTTCTGCCTCCAAACTGCTTTCTGTCTTGAGAAGCTCCTTCGTCTCTATTCTCGTCTTCCACTGATTTTTTATGACAAATTTAATAATATTGCTTAAATACACGCCGACTACCGTATAATAACGCACTTCAAGCATACACCCGTCCCAAAATTTTGTCAACCATTTCAATTTCTTCCAAAAGACCTTCCACCAAATCGTATTTTTTCGCTTCCTCATAACTAACCCAGGCAAAATCAATGCTGTCTTCATCAAGCTTAACTTCGCCGGATTGATAGGGGCAGTAAAAACTTAAAATAATGGCCGGCGTGCCGTCTCCCATAATAAAGGCGATGTCCAGAAGATATTTTATTTTGCCGACTTCCAAATTAACTTCTTCTTTTATCTCTCTTCTTAAAGAATTTTCAATGGCTAGATACCAATGGTCTTTGGTGGTTTTGGGAGTGTTTATGTAATCGTCTGTTTCCAATCCCCCGCCCGGCACCGTCCATTTTCCGGGAAAATTTTTTTTATTTAAACTTCTTCTGGTTATCAAAAACTTACCCTCGTTATTGTAAATAATGGCGGTGGAAGTTATCCGATGCAATTCTTTATTTTCCATATTTTTATTTTAAACCCTAAAGCGATTTTATGGCAATTTATTTGCAGCCTCATTAACTAATTCAACCGAACTTTCGTAT
>Ga0076134_113_pt1 | contig 11903 bp, 10 predicted proteins | sample RifGroC2_FD_67720 | JGI IMG/M metagenome (GOLD analysis project Ga0076134, IMG submission 67720) | Parcubacteria bacterium GW2011_GWC2_42_13 | reverse complement strand
TGCCCTGGGCGTAAGTCAAATTAAAATAGACGGCCTCAAAGCCGAGGGCGCCAAAACAATTTCTTTCACTTGGCCCGTTCCTTTTGAAAAAGAACCGGCCTCCAGCCAGATTTTCTTAAGAACTCGTCTGGCGCCGTAGAACTATTTATCCACAGCGAATAGAAATATTTAAGCCCCTCCCGGCCCCGCCTTTTTAAACCCTGCTACAGGGTTTTTTGTTTTTTTATATTACACAATTACATCAAAAAAGAAGTTTCACTAAAACAGCGATCACTGATATAATAACACTTCTTTGATAACAGCTATTTTTTAGTTTGATATAATTGGCTAATTGATTGAAATGGGTTAAAATCTATTTTAATGAAAGAACGGCAAATCAAAAAGTGCCAAAATTGCCAGACCGAATTCACCATAGAACCAGAAGACTTTGATTTTTACGAAAAAATCAAAGTCCCGGCGCCGACATTTTGTCCGGACTGCCGGCTAATCAGACGGTTGGCTTTTCGCAACGAGTGGTATTTATATAAAAGAAAAGATGATTTAACCGATAAAGAAATTGTGTCGTTATATCCTTCGGATAGTCCTTTTCCGGTCTACAATTATAAAGATTGGAGAGCGCAAGAAAGATGGAATCCAATGGATTATGCCCGAGATTATGATTGGTCGCGTCCTTTTTTAGAGCAATTTAAAGAATTAACAAATAAAGTGCCCCGCTACAATGTTTTTAGCGAAATGAGCGTTGGTTGCGAGTATTGCGGATTAAGCTATAATGCCAAGAATTGTTATCTTTCTATTGCCGCCGCTTGCGAAGATTGCGCTTATATCAGCGGTTATCAATCTAAGAATTGTTTTGACGCGATGCTCTGGAAGAGCGAGAATTGTTACGAAGTTATAGATGGCGATAATAGTTATAATTTAATTTTCAGCCAGGATTCGGATAACTGCTTAGACTCGGCTTTTCTTTTTGACTGCCATAATTGCCAAAATTGTTTTTTCTGCGTTGGATTAAGGAATAAAAAATATCATATTTTTAATAAATCTTATACAGCGAAAGAGTACAAAGAAAAGATAAAAGAATATGATTTGGGAAGTTTTCAAAATCTTTTAAAACTTCAAAAAGAATTTCAGGAATTTAAATTAAAATTTCCACATCGTTTTGCCAGAATTTTTAAATCCGTAAATTGCACCGGCGATGATATTGGAAACAGCAAAAATTGCCACTGCTGTTTTCGGACCCGCTACGGAGTTGAGGATAGCAAATATATCTACGGCGGCGGCTTAAATTTAAAAGAAACTTACGATTCATTTGACGCCGGCCAAGACGGACAACTGATGTATGAAGGTCACGGCGTAAACGGCTACCAAGTATTTTTCTCCCGTCATATTATTGAAGGAAGAAATGTCTATTATTCCGACGAATGCTTTAATTGCCATGATATTTTTGGCTGCGCCGGACTTAAAAATAAATCCTACTGCATTTTAAATAAACAATACACCAAGGAAGAATACGAAAGGATGTTGCCCAAAGTAATTCAGCATATGAATGACGCGCCCTATGTTGATAAAAAAGGGCGGATTTATAGATTCGGCGAGTTTTTCCCGATGGAATTATCGCCTTTTAGTTATAATGAATCTGACGCTCAAGATTTTTTTCCTTTAACTAAAAAAGAAGCGGAGGAAAAAGGTTATCAATGGAGAGATATTGCCAAATATCAAAACGATCATAAACCAACTATTAAAGCCGCGGATTTGCCTGATAACATCAAAGAAGTCGGGGAATCAATAATAAATGAGGTCATAGAATGCCAAAGCAAAAATCAATGTTTTGGCAACGGGGTTTTTAGAATCATTCCGATGGAATTTAATTTTTTGAAAAAATACAGCATTGCTTTGCCGAGGAAATGCCCGGATTGCCGGCGAAGGGATAGGATGCAAAAAAGAAATCCTTTAAAGCTTTGGCATAGGAAATGTCAAAACCGAGGTTGCCCCAATGAATTTGAAACCCCGTATTCTCCGGAAAGAAAAGAGATGGTTTATTGCGAGAAATGCTACCAAAAAGAAGTTATTTAGCCTCTAAAGGCAATTTTGTATGTTCAAAAAATTCGTCAAAAACATTGATTGGGTTCTGCTGGCGGCGACGGCGCCGATTATTCTTGCTGGCCTTATCACAATGAACACTTTTGGCGAGGCGGGCCGGAGTTATTTTTTCTTCAGACAAATTTTATGGCTGGTCATCGCTTTGGGAATATTTTTCGCTTTCAGTTTCATAGATTGGCGCTTTTTAAAAAGCGGCCATCTGCTTTTTGCCTTGTTTGTTTCCAGCCTGGCTTTTTTGGGAATGCTTTTTGTTTTTGGAACGCGCTTTAAAGGCGCTTTAAGCTGGTTTAATTTGGGAATTTTTTCCGCCCAGCCGTCCGAGCCGGTAAAGCTTTTGGTGATTTTGGTGCTGGCAAAATATTTTTCCAGAAGGCATGTGGAAATAGCCGATGTCAGGCATATTATTGTTTCCGGCGTTTACGCTTTTTTGCCGGCCGCCTTGATTTTTTTTCAGCCGGATTTCGGTTCGGCTGTTATCGTCGGTCTAATCTGGCTGGGGATGATTTTGGTTTCGGGAGTGTCCAAAAAACATCTGCTCTTGGTGATTTTAATGGGCGCTGTTATTTTCGCCTTTTCCTGGTTTTATTTATTGGAGCCGTATCAAAAGATGCGGGTAAAAACTTTTGTTAACCCTTTTATTGACCCGCAGGGAGCCGGCTATAACGCCCTGCAGTCAATGGTGGCGGTGGGCTCGGGCCAGCTTTTGGGCAAGGGAGTGGGGTTTGGCACTCAGTCTCGGCTTGAGTTTTTGCCGGAATACCAGACCGATTTTATTTTTGCCGCTTTTGCCGAAGAATGGGGGTTGGTCGGCGTTTCTTTGCTTTTCTTTTTTTGGGGGCTTTTGATTTGGCGGATTTTGAAAAACGCTTCTCTGGGGCAGGGCAATTTTGAAAAATTTTTCGGCCTGGGTTTGGCGATTTTTTTGATGGCTCATTTTGCCGTTCATACGGGAATGAATGTCGGGGTTTTGCCGGTTACGGGCGTCAGCATGCCTTTTATGAGTTACGGCGGCTCGCACTTGATAACAATTTTTGCCGGCTTGGGAATTTTGATGGGTATGCGCCGCTATGCCAGCAATATTCAGCTTGACGAAAAAAATCCGGTGGCCAATCTCCTCGGTTCTTAGGACCTTTTGTTTTTACTTGCAAATTTTGGCATTAGTTATTATAATTGTATATAATGCTGAGAATAGTTTTTAGCAGCCACGCTTTATATCAGATGCGAGAACGCAATATCCCAAGAAGATTAGTTATCGCAACACTTAATTATCCTGATAGAACTGCAGCACAATCTAATCAAAGAGTTCGAGCTGTAAAATTATTTAAACGTAATAAGAAGAAATATCTTATTGTGACCATTTATGAAGAGAGGGCTAACGTCCAAAAAGTGATAACAGTATTTATTACCTCAAAAATTAAAAAATTTCTTAATTCACTATGAGATTTCACTACGATAAAAAAATAGACGCTCTTTATATCAGATTCAATGAAAACCCTTATGTTGAAAGCGATGAAGTTAAGGACGGGGTTATTTTTGATTATGACAGCCGAGGGAAAATAATTGGAATAGAAATTCTTGATGCTTCTAGAAAGTTTCCACGGCGATTTAAATTAGAAATTACCAAACGCAAACTTCCTTTAAGTCTTGTAATTGAATCGGGAGCAAAAGTATCTATTTAGTACTTAACAAAATGGTTATCCACAGGTTTGTTTTTTCTTAAGGCGTATTTTGTTATAATAAAAATGGAGTGTTTTTAGTTGCTTGTTTTAAACCCGGCATAGACAAAGAAGGAGGATTATGCCTATGCGAACAGAGAGGATGATTTTCGGCTTGACCACCCTATAACACCATGAGCTGGTGGGTACAACCTCGAAGCGCCTGCCTGCGTCCCAATCTTATGACCCTCAAAGCCCATGGCAGGCGCTTCGGGGGTTTTTCTTTTAAGCCCTTGCGGGCTTTTATTTTACTTGACCTATTTTTTAAGGTATGGTAGCATTAAAGCAATGGCAAAAAGTTTGCTTAAATTAAACACAAGGGCTGTTAGTAAACTGCTTTCCTGTTTGGGCGAGAGAGCCCGCGACGTAATTGAGCGGCGTTTTGGCATTGGCAAAGTTTTTAGTAGAGAAACCCTGGAAGCCATTGGCCAAAGCTATAAAATCACCCGCGAGCGGGTTCGCCAAATTGAAGAACATAGTTTGAAAAAAATGAAAGCCGCCCCGGCTTTCAAAGAAGTTCAAAATCTTCTCGGCGAGTTAAAAGATTTGGTTGAAAAAAGAGGCGGAGTCGTGCCGGAAAAGATTTTTTTGAACGAGGCCGATTCTTTTTCCAAAGCCGGCGCCGGACAAAAAAACTACATCCATTTTCTTTTGGTCTTGGGAAGCGATTTCGAAAAATTAAAAGAAGACGAAGAGTTCCATTCCCGCTGGACCACCAACCGCGACAAAGCCGAAGAAATTCATCGGGCTTTAAAAAATCTTCATCAAAAAATTGACCCGGCCAACGTTTATAGCGAAGACGATTTAATAGTCCATTTTGCCGATTGCGCCCGAACGCATTTGAAATTAAAAGAAGAACCTCCGGCCGAAATTTTAAAATTATGGCTGCGGCTTTCGCGCCTTTTGGGAAAAAACGCCATAGGCGAATGGGGTTTTGTTTCTTCCTCTCAAATCAAACCGAGAGGAGTGAAAGATTTGGCTTATCTGGTGATGAAACAGCACGGCTCGCCCATGCATTTTACCGAAGTGGCCAAGGCCATCACAAAAAATCTTTCCCGGCCCGCCCATGCCCAAACGGTTCATAACGAGCTTATTAAAGACAACCGGTTTGTTTTGGTTGGCCGCGGCCTTTACGCTTTGGCCGGCTGGGGCTACAAACCCGGCTTGGTGCGCGACATTATAAAAGATGTTCTTAAAGAAAACGGAGCGCTCGGCAAGGAAGAGGTAATTAAGAAAGTCCTCAAAGAGCGCTATGTTAAAGAAAATACCATTTTAATCAATCTTAATAATCGCGCCTTGTTTCAAAAAAATCCCAACGGCACTTATTTGGCAATATGACCCCTTTCGGTCTTTTTGACACCTTCTTTTTTTTACTGGCCAAAACTTGGTTTATTTGGGCGCCTTTTACGCTTTTTTTTGCGGCTTTGGAAAGCTGGTTGTCTTATGTTCAGACGCGCTACAAAAAGGCAATTGAGTGGACTTTGCTGGAAATCAAGATACCGCGCGAAGTCAGAAGAAGCCCCCGGGCCATGGAGCAGTTTTTTGCTAGTATCTATGCTCTTCGCAATGAGCCCGGCCCCGGTTTTCCCACCACCCTTAAAGAAAAGTATTTGGACGGCGAGGTAACGCTTTGGTTTAGTCTGGAGATGGCCAGTTTTGGCGGTGAGATACATTTTTATTTAAGAACTCCGGCCAAGCATAAAAATGTTATTGAGGCCAATCTTTACGCCCAGTATCCGGACATAGAAATTATTGAAGCCGATGATTACATCAGCCGGATGCCCGCTGGCCTGCCGGAACTTTATCAATCGGGCTTTGATTTGGCCGGAGGCGAATTCAAAACCGGCAAACCCGACCCTTACCCCATAGCCACTTATCTTAAATTTGAAACCGCCCAGGAGGAATACCAACTCGACCCCATTTCGGCCCTGATGGAGATTTTCGGCAAGCTCCGGCCGGAAGAAGACGGCTGGCTTCAGATTTTAATCCGGCCGGCCGACCCCAATCCCAAAACCTCCCATTGGAAAAAACAAGTAGCCGAAACCATTGAAGAATTGAGGAAAAAAGGCGCCAAAGAAGTTTCCGTGGGAGACGAGGGCCAAACCATGACTTATACTCCCTTAAAAACTCCGGGCGAAACTGCGGTCATCAAGGCAATTGAGGAAAGCGTTTTAAAATCCGGTTTTGAAGTTGTTATCCGCTGGCTTTATTTCGCTCCCCAGTCAATTTTTAATAAAGACGTTGTTCAGCGAGGCATTGCCGGGGCTTTGAACCAGTACGCTTCCGGCGGGCTTAATTTCTTCGTGCCCAGCCTAGCTTCCAAAACAGCCATGGAATGGCATAATTTCCCTTATGTTTTCCCGAAATATCGCACTGCGGTCCGAAAAAAAGAATTGCTGAAAAAATATCAAGAAAGAAGTTTGCCCGAGGAAACGATTCTGGCCCAGTGGTCGGCTGCCAATTTTTGGCGTTCCCGTTCGGTTTTTGTTTTAAACACTGAAGAATTGGCAACCATCTACCATCTGCCCAGCCATCTTGTTCTGACCGCGCCTTTTGTCAGGCGAGTGGAGGCCAAGAGAGCCGGCCCGCCGGCAGGTTTGCCTCTTTTTGAAGAATGAAAAGTATGAATTAAAATTTTGAAAAAAATGGCAGAGAAAATTTATACAATCAAATTCGCTCCGCCGCCGTCGGAATTGCCGATTTACCGGCAGGCCGATCCCAGAGAAGTTTCTTTTTTCGGCCGGACCAATTACGAGTCGGCTCTGGAGGCCAAAAAATTCATTTTCGGCCTAAAAAGGGAGGACCGGAGGCGCCATCTTTACATTGTCGGGAAAAGCGGAGTGGGCAAATCAAAACTTCTTGAGCTTTTAATGCGCCAAGACATTGCTCACGGCTTCGGGTTTTGTCTTATTGACCCCCATGGCGATGTCATTGCCGATATTTTGGATTTTATTCCGGAAAACCGGCTGGAAGACGTGGTGCTGATTGACCCGTCCGACACCAATTTCCCGGTTTCTTTCAACCCTCTTCAAAACGTCAATCCGGAACTTAAACATCAGCTGACCCAAGGTTTGATAGAAGTGATGGAAAAGCAGTTCGGCGCCAACTGGACGCCCAGATTAGAGCATGTTTTTCGTTTTACCGTTCTAGCTTTGCTTGATTATCCCGAAGCCACGATGCGGGGATTGATTAATATGCTGACCGACCGCCATTATCGCCAGAAAGTTGTGGAATACATTCAGGACGATATGGTTAAACGTTTCTGGGCCATTGAGTTTAGCGACTGGTCGGAAAAATTTGACACCGAAGCCATTATTCCTTTGGTTAATAAATTGAGCCAGTTCTTGTCCAATCCTTTGCTGCGCAACATCTTTGGCCAGAAAGAAAATAAAATTGATATTGAGGAAATAATGCAAAACCAAAAAATTCTTTTAATCAATCTTTCCAAAGGGAAATTAGGCGAGGAAAACTCCAGTTTTTTCGGCTCAATGTTCATTACCAAAATCAAACAGGCGGCCATGGCCAGAGCCGAGACGCCGGAAGAGCAAAGGCGGGATTTTTATCTTTATGTTGACGAGTTCCATAATTTGGTAACCGCCACTTTTGAAAATCTTTTTTCCGAAGCCCGAAAATACGGTCTGGCCATGACCGTAGCCAATCAGTATATGGCTCAGCTTCTGCCATCGGTGCAGTCAACGGTTTTAGGCAATGTCGCCACTTTGATTGTTTTTCGGCTGGGCGGAGACGACGCCCTGCGGCTGGAAAAGGAAATGACCCCGGTTTTTAAAGCTAAAGATATGATTAATCTCGGGGTCAGGCAATTTTACATTAAAATAACCATTGACGGCGAAACTTTCGACCCTTTCTCGGCCGAAACTCTTCGGGTGCTGGCGGTTGAGCATCCTTCTTTAAAAAAGGAGATAGTTGCTTTTAACCGCCAAAATTACGCCGTTCCGCTGGAATCAATATTGCGGACGGAAAAAGAAACGGGAGAGAAAAAGCCCGCCCAGCCCGAAACCGTTGCCGAGCCGTTAATTTAAATAAAGAAACAGGTTATACGAAGCTTGTTATCTTAAAGAGGTGGTGAGGCTGTGCTACAATAAAACAATGGCAGATGCGTTATCTAAAAACGGCCAGCAAGCGGGTCAAAACAGCGAGGTGGTTTATTTCGCCAAAACGAATTTTCGGGGACAGGATAAGATTTTTGGCATAAAAAGAAAAGACCGGCGTCAGCACGTGTATATTATCGGCCAGACCGGCACCGGCAAGACCGTGCTTTTAAGAAATCTGGCTCTCCAGGATATCAAAAACGGCCGAGGCCTTTGCATTATTGACCCCCACGGCGAGTTTGTGGAGAGTGTTTTGGCGTCGGTGCCAAAAGAACGGGCCGATGATGTTATTTATTTTAATCCGGTTGATGTTGAGTATCCCGTCGGCTTTAACATTTTGGAAGTGCCGGACCCGGAATACAAACACTTGGTGGCCTCGGGACTGATGGGAATTTTTATGAAAATCTGGCCCGATGTTTGGTCGGCCCGGATGGAATATATTTTGAATAACTGCGTTTTGGCTCTTTTGGACACGCCCGGCACCACCTTGCTCGGCATCCCCAGGATTATGGTGGATAAAGATTACCGCCAGAAAATTATTGCTAATGTCAAAGACCCGATCGTCCGTTCTTTTTGGATTCACGAATACGAAACTTGGCGCGATCAGTTCCGAAACGAAGCCATCGTGCCCATTCAAAACAAAGTCGGGCAGTTTTTAAACACTTCGCTCATCAGAAACGTGGTGGGCCAGGAAAAAAGCACCATCAACATCACCGAAATAATGGATAAAAAAAAGATACTGCTGGTGAATGTTTCCAAAGGAAGAGTAGGCGAGGATAATTCCGGGCTTTTGGGCGGAATGATTATTACCAAGATTCAGCTGGAAGCGATGGAGCGGGTCAGGATTCCGGAAGAGCAAAGGCAGGATTTTTATCTTTATGTTGACGAGTTCCAGAATTTTGCCACCGATTCTTTCGCCAATATTCTTTCCGAAGCCAGAAAATACCGCCTCAATTTAACAATCGCCCATCAGTACATCGGTCAGCTGGTTACGGATGTCAGCACCAAGGTTCGGGACGCGGTTTTCGGCAACGTCGGCACAAAAATCATTTTCCGAGTGGGCGCTTCCGACGCCGAGTTTTTGGAGCAGGAAATGTCGCCGGAGTTTATGCTTAACGATTTGGTCAATCTTCCCAATTACAATATTTATCTGCGCTTGATGGTTGACAATGTTCCCAGCCGGCCTTTTTCAGCCGATACTCTGGCGCCGATGGATTTTGAAGCCAATGAAGAAAGAAAAGCAAAAATCATTGAAAATTCCAGGAGGCTTTACTCCAAGCCGAGAAAAGAAGTGGAAACGCGAATCAGCCGCTGGAGCGGGATGGAAACGGAAGAAGAAGCCAGAGCCGGAGAAGCGAGAAGGAGCGTCGCTTATCAAGCCAATTGCCAGGCTTGCGGCCGGAAAATCAGATTGAGTTTCAAACCGGACGAATCAAGGCCAGTTTACTGCGGAGATTGTTTGAGAAAAATCAGGCAGGGCGAGATGGCGCCTTTGCCGTTCAAGAGGCCGGGACCGGCCAGAGAAAAAGAAAAATACGAGATGAATCTGGGAGAGTTGGGCATTGAGTTTGCTCCGCCTGCGCGTCAGACTCGGCCGTCCGGCCAAGGCGGGATTTCCAAAGACGATTTGGTAAGAAAAATTCCCGCCAAACAAATTTTATCTTTGGCTGATTTAAAATCCAGAGCCGATAGAAATTTAAGACCAAGGCCGAAAGCCGCTCCTCATCTGAAAGAATTAAAAGACGTTTTGGCCAGAACTCTGGGCGAGCTGGGTTTGAAAAAAAACAAAAGTGGAAATTCTTTAAAATCAGGCGAGGCCGTTAAATTCAATCGCGGTTTCACCCTGATTGAGCTTTTGGTGTCGGTCAGTATTATTACCATTATCACTATGCTGGCTTTTATCAATTATCCCGGTTTTTCAAAAAAGATTACGATAGAAAGAGCGGCGCAGGAATTGGTTTTGAATTTACGCAAAGCTCAAACTTACGCCTTGGGAGTGAAAGAAGATAATTTGGCGGGCCAATTTTATTTTCCTATTCGTTACGGAGTAGTTCTTCCTAAAGGCGAAGCAAACAACCAGTATCGATTATTTGCCTATCAGAGCCTTAATGTGATTGATTATTTGTCTTTGCCCGGCGCAACGCGGATATCAGAAATTTGCATTTGGATTAGTGACAACTGGACTTGCAAGAGTGAAAATATTCCGCCTCTGACCATTAGTTTTTCTAGGCCCGATCCTTCTATGGGAATTTATTTGGCCGATACAGGATACGGCACCGCTGCTAAAATTGTGGTTAGCTTGCCAGACAGCGATTTTTCTAAAACCATTTATATCCTTTCAACCGGCAGTATTTATGTTGAATAGTAATCGCAAAAACAAGGGGTTTACCCCCACACCAACTTTAGCATGGCGCTTAAGCGCGGGATTTAAATCAATGCCAAAGTTGGTGTCGGGGTTTACTTTTTTGGAAACCATCGTGGCCGTCGGCATTTTAACCATTGCTTTAGCCAGTCCTTTGATGCTGGCTTCTTCCAGTATCCGGGCGGCCGGCGCGGCCAAGGACAAATTTATCGCTTCTTTTCTGGCTTCCGAAGCGATTGAGTATATCAAGAATGTTAGAGATAATAATGCTTTGGAAGGCAAATCAGGAGATGAATGGCTTGACCCTCTTTTAAGCCATGGTCAGAATAGTTGTCTTCCCGCAGAGGGAGGCTGTGTGGTGGATGTTACAAAAACCGGCGTGGGAGCGGCTGTAGCTTCCTGCGGCTCTTCGTGTCCGCCAATAAAATATGATACGGCAGACGGTCTTTATCAATATCAGAGTGGGGTTGATACAAAGTTTGCTAGAATAGTAGAGATAGAAAAAATTGATTATAACGGTGATCCCGACGATGATTTTGAAGCGAAAATAATCGTGACCGTGTCTTGGGATGGAGGCAATAGTTTGGTTATTCAAGATAATATTTTTAATTGGCGTTAAAAATGAAACGGGGATTCACATTATTTGAAATGATTGTCGCCATCGGCGTTTTCAGCATTATTGTTGTCATTAGTTTGGGCTCGGTTTTAACCATATCCAGCAGCCAGAAAAAAGCCGCTTCTTTCCGGGCCGTGCAGGATAATCTTAATTTCGCTTTGGAAACAATGGCTAAATCAATCAGGGTGGGGTTTGATTATTATTGTTATGATGACTCAAATCCCGACTCAAATCTCTCAATTAGTAATTATAATTATAACGGCCCCAATGATTGTTCTATTAACAATAGCGTTGGTGGTAATGTTTTTATTTTTAAGGCGATAGATGAAAATGGTTTGCAGATAACTAAAGGATATAGAATTAACGGAACACGAATAGAAGTGGATTCTTCTAATGATGCAGGCGGCTTTATTCCTTTAACCGGCAATGATGTTAAGATTGTCAATGGTCGTTTTTATGTCACTGGCGCCGAACCTGATAAACAGCCGATGGTTATTATTATTCTTACAGGAGTAGCCGGCGAGCAAGGAAAAATCCAGTCAGAAGCCAAACTTCAAATCACAATTTCCCAACGCCAGATTGATTCCTAAAATGAAAATGAAGCGCCAAAATTACAATTTTAAAAAAGGCATCGCTTTGTTTTACGCCCTGATAATTATCAGCCTTGTTATGGCTGTTAGTCTGACTGTTTTTTCTTTGATTTCCGGAGGCCTGCCTCTGGCCGAGATTATTAAAAATTCTCAAAAGGCATTTTTTTCCGCCGACGCCGGAGTGGAATGCGTTTTATATTGGGATATTAAACATCCCGAGTTTGACGACAGCGCTTTTGAAAATAGCAATAGTATAAATTGTCTTGGTTCTGTCGTATCCCTGACCAGCGTCAGCTCGGATAGCCACTTTCCAGATTCTCATTTTGATTTCACCTTGAATTTGGATAATGGAACTTGCGTTGATATTTCTGTGTTCAAACCTTCCTTTGGGCCGACCAAAACCGAAATCAAATC
>Ga0076134_112_pt2 | contig 14121 bp, 16 predicted proteins | sample RifGroC2_FD_67720 | JGI IMG/M metagenome (GOLD analysis project Ga0076134, IMG submission 67720) | Parcubacteria bacterium GW2011_GWC2_42_13 | reverse complement strand
ATTTGGTTGAAAAAATTGATGAAAATAATTTTAAGGTTTGGGTGAAAGAGTCGGCAAAAGAAGGCCGGGCCAACGCTAGTGTCATTAAACTTTTGGCGGATTATTTTAAAGTTGCAAAGTCTGACATTCAAATAATCCATGGCTTGAAAAGCAAGCGAAAACTGATTGAAATTTCGTAAGTTGCTTTTTTGTTGACTTTCGAGTATATTAAGATTGGATTTGTATTTTTCAAAAAATAATCATTAAAGAGGGATTACTCGAAGCTCGCTTTGCTGTGGTTGTGAGAGTTAAGGAGGATGGTGATGTTAGATAAAGGTTTTCTTGATTTTTTTAAGTTTGTTGTTGAGATAAGGAGAGTTGTGTGTCCTGATTGTGGCGAGCAATGGGTAACCCCAATAACCGAAGAAGATATTGAAGACGGCGTAGGAGATAAGATATTATGCTCTAAATGTCTTCTAGTAAAAATAGTAAAATGTAGAGACGGGTTATGGTCTTTATATAGAGAAGGAGGTGGTCCTGCATAAAAAAGGAAGTATTTACGGAAGTAGGAGATTCGTAGTTAATGTCCTAATTTAAACGGCAAGATTGGTATCTTGCCGTTTTATCTAACTCTTTCTTAAATTCTCTCTTCATAAATACCTCCTCTTTTCAAACAATCACTCAACCTACTTCCTACTTCCTTTTTAAGTCTAAGTCCAGTTTAAATATCTGTCAAGAAAAAAAGTACCGCCGCTTGTGGATAAGGGACTACGGAACTCGTAGTCTCGTAAGATTGTTGGACGCTCGGCGTCCAACACATCCAAAAAACAGGAGTCGATAAAATAGAGATTAAAAAGCGCGATGAAAAAGAAGCCAAACTTATCTCCCAGAACGAGATTTTAAAACACTGGCAATGATATGAAGTTTTCTGTTTTTGGACTATTTAAATTGTATTATTTTTTAAATTTTGATATTATTTAACATTATGGCTATTGACTGGACTAAGATTTATAAGAAATATAAAGGGCTTTGGGTGGCTTTAAAAGATGATGAAAAAACCGTTGTAGCAAGCGGGAAGACAGCAAAAGAGGCTTGGGAAAAAGCTCAAGAAAAAGGTTACAAAAAACCCATCCTTACTCGTATGCCAGAAAAGCTTGTGACTTATGTTGGTTTCGGATTATGAAGTTTAAATATAAAAAATACGGCCCCGGAATTATACGGCCGGTTATACCAATTGAGATAATTTATAAAGACCAATCCGTTCCCTACGAAGTTCTTATTGATTCAGGAGCGGATTTTTGTATTTTCGATGCTCAAATAGGGGATCTTTTAGGTATTGATATTTTAGGTGGCGAGAAAAAGGAGGTTTGGGGTATCACCGGTGTTGGCGAGTCATTTTATATTCATCCCGTAACAATAAAAGTTGGTGGTTGGCCTTATAAAATAAAAGTAGGTTTTTTGCCAGGCATTGCTCGTTTGGGTTATGGAGTGGTTGGCCAAAAAGGATTTTTTGATATTTTTGTAGTAAAATTTGATTTTCTTAAAGAAGAGATTGAATTAAAAGAAAGAAGGAGGTAATTTTTTAATATGCAATTTTCCGTCTTATTTGGTTGAAAAAATTGATGAAAATAATTTTAAGGTTTGGGTGAAAGAGTCGGCAAAAGAAGGCCGGGCCAACGCTAGTGTCATTAAACTTTTGGCGGGTTATTTTAAAGTTGCAAAGTTTGACATTCAAATAATCCATGGCTTGAAAAGCAAGCGAAAACTGATTGAAATTTTGTAAATTTGCTTTTTTGGGTTGGCTGGGGTAAATTTTAGATAAGCAAATTTATTATGATCAAGAGATTTTTCAATTTTTTTTCTCACGACATCGGCATTGACCTGGGAACGGCCAACAGCTTGGTGTACGTCAAAGGAAAAGGCATTGTCATAAGCGAGCCGTCGGTGGTGGCGGTTAATCAAAAAACCGGCCAGATTGTAGCGGTAGGCAGCGAAGCCAAGAATATGGTTGGTCGGACCCCCGGCCACATCACGGCCATTCGGCCTTTGGTTGAGGGCGTGATTTCCGATTTTGAAGTAACCGAAGAAATGCTGAGTTATTTTATCAAGAAAGTCAGGGACCGTTCCTCTCGTTTTTCTTTTCGTCCCAGAGTGGTGGTCGGCATTCCTTCCGGCATCACCGAAGTGGAAAGGCGGGCGGTCCGAGACGCCACCAAAAACGCCGGAGCCAAAGAAGTTTATCTAATTGAAGAGCCGATGGCGGCCGCCGTCGGAGTCCAGCTGCCGGTACAGGAAGCGGTGGGAAATATGGTGATTGACATCGGCGGAGGCACTTCCGACATTGCCGTTATTTCTCTCGGCGGAATAGTTGTTTCAATGAATTTAAGAATTGCCGGCGACGCTTTTGACCAAGACATTATTCAGTACGCCAGAAACGAGTTTAAGATTTTAATTGGCGAACGCACGGCCGAAGACGTAAAAATCGCAATTGGTTCGGCTGGCGACGACAACGAAGCCAGAGAGGCAACCGTTAGGGGCCGCGATTTGATGACTGGGCTTCCCAGAGAAGTTGTTATGACCGAATCCGATGTCAGAGAGGCGATTTCCAAATCCATCCGCACATTGATTGTCTCGGTGAAGCAAGTCATAGAAGACACTCCGCCCGAGCTTGTTTCGGATATAATGCATAGAGGCATTGTGATGGTTGGCGGCGGCTCTTTTTTGCGCGGCCTTAATAAAGTTATTTCGGCAGAAACTAAGATTCCGGTTTCCATTGCCGAAGACCCCTTAACGGCCGTGGTCAGAGGATGCGGCGTTGTGCTTGAACATCTAGACGACTTTAGCAATGTTCTTGTTCAGCATGAAGACGAAGTTTCCCCCAAGTAAAAAGAAGACGGCGCTGGTCGCGTATTTCGGGGGCGCTATTGGCATTTTTTTGATTTTGCTTTTGATTTTTTCGCCCTCCTTGAATCAGCCTTTGGTCAGATTGGGGCTGGAAGCGACAAAACCGTTTTTGCTTTCTAAAATTAAAATGGAAAAATGGTTCAGAATCAATTCGGCGGTTTTTCACGAGAAGAAAGAGTTGATAAAAGAATTGGACGTTTTAAAAGAAAAAACCGGTCAATTGGAAGCCGCTCTTTTGGAAGGCGAGTCGTTAAAACAGGAAAACAAAAATATTCTTTCTCTGGTTAACAGGAAACAGGAAAGAAATTATGTTTTGGCCGCCGTTCTTTTCAAACCGCCCCAAGTTTTTTACGATTCTTTGGTGATTGACGCGGGTATCAACCAGGGTTTGGCTCCGGGAATGGCGGTGACGGCTTACGGCAACATTTTGCTGGGATATGTAAGCGATGTTTCTTCTTCCGCGAGCAAAGTTAAATTAATATCTTCATTAAACGAAGAAACTAACGCGGTTTTTCAGGATTCCGGCCTTTCGGTCGTGGCTTTGGGCAAAGGCGGAGAAAATTTTGAAATCAGTTTGCCGCGCTCGGTTGAAGTTAAAATCGGAGAAACAATCACCAACTTGGAGATTAATCCTTTGCTGGTTGGCATTGTTGAACGGATAGAAAAGAACGACGCCAGTCCTTTCCAAAAAATTTTTTTCCGCCTGCCGCTTAATCTTAATTACTTGCGGTATGTTTTGGTTATCAAATCTTAAGTTTTTACAAAGATATTATTTTAGAGTGGCTTTTTTGCTGTTGGCTTTGATTTTGATTTTTTTCACGCCCTGGTATTTTGTTTTGGGATTTTTGCTTTTGGCGATTTTTTTGTTTCCTTTATTTTTTGAATTTTTTCCGGCGGCTTTCTTGCTGGACGTTTTTTCCGGCCTCGGCTTCGGTTTTTTTATGCTCTTTTTTTCCGTTTCTTTCATAGTTTTGGAAAAATTAAAGAAAATTGTCTATGCGCCGTAAGAGAAAAAAAATCAAAGGCTCGCTGATTACCTTGGATGAAGTTTTTTTGGATTCCCGCAATATGCCCGGCTTTGACCAGGAACGTTTTGAGGGCCGACTGGAAAAGCCGTTGGGCCGCGCTTCTTTTTTGATGTCGGGCGTTGTTTTTTTAATTATCGGTTTTTTGCTTTTTTCCAGAGTTTTCATTTTAGAGGGAGTGAAAGGAAAAACACTGGCTCTCCGGGCGGAAAATAATTATTTCAGGAAAATTCCGGTTTTGGCCAACAGGGGCGTTATCTACGACCGCCTAAATAAGGAGCTGGCCTGGAACGAACCGGCCGGCCGCGCTTACATTGATTTGCCCGGACTCAATATTTTGCTCGGTTATGTCGGAAAAGGTTCGGATTCTTTAGCCGGTTTTGTCGGCAAGCAGGGTCTTGAAAAGTTTTACAACCTTGAGCTTAGAGGCAAAGACGGCGTTGAAATTCAGGAAATCAATTCTAAAGAAGATCTGATTTCGGCTAATGTCCAAACCTCGGCCGAAGACGGAAAAAATCTTCAGCTCAGCGTTGACGCGGAATTGCAGTCCGTTGTCTACAACATTATCAAAAATACCGCCGAAACCTACGGCTTTGAAGGAGGAGCGGCCGTGATGATGGATGTTGATAACGGAGAGATTTTTGTTTTAACCAGCTACCCGGAATACCAATCCCAGACGTTGGTCAAAGGAGAGCCGATTGAGGAAATAAATTCTTTTTTAACTAATCCCCAAAAGCCGTTTTTAAACAGGGCCGTTTCCGGGTTATACGCTCCCGGCTCAATCATCAAGCCAATGATTGCCTTGGCCGCTTTGGAAGAGAAAGTTATAACTCCGGAAAAACAGATTTTAAGCGCCGGCAGCATTTCCATTCCCAATCCGTTTTTCCCGGATAAAAAAAGCGTATTTTACGATTGGCGGGCGCACGGCTGGGTTGATCTGCGCCGAGCTCTGGCTGTTTCTTCCGACGTGTATTTCTACACTATCGGCGGGGGATTCGGCGATGTTCAAGGATTGGGCATCAATAAAATTAATACCTACGCCAAGCTTTTTGGTTTTGGTTCAAAAACCAATATTGATTTGGACAACGAAGAAGCCGGAGTGGTGCCAAGCGCTGAAGGCAAAGCGTTTTTTGACAAAGACGACCCGACTTGGCGCGTGGGCGATACTTATAATGCCAGCATCGGCCAGGGGAATTTTCAGATTACTCCGGTCCAGGCGGCGGTTTTTGCCGCTGTTTTGGCCAACGAGGGAAAGATTTTAAAACCTCATTTAACGGATTTGGCGCAAGAAAATGGGACGAGGCGGATTTTGGCATCAGTCAGTCCGGAAAATTTTCAAGCGGTAAAGGAAGGAATGAGAATAGCCGTACTTGAGGGAACGGCTGCCGGTTTAAACGGCCTGGGAATTGAGGTGGCGGCCAAAACCGGCACCTCCGAAATCGGCTCGGGAAAATTCGTTAATTCCTGGCTGATTGGATTTTTCCCGTATCAAAAGCCGAAATTCGCGATAGCGGCGGTGATGGAGAAAGGCCGGGCGACGAATTTGGTCGGCGGAGTTTTTGTCGCCCGCCAAATAATTGAGTGGCTAGTTAATTATCGGCCGGAATATTTGGAAAAAACTTGACAAATTTTTCAAAATAAATAAAAATGAATGGCGATGGATAATTTTGAAGAAAATCAGCTAAAAACCGATTCCCAATATTTAAGCCAAGAGGGCTTCGAGCATTTAAAGAAGGAACTTGAATATCTGCGAAAAGAGCAAAGAAAGGAAATTGCCGAGCGCTTGGAGTACGCCAAGAGTTTGGGGGACCTTTCGGAAAACGCCGAATATCAGACGGCTAAAGACGATCAGTTGACCAACGAAACCCGCATCGTCCAGATTGAAGAAATTCTGGGCAGCGCCGTTTTAATTTCAATTGAAAAACCCCATGGCCCGGCGGTGGATTTCGGTTCAACCGTGACGGTTAAAAAAGACGGCCATTCGGAGCCGGAAAAATATACAATTGTCGGCTCGGAAGAATGCGATCCTCTTTCCCAAAAAATTTCCAACGACTCGCCTTTGGGTCGGGCTCTGCTTCGCCGAAAAAAGGGGGAGGAAATCGTGGTTCATACTCCTAAAGGAGAAATAAAATACAAAATCCTGGATATTTTTTAAAAAATAAAGTGTGAGTAAACAAGCGATAGCAGTTTTACCCACACTTTTTAAATAAATTCAATAAATTCAATTTAAATAAGTTCAAAGTGAAGCTTTAACTCTTCCTCATTTGTAATTTTCGTCGCTGTAATATAACGAACATAAGGCCGAACATCAAAAACCTCCACAATGAAATTAATTTCATCTTCGCAGTCATAAGGATAAACAAAAACACTTTTTTGAAGTTCTCGTATGTTTAATTTTTTAAGTTCGTATCTTAATGCTTCCCTGGCTTTTTTAAGTTTTTCTGGAATGTCAAAAATAACTAAACGCCATTTCTTATCCCACTCAAGAGGAGTTTTAATGGCAAGTTCTTCTAATTTATATCTCAAAGCTTTTTTTCGTCCTTTTTCTGTTAAGATGATATTGATGGTTCCGTCTTGCTCTTCTTTATAACTTACAAGCCTTGAACGATAAAATTCTCTGATGTATCTATAAAGTTCTTCGCGATTTATTTGTTTCCAGGTTTTAATTGTCCCTCTGATAATCTTAAAATATTGAGCAGGGGAGCGAGTAAGGCCTAAAGCTGTTCCGGCAAGCAGTAAAAGAAGAATTTTTTGTCCGATTGGATTGTGAGGTTTCATGGTATTAATTATAATAAATAAAGTGTGAGTAAACAAGCGATAGCAGTTTTACCCACACTTTCAGAATCAGAAATGACTCGAGCTGTCTTATTTTGACGAATAAATGATTTGGGACTACAATTAAAACAATGTTGGAAGAAATTAGAGAAGCGAGAATAGGGAAATTAAAGAAGCTGAAAGAGGCGGGAATGGAGCCGTACCCGATTTCCAATAAACGGGATTTTTCTTTGGCCGAAGTCTTGGCTGATTTCCCAAAATTAAGCAAGCGAAAAATTTCTCTGAATTTAGTTGGTCGGCTCATGGCCATAAGGGAGCACGGCGGCTCTTTATTTTGCGATTTTCAGGATGGTTCGACTTCGCTCACCACGGGCGGAACCGGTAAACTCCAGGCCTATCTTAAAAAAAATTTACTCGGCGACAGATTATTTTCTTTGTTTAAAGAAGCGGTTGATGTCGGCGATTTTTTGGAGTTTCAAGGAAAACTTTTTCTTACCAAAAAGAAAGAAAAAACACTGGAAGTAAAAAAATGGCGGATGTTGGCAAAATCGTTAAGACCTTTGCCGGAAAAGTGGCACGGACTCCAGGATATAGAAGAAAGATTTCGAAAGCGTTATTTGGATATTCTGATGAATAAAGAAGTGAGGGAGAAATTTTTTTTGCGTTCAAAAATTATTGCCGAAATCAGAAAGTTTTTGGAAAAAGAGATGTTTATTGAAGTGGAAACTCCGATGCTTCAGCCTCTGGCCGGAGGAGCGGCGGCTCAACCCTTTATCACTCATCACAACGCTTTGGATATTGATTTATATTTACGAATCGCCCCGGAACTTTATTTGAAACGTCTTCTGATTGCCGGTTTTCCGAAAGTTTATGAACTCGGCCGGAATTTTCGCAACGAAGGAATTGACGTTTTTCATAATCCGGAGTTCACCATGCTGGAATTTTACGAAGCTTATTCCAACGCCGAAAAGCAAAGAGATTTCATTGAGAAAATGTTTAAGATTTTAATTAAAAATCTTTTTAAGAAAAGTTTTATTGAATATGACGGCCAGAAAATAGATTTTTCAAAAAAATTCAAAATTATTTCTTTTTTTGAGGTTTTAAGAAGGTTGGCTTTGCTGGTTAACGCGGAAACGACTTCGCGGGAAGATTTTAAGCTTAAAGCAAAGCAATTTGGGATTGAAGTTCAAGAAAGCGACGGCAAAGAAAAAATTGCCGACAATATTTTCAAAAAAATCTGCCGGCCCAAGCTCATCCAGCCGACTTTCATTATTGACTATCCGGCCGAACTTCTGCCTTTGGCAAAAAGTTTTGAGAAAAATAAGGAAACGGCCGACGCCTTTCAGTTGGTTGCCGGCGGCCTGGAATTGGTAAAAGCTTTTTCCGAGCTTAACAATCCTTTGGTTCAAAAGGAAAGATTTTTGCGTCAGGAAGAAGCCCGGACCAGAGGAGATTTGGAAGCCGGAGAGAGCGACGAGGATTTTTTGGAAGCGATGGAATACGGCCTGCCGCCGGCCGGCGGAGTCGGCATTGGCATTGACCGCTTGGTAATGCTTTTCACCAACACCAAAAACATCAAAGAAGTCATTCTTTTCCCGACCATGCGCCCAAAATAAAATAAATGTGTCAGTTGTTTCAACCCAAAATTGTCGGAGGTGTCATCTCCGACAATTTTTTGATTTTGGAGGGCTGTGGAAAACTATGGTTGCGGTATTTTATATTGTGGTATAATGGGCATATTAAGTGGGAAGATGTGGATAATTATGTGGATAGTGTGGATAACCCGCTTTTCGGCTAAAAATCTACATTCTGCAAGCATTTTTTAAAAAATTTAATAAAATTTTAGCCGGAAAGCGGGGTTAAAAATTAATTATGCTCATAGGCGAATACAAACATACGATAGATGCCAAAAAAAGGATTTCCCTGCCGGCAAAATTCAGGCGGGAATTGGGCAAGAAAGCGGTTATTACCAGGGGCCTTGATAAATGTCTTTTTGTTTATTCTTTAGAGGAATGGAAAAAGGTGGCCGAAACCTTAAGCGGTTTATCAACCGGACAGGCCGACAGCAGAAATTTCGGGCGTTTGCTTTTAGCCGGCGCGGTTGACGTGGAAATTGATTCTTTGGGAAGAATTTTAATTCCCGATTATCTGAAAAATTACGCCGAGCTTAAAGACAAGGCGATAGTGGCCGGAGTCTATAAACGAATTGAAATTTGGGACGAGAAAAGATGGGAGGAATTCAAATCCGGCGTGGAAGAAAAAGCCGATTTGTTGGCGGAAAAACTGGGAGAATTGGGACTTTATTAGATATTAGAAATTTGTGCATAAGCCGGTTCTTTTAAAAGAGGTGATGGAAGCGCTGGAACCAAAGCCGGGAGAAACAGTGCTTGATGCCACGATTGACGGCGGGGGACACGCCATTCCCATAGTCAAGAAGATTTATCCTAAGGGAATATTAGTGGGAATTGACCAAGATGTTGAATTGTTGGAGCGATTAAAATCCGAAAAAAATATTATTCTGCTTAACGGAAATTTCAGAGATTTGGATAAGCTCTTTGAGAAAGAAAAAATTAAATCAATCAATAAAGCTTTGTTTGACTTGGGAATAAGTTCTTGGCACTTGGAAAGTTCGGGCCGGGGGTTCAGTTTTCAAAAAAACGAACCGCTTGATATGAGATACAGTCCGGAATCCGAAACCGCCGCTAATTTGATAAATAAATTTTCAGAAAAAGAGTTGACGGATATATTAAAAAAATATGGAGAAGAGAGATTTGCCGGAAGCATCGTGAGAAAAATATGCGAAACCAGAAAGAAAAATCCGATTAAAACCACTTTTGAACTGATTGAAATAATTTCCCAGGCTGTTCCGGATTGGTATAAAAGAAGACGGCTCCATTTTGCCACTAAAACTTTCCAAGCTCTGCGCATAGCGGTCAACGACGAATTGGAATCTTTGAAAGAAGGAATGGACAAGGCCTGGAGATTTTTAGAACCGGGCGGACGAATAGCCGTAATTTCATTCCATTCTTTGGAGGATAGAATCGTTAAAAATTTTTTCCGAGAGAAAGCGCTGGCCGGTGAGGGAAGAATTCTAACCAAAAAGCCGATTTTGCCTTCCCGGGAAGAATTAAGAGTTAACCCCAGAGCGCGTTCGGCAAAATTAAGAGCGGGAGAAAAAATATGAAACATTTACTGACAATTTTTCAGGAAAAAGGAGAATACAAACCGGCCATCTTGGCGGGCCTGGCTTTTTTAGCCGTTATTCTCATCGGTTTTTATATTTATCTTTTAAATATCAATGTTATTAAAGTTATAGCTCTTAAAGAAAGTTTGGCTCGGCTGGAGGATTTTCAAAAAAAATATCAAGTTATTGAACAAAAATATTTAAGCGAGACAAAAAAGTTCGGTTTGGATTATGTCCACGAACTGGGTTTTGTGGAAAATTCTTCTCCCAAATTCGTCGTTAAAAAAACAGATGTTGCCCAAGCCCGAAAAAACATGAGCCTGAATTTTTAGCCGGCGGAAAATATCTCTTAATTGAATGTCCTCTAAGCTTAAAAAAAAGAACTCTTCTTGGAAAGAAAATGTTGATAAAAGAATAAACGTAATTGCCGTTTTGTTTCTGGCGGCGGGAGCGGTAATTATCAGCCGCCTTTTTTTTATCCAAGTTATAAACAGCGGCGATTACAAGGTTTTGGCTAAAAACCAGCTGGAAAATTTGTCTTTTGCCGTCTCCGAAGAAGAACCGCGAGGACGGATTTTTTTTCAGGAAAAAAACGGCAGTCTGATTACCGCCGCCGCTCAAAAACACGGCTTTTTTCTGGCCATTAACCCGGCGTCTTTAGACAAGCCGGAGGAAGTTTTTTTGGTTCTTTCTCAAAACCTGTCTGTCGACGGGCAGATCGCCGGAATAGATAAAGACGATTTTTTAAAACGAGCCGGAAAGAAAGACGACCCTTTTGAAGTCGTCAGCCATCGGCTTAATGAAAGCCAGGCTCAAAAAATCAAAGAACTCGGTTTAAAGGGAGTCAATGTTTTTCCCGAAGATTGGCGTTTTTATCCGGCTGGCAATTTAGCTTCCCATATTCTCGGTTTTGTCGGATTTAAAGGAGATAAATTGACCGGCAGATACGGCCTTGAGAATTATTATGAAGATGCTTTAAGCGGCCAGCCGATGAAATTAACCGGCAATGTTTTTTTGGAAAACATCGTTAATATCTTATCAAAAAAGATCGCCGGTTCTGAATCGAGCGGCCGCGATATAGTTTTGACTATTGAGCCGTCGGTTCAATCTTTTCTGGAAGATAAGCTGGAAAAACTGCAAGAAAAGTGGAGCACTAAAAGCGCCGGCGGAATAATTATTGAACCTAAAACCGGAAAAATTCTGGCTCTGGCCAAAAAGCCTGATTTTAATCCTAATAGCTACGGCGAAATATCCGATTTTTCAATCTTTGTCAATCCGCTGGTGGAAAATATTTTTGAGATGGGTTCTGTTTTTAAACCCTTAACCGTGGCAGCCGGTTTAGACGCCGGAAAAATCAGCGAAGAAACGGAATATGTTGACCAAGGTTATCTGATTTTTAATGAAAGGAGGATAGAAAATTACGATGGCAAAGGCCGGGGAAAAGTTGATATGCAGGAAGTTTTGAACCAATCTTTAAACACCGGCGCGGTTTTCGCAATGCAGCAACTAGGCAAAAATGTTTTTTTGGATTATCTTAAAGCATATGGGCTTGACGCCAGAACCGGCGTGGATTTGCCGAACGAAGTCAAAGGAAACATTAAAAATCTTGATTCGAGCCGCGAGATTGAATACGCCACCGCTTCTTTTGGTCAAGGCATTGCCGTAAGTCCTTTGGAATTATCCGTGGCTCTGGCCAGTTTGGCCAACGGAGGGTATATTAAAAAACCATTCTTAGTTGAAAAAATCATAGAAAAAGGAGGGAAAGACAAAATTATTGAACCGGAAACTTTAAGAAGCGTTATCAGCCAATCATCTTCGGAAAGAATAACCAGAATGTTGGTAAAAACGGTTGACGAAGCGCTTTTGGAAGGAACCTTGAAGCTGAAAAATTACACCGTGGCGGCCAAAACCGGCACCGCCCAGATTCCCAATCAAGAAGAAGGCGGTTATTACGAAGATAGATTTTTCCATGCTTTTTTTGGTTACGCCCCGGCTTTTGACTCCAGATTTTTGGTTCTTTTATATCTTGAAGCGCCGCAGGGAGTGCGTTACGCTTCTCATTCATTAGGTCCTGATTTTATGGACACGATAAAATTCTTATTAAATTATTATGAAGTGCCGCCGGATAGATGATAATCAATTTTTAATTTTTAATTTTTAAACATTGAAAATTTAACTATGCTCAAACGAATTCTTAAAAAAATAATTATCAGTATTCTAACTTTTGAGGCAAAATTAATTTTAAAGAAGTACCAGCCAAAAATAATTGCCATTACCGGCAGCGTTGGAAAAACTTCAACTAAAGACGCCGTGGCCGCGGTTTTAAAAAGTAAATTTTCCGTTCGGGAAAGCCAGAAAAGCTATAACAGCGAAATCGGCGTGCCTTTGACGATAATCGGGGCGGAAACCGGCTGGCATAAGCCGTCAAAATGGCTAGCCGCCATTTTTAAAGGAATGGTTTTGCTTCTGAAGAAAAAAAAATATCCGGATATTCTTGTGCTTGAGATGGGGGCGGACCGGCCCGGAGACATAGAGAGATTTGCCGGCTGGATTAAACCCCGAGTGGTGGTGATGACGGCCTTGGGAGAAATTCCGGTTCATGTTGAATTTTTTTCAGGATTGGAGGCGGTGGCTAAAGAAAAATCAAAAATTATCAGGCCTTTGGGTAATGACGATTGGGCTATTTTCAATAACGACGATAAATCCGTTTCTGAAATGAGAGATAAAACAAAAGCCGGCGTTTTAGCTTTCGGAATGGGCGAGGGCGCGGATATTCTCGGCTCCAATTACCATATCATTTACCGAAAAGATAAAAAAACAGGATTAGAAATTCCCGAGGGAATAACTTTTAAGGCGGATTTCAAAGGCAGTAGCGTGCCGGTGCGTCTGGCCAATACTTTTGGCCGGCATCATGTTTACGCGGCTCTGGCCGCTTTGGCAGTCGGAGTTTCGCAAAACTTGAATTTGGTGGAAATATCCGAATCTTTGTCTTTGTACAGCGCCCCGCCCGGCCGGCTAAAACTGATTGAAGGAATAAAAAACAGCTGGATTCTTGATGACACCTATAACGCTTCGCCCATTGCCGCGCAGGCCGCTTTGGATGTTTTGGCGGAAATGACGGCTTCTCCCCGCCTTAATAGCCTGTCTGCCGACAAGGCAGGCGGGGCCGGGAGAAAAATCGCGGTTTTGGGAGATATGTTGGAACTTGGCCGATACGCTATTGAAGCTCATCGGCAAGTCGGCCGGAAAGTCAGCGGAATCGCAGATTTGGTTTTTTTGGTCGGGCCGCGTTCCAAATTCATCGCTGAAGTTTGCCGGGAAAAAGGAATGGCTCCGGAAAAAATTTACGAATTTTCCGATGCCAGAGAAGCCGGAAAAAAACTACAGAATATCATTGAAGACGGAGATCTAATCTTGATAAAAGGCTCTCAAAGCATGAGAATGGAGCGGGCGGTGGAAGAAATAATGGCTCATCCGGAAGAAAAAGAAAAATTACTGGTCCGCCAGGAAAAAGAATGGCAGAAAAAATAAATTTAATGGCCCTTTCGTCTAGCGGTTAGGACGCTACCCTCTCAAGGTAGAAACACGGGTTCAATTCCCGTAGGGGCCGCCAGATTAAAAAACTCGAGGGTTGGTATAAAAGCGCTTTGTACTCATTCCATAATATTTTTTTATCAGCTAAAAACAAATTGATTATGATTAAAATTCAAAGATTAAGCACCGCCAGTTTTAAAATCACCTCGGCCCAAGGCAAAGTGATAATGCTTGACCCTTGGCTGGTGGGGGACCCTTTGTGGCCGGTCGAGGAAAGAGAGCCGTCCAAGCTGGCGGAGATAAACATTATCATTGTTACGCACGCTCATTTTGACCATGTTTCCGGAGTGGAAGAAATCTGCAAAGCCAATCCCGAAGCCATGGTTATTTGCCAGCTTGAGCTGGCTTTGTCTTTTATGGCCAAAGGGATAAAAAATGTTTATCCCTTAAACAAAGGGGGAACGGCCGCGGTTGACAATATAAAATTTTCAATGGTGGGAGCCGACCATACCTCCAGTTTTTTGGATGAGCAAGGCGGGTATCAATACGCCGGCACTCCGGCCGGATTCGTGATTGAAATGGAAGACGGATTTAAAATCTACGCGGCCGGCGACACCGGCCTGACCTCCGATATGAAGACGGTGATAGGCGATTTCTTTAAGCCGGATTTGGCTATTCTGCCGGCTCTGGGTTTTATGGTGATGGAGCCGGAACAGGCCG
>Ga0076134_118_pt1 | contig 14742 bp, 17 predicted proteins | sample RifGroC2_FD_67720 | JGI IMG/M metagenome (GOLD analysis project Ga0076134, IMG submission 67720) | Parcubacteria bacterium GW2011_GWC2_42_13 | reverse complement strand
AGACGGATTTTTCTGTTTCCATAAAACCAAAATAATATAATTTTGGAGTTTTTCAAAAATAAAACCGCCGTTCGGATTTCTTTTAGAATTCATCCTTTCCGCCTGGCTTTATCGCGCTCGGTTTTAGTGAGATATTGTTTGCGCAACCGCACGGCTTTCGGAGTGATTTCCAGATATTCGTCTTCGGCCATAATTTCAATCCCCCGTTCAATCGTAAGTTCAAACGGCGGCGTAAGATTAATGGCTTCGTCCGAACCGGACGCGCGCATATTAGTCAGCTGTTTTCCTTTTGTCGGATTCGCGTACATTTCCTCTCCTTTTGAAGTATTGCCAATCACCATTCCGGCATAGACTTCGGCGCCCGGACCAATGTAAAGCGCGCCGCGCTCCTGCAGACCCCACAACGCGTATCCCAAGGCCTTGCCGTTGACCATTGAAATCATTGACCCAAGCTGTTGTTTGCGGATTTCTCCCGCGTATGGCCGGAAGCCCAGGCCGCGAGACGATAAAATTCCTTTTCCTTTGGTGTCTATGACGAATTGATTCCGATACCCCAAAAGGCCGCGAGTCGGACCCTCGAACGAAAGACGGGCCGTTTCGTTTTTACGAAGGTCTTTTAAAATAATGCCTCGGCCGCCGAGCCGTTCTATAATCACGCCCTGATATTCGCTTGGCGTGTCAATAATAATCTCTTCAAATGGTTCAAGTTTTATTCCGTCCTTTTCGCGGACAATAACCTGCGGCTGAGAAATTTGAAGCTCGTATCCGGCTCGCCTCATATTTTCCAGCAAGATGGCGATGTGGAGCTCTCCGCGGCCGGAAACGCGAAAATTATCAAAAGAAGAAAAATCAACGCGCAGCCCCACATTGACTTCAAGCTCCCGCTCAAGATATTCGCGCAACTGCCGCGAAGTCACATATTCGCCCTCCCGTCCGGCAAACGGAGAATTATTCACCAAAAAAGAAAGCACGATGGTCGGTTCGTCCACCGCGATGGCCGGCAAGGATTGCACTTCGGAATTTGTCGTCACGGTTTCGCCGATATCGATGTCGGCCAATCCCGCGACAAGCACAATGTCGCCGGCGCCGGCTTCTTTGACTTCAATTCTTTCCAATCCGTTAAAGGTAAAAATTTTATTCAGCCGGCCGGAACGTGTTTCTCCGTCTGGTTTTTTGATAAAAACATTCTCTCCGGCGCGAACAATCCCTTCATGCACGCGCGCCACTGCCAAGCGCCCCAAAAAATTATCATAGTTAAGATTAAAAGGCTGAAGCCGCAGCGGCTTTTGAGCCAATTCCTCGGACGACGCGCGTGGCGCGTATTCAAGAATCGTTTCCAAAAGCGGCGCGAGGTCGTTTGATTCGTCCGCCAGATTTTTTTTGGCGATTCCCAGCCGGCCGTTCGTGTAAACGACCGGAAAATTCGCCTGCTCGTCGCTGGCGCCCAATTCCAAAAAAAGTTCCAGTATTTGTTCTTCGCAACGGGCCGGGTCGGCGGCCGGTTTATCAATCTTATTTATGACCGCAATCGGTTTTAAACCGAGTTCCAATGATTTTTTTAAAACAAAACGGGTCTGCGGCATCGGACCTTCCTGAGCGTCCACCACCAGAAGCACCGAATCTATGGAGCGCAGCACGCGCTCAACTTCCGAACCGAAATCGGCGTGTCCCGGCGTATCCACGATATTGATTTTTGCGCCGCGATAAAAAATAGCCGCGTTTTTGGAATAAATGGTAATGCCGCGCTCCTGTTCAATCTTGTTTAAATCCATAGAAGCGCCTTCTTTAAAAACGCCGGCCTGGCGCAAAAGCGAATCGGTTAATTTTGTTTTGCCATGGTCGACATGGGCGATAATGGCGATGTTACGTATTTCCATAATAATAAAAATAGGCCTTCCGGGCCGACAATAGATACAGACACTATAACGCACAATATCATAGATGTCAAATTTTGCTATTCGTCTTGAACATTTTCCTTCATTGGCTGTTATTTAATTTCCAAAAGATTGATTTCAAAAATTAGAGTTGCGTTCGGCGGAATTGCGTTGCCGGCTCCGGCTTCCCCGTAAGCCAGTTCCGGAGCAATGGTTAATTTTCTTTTTTCGCCAATCCGCATTCCCAAAATTCCCTGTTCCCAGCCGGCAATGACCTGGCCCGCCCCAAGAACAAAAGAAAACGGCCGCCCCCTGTCCAAACTTGAATCAAACTTCGTTCCATTTTCCAATGTCCCGATATAATGCACGACTATCGTATCACCGTTTTTCGCCGCCGCGCCGTTTCCTTTTTCCAAGATTTCTATTTTGAGCCGGTCGGCGGTTTGGTTTGTGATTTTATTTTCTTCCTTCATATTTTTCTTTTGATAAAAATCGAAATAATAAACTAAACCGGCGACAATTAAAATTAAAACAATTATCAGAAAAACTATTATTTTAGTTGTTTTCATATGTTTTCAATAATACTATAAATACGATTAAATGTCTGTTTTATCGAATATCGAAGTGGGACTTCGATAACTTCGATACACAGATTACTTTCATTCCACTCCTCGGAATATTACCTATTCCAGCCAAATCGGAATACTAGATAAGCAGCAATCAATGTGGCGATAACTGAAATAATAATGATTCCAATTGGTTTTTTGTACCATAATTTACTTATCCTACTAGACTCAATCTGACAACGAATTTCTAATTCTTTATTGGCTCTCTGATATAAACTTCCAGGAATATCGGTGTTTTCTGCTCTACGTATTACTGTTAGTAATTCTTCCTCAGTGAACTGATCAATGGGTTTATTGGAATGCGCTTGCTCAAGTTTCCAAAGACTTTGCGGAGGTAAAATAGCCCCATCTTTTACAACCCTTCCAGCTATTCGGTCATATTCAATTAGCTTCTCTCGGTCGCTTCCTCCATAAGAAAGATTACCGATTGCATTCTGTAGTTTGTTGGGATTAGTCAATTCATACTCACCCTCGGATAAATTGTCGTTCTTTCCAATTTTTATCTTCATATAATTTGATGCTCCTCGGAGTTCGAACCTATCTCAAAATTAAATAATGGATTAGCTGCTTTTTTAAATACTTCCTGCCAGAACCGCTTTTGAGGAATTTTTCTCTGCCTATGGCATCTTGTTTATCGAGATAAGCTTCGGCATATATTAATTTCCATTTGCCCTGTTTTGTTCTGGTGGTTCTTCCGCCTTGCTTATTATTATGTTCAGTAATTCTTCTTTTTAAATCGGACGTAAATCCTATATACCAACTCTTGTCTTGCTGATTTTCCAAAAGATAAACGCAATACATAATTTTATTTCCGACCACGAAAAACTCGCTGACGCTCGTCTCGTGACTCACTCAAGCGGCTTGCCACGAGGTGGCGAAGCCACTTTTCGTGGCTGCCGGGCAGGGATTCGAACCCCGATACTCTCCTCTTCACCCCGCCTTATGGCGGGGCAAGAAGGGAGATGTCCTATTCACCCCGCCAAATTTATTTCTTATTTTTGCTCCCGGCCGAAGCTGCCGGGCTAGGACTCGAACCTAGATTAATGGCTCCAAAGGCCACTGTCCTACCATTAGACGACCCGGCAGCTTCGGCAACGAGCTTTTTAAAAGCATTTCCTCCGTGCCAACTTTTAATTTGTTTTTCTCTAACTCTTGCAGTTTCCAATGAATCAAAATTCTCTAAATAAATTATATGCCAAGGCTTATTTAATTTTGTAGAATATACTTTGCCTTTATTATGCACCTCTAATCTTTTTTCTGGAAGAAAATTTGTAATCCCAATATAATGTTTCTTATCTTTGTTCTCCAAAATATATAAGTGAGCCATAAATTTGGCGGGGCAAGTTAGACGACCCGGCAATGTTTATTTTTCATCATAACCTATTTTGACCAGCGCCAGTTCCAAGGGCAATTCGGGCAGATAAGAATTGGCGCGCATCTGGTGGCTGTCAAGAAGAATGGTCAATATTTTTTCAAGTTCGTTCGGATGCAAGGCGCTTTTGTGTTCCTTTAAAAACTCCTCTTCTCTTTGGCTTAAAGTTAATTCCTTAGCTAGGGCCGGGGCGATATTTAAAATCAAAAGCGCGCGCACCTCTCTTAAAACAAACTTCAGAAGCAAATTAATGTCAATGTTGTTTTCCGTGGCCGCTTTTATCGCCTCCAATCCTTTTTCCGGAGCTTTTAAAACTATGGAGCGGACAATTTCTTCTACCAGCTCTCTTTTGGGCGCGGAAAAAATCTCTCTTATTTTTTCTCCGGTGATGTTTTTTTCTCCCAAGCCGGCCGCCTGGTCAAGATAGCCGATGCCGTCTCTTAAAGAACCTCCGCTAAAAAAAGCCAGAAGGCCGACTGCTTCGTCATCAATGCTTATTTTTTCTTTCTTGGCAATCTCCGAAAGAGCTCTTCGCAAAACGCTCTCGGCTAGGCGGCGGAAAGAAAAATGCTGACAGCGGGAAACAACAGTCTCGGGAATTTTTTCAAACTCGGTGGTGGCTAAAACAAAAATGGAATGGCTGGGCGGCTCCTCCAAGGTTTTTAAAATGGCGTTGAAAGCCTCTTTGGTAAGCATATGAACTTCGTCTATGACATAGACTTTGTATTGGCTTTGAAAGGGCGCCAAGCGGACGGCCTCGCGCAAAGCCCGAATTTCATCAATGCCACGGGAAGAAGCGGCGTCAATTTCCACCAAATCCAAACCTTGACAGCCAAGTTCTTTAGCCAAAATTCTGGCCACGCTGGTTTTTCCCGTGCCTCTCGGTCCGGAAAAAAGATAAGCATGAGCTATTCTTCCCTGCTTTAGAGCGCCGGAAAGAACGCTGACGGTATTTGCGATATAAAACAACTTCGGACATAAAAAATATTTTACACCAAAACAAAGCTTACTTCAACTTATCCCCATTCTTGACAATAATTTTTAAAACATTAAATTTAAAATAGAATTGCTCTTTACTTACTCTTGTCGCCCCAACAAAGAATCCAAAAAGAAAGGAAAGAAAATGAAGCAAGAAGGCTTAATCGAACCTCCCGGCGAACCGCCCGGGGAAACGCTCAAAAAAATCGCAGAGGAAATAGAAAACAACCCATTTTTAAAATCATGCCTCTGCTTAGATGGGGCCGAGTTAAATGCCGAATCACCAAATAGAATAATCTCTACAACAAAAAGAGGAGAAACCACTATCATTGAAATTAAAATTGACGGCGAACAAGTGCGATTAATAAACGAAAAACGAACAATCGTCTGTTTTTACTTTTTAAAAACTAAAAACTTGAGCCCGAAAAAATTCCCGAACAAGGACACGGCCGTAGCAATCACTTTGGCGATATTTTCCACTTCCGGCGGGCTGAAACTCTTGAACAAATCGGAGAAAGTGGTAATGAAAAATACTATGCTTGTGTTCACAGCCGTCCAAATTATATTCATGCCTACAAACATTGCGGCTTCGGAAATCCGCGGTTTTCCTTCCGATTTAAAAGTCCAGTATTTATTCCAAAGATAGCTGTTAGTCACGCCCACGGCAAAAGCAATGACATTAAAAAGAATAATCGGCTTTCCCGAGTAGATGCCGAACTTAAAACTTAAAAGATTTAGAATGCCGAAATCTATTGAAGTATTCAAAAATCCCGCCACGACAAACCGGCCAAACTGTTCAGACCAAGAAAAACGTTTAGCCAAAATTTTAGCCAGTTTTAAACCTAAAATCCACAAAACCGGAAGGCCGGCCGAAAGAGAAACAATTCCGCCGGGAATCTCGATGTCTACATGCCTGAAAATAAAATAAGAAAAAAGACCGGTAAAAAATCCGGCGATAACAGCCAAAAAATAATCTCTGCGTTTCACTGGAATCATTATAACAAAATAAAAAGTATTTAAATAATACTTTTTATCTAAACTTATAAAAAATTTTATTGCCGAAGCGGAGGTCCAGATAATCAAGTTTATCAAACTTGTCCTTGAGTTCGTTTTCAAAAGCGATTCTGAAATTATCAAAAAGATTGGTTTGGCTGGCGGATTCGTTTATTAAAATCCGCCAGCTGGCGGACATAAAAAATTCATATTCGCCGAAATCTTTCAAAACCATCTTATCAATCTTAAATCCAAACTCATCCTCCAAAAAATTTTTAAACGCGAGCAGTTTTCTGAATTCGTCCGGAAAAATCATTTCTTGGCCCAAACCGGCTTTCTGGCCGCGTTCGTCTAAAAACTTGGCAAACACCCGGCCGGAAAAAACCGGCGACGGCTCAAAAACCATTCCGTCTTCGTCCAAAAAAGCGCACAAGGTATCTCCAACGCACCAAAGCGCTTTGCCCTGTCTTTCAGTAATTAAGATTGTCAACGACAAAAGCAAATCTCTCTTCACTGATATTTCTTTTACCCGGCTGAAATCGGCCAGAATTTTTCTTTTGATTTCGTTTTTGGGAACGGCGAAAATTGTGTTTTTAGGGAAAAAGTCGAAATATTTTCCGGCCAAAACAGCTTCTACTTCCATTCTAATTTTATCCTTATTTAAAACTTCCGCGCCCTTCACCGCAACTTTTCTAATCTTAACTTGAGGAAGATAAAACAAAGCAACAACTCCGGCCGAAATTCCCGCGAATAAAAATAAAAATGCGAGGATCCTCCGCAAAAATCTTTTGCGGCGCAGACGCTTTCTTGAAATTGAAACTTTTTTAAGAGCCATAAATTAAACCCTTATGACTTCCTTATTCAGATATTTTTGCAAAACTTTGGGAATCTTAATCGTTCCGTCTTTCTCTTGATTATTCTCCAAAATGGCGATTAAAATCCTGGGCGTGGCAACGGCGGTGTTGTTTAAAGAATGGGCAAAATGAATCTTGCTTTCTTGGTCGCGGTATCTGATGTTTAGACGTCTGGTTTGAAAATCATGGAAATAGGAAGAAGAATGGGTTTCGCGGTATTTTTTTTCCGAAGGAATCCAGGCTTCAATATCGTATTTTTTAACTTGGCCCAAACCCAAATCGGCGCCGCAGTTGACCACCACCCGAAAAGGCAGGCCGAGCGCCTGCATTATTTTTTCCGCGTTGGCAGTCAGGGCTTCATGCCACTTTACGGATTCGGCGTGGTCGGCCCGGCACAAAATCACCTGCTCCACTTTAAAAAATTCGTGCAACCGGAAAACGCCTTTGGTGTCTTTGCCGTAACTGCCGGCTTCTCTTCGAAAACAAGGAGAAAACGCCAGATATTTTTTGGGCAGCTCTTCTTCTTTAAAAATCTCGTCCTGATGAAAACCCATCATTGAAACCTCGGATGTTCCGATTAAATATAAATCATCCTGGGTTTTATAAATTTCTTCCCTTCCCTGCGGTAGCCAGCCGGTGCCGATAAAATTTTCCATTCTGACTAAAGACGGCGCCAAAACCGGCTGGTATCCGGCTTGACTAAAATTGTCGTAAACAAACTGCCACAAGGCCATTGATAAAAGCGCTGCGTCGTTTTTCAAAAAATATCCCCGAAATCCGGCGACTTTCGCTCCCCTTTCAAAATCAGCCAAATCAAGCTCTTTCATTAAACTAATGTGGTCTTTGGCCTCAAAATCAAAAGTGGTGGGTTCGCCCCATTTCCTGATTTCCTGATTGTCTTTGTCGCTCTCGCCTTCCGGCACCGAAGGGTCGGGAATGTTGGGAACTTCGTATATCAATTTCTGCCATTCTTTTTCAATTTCTTTTAATTTAAATTCCTTTTCGGAAAGAATGGATTTCAGATGTTTCATCGCTTCTATTTCTTTTTGTTTTTCTTTTTCCCGTTTTAATCGGCTGATTTTTTCGCCAGCTTCGTTTTGTTTGGCTCTTAAATCTTCAACTTCTTTTAAAATCTCAAGACGCTCTTTATCAATCTCCAAAAGTTTCTTGACATTAAAATCAATCCGCTTTTTGGCGGCCGCCTCCTGCACCAACTGGGCGTTTTCTCTGATAAATTTAATGTCCAGCATAATAATAAAATTATATCCGACTTTTATTTCCTATGATTTTTTATTTTTTGCATTTCTTCAATAAAAGCAATGCTGCCGCAAATTGTTATTTTCATATTTAAGATTTTACTCCTTTAAATTATTTAAGGCGTTTATTCGGCTTCTCCCGTTTCGGCTTTGGTTTTATGGATGGTGCCGGCCGGATGCTCGGGCGGAGAATAAATAGTTATGTATCCTTTCATAATATTTTTAAAATTAACTGCTAATAACTTAAGACTAATTTAGAGTTTTAATAAAATCAATGCGGTCGTGGAAAAATAAACATGGAATTGACAGAAACGACTATAAATGCTATACTTGAATATCTAATAATGAGTGAACTTCTTTTTCAACCGAAAGAGCAGTTTCTCGCTATTATTGGAGTTTGCTCTTTAAAACAAAAAAGGAGGTGTAAAATGCTCTTTACTCTCACAATCATCACATTCATGCTTCTCCTCATCTTATTTGAACTGGACCGGATCCGAAAGATACTTGTTGAAAAACTTAAGAAAAAAGGTTAACACACAAACAGATACCTAAACTAAGGACGTGAGTTTAACGACTCGCGTCCTTTTCCTTATGTGAATAATGAACGCCTTTACTAATATTATGGACCGTGGGAGATTCGAACTCCCGACCCCCGCAGTGCAAATGCGGTGCTCTACCAACTGAGCTAACGGCCCACCAAAGGGTGAACATATCATTCCGCTCCTTGTTAACGGGATCTCGAAAAATATATTCACTGCGTTCATTATTTTTCGGGACAAGGCGGGTGTTCTAGCCAATTGAGCTACAGGCCCTTGTAAGTTTTATCGCTTCTTCTTTCAATAGTTAAAATAAAGACTTCGCCTTTTTTATCTATTCTATAGATTATTCTAATTTTGCCTTTTCTTATTCTAAAAATATCTTCTCGACTTTTTAATTTTTTAATATCTAAATTACTAAAATCCTTTCTTATAATTTTCTCCAAAATTAACTTAGCGACTTTTCTCTCATATTCATTTAAAGCCTTTAATGCTTTAGTAACTTTATCCATAAACAGGAAAATTACAAACAGGACAACACTTCTTTAATATTCACTCCACCCCCTTTGATTTTAGTAAAATCAACAACCTCTTCCCATTCTTCGCTCTCAATAATAGGCCCAACTTTAAAAAGAGGTTTTGATCGTTTTACCACAACAAAAGACTGTCCTTTTTTGATTTTTTGGGCATAGCCAGAAACATTTTGACGCAATTCTTTTAATCCTATTATTTTTTCCATATTAAAAGTTTAACTAAAGATAAACTATAAATCAACCTTATTTTTTATTTAAAGCTAGTTTTATCAGATGGTCAAGCAAATCCGGAAAGGAAAGGCCGATGGCTGAAGCGGATTTGGGAATCAAAGATTCCGAGGTTAAGCCGGGCAAGGTGTTGATTTCCAAAAGATAAATGCCGCGGTCAGAAACAATCATATCAGAGCGGGAATAATGCCGGCAACCCAGAATCTCGTGGGCTTTTTTGGCAATTTCCTCAATTTCTCTTTTTGTTTCAAGGTCAAAATTAGCCGGACAAATCTCTTGGCTGGAACCGTCGTATTTGGCCTGATAATTGAAAAGGGAATCCGGGTTTTTGGGAATGATTTCAATAGGAGGCAAAACATAATGCTCCTGGCCCCTGAAATTTTCCAACACTCCGCAGGTGGCTTCCCGACCCATTATGTATTCTTCAACCAAAACATTGTCGTCATAGACAAAAGCGCTTTCAACGGCATCCAAAAGCCGATTGAAGTTGTGGGCGGCCGACACTCCGACGGAAGAACCGCGAGACACGGGCTTGGCCACGAAAGAAGGGCCTAGCCGCTGAAAAATTCTCACGGCCGCATCGTAAATCGGCTCGCTTTTTTTTATCACATAACCCCTGGGCACGCGAATCCCGGCCTGTCTAAAAGCTTCGCGGGACAAAATTTTATTCATAGCCAAAGCCGAAGCAAAGACTCCGGAGCCGGTGTAATTAACCCCGAACGTTTCCAAAAGCCGCTGGACCTTGCCGTCTTCGCCGAACTGGCCGTGCAAGGCGTTGAAAATAACATCAACCGAACGGAAAATTTTTTCCGGCGCTTTTAAAAATCCGTCCAGATGCCACTGGCCTTCTTTAGTCAAAAGGATATCGCGTCTTTGGTATTTTTCCGGTAAGTGCTTTAAAACATTTCCGCCGGTCTTCAAAGAAACTTCATATTCCGATGAAGGCCCGCCTCTTAAAACTCCCACTTTAATCTGCGCCATTACGCTTATTATAAAATTTTTCCAAAAAAATAAAAAGGCGGAGTGCAGATTCTAAGATCCTGCACTCCGCCCATCGCCTTATTATGGCGAAAATTACTTTTTAGGAAGTAGCATCTTCCAGGGGCTACTTTCTGTCCCCGAAGATTTTCCGTAGCCTTCCTCTACGCCGCCAGACAGATAACTTTCAAACGAAAGGTCTATAGCGGCTATGCCCACTATATAAAACGTTGATCCGATGCTTTCCGGATCTACAGCGCAGGCATCAGTGGTGCCTTCGGGTACCGAGATTGTAAGAAGCAAGGCCGTAATAACCCTTCCACCATAAAGCTCAAGTCCGGAAAGCTGACTTCCGAAAAAGAATGGGGCGAGCGCGTATATATATCGGACTTCTCGTCCTTCTTGTACATAAAGGACGCCCTTTAATTGTACGCCCACATACCCATCGTTTTGGACGTCATTGACATTAAGCACTCGTACTTCGGAAACTAAGCACGGCACTTGCGCCCAGACCGGCGGAGGAGCTACTACAGAAAATAACTGACTCTTAACATAACTGGTTGAGATACCAAAAGTAGCGGCTACCCAGATAGCATATTTCCCAGGAGTGAAATCTTTGGGAATAGACCACTGGTAACTGCCCTTTCCTGCCGGGTAGTTGTCGACGATAGTCTTCAACCATCCGTCGGCCTGATTCTGATAGTAAACTTTGACAGTCGCAAACGCGGGACTTATCTCCCATTTAATTTCCTGGGATGTCCCGGCTTGCCATTGTTCTCCGCCAGCAGGCGAAAGAATCTTGACGCTATACACAACTCTTGGTCCCGCGGCCTGTGCCATGGTCGCAATTATGGCCGAAGAAAAAAACGCAACCAATACAACCAACGACCACTTCTTCATCTCTTTTCCTCCTTTCAGGAAAGTTAGTGAAATTAAGCAAAAACAACCATTTTTCAATCTGGTGGAATTATAGCAAATAAAGAAAATTATGTCAATAGCCAAAGCGCCTTGGTCTTTGGGAATAGTTTTTTACCGCTTCTTTTAAATCTTCCTGGCCAAAATCCGGCCATAATTTTTCCGTAAAATAAAACTGGGCGTCGGCAATGTCCCACATCATAAAACCGGCGCTTAAATGCGGCTCTCCGCCGGTTCTAATGACCAAATCAACCAGCGGCAAATCTTTTGTCCAAAGACAGCTTTTGATAAAATCTTTGTCTATTATTTTTTCGCCTTGAACTGAATTTCCGGAATAATAATCCACCGCTTTCCTAATCGCGCTCGTCATTTCCTCCCGGCCGTCGTAGCCCATTAAAAAAGTAAGATTATGCTCGCTATAATTTTTAGTGCCTTTTTCTATGTTATTTAAAATTTTTTTAAGAGATTCGGGAAAATAATTTCTCCATTGTCCCAAAAATCTCACCCGCGCCCGATTTTGATGAATATCCTGGCTTTCCCCAAGTTTAACGAATTCCTTTTTAAACAAAGTTAACAGAAAAGCGATTTCTTTTTTTGGTCTTTTAATCAGATTATCTTCTGAACAAACCCAAAAAGTCAGATTGGGAATTTTTATTTCAAAAGCGGCTCTGGCGACCTTCTCCACGGCTTTAGCTCCGCTCTGATGCCCCAACCAGGGAGCCAATTTTTTCTTTTTAGCCCAGCGCCGGTTGCCGTCCGGAATAATGGCTATATGAACCGGCTCGTTATTTTGGTTTACCATATTCTTTAATTTCTGTATTAAATAAACAAATTAAGAACGGAAACAAAAAGTTTCCTTTTTAAAAATATCAAACACCGAATGTTTAGTAATTTAATATAAATATGGGCAAGGGAGGGATCGAACCTCCGACCTCTGTCTTATCAGGACAGCGTTCTACCACTGAACTACTTGCCCGCATATCGGCGAAGTCGGGGCGGACGGGTCAAGACAGCGTTCTACTTCACCCCGCCTAGGGTCAGGCGGGGCAAGCTGAACTACTTGCCCGCAATTTTTATTATATTTGAATTTAAAAATTTTACAAACCGAAAAATCCGGCTTTAAACCGGAATTTCGTGAAATTAGAATTCTTTATTTTGTCCCGCTCGCTAGTCGAGTTTTGAAGTATCTCGACCAACACTTATCCCATTTTTGGGATCGACCTAACTTATCCTCCTAAATTTTCGCAAGAAAACTTAGGAAGAGAGTTTAACTTAAATGATCCACGACCAGCTTCCGCTAGCCGTGCCTTGTTACGACTTCGTCCCTGTCACCGAACTCGCCTTCAGCCCCGCCCTCTAAGCTCTATATTTGTTAAATTGATTTTAGCATAAAGCATAGGGGGCGGGGATTTCGGGCGCTCCCGGCTTCCTTGACGTGACGGGCGGTGAGTACAAGACTTGAGAACGTATTCACCGCGGCGTGCTGATCCGCGATTACTAGCGATTCCGGCTTCATGGAGTCGAGTTTCAGACTCCAATCCGAACTAGGGCCGGCTTTTTGGGGTTGGCTCCGCCTCGCGGCTTGGCATCCCTCTGTACCGGCCATTGTAGCGCGTGTGTAGCCCAGGGCATCAAAGGGCCATGCTGACTTGGCGTCATCCTCGCCTTCCTCCCCGCTGTAGCGGGGCAGTCTTGTCTGACACATATAACAGACAACAAGGGTTGCGTTCGTTAGCCCACTTAAGGGAACAACTCACGCCACGAACTGACGACAGCCATGCAGCACCTGTACCGGCGGTCCTTGTGAGAAGTCCCGCGTTTCTGCGGGATTTCCGCCGGAATTTCAAGCCCTGGTGAGGTTTTTCGCTTAGCGTCGAATTAAACCACACGCTCCACCGCTTGTGCAAGTCCCCGTCTATTCCTTTGAGTTTTAGCCTTGCGGCCGTACTTCCCAGGCGGCTCTCTTAACGCGTTAGCTTCGCCTCTCAAAGGGTCGACACTTCGAAAGACTAGAGAGCATCGTTTAGGGCGTGGAATACAAGGGTATCTAATCCTTTTTTATGCCCACGCTTTCGTCCTTCAGGGTCAGGAATGCGCCAGCCGACTGCCTTCGCCTTTGGTGTTCCCCTGGATATCAACGGATTTCACCCCTACACCCAGAGTTCCGTCGGCCTCTCGCATCCTCCAGTCTTGCCGTTCCTCGCCCATTTTCTGCGTTAAGCGCAGACCTTTAAAGCGAGGCTAACAAAACCCCCTACGGACCCTTTACGCCCAATAAATCCGGATAACGCTTGGGGCACTCGTATTACCGCGGCTGCTGGCACGAGTTTAGCAACCCCTTATTCATAGAGTAACATCAGTCCCGCTAAAAGCGGGATTTTCTCCTCTATAAAAGCAGTTTACATCCCGAAGGACTTCTTCCTGCACGCGGCGTCGCTCGATCACGCTTTCGCGCATTGTCGAAGATTCTCGACTGCAGCCACCCGTAGGTGTCTGGACCGTGTCGCAGTTCCAGTGGTGGGGAACAGACTCTCATCTCCCCTAGCCGTCGTTGCCTTGGTAGGCCGTTACCCTGCCAACAAGCTGATAGCCCGCAGGCCCGTCTCCAAGCGATTCTTGCGAACCTTTACCCTTACGGGAACCATTGAGTATTAGTCCCGCTTTCGCGGGATTATTCTCATCTTGGAGGTTGGTACCTACGTGTTACTACCCCGTTTGCCACTCCCCGCCAACCTTTTGTATTGCTACAAATTGAAGGCGGGGCGTACGACTTGCATGCCTTATCCACGCCGCCAGCGTTCATCCTGAGCCAGGATCAAACTCTCAATGAAAATTCGGAAATTTTTAGAAAAAATTTCCGAATTTTCTTGCCTCGCCAAATCCGCCAAAGGCGGAGTAGGCAGGCAACAATTAATGTAACCCGCCTTCGTCCCGCTAAGCGGGACTACGACGAGGTTCTGAATTTGGCAGTTGCGCTCCGCGCAAGCCAAATTCGAACGGGACAAAATAAAAAACTCTAAATTTTATCTTTTAATTTTCTTTAATTTTCAAAGTGCATTTTCATTATAATCCCTTAATAATCATTGTCAAGAGAATTGAGCCAATACCACCACTCCACTCCCCAAAAATAAAAAGTGTCAAAGCCGCTCTGCGAGGCATAAGCCAGCACCTGGCGGAAAATCTCCGGATTCATGGAAATATACTGCTCGCCAACGCCAATCTCATAAGTCATCTGCCTGGCCCAAGATTCTCCCTGAAGTTCAATAATCACCATCGGCTTTGGGCCGACAAATATTTCAGTCAAAGATTTTTTAAAACGGAAAAAAGAAGGAAGCAAAGGATATTTAAAACTGCCCAGCGCTTGATTCCAGACAACTCGGTATAAAGTGGAGCCGAAAATATCGCTGCGTCTGGCGGCCGGCACCCAAACCGAGAGCTCTCCGGAATCGGTAATCATTAAGGGCCGTCCGCCAGGCGGCGGATCAAGCGAACGCACCAAAGCGATTTCTCGGTCAAGAAACTCTTTGGAAAAATCAGGACATTCTCCAAATTTTAAAAATGGCTCGTTTTCCACCTGCCAGATTTTTATGGCTGGAGAA
>Ga0076134_110_pt1 | contig 19159 bp, 21 predicted proteins | sample RifGroC2_FD_67720 | JGI IMG/M metagenome (GOLD analysis project Ga0076134, IMG submission 67720) | Parcubacteria bacterium GW2011_GWC2_42_13 | reverse complement strand
GTTTAATTCAAGGACTGCAAAATACCGGCAAGGCATTTTCTTCTTTCGCGTCTTCAACAAAAGAAGCGATAAAAAACGGAGTGGCTTCTCTTTTTCCCGGGAAAGAAGAAGAAGGAGGAGAAAAGGAAATTGTTAAAATTGTTAAAAAAGAAATTGAACCGCCGGAACCAAAATTGTCGGAGGTCGGAGCTCCGACACTTGGCGATGAAACTAAGAAAGAATTGGAAGGTTTGCGCTCGGAACTTTCGCAATTAAGAGCAAGCGGCAGCGGTCTTTCGGTTTCTATTCCGGCCAAACTTGTTTCAAAAAATTTCATCACGGCTGACGATTTGACTTTTGCCATCGCTTCTTTCGCGAGCAAAGGAGATTTGGAAAATCAGCTCGGTAATTTGAATCAAAAAATTTTATCCCAGATTCAGGACTTGAAAAATCAATTGGTGGAAAAAACTCAAGCCAATTTCAACGCCGTCGCTCTCTCTCAAAAAATCAACACCTTAAGTTCGCCCACCATTTCCTCTCCGACAATTTCCGCGCCCACCATTTCCGGCCGGGCTTCCTTGGAAAGTTTGAGCGTCAGCAGCGATGTTTCCATTTCCGGCAACTTAACGGTCAGCGGCACCCAGACCTTCAGCGGCAATCAAGCCATTAACGGCAATCTAACCATCGGAGATGCCACTTCCACCGATATTCTTTATCTTAATTCAAAATTGGCCGGTTCAATTTTACCCACTTCCGATAATGCTTTGGATATTGGCGGAGCCGGACAAAGATTTCAAACCGGCTATTTTGGAACTTCCGTGGTGGTGGGCGGCGGCACTTCCACTTCTTCGGCCAATTCACTCTTGGCATCAGGCGCCTACACTCTTGATTCAGCCGGAGTTCTTTCCTTAAACACCACCAACAATCAAAACATTGTCACCGGCTCCGGCAAAGTCGGCCTCGGCACGACCAGTCCCTATTCTCTCTTATCTATTTCCAATTCAGCCAGCACAGCTGCCAACACTCCGCTATTTACAATCGCCTCAACCACCGCCGGCACAGCCACTTCAACTTTACTTACGGTTTTGGCTAGCGGCAAAGTCGGCATCGGGACGGAGGGCCCGGACGATATTCTCCACGTACAGAAGAACGATGCCGCCGGCTCGTTTATAAAGTTGGGCAATACTTTGGGTAGGGCGAAAATGATTACCGCCGCGCCGTCAGGCTCCGATTCGTTTTTCCAGGCGAACTATTCTGTCGGGAACTGGGCGTTCGGGAGTCATGGAGCGGATGAGAACAAGTTCAAGATCGCCAATGCCGCGGACTTCGACTCGGCCGTGCGGCTGACCGTCGACGGTTCCGGCAATGTCGGCATCGGCACAACCACGCCCAACTGGCTCTTGCAAACAGCTGGCACCAGACCTTTCTTTGCTTTGTCTGACACCGGCGCCAGCGCCAATCTCAAACACTGGACAATGTCATCTCAATCAGGAAACTTCTACATCGCCACCTCGTCTGACGCTCTGGCCACCTCCACTATCCCAGCTTTAATAATTGATTCCAACGGAAGGTTAGGAATAGCCACCACCTCTCCTTATGCCAAGCTTTCGGTTAATGGTTTGCTGGCCGCTTCCAATTTCAATGCTGATAGTTCTTCGGCTACTTCCACTTTCAGCGGAGGATTGACTATTGAAACTTCGGGATTTGTTTACGATTGGCAGACGAATAATGTCGGCATTGGGACGGCGAGTCCGGAAGGGATTTTAAATACATCTTACGCTGGAACGGACGGTTATAATTATTTTGATACTTTTTCAAGCTCGGCAAATTCATCGTCAAGAATTGTACTTAGGAAATCTGCAAGCAATACAAATGGGACAAAAGTTAGAACTGTTGATACGGACACCCTGGGACGAATTGTTTTTACGGGTGTGACTGCCACTCCCGCTTGGGCTGATGCTGGCGCAGTGATTAAAGCTGTTCAAAACGGCGCGACGAATGTATACGCCCCGACAAACCTGCTGCTTTACACCTACAGTGACTCGGCAGCCAATAACAACCAGCTAGTTTTGAACAGCAACGGCAACGTCGGCATCGGCACGACCACGCCCAACTGGCTTTTGCAGGAAGCAGGAACAAGGCCTTTCTTTGCTTTGTCTGATACTGGCGCCAGCGCCAATCTCAAACATTGGACAATGTCTTCTCAAGGAGGGAATTTCTATATGGCCACCTCCTCTGACGCTTTGGCAACAAGCACCATTCCAGCTCTAATGATTGACTCCAATGGCAATCTTGGCATCTCAACCACTTCACCGTACGCTAAACTCTCGGTTAATGGTTTAATAGCCGCAGCTAATTTCAATGCTGATAGTTCTTCGGCTACTTCCACTTTGGCGGGCGGCTTGGTTGTTGATACCAATACTCTTGTTGTTGATTATTCTTCCGGAAGAGTCGGCATTGGGACGGCGAGTCCGGGGGCGAAGTTGGAAATTGGAGATGATGCTGGCAATAGTGCCCTCATTCTTGCCAATGCGGATAATATAAAGTGGAAAGATAACAGCGGAACAGCTCGTGATTTAATTACTTTGAGCGCTAACAACGATTTGTTAATTGGTGAGGCACTAACATCATATGTCAACGATATAAATTTTGGGAATAGTGTTGTAATAAAAGATACTGGCAGAGTCGGCATCGGGACGACTACGCCCAACTGGCTTTTACAAACCGCCGGCACCAGACCTTTCTTTGCTTTGTCTGACACCGGCGCCAGCGCCAATCTCAAACATTGGACAATGTCATCTCAATCAGGCAATTTCTACATCGCCACCTCGTCTGACGCTTTAGCCACCTCCACCATTCCGGCTCTGATGATTGATTCCAACGGCAATCTTGGCATCTCAACAACCTCTCCTTATGCCAAGCTCTCGGTTAATGGTCTTTTAGCCGCAGCCAATTTCAATGCTGACAATGCTTCGGCTACTTCTACTTTGGCGGGCGGATTAACGGTTGGCGGCACATCATTGGTGGTTGATTATTCTTCCGGCAATGTCGGCATTGGGACAACGGGGCCGGGAGTAAAATTGGAAGTTTACGGTTCTTATGGCACTCCGTTGATAAATTTAAATGCCGCTGGGGCAAATCAGGCGCCATTTAGTTTAGGAATTGATACTACCGCCTCTAACTTTGGTTTAGGCATTTGGTATAACAGCTTACAGCAAGCTACTTTTGAAAACGGCGGTCTTGCGTTGGGAAGTTATTTTTCCAGTAATGTTCCTTCAAACAGCTTAATAGTCAGCGGCAATGTGGGCATCGGGACGACTTCGCCGATGTCGGTTTTGTCGGTGGTTGGAAATATTGCCGTAAGCGGCTGCGTTCAGGCCGCCACTTCTTCTTATAACATCACTCCGGAACCCGGAGATATTGTTGCTTTAGACCCTGTTTCTTCTTTGAATATCAGAAAAGCAACTTCCAGCAATTTGGTCATTGGCATTGTCTCAACAAATCCGGCCGTGCTTTTTGAAGGCAGTATGAGTTTTTTTGGAGGCGCGCCTCCGCCAGCTGGCGGAGCCTATCCGGTCAATTCCAAAGCGCCTCTGGCCCTGGCCGGCCGGGTGCCGGTCAAAGTTAATCTGGAAGGAGGAGAGATTCAAGTTGGCGACCGGATTGCGGTTTCGTCAGCGCCCGGTATTGGTAAGAAAGCAACAAGTTCGGGAATGACCGTGGGCATTGCTTTGGAGAGTTTTGACGGCACTACGAGTTTGGTAACGCCTGGCGTTGACAAGATTTTAGTGTTCGTTAATTTGGGCTATAGCAAACTTGATTCGGCCATTGCCAATGGGGGCGTAATGTTGGACGGAGAAAGCGAGTCGGCTTTCTGGGGCATTGACGAATCATCCGGCCAGATTAAATTCATCAACGGACTTGACCTCAATGATTTCGGAATGATAAATGTTAAAGCCATTCGGGGCTCGGTTAACCCCGCCACAGGCGGGGCGAGCTGGAGCATTGATTCTCAAGGAAAACTTTTGGTTCAGGAAGTGGAAACCGAAAAATTGAAAGTCAGCTCAGAAGCCACTTTCGGTTCTCAAGAAAAAAGAATCGGCATCACTATTTACGACGAAGACACCGGACAACCTTATTGCATTAAAGTGAAAAACGGAGCGATGGTCAGTGCGGCCGGAGCGTGCGGAGCTGAAACTAATGCTTCAGAAATAACAAATAACAATTCCCAAATCACAAACAATGAGCAAGTAACCAATGATCAAAACACAGAGCCCGGTGGAGAAACATCAAGTGTTGAGGAGCCGGTTATGGAGCCAGCCGCCTCTGATGGAGAACCAGAAGTGAGCCTAGTCCCAGAGGAGCCGACCGCCAGCACAACACCGGGAGCATAATGCTAATTTTGAATTTCCAATTATGCAATTTTTTTATATCATCATCGGAATTTTAGCGGGAGTGTTTGTTTTTTGGCTTTTGGCCGGCCGCAAAAAAAAAGACGACTCTAAAGAAGACAGGTCTTTTTTAATGCTGCAAAATCAAATTTCCGATATCAATAAAACTTTGGATGCCAAATTAAGCGAGTATCTCAAGTCCAGCCAGGGCGATTCCCAGATGATGCATAAACACATAGGTTCTTTTACCGAATCAATCACCAAAATGCAGGGCAATCTGGAAAAAGTTTTTGAATCGGTGAAAAGCTCTACTGAAAAAATGTCTTCGTTTCAGGATATTTTCAAAACTCCGAAATTAAGAGGCGAGTGGGGCGAGTCTTCCCTGAAATATCTTTTGGATCAGACTTATCCGGTTCAAAGAATTTTAAAACAGCATCATTTTCGAAATGGCGAGGCCGTTGATTTTGCCATTCGTCTGCCCAACGATTTGATTTTGCCGATTGATTCAAAATTTCCTTCAGACGTTTACTCCGCCTATGTGGAAGAGGAGAATGAAAATATCAAAACCCAAAAAAAAGCGGTTTTTCTGCGGCGGGTCAAAGAGGAGATTGACGCTATTTCTTCCAAATATATCAGGCCAGAAGAGGGAACAACCGATTTCGCTCTTTTGTATGTGCCGGCCGAAAAAATTTTTTATGATTTGATGTTTGATTTGAAAGAAGCCGAGCTTAACGAGTATAGCCAAAAAAAGAAAGTGATAATAACTTCGCCCAACACTCTTTATTTGACTTTGTCTGTGGTGGAGCACTGGTTTCGGGATATGACCGTGGCCAAAGAAACCCAGGAGATAATCAAAAGATTGAACACCATTTTGATTGACGGCCAAAAACTTTCGGAAAGTTTTAGCCGGCTTGGAAAACACATTGATAATGTCAAAAGTTCCTATGATGATTCGGGCAAGCGGCTTGAGCTTTTGTCGGGCCGGGTTAAAAAAGTCATTGCCATCGGCGATGGAAAGTCGGGGGAGACAGAATAAGGTAGGCTTTCGCATAGCCAACTTTTAGCCAACTATTAACACAAAAATGCAAGGAGATTTTTTTCATATCTTGACTAGAGGAGTAGAAAAAAGAAAAATATTTTTGGATAAAAAAGATTATTTGCGTTTTGTTCACAATCTTTATGATTTTAATAATATTAATTATGCTCCTCCTTATTATAAGCGTCGTAAGTTGGCTATGCGAAAGCCAACTCAACCAGTTCTAAGAAAAAATAAAGAAAAGAAAGAAATTGTTGAGGTATTGTGTTGGGCGTTAATGCCGAATCATCCCCATATTTTTCTACAGGAAAAAATAGACGGCGGAGCAAGTGTGTTTTCAAAGAAAATAACAAGCGGCCATACCCAATATTTTAATATTCGTAATAAGAGAATCGGAGTGCTATTTCAAGGAAGATCAAAAATAATTTTAGTAAAACATGACGCCCATTTTTTACATCTTCCTTTTTATATTCTTTCTAATCCTTTAGATTTATTTCAGCCGGATTGGCGGGAAAAGGGTATTAAAAACCTTAAAAAAGCTTTTGAATTTTTAGAAAATTATCAATGGTCAGCCCTGCTTGATTTAATCGGCAAAGAAAATTTCCCAGAAGTTATAAATAAAAATCTTTTTTATGAATTATTTGACACTAATGAAAAACAATTTAAGAAGGATTTTATAGAATGGCTTAAGAATTATGACGGAGAGTTTAATTTTGAAGATTTTGATATAAGGTAGGCTATGCGAAAGCCAACTCAAATTTCAACTTTCAATTAGTGTTGCAGGAAATTTATTTTTTTGCTAAAGTGTTTTTATATGATTTTAGCAGTCATTGAAACTGGCGGAAAGCAGTATTTGATAAAGCCGGGCGATAAACTTAAAGTTGAAAAATTAGTTCCGGGGAAAACCCGCCTGACCGTCGGGCAGGTTTTTAATTTTGACAAAGTTTTGCTGGTTGTGAAAGATGATAAAATAAACATCGGGAATCCTTACATCAAAAACGTCAAAATCAAAGCCGAGTATTTGAGAGAAGGCAGAGCTAAAAAAATCATTGTCAGGAAATACAAATCAAAAACGCGCTATCGCAAAACTCAAGGCCATCGCCAGCCCTTTAGCGAAGTGTTGATTAAAGACTTCTAATCCGCCAGCTGGCGGATTATTTTCTGTTCTCAAGGGCGTTTTTAATGGTGCTGGAATCGGAGTATTCCAGCTCGGTGCCGGTGGAAAGTCCCCGGCCGAGCCGGCTGATTTTCAATCCGCTGTTTTTTAACGGCTCCAGTATCCGTTCCAGATAAACCGCCGTGGTCTCTCCTTCGCCGGTGGCGCTGGTGGCTAAAATTACTTCTTTAATCTCGCCGATACTTTTTTTCACATAATTATATAGTGTTTCAAACCTTTTTTTGGCTTCTGGAATTTCGTTTAAGTCCTTGATGGTTGTTCCTAAAATATAGTATCGGCCTTTATAAGCGCCCGATTTTTCAATATTTTCCAAATCAATGTCTTTTTCAACCACTAAAAGCAAAGAACTTTCGCGATTGGGATGGCGGCAGATTTTACATCGTCCTTCTCCGTCGTCCGTTGCAAAATGATAGCCGCATTCTGGGCATTGCCTGACTGTTTTTTGCAGCTCTAGGATTTGCTCGCTTAAATTTCTGATTTCCCGCTCGCCTTCTTTAATAAGATAATCAACAAAACGCCGGGCCTGCCTTGGCCCGATGCCGGGAAATTTTTGAAATGATTCCGCTAATTTTTGAAGGATATTCATTCTTTGGCAATGTCGGTGAAGGAAACTTTTTCCGGATTAAAGTAAAGCTCAATTTTTCCGGTGGGGCCGTTGCGATGTTTTTCAATCAAAATTTCGGCGACATTTTGTCGTTCGCTGTTTTCCCGATATTTGTCTTCGCGGTAGATAAAAGCGACCACATCCGCGTCTTGTTCAATGGAGCCGGAATCTCTTAAGTCAGAAAGCCGAGGCACCGGCGGGTGGCGTTGTTCCACCGCCCGGGAAAGCTGGGAAATGGCCAGGACCGGCACGTTTAATTCTTTTGCCAAAGCTTTAAGCGACCTTGAAATTTCGGTTATTTGCTGAACCATGCTGTCGGTTTCGCGCCTGGGCATCATCAATTGAAGATAATCAACAATTAAAAGGCCCAATCCGTGTTCGGCCTGGAGTCGGCGGGCCATTGCCCGCATTTGAAGAATATTGCTTGAGGCCTCGTCGTCAATAAAAATCGGAGCGTTGGAAAGTTTTTCCATAGCGTCTCTGATTCGCAAAAAATCATCTCCTTTGGTAGAAAGCCGGCCGGTGCGAAGCTTCCAAAGGTCCACAAAAGCCGTGCTGGCGATGAACCTGTCAATCAGTTGCTGGGTTGACATTTCCAAGCTGAAGATTCCCACTGGTATGTTATAGTTGCAGGCGGCGTTTCTGGCAATATCCAAAGCCAGGGAAGTTTTGCCTAGGGAGGGACGAGCCGCCAGGATTATCAAATCTGATTTTTGAAGGCCGGCCAAGATATGGTCAAGAGCGGCAAAGCCGGTGGGAATGCCCCGCAGTTGGTCGGATGATTTAAGGGAGTCAATTCTTTCCCAAGCCTCTTCCAAGGCGTATTTTACTTTAATAAATCGCTGTTTTAGAGATTTGGTTGAGATGCCGAAAATCGTTTTCTCGGACCTATCAATGACGTCTTCTATATTTTGCTCCTCTTGGTAGCCCAATTCTTGAATTTGATTGGAAGCTTCAATCAGTCGCCGGCGCAGGCTTTTTTGTCTGACTATTTCCGCGTAGTGCCCGATATTGGAGGCCGTCGGGACGGAATTGACAAGTTGGGCCAGATAAGCATGGCCATCAACATCATCCAGCTGGCCTTTTTCTTTAAGCCGGGCCGAAACCGAAAGAATATCAATGGGCTCGTTTTTTTTAAAAAGTTCAAACATCGCTTCGTAGATAATCTGGTGGGTTCGGCGGTAAAAATCTTCCGGCGTCAAGACGTCCGCCGTTTGAAGTACCGCGTTTTTATCAAGCATTAAAGAGCCAAGCACCGACATCTCGGCTTCCAGATTCTGGGGAGGCATCCTGACGGCCGTGCCAAGTGAAGTAAATTCTCTTTCGGCCCCCATTTTTGATTGAGAAGTTTTGTTAGCCATGTTTAATTTTTGTTCCTTTTTCCGTGTCCTCAATTTTCCATCCTTTTTGCTGAATTTTTTGTCTTATTCCATCCGCTTCTTGCCATTTTTTCTCCCGGCGCAGTTTTTCTCTTTCTTTGATAAGTTTGAGAATTGAGGCCGGCGCTTTTTTCGGCCTAATCTTATTTAAGCCGAGCCCTAAGACTTCGTCAAACTTAAAAATCAGCTTCTGTTTATTACCGGTGGATAAGTTTTTGTCTTTTAAAACTTGCCAAAGAATAGCCAGGGCTTTCGGGGCGTTAAGATCGTTGTTAAGAGCCGTTAAAAATCGTTTCTCGTCAAAGATAGAGGTTAGTTTGTCGGAGCTCCGACCTCCGACATCGGAGGTCGGAGCTCCGACAAATTGCCTTAAATTTCTCAAGGCGTTTTGGCCGGCTTCTAACGACTCCCAGGTGAAATTCAGTTTTTTGCGGTAATGGCTGGTTAAAACCAAATAACGGAAAGCCAAGGGGTCAAAACCATTTTTTTCAAGGTTTTTTAAGGTGAGAAAATTTTTTAAAGATTTTGCCATTTTTTGGTTATTAACCAGAAGATGTTCTCCTTCCAGCCAGAAATTGACTATTTTTTTTCCGGTGGCGGCTTCGGACTGGGCGATTTCGTTTTCATGATGGGGAAAAAGCAGGTCAATGGCGCCGGCGTGAATGTCAAAGCTTTCGCCCAGATACTTCATACTCATAGCCGAGCATTCAATATGCCAGCCGGGACGACCCGGACCAAAAGGCGAATCCCAAAAAGGTTCACTCGGCTTTGCTTTTTTCCACAAAACAAAATCCCTCGCTTCTTCTTTTTCGTACTCGTCGGCGCTAATTGTCGGAGCTCCGACCTCCGACATCGGAGGTCGGAGCTCCGACAAACCGGAGAGTTTTCCGTAATTTTTGAATTTAGAAATTTTGAAATAAATTGAGCCGTCCTCGGCTTGATAGGCAAACTCTTTTTTTAAAAGAACGGCGATAAGTTTTATTATTTCTTTGATGTGCTCGGTGGCTTTGGGATAAACCTCGGTTTTTTCAATGTTTAGTTTTTTTAAATCTTCAAAGAAAAGTTTTGTATAGGGCTCGGTGATTTGTTGTAAAGTTTTTTTCTCCAGCCGCATTTTTTTGATGATTTTGTCTTCTACGTCTGTGATGTTCATCACTTGTTTTACTTTAAAGCCGTTGGCTTTGAGGGTCCGCCGCAAAACATCTTCAAAAATGTAAGTGCGGAGATTGCCGAGATGGGCGGAATCATAAACCGTGGGCCCGCAAGTATATAAATCAACAAAACCCTTTTTCAGGGGTTTAAAAATTTCTTTCTTTTTGGTCAGATAGTTATATAGTTTTAAATCCATTTCTTTTTCTTGAAAACAAAAAGCATGGCCAACGTGGTGCTTACCATAATGGCGATAATCAGCCAAAAATCTCCTTTTTTCCCGACAAAAGGAAGATAGCGGGTATTCATTCCGAAAATGCTGGAAAAAAGCATCAAAGGGAAAGTAAGAAAAGCCATAATGGTCAGATTTTTGATGACTTCGTTGGTTTTGGTGGAAAGCAGAGATTCATTGGTGGCGTATAAAGTATCAACAACTTCTTTATGGTTTTCAATCAGATATCTGACTTTAAAATGTTCGCCGATAAGGTCGTTTAGATAAGGCGTGAATTTTTTGCCGAAGATTTTTTCCGTTTGGTCCTGGCTCATCGACCTTAAAACCATTTCGTGCGGTTTGATTATCCGGTTGAAATCCAGAATGTCGCGTTTGATGAAAGATATTTGCCTGACCGTTTCTTTTTCTTCGTTTTTAAAAATATTTTCTTCAATTTTTTCTATTTTGGCTTGGATATGGTCTGTTTCTCTTAAAGAAAATCCGTAGAGCTGTTTAAGAATGAAAAACAAAGCCAGCCAGCCGGTTTCTCCCAGACATTTTTCCTTAAAGGAACTGTCGGCTTGGACTATTTTGAAAAATTCGTCCAGCGGCACAACGGCGTCGTAACTGGCGGTAATGATAAAATTTTTTCCCAGCACAAAATCAATTTCTTTTGAGACGCTGGTGCGTTTTTTTATGTTATAGACCGGAAAATGGAGGATGAGATAGACAAGATTTTCGTAAAAATCGGCCTTGGGCCTGATAGTCGGCTGGGACAATTCTTCCGCCACCAAGATATGGAGGCCGTATTTTTTCTGCAATTGGGCGATTTCTTCTTTGGTCGGTGATTCGGCGTTGACCCAGACGACTTTTCTTGTTTTTATTTCCGATAGCATTAAGAGCATTATATCATAAAGAATTGAGATTTGACCAACGGGAAGAAATTTGCGATTATAGAAAAGTATGTTCGGCAAAAAAAGATTTTGGTTTATTTTTCCCCTCGTTCTTGTTTCATCGGGGATTTTTATTTCCGGCGCTTATTTCGGCTATTCTCAAAGGCCGGCAGTGGAAAAAGTCAAAATTCTTTTTAATAAAGAAACCCAGAAGCCGGCCGAGGTTGATTTTTCGCCTTTTTGGCAGGCTTGGAATTTGCTTGAGGAAAAATATGTTGATAAAGAAGAACTGAATTCCCAAGAAATGCTTTGGGGTGCGATTTCCGGACTGGCCGGTTCGCTTAAAGACCCCTACACGGTTTTTTTTCCGCCCGAGGAGAAAAAAATATTTGAAAGCGAAGTTAAAGGCAATTTTGAAGGAGTGGGAATGGAAATCGGGATGAGAAATAATGCTCTGACAGTTATCGCTCCTTTGAAAAACACGCCCGCCTACCGGGCCGGCCTCAAAGCCGGAGACAAGATACTGAAAATCAATGACACTTTAACCTCTAATCTGACGGTTGAAGAAGCTATTCGCTTGATTCGGGGACCCAAAGGAACGGAAGTCAAGCTTTTAATTTCCCGAGAAGATGAGAAAGAGCCAATGGAAATCGCGGTAATAAGAGAAGTTATCAATATCCCAACTTTGGAAACGGAAATAAAACCCGGCAATATATTTGTTATCAAACTTTATAATTTTTCGGAAAATTCCCCGCTTGTTTTCAGAAATGCCCTAAGAGAAATGATTGAAAGCAAAAGCGATAAACTAGTGATTGATCTTCGCAATAACCCCGGCGGTTATCTTGAGGCGGCGGTGGATATGGCCAGCTGGTTTTTGCCGATGGGCAAGGTGGTGGCCAGGGAAAAATTCGCCAGCGGCGAGGAAGAGTTTTACCGGAGCCGGGGTTATGATGTGTTTGGCGACAATTTTCGGATGGCGATTTTAATTAATCAGGGCAGCGCCTCGGCTTCGGAGATTTTGGCTGGCGCCTTGAAAGAGTACGGCCGGGCGGTTTTGGTTGGCGAGAAAACTTTTGGCAAGGGCTCGGTGCAGGAGCTGGTGCCGGTTACCGACAGCACTTCTTTGAAAATAACCATTGCCAGCTGGCTGACGCCCAATGGCCAATCAATTTCCAAAGAAGGTTTGGAGCCGGATTTTGAAGTTAAGTTTTCCAAAGAAGACAGCGAGGCCGGTCGCGACCCCCAGATGGAAAAAGCCACTCAATTTTTACTAGATTAAATCCAGTCCATAACTTATGAAAGTAATTTTATTGCAAGACGTTCCCAAAGTGGGGAAGAAATACGAAATTAAAAATGTCAAAGACGGGTTTGCCCGCAATTTTCTTCTACTTAAAAATCTTGCCAAGATAGCCGAGGCAGGAACTTTAAAAGAAATAGAAGCTGCAAAACAAAAAGAAGCGCGCGAGAAAGAAAGGCGGACAGAGTCTTTAGTGGCAACAATGTCCGATTTGGAAGGAAAAGAGATTGTTTATGAAGTTAAGGCCGGCGACAAAGGCCAACTTTTTGACAAGATTGACGCCAAAGACATAAAGAATGTTTTAAAGAAAGAAACCGGCCAAGCGCTTCCGGAGAAGTTTATTAAATTGGGAGAAGCGATAAAAAAAATCGGCCGGTATGAAATTATTCTTGAGGCCGATGACCGGGAGGTGAAGTTCGGATTGAATGTTAAGAAGGCCTCGCCTGAAGGTCTACGGCCGAAGGAACAACATTGACAATTTTGGCTTTCCTGCGGGAACCGTTGAATTTTGTTTTTCTTTTTTCGGTGAATTTAACCGCGCCTTCCTTGAGGGCGAAAAGAGTGTGGTCGCGTCCGGTTTTGACGTTGAGGCCGGCGATGAATTTTGTTCCGCGTTGACGCACCAAAATAGAGCCGGGCTTGGCCGCCTGGCCGTCGTGAATTTTAATTCCCAGATATTTTGGTCTGCCCGAAGGTTTGTTTTTTACCGTGCCCCCGGCTTTTTTATGCGCCATTTTTTACAAAATTTTAATTTTGGCTAAAAAATGAGCATCCCGCCGAAGTTCCGTTCAACGGAACGAAGGCGGACGCCATTAAAACAATGCTAGCAAAACTCAAAGAAAAAATCAAATCCTACGAAAACGATATCATAACCGCGTCGGTCATCATTTTGGTCGGTTTAATCAGTTTTGGCCTGGGCCGGCTTTCGGTTTTGCTGGGAAAGAAAGAACCTATCAGGATTGAAACCGCGCCGGCCGCGGTGTCGGAGGTCGGAGCTCCGACTTTCGGAGCTCCGACCTCCGACAAATACGTGGCCAGCCAACAAGGAGCAAAATATCATTTTCCCTGGTGTCCGGGCGCCCAAAGCATCAAAGAAGAAAACAAAATCTGGTTTTCTTCCAAAGAGGAAGCAGAAAAAGCCGGATATAAGCCGGCCGCAAACTGCAAGGGGTTGTAAAAACAAAAGCGATGTCGGATAATAAAATTATGGATTGGTATTCTGTTTTAGTCAGCGGGCACATCATCGGCACGGCCTTGGGCGTGGGCGGAGCCACCATCAGCGATTATTTATTTTTCAAAAGCGTCAAAGACGGAAAAATTACGGCCGGGGAATTTAGTTTTTTAAAAGCGGTTTCCAAAGTGCTTTGGCTGGGGTTTTTGATTTTGGTTTTTTCCGGCCTCGGCCTTTTATTTCTTTGGCGCCTAAACGCCGGCGCCGGGGAATTGGTTTTCAGCTCTAAATTTCTGGCCAAAATGACCGTCGTCTCGATTATCTTTTTTAACGGACTTTTGATGCACTGGAAAGTTTTCCCTCTGTTTGAGGCCGGTTTGAACAAACCTCTTAACTCGGAAGGATTTTCCAAAAAAATTCCTCTGGTTTATTCCACCGGCGTGATTTCCATTGTTTCCTGGTATTCGGTCATGCTTTTGGGCAGTTGGCGGGAGATGCGATTTTCTTATCCGGTTATTATGATTTTTTATGTTTTTTTGATTTTAGCCGGTTTGGTCATGGCTCGTTTTGTCGTTAGAAAAATAATATTTAAAAAATGACTCCTTTGTTTCAAAATTTTCTGCTCGGGCATATTCTTTTCGGACTTTTGGCAACGGTTTCTTCGGTGATGGTTTTTTTGGGATTGGTTAAGAATGCCGGCTTTCAGAAAATCAGAATTAATTCTCTGGTCGGCGTTCTGGGATTTTTTATTTCCTGGATTTTAGGCGGTTATTATTATGTGAATTTCTATGGCCAACAGGTCAAGCCGGCGATTAAAAGCGGAAATTATCCTTGGGCGCACGGCATTTTTATGGAAACCAAAGAGCACATTTTTCTCTTTTTGCCTTTTTTAAGTTTGGTTTTGGCTTTGCTGGTTTGGTTTTTGAAGAACGAAGTCAATAAAAACAGCCGATTGAAAAAAGCCGGTATTTTTTTGGCTTTTATGATTATTGTTTTGGCGGTCAGCGTGACTTTTATGGGAATGTTAATTTCTGGCGCGGTCAAGTAATAAGTAATGGGAAATTTTTTATGGAGAAAAAAATAAAAATTGTGAAATCAGCGAGTTTGGGAGCGACAGCCGCGGCTATTTTTATTGCGGCCAGCACTGTTATGGCCGAACTTTTTGCTCCTTTCAAAGATTTTCTTAAAGAGAAATTTAGCCATCATTGGGTCGGCAAAAGCGTTCTGGCTCTTTTGATTTTTTTAACGGTTTCTTTCCTGGGTTATTTTATTTTGAAAAAATCTGGAATTGACAGCTTGCCTAGAATTTTGTTAATTTTGGGATTGACTGCGGTTTTTGGCAGTTTTCTGATTTTAGGATTTTTTATTTACGAGTATCTTAAATAGCAATGGTTGGGAAAAACAAAAATAAAATTATTTGGCTTATCGCGATTTTGGCAGTGGCGGTCGGGATTCTCGGCGTTTATAAGTTGGCCAATAATCAGCCCACGGGTTCCGGCGCTTCGGTCGGGGATGTTGCTTCGGTCCTTTTGGCGGTTAGAGAAGACGATTGGTATAAAGGAGGGAAAGAAGCCAAAGCAATTTTGATTGAATACAGCGATTTTCAATGTCCGGCCTGCCGGGCTTATAGTCCTGTTTTAGAGCAGTTGAATCAGGAATTCGGAGGGAATCTCAAAATAATTTATCGCCATTTTCCGCTTTTTCAAACTCATTCCAATGCCATTTTAGCGGCCCAGGCCTCGGAGGCGGCCGGCCAAGAAGGAAAATTTTGGGAGATGCACGACAAGATTTTTGAGGGCCAGCAGGAATGGGAAAAATCTCCGGGGGTCCGAGAGATTTTCAAAAATTACGCTCTGGCGCTCGGCCTGGACCAGGAAAAATTCTTGGTCGACCTGGATTTAAAAGAAACCAAACAAAGAGTGGCTGATGATTTGAAAGAAGCCCAGAATCTCGGTTTTGATTACACGCCGACTTTTATTCTTAACGGAAAGAAAATTGAAAATCCCAGAAGCTATGAGGAATTCAAAAATCTCATCAGCCAGACCCTTGCTCAATCAGAAAAGAATTAAAGCCGTTGTTTTGATTCTCGCGGCTGTAAGTTTTTTCGGTTTTTTGGATGCCGGTTATTTGGCGGTCAAACATTATACTCAAACTCCCATCGTCTGCTCTATTTTTGAGGGTTGCGATAAAGTAACCTCCAGCCCATACGCCGTTGTCTTTGATGTTCCGGTTGCTCTTTTGGGTTTAATTTTTTATTTAGCAATTTTTTTTTCCTCTCTGAAAATTGTCGGAGCTCCCCGCTTCGACTCGGAAGCGAGGCGAGCGACCTCCGACACCAAAGCCGTTAATTTTGTTTTTGTTTTAAGCACTACGGCTTTTCTGGCTTCTTTGTATTTTATTTACCTTCAGCTTTTTGTCATTAAAGCTGTTTGTTTTTACTGCGTTCTTTCCGCCGCCAGTTCCGCTGTTTTATTTATTTTAAGCATTTCACTAAAGTTAAAAGTGTCGGAGCTCCGACCTCCGACACCTCCGACAAATTAATAAGAAAATGGAGCAACACGTTTTTCATATTTTAAATAGAGGAGTTGAAAAAAGGAAAGTCTTCCTTGTTAAAAAAGACTACCTTAGATTCGTTCATAATCTTTACGATTTTAATAATCAAAATAATGTATTATTTTCTTATAATAGGCGTAGAATGTCGGAGCTCCGACCTCCGACAATTGAACAAACGAGGAACGAATTAGTTGATGTTTTTTGTTGGTCTTTATTGCCAAATCATCATCATATCTTATCTCAAGAAAAAATTGAGGGTGGGGCAAGTGTATTTTCACAAAAATTAACAGGCGGCTACACAATGCATTTTAATCTTTGCCATCAGAGGAGCGGTTGTTTATTTCAAGGAAAATCAAAAATAATTTTAGTGTCAAGCGACGCACACTTTTTGCACTTACCTTTTTATATTCTTTCTAATCCTTTAGACTTATTTCAACTCGACTGGCGAGAAAGAGGAATTAAAAATCCTAAAAAAGCCTTTGAATTTCTTGAGAATTATCAATGGTCGGCCCTGCCGGATTTAATCGGCAAAGAAAATTTCCCAGAAGTTATAAATAAGAATCTTTTTTATGAATTATTTAACACTAATGAAAAACAATTTAAGAAGGATTTTATAGAATGGTTTAAGGATTACGACGGAGAGTTTAATTTTAATGGCCTGGAATAGTAGAGATTTGTCGGAGCTCCGACCTCCGACAATTAATGATGAAAAATGAAATGAGAAAATTTAAATTGAAAAAGCGTCTGGGGATTTTTCTTTTGGCGGCGGCGGGATTATTCGCTTTCGGCGTTTTTTCTTCTCAAAGTTTTAAGCCGTTTGAATACGTGAAAAATGAATCAGCCTCGGTTTCCGAAGCTCTGGCTCAACCCGACGCGCCCAAGCACATTCAAACTCCCAAGCCCGTCAAAGCCATTTATATGACCAGCTGGGTGGCCGGCACTCCCGGTTGGCGCAGCCAATTGGTCAAGCTGGTTGAGGAAACCGAACTAAACGCGATTGTCATCGATGTTAAGGATTACACCGGCCGGATTTCTTTTTCGGTTTCCGACCCGGTTTTACAGGAAATCGGTTCGGTGGAAGAAAGAATTCCCGATATTAAAGACTTCATCAATCAGCTTCATCAAAAAAATATTTACGCCATTGCCAGAATCAGCGTTTTTCAGGACCCTTATTTAACTAAAAAAAGGCCGGATTTGGCCGTGAAAAGGGGAGACGGCGGAGTTTGGAAAGACCGGAAAGGGATTACCTGGGTTGACCCGGCCAGCCGCGAGATTTGGGATTATACCGTAAGAATTGCCAAGGAAGCGGAAAAAGTTGGGTTTGACGAACTTAATTTTGATTATGTCCGCTTTCCTTCAGATGGCAATATGCGCGACATCAAATACGATTTTTGGGATGAGAAAACTCCGCCGGCAGAAATAATGCGCGATTTTTTCACCTATCTCCGCACTGGATTAAATCCAATACAGGTGCCGCTCTCCGTGGATTTGTTCGGTATGACAACCACCAACACAGATGATTTGAATATCGGACAGATTTTGGAATATGCCGAACCGTATTTTGATTTTATCAGTCCGATGGTTTATCCCTCGCATTATCCTCCAACCTTTAACGGATTTAAAAATCCGGCCGAGCATCCTTATGAAATTATTTTTCAGGCGATGACTCGGGCTTCGGAAAGATTGATTGCCGCCACTTCCACTCCCGATAAACTTCGGCCTTGGCTTCAGGATTTTGATTTGGGCGCGGACTACACTCCGGAGATGATCAGAAAAGAAAAACAGGCGGTTTACGACGCTGGTTTAACTTCTTGGATGCTTTGGAACGCAGCGAATAAATATACCAAAGGAGCGTTGGATTAGTAAAACGTTGTGGATAACTAAAGGAGTCGCTATGCTATAATTTATTTATGAATCTTGAAGTAAAAAATAAAAGAGCGGTAAAAATAATCGTCATCGGCATCGGACTGGCGGTTCTGGCGGTTTTGATAATTTTGGGGCTGGGCGCCAAGAAAAAAGAGAAAGTTTTGACTCAAGAAGAAATCATCCAAAAACAGCTGGAAGAAATGGACAGATTGCGCGGCCAGCTTAAGCCACTTACTCAAGAGGAGTTAAAAGCTCAATTGCAAGAGATGGACAAACTGCGCGGTCAGGTCGGCGCCAAATCTCTTTCGCAAGAAACCATCCAAAAGCAACTGGAAGAAATGGATAAATTAAGGCAAACGCAATAATTTTTGACTTTTGACTTTTGACTTTTAATTTATTTGATTATTAATTTAATTTTTTATAAATGCTATGAAAACATTTTTCAAAGAATCAGCGCGAACTTTATTAATCATCATCGGTCTTTTCGGCGTCGCGGCTTTGGTTTCGGCTTGGACCCCGCCAACTGTGGCTCCCACCGGCGGCAATGTGGCGGCGCCGATTAATGTCAGTCCCAACACCCAAACTTTTCAGAATTCAAAAATACTGGAAGTTAAGAGTGATAAAACAGGCACCTTAACGCTTTCGGGAGCGTCAATAATTAATGGAGTGCTAGAAGCATATTACTCTGCTAATTTTGCAACCAAGGGCGGCAGCGTCGGCATCGGCACGGCAAGTCCGGAAGCCAGATTAGATGTGGCTGGAAACGTAAAAATTGCGGATGGCACACAAGGTCAAAGCAAAGTTTTAACTTCTGATTCTAGTGGCGTGGCAAGTTGGCAAACGCCGAGCGCGGTAAGCATAACTCCTGTATATAAAACATTTGGTGCCGGCCCGAATCAGGTAATCGGAAATTATACTTTTTGCGCTCTTACTACTATAAACTTTCATGCAGGAGGCAGGGAAGCCCATGGTTTTGATTGTTATGTTCGTAAAGAAGGTGATACCTGGAAAATAACATTATCTCAGACAGGTATGGATAGATTAGCATGCAGTGTCTATTGTTTTTAATTTTTAACCCTGTCAACGCCAGGCGTTGACAAATTATACCCAAGAGGAAAATGGCAATTGAAGAGGCGGCTAAGTTGTGATAAAATGAAATACTATGAGCGAAGTCATCACCATTCCTAAAAAATTAGTCCAAAAAGACGACCTAGTGATATTGCCCCGGAAGGATTACGAGGAGTTTTTAAGATTGCGTTTACGAAGGGAGTGGGAGGAGAAAGATACCGATGAAGCCATCAGAATATTTAATGAGGAAAGAAAAAAGAAGAAATTGAAGATTCTTAAGTCTTTGGCTGATTTGGTTTAGAGGGGCATGAAAATTTTTACTACCTCTAAATTCAGAAAATCTTACATAAAATTACCAAAAAGAATTAAAAATCAAGCTAAAGCA
>Ga0076134_109_pt1 | contig 23054 bp, 27 predicted proteins | sample RifGroC2_FD_67720 | JGI IMG/M metagenome (GOLD analysis project Ga0076134, IMG submission 67720) | Parcubacteria bacterium GW2011_GWC2_42_13 | reverse complement strand
GGGCCCGTATTTGATGTAATAAAGCGGGTCTTTTTTTTCAATATATTTTGTTTCCAATTCGGAAAGCGAGGTTTGGTGCTTTACGCACCAATTAACAATTCTTTCGCCCCGATAAACCAGTCCGTCTTTATATAATTTTTCAAAAGTTTGGTAAACAATTTTGATAATATCTTTGTCCAGAGTGAATTTTTCTCGCGACCAGTCGCACGACGCGCCAAGCTGGCGAAGCTGATTTTCCATTATTTTTTTATTATTGAGGGTAAATTCAAGGATTTCTTTGTAGAGCTGTTCTTGCGGGATTTGGAATCTTGAACGGCCTTCTTTTTCCAGTTTTTTGTCAAAAACAACCTGTGTTTCAAAACCGGCGTGGTCGGCTCCGGGCAGCCACAAAGTTTTTTCTCCTTTCATCCGGTGATAACGGGTCATAATATCCTGCAAAGCCACAAAAACCGCGTGTCCAAGGTGCAAAGGAGCGTTGGCATTGGGCGGAGGCATTATGATACAGAAATTTTTAAGATTTGACTTTTTAAGCTTTAACTTATCAGGATTAAAAAAACCGCTCTTCTCCCAGAGTTTGTAAATTTCCGATTCCACTTCTTTTGGATTATAGGGTTTTTTAGAATTTTTCAGGTTTGACATAAAGACTTCTTTTAAGATATTCTAACATTAGATAAACGTCTTTTCAATTTTTAGCTCTTTCTTTAAGGGGAGGAAATACGATGCCAGCGATGCCAAGGGATGTGGCTTTGTGGTTAGCTTTCGTCTTTTTGGGTATTTGCTTTTTTCTTTACAAATCTGCGAGGGAGAGAAAAAAAAACAAGAGCGCTTAAAGCCGTAAATTTCCTTGAGCTCGGAGAGTTTGCCAGTTGGCAAACTCTTTTTTCTTGACGTGAAAATAGGCGGCTAAGGCAATCATTGCCGCGTTATCTCCGGTGAATTTGATGTGGGGGAGAAGTAATTTAAGCAAATATTTACGATCGTTTATTTTTACATTTTCTCTCGATACCGCTTTTTTAAGTTGTCGGCGCAATTCTTTGTTGGCGGCCACTCCGCCTCCGAGAATAATTGTTTTTACTTTAAATTCTTTTGCCGCCCGCAGAGTTTTTTTAATCAAAACATCAATGACGGCTTGCTGGAATTCGCGAGCGATTAGAGATCGGATCTCGTTTATTTGAGGTTCGACCTCATCCCGTCGCTTCGCTCCTCCTTGAGGTCGAACCTCTTTAGGGAGGTCGCGGATTTTATAAAGTACGGCGGTTTTTAAGCCGGAAAAAGAAAAGTTAAAATCTTTGGAGTTAAGCATCGGCCTCGGCAAAGCAAATTTTGAATTTTGTCCGCCAGTTGGCGGATTGAATTTTGAATTTGTTTCGTGCTTCGGATTTCGAATTTTGGATTTCGCTGCTTCTGTAGCAATGGCTGGCCCTCCCGGATATCCCAGCCCCAGCATTCTCGCCACTTTATCAAAGGCTTCGCCGGCCGCGTCATCCAAAGTTTCTCCGATGATTTTATATTCTCCCCATCCGCCAGCTGGCGGATTTATTAAAATTAGTTGCGTATGCCCGCCGCTAGCCAGCAGTGAAACTGCTGGAAATTCGAAATTTGAAATTATTTTTCGTGCTTCGTGCTTCGTGCTCCCTCGGTTCTGTTTTAACAGAACCGAGGCGATGTGTCCTTCCATATGATTTATCGCAATCAGCGGCTTGTCCCAAACAATCGCTAACGCTTTGGCAAAATTTATTCCAACCCACAAAGCCGGTTCCAAGCCGGGTCCTTGGGTCACGGCAATAACATCTATTTTAGGTTCTTGATGTTCCCTTAAAAATTTTAAAAGTTTTTCTAGCAGTTCGGGTTCCCGTTTTAGAATAGAGTTTAGAATTTTGAATTTTGCCGTCCCGATGTCCATCGGGACGAGCCTCGCTCGCCTCGCTTCGCGGGCGAAGCGGGCCCCGCCAAAGGCGGGGCGGGAATTTCGTGCTTCGGATTTCGAATTTAATAAACTCGCTTTCTTCAAAGTTCTTATTAAAATAGGAATCAAATTTTTCTGGTGTTCTCTTTTTGCCAAACTCGGCACCACTCCTCCCCATTGAGAATGGATTTTTACTTGCGAAGCGACGACATTTGATAAAATTTCAAAACGGGGGTTTTTTAATTTTCCCGAGCATTTCAGAATAGCGGCGGCGGTTTCGTCGCAAGAGGTTTCTATGGCTAATATAATCATAGATTTAAGCGGCCCCACGGGGAATCGAACCCCGGTTTTCACCTTGAAAGAGTGACGTCCTGACCGTTAGACGATGGGGCCTAAAACAAACTTTATTATAATAAAATCGGTTTGTTTAGGCAAATTTTTTTGACAAGTAGCATCTTTTTATCTTACTCTCTTTAGAGAAGAATCTTTGAGAATTAAGCTCTAAAATTAAATCTTAAACAAGGAGGAAGCAGAAATGAAAGTTTCAGCGAAGTCTTGGCATGGGAATATGTATAAGGAAGAATGTTTGCAAGTATTCAAGTTCAGTCCCTATCAACAGATAAATCTGTGCCAGTATTTCTGGTCAGTGATGTATCTGCTTTTCCTCTACCATCCGTTCAAGTGGTTTTTCACCGCTAGGCGCGGGATTCTGATGCCCTGGTGGCTGGTGCTTTTACTGGCCATCTATTTCTTGAAAATACCATCGGTGTATGCAGAATGGCAGACCACTTCAACATGGGACAATAGAGTGGGGCTTTGGGTGATCGTCACCCTCTTTCTCCCGTTACTTTATTTCTTGATTTTTCACGAAGCAGAAAAAAAGATAGGAGAGATTTCTATTTTTGTGTGGTTTATCTTTTCCGTATCTCCGTTAATTGCCCTACCTTGGCTTTTTCTTAACGGAGCGGTTCTTCGTTATCTCTATCAAGATTTTCTCCTGATGCTCGGTTCGCTCATTCTCGGCCTGGCTTTGTCCGGGCCTTTGGAAAAATTAGCGGATTGGATTGTGGAGAAAAGCGAAGAATTAGAAACGGAAAAACCAGAAGAACCAGAAAAGCCAGAAAGGCCAGAAAAGCTCCCGGGTAGATGGGCAGAATTTTGGAAGTTAGTCCGGGCTTATCTTAGGGCTAAAAAAGAAAAAATTTGCCCCTTGATAGAAATTGTAGATTAAAGCTCAACTACAGCTTTTAAAAGAGAGGGTTCGTACTTGTACGGCCCTCTTTATTTTATGCTAAAATTCTTGTATATGCTTAAATTTCCAAAAGATTTTTTCTGGGGCGCGGCTACCTCCAGCCATCAGATTGAGGGCGGCAATAACAATGATTGGAGTGTTTGGGAAAAAGCCAATGCCGAAAGATTAGCTAAAGAAGCGAAAAATAAATGGCAGGATTGGCAAAAGGGAAAATTTCCGGAAATGCTTAATTCTGAAAATTATATTTCCGGTCGGGTCTGTGACCATTACAATCGCTTTCAGGAGGATTTTGATATTGCCAAATCTTTGGGGCATAATACCCATCGGTTTTCTCTGGAGTGGTCGCGAATTGAGCCGGAAGAAGGAAAGTTTGATGAAAAAGAAATTGAGCATTATCGGCAGATTATTCGGGCTTTGCGCGAAAGAAATATAGAGCCGTTCGTGACTCTTTGGCATTGGCCGTTTCCTTTGTGGCTGGCAAAAAAAGACGGATTTAAATCAAAAAAAATCATAAAATATTTTTCCAGATACGCGGAAAAGGTCGGTTCAGCCTTAAAAGACGATGTGAAATTCTGGCTGACCATTAATGAGCCGATGGTTTATAGCGGCAATTCATTTTTTAAAGGCGTCTGGCCGCCTGGAGAAAAAAATTTATTTTCCTATCTAAAAGTATTGATGAATTTAATCTGGGTTCACCGTCGGGCATATCGGACTTTAAAAAAAATCAATCCTGATTTTCAGATTGGCCTGGCTAAAAACAACATCTATTTTGAAGCCTATAAAAACAGGCCCTTAAATTATTTTTTGAAAAAATGTGCGGATTTTTGGTGGAATTTTCTTTTTTTGAATAAAACCTGGCTCTATCTGGATTTTATCGGCTTAAATTATTATTTTCATAACCGTATCAGGAATTTAAAATTCAATCAAAATGAGAACAAGGAATTAACCGATCTGGGCTGGGAGATTTATCCTGAAGGGATTTATCATGTTCTTAAAGATTTGAAAAGATACAAAAGGCCGGTTTATATTACGGAAAACGGGCTGGCTGATGCCGAGGATTCAAGAAGAGAAAAATTTATTAAAGAACATTTGGCTTGGATTCATAAAGCGATAGGAGAGGGGATTGATGTTCGGGGGTATTTTTATTGGTCGCTTTTGGATAATTTTGAATGGGACAAGGGTTTTTGGCCTAAGTTCGGCTTGGTTGAGGTGGATGCTAAAACTTTAGAGCGCAAAATCCGTCCCAGCGCCTATGAGTACGCTAAAATCTGCAAGAGCAACGAATTAGTAATTATTAGTAATTAGAAATTCGCTTATGTTTTGGTTATATCTTGTTGTTTCAGCCAATTTTTTATACGCCACAGTCGCGCTTTTGGACAAATACATTCTTTCCCGGCCGGACATTTCCACCCGGGCCTACGCTTTTTATGTGGGGGTTTTCGGCATGGCCGCTTTTGTGTTTGTTCCCTTTGTCGGATTTTCTTTGATTCCTCTCCGACCCTTGCTTTTGTCTTTGGCCGGCGGCGCTTTCTTTATTATGGCCATCCGCGTTTATTACAAAGCCCTTCAGGAAAAGGAGGTTGTTCGCGCCGCGTCCGTAACCGGCGCTTTAATACCGCTTTTTACTTTTGTTCTTTCAATGATTTTTCTCGGGGAATTGCTTGAAACCAACGAGCTTTTAGCTTTCGCCTTTCTGGCCGGAGGGAGTTTTTTTATCGCTTTTGAATTACGGGGAAATAAATTTGTTTTTGACGCTCCCATAAAAAGAACTTTAGCCGCTTTGCTTTTGGCCGCTTTTTTTGTTTCAATGAGGGCTGTTTATCTTGAGGTTTCTTTTTGGGACGGATTTTTGTGGGCGCGGGTCGGGGGGTTGGCCGCGGCTTTATTTATTCTTTTCGGTTTTGCCGCTTCCAAACAAAAAATCAAGGATTTTTTCCGGGGACGGGACCATCGTTCGGTCGGTCGGCTGTTTTTTGTTTCCAAGGGCGCGAGCGCCCTGGCTTTTTTGATTTTTAATTACGCCATTTTGCTTGAAACTCCCACTTTGGTCAACGCTTTTAACGGGCTCCAATACGGTTTTATTTTTTTGCTGGCGATTTTATTGGCGAAATTTTTGCCTCGCGTCATTAAAGAAGAATCCATTGCCGAGAAAAAGGTCTGGCTGTTGAAATTCGGCGCTCTGGGTTTGATTGTCGTGGGTTTCACGATTTTATTCAGAATTTTTTGAAACATAATTTATTTTTTAAGAAAGATTTTTGCAGAGTATATGGGTGCGTAGCTCAGCTGGTTAGAGCGTCTCGTTTACACCGAGAAGGTCTGGGGTTCGAGTCCTCACGCACCCATTATAAAGATGCTAAACATAATTTATCAAGACGATGATGTTCTGGCAATAAATAAGCCGGCCGGGCTGGATGTTAATTTTATAGCCGAAAAATATCCCCAAATGATTTTGGCTCATCGTCTGGACAAAGACACTTCCGGAGTTTTGCTGATGGCGAAAAATCCGGCGGCTTATGATTATTTAAAGAGCCAGTTTTCCGCCTCGGCTTTGCCGAGGCGAGACCTCGCCTTTGGCGGGCAACAAAAAATAAAAAAAACTTATCTGGCTTTGGTTGAGGGGATGGTGAAAGAGAAAAAAGGTCTGCCTGCCGGTAGGCAGGGCAGGATTGATTTATCAATAGGAAGAAGCAAGAAAGATTTCCGGCGCCGGATTTCAGTGGGCAAAAAACAGGGTAAAGTTCGCCAAGCTCTTACTTTATATAAAGTTAAAAAGAGGTATAAAGAATATACTTTAGTTGAAGTTGAGCCGCAAACCGGCCGGACTCATCAAATCCGCTCCCACTTCAAAGCCATCAACCACCCCATAGTTTGCGATAAACTCTACGGAACTGCGAGATCCGTAGGCAAAGAGTGTCCGTTCGGATTAAAGAGGCAGTTTTTGCACGCTTTATCTTTAGAATTCACGCATCCCAACGGCTCCCGCCTAAAAGATTTGGAAAGGGTTTTGAGAGACTTGCAACAGGATTAGATTTTTTTTATTTGATCTTTAAAAATCGGCAGTTCTTCTTTTATAGTTTTCCATAAAATTTCTTCATCAATTCCGAAATATTCATGAATAACTTTATTTCTCATGCCGATAATTTCATTCCACGGGATGTCGGGATATTCTAATTTAGTATCCTCGGGAATATTTTTTACCGCCTCGCCAATAACAGATAAATTTCTCACAACCGCGTCAATTGTTTTCCGGTCTTTTAGAAAATCGTCAAAAGTTAAGTTTTTTGTATATTCTTCTATTTTCTGGATAGAATCTTGAATGTCCGTAATATAAAGATAAACCTCTCTTTTAGACATAAACCGTTTCTTTTAGAATTTCTTCTTTAATAACCGGTTTGATGGCTTTTTTGGTAACCAAGTCAACTTTTTTTCCTAAAATTTCACTCAAAAAATTTTCCAACCTTATAAAATTAAAAAAACCAATAGGAATAGAAAATTCCACTAAAATATCTATATCGCTGTTCTCTGTTTCTTCTCCTTTTGTAGCCGAACCAAAAATGCCTATTTCCTTAACATGATATTTTTCTTTTAAAATAGGAAGCCGCTCTTTTATTTTTTTTAATATTTCTTCTTTGTTCATAATTGCATAATATCAGAAGAGAAGTTGAAAATCAACCACAAGCCGCCTAAAACTGGAAGCGGATTTACCCGAGGATTTGGCCGGGGCTTTGGGGGAGTTGAAAACAAACCCTTGACAAGTTTTGATTATCGTTTTATTAAAATTTAGAAACATTGACAGATTTTAAAAAGTATGTAAATATCCATTCGGAGTTTTTTGTTGTTTAAACTTAATTGTTAGCTTAAGGCGCTAACGAAACCCAACTTTAAGAGGAGATTTGAAATGGGTGTGGTGGTAGCAACGAGGTTTTTTGAAACAAAAGCAGAAGAAAAAGCAAAAAAGGACGCGCGTGAAAAAATCCTCAAGTTTTCCGGCGCCGCCCTCGCCGCCGGAGCTGAACGGGTGCTGATTGCCGTGAATGTAGGGCAGGATGTTTCCGATGCTCTAAATCTGGCTTATCCGGTTGGAGTTATGGCTTTCCCCGTTCAACCTTGGGGCAAGTTTGCGCCGCCTCTGAACGGCATCCTTACAAAGGGGCGGAAATTCTGGGCAGGGGGCGACTGGCTTCTGCTCGCAAGCGCCGAGGTTGTCCTAACAAAAGAGGCCATAGAGGTTATGGTTTCTCACATGACTTCGGAAACGCTGGTGGTAGGCGCCGCACTAGAAGGCCATCAGTATGAACCAGGATTTCATAATCCGGCAACAGGCAGGCAAACGCCCTGGAATACCTTGGCGCTTTATAATGCGTCCAAACTATGGAATGGCGGAGGATTTCCGATATTCGGCGATGGGCCGGTTGACGAACCAGCAAACGCCGGCGTAGAAGAGGTTGTTACCATCGCTATGATTCAAAGTCATGCGGCATACGCGGCGAAAATGGTGAAAGTCCCTGGCCAAAAATGGGATACCAGTGGATTTACTGATGAGCGTCTGGCCGCTCACGAGAAAAAAATGACGAGTAAGAATAGTCGGCCTGCTCGTCAACTGGAGGTCGCGAGATTTCAAGGTCCTATGGTTCTCCACATCTAAAACCATAACCATAAACCCCGCGGGAGGTGGATTAAACCCCACCTCCCCTTTTTTATTTTTCTTGAATTTTTTTGCGGGGTGTGCTAGAAATAAAAACGATGACATTAGTTCAGGAAAAAAATATAAAATTTTCTCCGGTAGATATTGAAAAACGCCGCCAGCTTGATTTTCGGGCCGGGGATTCTGTTCGGGTTTGGCAGAAAGTCAAAGAAGGTGATAAAACTCGGCTTCAGGCCTTTGAGGGTTTGGTGATTGCCAGAAAGCACGGTCGAGAGCCGGGCGCCACTTTCACCGTTAGAAAAGTTTCGGACGGCATCGGGGTAGAGCGGGTTTTTCCGTTTTATTCTCCCAATATTGAGAAGATTGAAATTGTAAAAACCGGAAAAGTCCGGAGAGCCAAGCTTTACTACGTTCGTGAAAAAGCCGCAAAAGAAATCCGCAAAAAGATAAAACAATCCCAAGTCCAAGTTCAGAAGGAGGAGAAAGAAAATGTCGAGGAGGACTTATCATCCAAAGAAAAACAAGCAGAGCAAGAAGAGGAGAAAGAATAAGAAGGACAAGCCGATAAGTAGAACGCGAAGGATAAAGTAAGGGAATCGACGGCTGGATACTGGAATCCAGCCGCCTTTTTTGTTAAGATATTTTTGACAGCGCGGGTGATGAAATCGGTAGACATGCAAGCTTGAGGGGCTTGTGGGAGCAATCCCGTGGGAGTTCAAATCTCCCCCCGCGCACAAAATTTATTATTCACGGGTTTAAATTTTACCCCGCATAATTCTAAAAGAATTTGTGCGGGGCTCCCCCGCGCATTGTAGAGAGAAAAGCAGTATGGTATAATCGGGCATATGGCCGAGAAATTATTAGGCAAAGTTATTCATTACTACGACAAAATCGGGGTGGCGGTTATTCGGTTGGAAGGCAAAGTGGCGGTGGGAGATATAATAAAGATTGTCAGGGGCGATGATGAGTTTGAGGAAAAAGTCGCCTCCATGCAGATTGAGCATGAGGAGGTTAAGTCAGCCAAGAAAGGGGACGAGGTGGCAATCAAGGTTTCCCAGCGCGCCAAAGAAGGAGCGGCGGTTTCTAAAGTTGAGTAGATTAGTTTCTTAGCTTTCTAGCTTCCCAGCTTTTTAGCTTTGTTTAATTTTGTTTTTGGTTGTAAAAATTTAAGCATTAAGTTTAGAAATTAAAAATTTAGAATTAAAATTTTTTTAATGGTGCCTATGGTGTAGTGGTTAGCACAGGAACCTGTGGAGTTCCCGGGATGGGTTCGAATCCCATTAGGCACCCAATAATTGGGGAAAACCGATTTGCGGAAAGTTTTTTGTTTTGAAATAATGAAATCGGAACGGTTTATTTTAAAATCAGTTTTTTCATATCGGGGAGGGGAGAAAAATGTCGGTGGTTGAAGGCAATGTTTTGAAATTTTTGGAAGACCATAAATTTCCAGACAAAGAAAGAGCGGCTATTTTAGAAAAATTCCGCGACCTGCGGGAAAACTACGGATTCCCGATTATTCCGGCGGGTTTGATTCCAAGATTTATGGATGGCCGGACAGAGGAGTTTCTAAAAGAAGTTTTAACGATTGAAAAACATAAGGAGATCTATGTTTTATTTTTGAGGAGAATGAGAATGATAATGCGAGTGATAACGATAATAGAAAAAAGAATGGAAATTTTAACGGGCAAGGAGGTGAAGAGTGAAATTAAAACCGTCTAAAATGCCACTGGCTCGTAAGGTGATAAAAAGCAAGAGTAATGTTGTTATAACAAAAAATTGTTCTGTCGGAGGGGGAGGTTTTTTGGCTCGTCTGGCAGTGGATTTTCTCAATCGCGCGAATAGAGACGCAAACCAGCCAAGAGATATTGGGTTAAAAGGCAGCCGAGACTCTTTGCAATTGTCAAGGCGCCGGAGAAAAAAGCTGGCAAAAGCCAGCCGGAAGCAAAACAGGAACAATAAAAAAAGATGAGGCGTCTGTTAAAGAAATAGAGCCGGTCTTGATTTTAAGGCCGGCTCTTCTATTTTTTTCGTATCCACTCAGAGTTTTAATTTATCGGTGAAGCACAAATTCTGCAATCGGCGGTTCGTTTGCGCAACTGCAGTTTCGGCAATCTACTTCAAGCACTACTTGAAATACGTTTTTCTTTTCCAGACTTTGCGGTTTTTTAGTCGGCGGCTCATTTAAGTTTAGGGTTAGGGCGAAACTTACAAGACATTCCCCTTTATCCGCCACTTCTGTGCCGCACTGTGGGCAGTACATTGTTATGTTTTTTGGCAGTTCTACCGAACCCATCATTCCTAATCCCGAGAATCCTATTCTTGTGTTCGACATTTTAAAACTCCTTCCAAAGAGCTGTTTAAAATAGTTTTCAGGTCCCCTAAGCAAAATTATATTAACAAGGAATATCCAAAATTGCAACTCGGTTTTTTCTTTGGTTGCTATTTTTTTGCTTTTTACATAGTTTAGAAATATATGTCTTTATCAATCGGGATTGTGGGTTTGCCCAATGTTGGAAAATCAACTCTTTTTGAGGCCTTGACCAAAAAGCAGGTTGATAAATCCAATTACCCTTTTTGTACCATTGAACCGAATGTGGGCGTGGTGGCCGTGTCTGATGAAAGAGTGGATAAATTGGCCGCCTTAACTAAGTCGGTCAAAAAAATTTACGCCATGGTTGAATTCGTTGACATTGCCGGCTTAGTTGAAGGCGCTAACAAAGGCGAGGGCTTGGGCAACCAGTTTCTGGCGCGAATCAGGGAGGTGGACGCTGTTTTATACGTGCTGCGCGGATTTTTGAACGAAAAAATAATAACCGTGAGAAATGAAATCAATCCCTTGAAAGAAAAGGAAATTTTGGATACGGAATTGGCTTTGAAGGATTTGGATATGATTGAAAAAAGAATGGTCGGCTTGGAAAAAGAAATCAGGGCGCGAAAAAAAGAGGCGATAAAAGAAAAAGAAATTTTAACCAAAGCCAAAGTTTTATTGGAGCAGGGAAAAATTTTGGCCGAGCAAAGTTTCAACAATGAAGAAAAAGAGATTTTAAAAAATTATCAGTTTTTGACTTTAAAGCCCCGGCTTTATGTTTTGAATAGTACCCGGAAAGAAATCAACCGCGAGGTTTTGGAGATTTTTGAAAAAAATAATTGGCTGTTTTTGATTATTGATATTTTGGAAGAATTTGGCTCCTCCGGATTTAATCCCGAGGAGCGTTTGGCTTTGGGTTTGGTTCCGGATTCGGCTCTGGATGTCTTAATTAAAAAATCATATGAACTTTTGGGTTTAATCACTTTTTTTACCACCGGAGCTGATGAAACCCGGGCCTGGACTTTAAAAAAGGGGATGACCGCGCCCCAAGCCGGCGGAGCGATTCATTCTGATTTTGAAAAAAAATTTATCAAAGCCGAAGTGATTAACTGGCAAACTCTTTCGGAGGCCGGCCCGCCTAGACTCGGCGAGGCTGGCGGATTTTCTCAAGCCAAAGAAAAAGGGCTTTTACGCATTGAAGGGAAAGAATACATCATCCAAGACGGAGACGTGATTGTCATCAAACACGGCGTTTAAAAGTTGCAGAATCTTCTTGATTTTATTTTTAAAACAACTATAATAAAGTTTATGGCAAGACAATTTACGGCAGTATATAAAAAAAGCGGAAAATGGTATTTGGGCTGGGTAGAAGAAATTCCCGGAGTTAATACTCAAGGGAAGACTCTTAAAGAAGCGAAAGAAAATCTAAAAGACGCGCTTTTCTTAATTTTGGAAACTAATCAACTTCTTAACAAAAAAGAAATTTCCAGAGGAAGAATTATCCGCGAATCTTTGTCGGTTTCCGTATAATGAAACGAAAAGATTTAATTATTCATCTTTTAAAAAATGGATGTATTTTTGTAAGAGAGGGCGCTAAACATAGCGTCTTTTTTAATGTTTTAATAAGGAGAACCTCCACCGTTCCTCGTCATACTGAGATTGATAATTTTTTAGCAAAGAAAATTTGCCGAGATCTCGGCGTAGAGTCGCCAAAGAAAAAATCCTATTAGTAAAAGGTCGTTTAAAGAAAATTTAGAAGATAAATCTTTTCAAACTATGGAAAATTTAATTTTAAAAAGTCCTGGTTTTGAAAACGGCAATGAGATTCCCTCAAAATATACTTGCGACGGCAATCCGACATCCGCCTTTGGCGGAGGCGGAATAAATCCTCCTCTTACGATTGAAAACGTGCCGGCCAATGCCAGAAGTTTGGTTTTGATTATGGACGACCCGGACGCCACCTGCGGAAAAACTTGGGACCATTGGTTTTTGTGGAATATCGCGCCGGAAACAAAAGAGATTTTAGAAAATTCAGTTCCGTCCGGCGCGATTCAAGGAAAAACCAGCTGGAACAAAAATGAATACGGCGGGCCTTGCCCGCCCAGAGGCAATCCCAAGCACCGCTACATCTTCAAACTTTACGCTTTGGATATTATGCTGGATTTAATCCCAAGCGCAAGCAAAGATGATTTAGAAAAATCTATGCAAGGCCACATTCTAGCCCAAACTCTTTTAATAGGCAGATACGGCCGATAAAAATCAGATTTGATATTTTTGTTGTTTTGTTGTAAAGTGTAGCGGATGGCGGAATCAAAATTCAAGAAATACATCAAAAACGTTTTCCGGTTTTATTTTGCGCCGGTTTGGCAGTCTTTTTTGACTATTTTATACTTGGCGTTTTTCGCTTATTTTTCGGTTTTTTATTTCGGCAATGTTTGGCTGGCCATAAAATTTGTTTTCTTCACCTTAGCCCATTCGGCCAAGCTTTTGGGATTAATTTATCTTTTATGGGGAGTGGTTTTTATCATCAGCTTGATTATTCCTTTCTCGGCCAGCGTTTACAGCATCTTTCTTTTGTATGAAATCTGGCGGACCGGCTGGGAGAAAAAATATAAAATACTGGTGACGATTTTGATTGTTTTGGCGGTGCTTTTGCTTATCGTTTCTATGGACGAAATCACCAGAATCGCGGCCCGGCAAGAAGTTTTGAAAGAATTTGTCGCGATTAATAAATTGAATGTTTCCGGAAGATAATATATCATTAAGTTTATGAATAAGAAAAATAAAAAATTATTAATTATTTTTGCGGCCGCAGCCGTTGTTTTGGCCGTTGCTTTTTTAACTCAAAAAGGCGGAGGCAGTGAAAACCCTTCAAAATATTCGGCTTCGGCCCTTACGGCCCTTGAGAATTTTTTTGATTTCAAAACCATTGCCATGAAAGACGGCAAGGTGTCGCACAGATTTGAAGTTAAAAACGAAGGCCAGGAGCCGGTGCGGATTGAGAAGATTTATACCTCTTGCATGTGCACCGAGTTTTCTATTATTGACGGCCAAGGCAAAAATTGGGGAACTTTTGGCATGCCTGGACACGCCGGGCCCTCAAAAACCAATATTACGGTTAAGCCGGGAGAATCCGTTGTGGTTGAAACCATATTTGACCCGGCCGCCCACGGGCCATCGGGCGTGGGTTTGGCCGAGCGTTCGGTTTATTTGGAATCCAACTCCCAGAAATCTCCCAAGCTTGAATTGAAGTTCAGCGCAGTAGTTATTAACTAAAATTCGAAATTCGAATCTCGAAATTCTAATATTCTAAATCGTTTTGAATTTTTAATTTTTGTCATTTGAATTTGTTTCGTGCTTCGGATTTCGTGCTTCGAATTTAAAAAATTATGGATTTAATTTTCTCCGCCTCAATTATCGCCTCATTTTTAGCCGGAATGGCGGCTCTTTTTGCGCCCTGCTGCATTACCATTCTTTTGCCGACCTATTTGGCCTCGGCTTTTCAAGAGAAGAAAAACATTCTCAAAATGACTTTTATTTTTTTTGCCGGCCTGGCCGTTATTTTAGTTCCCATTGGATTGGGAGCGGCCGGTCTGGCTCGGCTCTTCGGTGATTTTCACAAGGAGATGTATTTGGTCGGCGGATTTTTTATGATTTTTCTTGCTTTTTTGGCTATGTCGGGCAGGGGCTGGGCTTTGATGCCCATGTCCAAAAGAAAAATAATTGAACCGGGTGGGCCGAAAGTAAAATCAGTATTTTTGCTTGGCATTTTTTCCGGCGCGGCCACTTCCTGTTGCGCTCCGGTTTTGGCCGGAGCCGTAACCTTGGCGGTCATCTCCGGAGTTTTTTGGAAGGCCTTAATCGTTGTTTTTGCTTATATTTTTGGGATGACTTTTCCTTTATTTTTAACGGCTTATTTTTACGATAAATTTAAATTGGAAAACTCCCGCCTTATTCGGGGGAAAAATACCAATCTTATCTCCGCTCTGGTTTTTTTGGCCGTGGGACTGATTCTTCTTATCTTGGCTTTTTCCAACAACGCTTTTTGGGCGCCGTCATTTCAGGTCGGTATCGGCAAGGCTTTAAACAAATGGTCTCAAAATGTTCTTGAGGCCTTGGATATTTTGCCTAATGTTTTATGGGGGCTTGTGATTGTCGGTTTCTTCTTTTTCTTGCTTTATAAAATTTTATTTAGAAACAAGCGATTATGAAAAATTCTTTTTATTGGAAATTAATAGCTTTAGTTTTTGTCGGGGCAATTGTTTTTACCCAGATTTTTGATTTGAAGTTTGAAAATAAAGAATCCGGCCCGGCTTTGAGCTTAAAATTAAGAAGCGGACTTTTGGGCGCCGATAAAAATAAAGAAGAGCCACAAGAGCCGGACCAAGCTCTTTTGGAAGAAGAAGTTTTGCCTTTGGCCGGCGTTGTAATACCGCTTAAGTGGGGGGATTTAGGAAAGCGGATGATTGAAAAGGGCGTGATTGACTCTGAAAAATTTGAATCAATCTACCAGCTAAGAGGAGGATTGAATAATTACGAAAAAGCTCTGCTTTACGCCGAAAACAACGATTCTATCAAGATAGACAAGGATAATTCCGGTTTTATTTTAAATCTGCTTTGGGCCTTCGGGCTGGCCAATAAAAATCCGATTTTGGAACAAGGACCGATGATGGATCCGAAATACGGCGGAGCCGGCCGCTTTGCTTCAACCGGCGGGTGGGTTATCGCGAAATCGGACGCGATGGATTATTACAGCCAATACGAATTTATAAAACTGACGGAAGAACAGCAAAAACTGGTGGAAGAAGTGTCAAAAAATATTTACCGGCCCTGCTGCGGCAATTCCACTTATTTTCCGGACTGCAATCACGGCCTGGCCATGCTCGGGCTTTTGGAGCTTTTGGCGGCTCAAGGTTTAAGCGAGGAAGAAATGTATAAAATAGCTCTGAAAGTGAATTCTTATTGGTTTCCGGAAACCTATCTGACTTTGGCAAAATATTTTGAAAAAAGAGGAGTGGCTTGGGCCGAGGTTGAGCCGAAAGAAGTTTTGGGCTCGGTTTATTCCAGCGCCTCGGGCTATCAGGAGATTCTTAAGGAAATTAAGCCGGTTTCTCTGCCCTCGGGCGGCTGTGGAGTTTAAAATTTAATCAAAATTTATGGAATTTGATTACACCGTAGTTACAATTAAAAATTTTGACGAGGCGGTTCAAAACGTACAAAATGAAATTATTAAAGCCGGCATGAAGGTCTTGTATATCCACGATGTGCAAAAAACTTTAGCTGAAAAAGGTTTTCAAAGAGAGCCGTTTAAAATTATTGAATTTTGCAGCGCTAAATACGCCAATGATTTTTTAGAGGCTGATATTAAAATCGGACTTTGCATGCCCTGCAAAATCAATGTTTATATCAAAGGCGAGCAAACTTTTATCTCTGGAATGAGGCCGATTATCCTGCCCCAATTTTTCCCAGAAGCGGATTTAGGCGACAAACCTCAAGAAATTGATATGATTATTAAAAACATTATTAATAATGCAAAATAATTTATGAAAAAGATAACTAGTTTAACAATACTATTCTTTTTTGCTGTTCTGATTGGTTTTACGCCGGCTTTTCGGGCTGTGTCAGATGAGGGCGGCCATGATATTTCTGTGGACGATGCCTTGGGAGTAATACTTCAAATCCAAGGTGTTTCCGAAGTATCTCAAATTGATTGTGATAAAGTGTCTGCGGAAAATCTTGAGGCGCTGGGCGATGCCGCAATGGAGAAAATGCTCGGCTCTTCAGAACAGCACGAGGTTATGGACAGAATGATGGGCGGGGAAGGCTCCGAATCTTTAAAAACCGTCCACAAAAATATGGGGTTAAATTATTTAGGATGTTCCGCTTCTACTGGATTTAATCCAGGTATGATGAATATGATGACTGGTAATTGGTCGAATTTTAATAATTTAAAAAATTATAATTCTATGATGGGAAATTTTGGTTTTAACAATATGATGGGCTGGGGTTGGGGTTGGTCTTTGTTCGGCTGGGTGACGATGATTTTATTTTGGGTTTTGACGGTTGTTGTTATCGTCGCTTTGATTAAATGGCTTTTGGCCGATAAAAATAAAAAGAAATAAAATCTGGTGAAAAAAGAAGTATTTAAGATAAAAGGGATGCACTGCGCTTCCTGCGCCAGAACGATTGAAAAGGCGGTCAAGAAATTAAACGGAATTAAAAAATCCGAAGTGAATTTCGCTTCGGAAACTTTGCTGGCGGAATTTGACGAACGGGAAATCGGTTTTAACGAAATCAAAAAAACCGTGGCTGAATCCGGCTATCAATTGTTGAATAAAGAAAAAAATGAAGAAGTCGTCCTGCCGCATCTTCATAATCATAAAGAAATTTCTTTGGCCAAAAATAAAATAATTGTCGGCGCGATTTTGTCGGCTTTAATTTTTCTGGGCAGTTTTCCGGAATGGTTTAAATTCGTTCCGGCCGTCTTTAACAATTATTTTTTGCTTTTTATTCTAACCACGCCGGTCCAATTTTGGGTCGGCCGGAGCTTTTATTCCGGTTTAAAAATTTTGTTTAAATATCAAAGAGCCGATATGAACACTTTGATTAGCGTCGGCACTCTGGCGGCATATTTTTATAGTTCAGCCGTTACTTTTCTCCCGGAATTTTTCAGCCGGGGCGAGGTTGAACCGAAAATCTATTTTGACACTTCGGCCATTATCATTACTTTGATTTTATTGGGCCGTTATCTTGAACTTTTGGCCAAAGGCCGGGCTTCGGAAGCCATTAAAAAACTGATGAAGCTTTCGGCCAAAACCGCCCGGGTTTTGAAAGCAGGAAAAGAAACGGAAATTCCCATTGAAGAAGTGGAGGCCGGCGATATTGTTATTGTCAGGCCGGGAGAAAAAATTCCGGTTGACGGAATCGTTATTGAGGGGAAATCGGAAGTTGACGAATCAATGGTTACCGGCGAAAGCATGCCGGTTTTCAAAGGAGCCGGTGCCAATGTCATCGGTTCAACCATTAATCAAACCGGCGCTTTTCAATTTAAAGCGACTAAAGTCGGCCAGGAAACTTTGCTGGCCCAGATTATAAAAATGGTTGAACAAGCCCAGGGTTCAAAGGCGCCGATTCAGAGATTAGCCGATATTATTTCCGGCTATTTTGTTCCGGCCGTGATTGGCGTAGCGATTTCGACTTTTATAATTTGGTTAATCTTTGGTCCGGCTCCGGCCTTTACTTTTGCCCTGGTGAATTTTGTGGCGGTTTTAATTATTGCCTGCCCCTGCGCCTTGGGCTTAGCCACGCCAATGGCAATGATGGTCAGCATCGGCAAAGCGGCCGAGAAAGGAATTTTAATTCGGGACGCCGCCTCGTTGGAAATCGCCAATAAAATCAAAACAATTGTTTTTGATAAAACCGGCACTTTAACCCAAGGAAAGCCGGCGGTAACGGATATTTTGAATTTTAATAAGGAGGTCGCATCTCCACGTGAAGATGCGACCTCCGGAAAAGCGACCTCCGAAAAAGAAATCCTGAAAATCGCGGCCAGCTTGGAGCAGAAATCCGAGCATCCGATTGCAAGAGCCATTTTGGAGGAAGCGAAAAAAGCCGTCCCGCCTTTGGCGGGACGAGCCTCGTCCACCCAAGGTGGACGGGAAAATCTTGAATTATTTGAAAATAAAGATTTTGAAGCGATTCCGGGCAAGGGGATTCGGGGCCTTCTTTTAATTGGAGGAGAAAAAATAAGAGCGGCTATTGGCAATCAAGAAATGATGAAGCAAGAGGGAATTCAGTTCGCCAGCCGGCGGATTGAAAATGAAATAGAAAAACTGGAAGAAGAGGGAAAAACCGTGATGCTGATTTTGGTTTCCGGAAAGATTTTAGGAGCTATCGGCGTGGCCGATGTTTTAAAATCAGAGGCCAAAGCCAGCGTTCACAAATTAAAAGAAATGGGTTTGGAGGTTTGGCTGCTTACCGGCGACAACGAAAGAACCGGCCGGGCCATCGCCCAAGAAGTCGGCATTGAAAATGTCATGGCTAAAGTTTTGCCTCAGGATAAGGTTAAAAAAATTCAAGAGCTGCAAAAGCAGAATAAAAAAGTGGCCATGGTCGGCGACGGCATCAATGACGCGCCGGCTTTGGCCCAGTCGGATTTGGGAATCGCTATGTCCGAAGGCACGGACATCGCGATGGAGTCGGCCAACATCACTTTAATGCGGGGGGATTTGACGCTTATTCCGGAAGTTTTAAAAATATCCGACCGAACTCTTAAAATCGTCAAACAAAATCTTTTCTGGGCGTTTTTTTACAACAGCGCTTTTATTCCGGTGGCGGCCGGAGCTCTGTATCCTTTTTTCGGCATTTTGCTAAATCCCATTTTCGCCGCCATCGCGATGTCGGCTTCCAGCATCTCGGTCGTGCTTAACTCTTTGCGTCTTAAAAGAGGATAAGAGGGAAACAGGGCTTTTATTTTTGCCGAAAATTTGGTAGAATAATTTTAATGATAATCACTTACTATGGCGTATCCTGTTTTAAAATCCAGTCCGGGGATTTGGTTTTGGCTTTTGACCCGTCTTCAAAAGAGAGTACGACCAAACCACCTCGTTTTCAAGCTGATATTGTTTTTTCCAGCCATAATCATCCAAGGCACAACGGCCTTGATAATTTAAATCCCAAAGCCGGACAGGAGCTTTTTTCCGTCAGCCACCCGGGCGAGTACGAGATTAAAAAAATCTATATTCAAGGCATTCCTTGTTTTCACGATTCCAGCCAAGGCAAAAAATACGGATTGAACACTATTTATAGAATAGTGATGGAAGATTTGACTTTTTGCCATTTGGGCGATTTCGGCGAGAAGGAATTGAGAAGCGAAACCGAAGAAAAAATAAACGGAGTGGATGTTTTATTCGCGCCCATCGGCGGGGACACGGTTTTGGACCCGGCTTCTGCCGCCCGCCTCATTAACCAGATTTCGCCGGGTCTGGTGATTCCGATGCACTATGAAACTGAAGAAAAAGGCAATAAAATTTTGGAAGAGTTTTTCAACGAAATGGGTCTGGAAGAAATAAAGCCGGTTGACAAATTAAGCGTCCGCAAAAAAGATTTTTCCGAAGGAGACAGAACCAAAGTCGCGGTTTTTAAATCTTTAATAAGCGGTTAAATATGGGAGTTTTGGACCTTATTGAAAAGCTTCAAAAAAAGCCGGAATCATTTCGCAAAAAAATAGCGGTTTTGGGAGCGATTGGCATAACCGCGGCTCTGCTTTTTGTCTGGCTGGCCGCCTTAAATCTTTTTTCGGATTATCCGGCTCGGGCCGATAATGAGAAGTCGTCGTCAGAGCTCGCTCCTTTTTCGGTTTTGGCCGGAAATTTCAAAGAAGCCGGCGGATTTATAAAAGAAATTTATTCCTTAATAAAAAATGTCTCCCAATAACCCTCAATCAAAAAACAACTCAAGAATTGAACCTTTGGACATTGTCAAAGAGATGAAGGATTCTTATTTGGATTACGCGATGTCGGTGATTGTTTCTCGCGCCCTGCCCGATGTTAGGGACGGCTTAAAACCGGTTCAGCGCCGGATTCTCTATTCAATGCACGAGGCCGGTTTGAATTATAATGTAAAGCACCGCAAGTCGGCCACCGTGGTCGGCGATGTTTTGGGCAAATACCATCCTCATGGCGATGCTTCGGTTTACGACGCCATGGCCAGAATGGCCCAGAATTTTTCTTTGCGCTACCCTTTGATAGACGGCCAGGGCAACTGGGGCTCAATTGACGGGGACGCGCCGGCGGCCATGCGTTACACCGAGGCGCGCATGGCCAGAATTTCTTCGGAACTTTTGCGCGACATTGAAAAAGACACGGCCGATTTTGTTCCCAACTACGACGGCCGCTGGAAAGAGCCGGTAGTTTTGCCTTCGGCCATTCCCGATCTGCTTTTAAACGGGACTTTGGGCATTGCCGTAGGTATGGCTTCCAATATCCCTCCGCACAATTTGACCGAGCTGATTGACGGCCTTATTCATCTTGTTGAGCATCCCAAAGCCACGATTGAGGATTTGGCCAAATTTATCAAAGGACCGGATTTTCCAACCGGCGGCTTGATTTTCAACAAAGAAGATATTCATCAGGCCTATGCCTCCGGCCGGGGAGGAGTGGTAACCAGGGGCGAGGCGGAAATTGTTGACTCCAAAACCGGAACGCAGATTATCATTTCTTCCATTCCTTTTCAAGTTAACAAAGCCGTCTTGGTTGAAAAAATCGCCGATTTGGTCAAGGAAAAAAAGATCGAGGGCGTCCGCGACATCCGCGACGAATCGGACAAAGAAGGAATGAGAATCGCCATTGACTTAAAACAGGACAGCTACCCCCAAAAAATATTAAACGGACTTTACAAGCACACGGAGCTGGAGCGGGTTTATCATTTTAATATGGTGGCTTTGGTGGACGGCATCCAACCGCGCACCCTTTCTTTAAAAAGCATTTTAGAGGAATTTATCAAGCATCGCCGGATTGTGGTTGAAAGAAGAGCGAAGTTTGACCTTAAAAAAGCCGAGGAGCGAGCTCACATCTTAGAGGGTCTTAAAAAAGCTCTTGACCATATTGACGCGATTATTAAAATCATCAAAAGTTCAGCCGATCGGGAAGCCGCCCACAAAAATTTGGTCAAGAAATTCAATTTCACCTCGCTTCAGGCCACGGCCATTCTAGAGATGCGACTTCAAACTTTGGCCGGTCTGGAAAGGCAAAAAATCAACGACGAATTGCAAGAAAAACAAAAATTAATTCGCGAGCTCAAAATTTTGTTAAAAGATCCCCAGAAAATTTTAGGAGTGGTAAAGGAAGAATTCGCAAAAATCAAAAACACCTACGGCGATGAAAGGAGAACCAAAATCATTGTTCACGGAGCCAGGACGATTTCTGTTGAGGATGTTATCCCGGAAGAAGAAGCTATTCTGGTTATTACCAAAGGCGGCTATATCAAAAGGACGAGTCCGGAAATTTATCGGGCCCAGAAACGGGGAGGCAAAGGCATTATCGGACTGATGACCAAAGAAGAGGATATGGTTGACGATTTTTTGACCGTCGGCACCCACGACAACATTCTTTTCTTTACCGACCGAGGAAAAGTTTATCAGCTCAAGGCTTATGAAGTGCCTCAAGGCCAGAGGCAAAGCCGGGGTAAATCAATAAACAATTTTATTTCTTTGGCCGGAGATGAAAAAGTGACGTCTGTTTTGGCTCTGCCCAAGGGAGTGAAAAAGCCGGTTTTGGTGCTGGTAACCAAAAACGGGGTGATTAAAAAAACCGACGCTTCTAATTTTGAGGAAGTGCGAAAAACCGGCATCATTGCCCTTAAACTCCAGAAAGGTGATGTTTTAAAATGGGCTTTTTTGGCCTCGTCCGGCGACTATATTATTTTAAGCACCAGCCAGGGCCAGGCCATCCGCTTTAAAGAATCGGATGCCAGAAAGATGGGCCGGACCGCGGCTGGCGTGCGGGCCATCCGGTTAAAAGTCAAGGATGAACTGATTGGCGCCGATGTTGTCGGCCAAAGCGAAAAGCAAGCGCTTCTTTTGGTGGTGTCAAGCAAAGGATACGGGAAAAAATCAAAAATTTCCGATTACCGGCTTCAGCGAAGAGGCGGCTCGGGCATTAAAACCGCCAAGCTCACGGCCAAAACCGGATTTTTAGTCAGCGCCAAAGTGATTGACCCGGACTCTGAAGAAGTAATCGCCATTTCCAAAAAAGGCCAGGTTTTAAGAACCGCCTTGACCAGCATTCCCACTTTGGGCCGTCAGACCCAGGGGGTTCGGATAATGAAATTAACATCCGGCGATTCCATCGCCTCCTTAACTTGTCTTTAAAAGATAGGGGTTAAACCCCTAACTAATTAAAAATAAACCTTATGAAAGAGAAGAGTAAGAAAGAATTGCTTTATTATTTTGAAAATTGGAGTGGTAATTTAGATGAATGAAAAAAGTAGACTACATTCAACTTTTAACAGATAAAGATAGAGTGAAGATCGAATTTGCTCAATATAGAGGAAAAATATTAAAATTTGTGGTCCAGTATTATAGTTTGATAAATTCACGATGGAGAACTATAATAAGAATAGATAATCATCATGGTTTTCCGCACATGCATATATACCATTTACATAAAAAAGAGTTTAGAATACAATTAGACAACAATGATAACAACAACGCATTTACAAAATCAAAAGAGCATATTATAAGGAATTTTAAGAAAATAAAGGAAAATTTTATATTCAACTAACGATTATAATAATATGAGTGAAAAATTTATAGGAAAAAATATTAAACTTTCTCTTGAATTTGATAGGTATCTATCAAAACATCCGGATACTTTTAAAAAGATTCCTAAAGGAGCATGTGTTGTCATTACTGTTAAAGGAGATGATGCTTTTAACAGGCAGAGTAAAATACTTGTTGATAAAACAAGAACGAAGACGCGAAAATGCATCGAGGCAAGAAAAGAGGGCAGCCGTTGGATTCTTCAACCCTCGGCTGTTTAAATAAGCCATTTTCGAACTTGTAATAGGAAAAACAAGAAACAATGTTTCTTGTTTTTTAATGTAAAACATAGACATTAAATTTTTGACATTTTATAATGTAGGTAATGTCTTTTTTGAATCCCGAGCAGGCGGTTAAGGAATTTGGCATCAAACCCGGAATGGTGGCGGCTGATTTTGGCTGCGGGGCCGGATATTTTAGTTTGGCTTTGGCCAAAGAAGTCGGTTCTCAAGGCCGGGTTTACGCCATTGATATTCAAAAAGAAGTTTTGGAAGTGGTCAGAAACCGCGCCAAAAGCCGGCATTGCTCAAACATCAGCACGGTCTTGGCCGATTTGGAAATCGCCGGCTCTTCCAAACTTAAAAACGAGCTGGCTGATTTTGTTTTAATCGCCAACATTCTTTT
>Ga0076134_105_pt1 | contig 26318 bp, 27 predicted proteins | sample RifGroC2_FD_67720 | JGI IMG/M metagenome (GOLD analysis project Ga0076134, IMG submission 67720) | Parcubacteria bacterium GW2011_GWC2_42_13 | reverse complement strand
ACGACCAGAAACGCTATTTCAACCCAAGAGACATAAGAAAAATAAAAAATTGGATGTTAAAATACACAGACCAAGGAGATGAAAAATGAAACAGGAAGCTCAACCAATGAGGGCGTCAGATATAGCTCAAAAAGTAGGTCAAGGCATGAAGACGAACAATGTCTTTAGTCTTATGAAAAACAGAAGGCCGTTGAAGCGAATCCCTAAGAAAAAAGAGGATGATGGCCGAGTGTTCTTTAATATGAGACCCCGCTACGAAAATCACTTTCCGCCCAACAAGTAGCGCTGTGGCTAATCAGTAAACAATGTCCTATTTGCCCTGATGACCTGACTAGATTAGCCCGCCAAGGAAAAATACCGGCAAAAAAAATAGGGAGGCGATGGGGATTTTCTTCCCAAGATAAAAAAACAATCCTTAAAGAAATAAAAAACCGACAGGCCAGCTAATAACAAGTTTCAATAAAAAAACCCGCCGCAGTTTTTAACCAGAAAGATAGAGGTTTAACCTCTATCTTTCTTTCTATTTCAATCTTTCTTCCTTCTTTTTCCGTGAAAAGCCCGATGAACTTCCCGCAACTGGCGGTCAGTGACGTGGGTATAGATTTGGGTGGTGGAGATATTGGAATGACCCAAAAGAACCTGAACCGAACGGATGTCAGCTCCGTTTTCCAAAAGGTCGGTGGCAAAACAATGGCGCAAAGTGTGAGGGCTGACTTTTTTGGCAATGCCGGCTTTCCGGGCGTAATAGGCAACTATTCTTTCTATGGAGCGGGGGGTGAGTCGCGTCGGCTTTGACATTTGGATTTTGACATTCGGCATTCTAATGAACATCGCTTCTTCCATATCAGCCCGGCCATTCAAATAATCGCCCAAAGCTGTTTTGGCCGGTCGGGACAAAAAAACCAGCCGCACCTTGTCTCCTTTGCCCCGAATGGAAAATTCATCTTTATTTAAATCAATGTCATCTCTGTTCAAATTGCAAAGCTCCGATACCCGAAGCCCGGTGGAAAATAATAGTTCCAATATGGCTTTGTCGCGCAGAGTTTTTAAATTTCCTGATAGCTTGCCCGCCGAAGCCTTGACGTAGGCGGGCGACTCAAGCAGTCTTCCCAATTCCTCTTGGCTGATTAAATCCAGTTCCCGTTCTGACGTTTTAGCCAGTTCAATCCGTTCGGATGTTAAAGCCGCGATACCCCTTTTAGCAAGATATTTCAAAAATCCGCGCAGAGCGATTAAATAATAATTCTGGGTTTTTCTTTTTAAATTGCCGCCTTTTAAATCGCTTTGCCGGTTAAGCCATAAGCGATATTTTCTGATTAAATCGTCGGTGATTTCCCCGGGATTTTTCAATTTAGCAAAGTCCAAAAAACGTTTTAGATAGCGCCTATAGTTTTTTATAGTCATTAAACTCGCCCCCCGCTCAATTTCCAGATATTCCAAAAACTCCTTGATAAGAGTGAAGATGTTCATAAGTATTATTTTACCACAACATTTTGCGACATTGAAATATCTTTTTAAAACTGAAAACTTGCAAAAGGCGGGGGTTTCTGATAGAATGCGGATAATGCTGGAAACCAAAGTAAAACAAAAAATTATCGGCAAAACCCAAATCCATGAAAAAGACACCGGCTCTCCCGAAGTTCAGATTGCCGTTTTGACCGAAAGAATAAAAGAGCTGGCCGAACATCTAAAAACCCACCGCAAAGACAAGCATTCCCGTCGAGGGCTTTTAAAAATGGTGGCCAAAAGAAAATCGCTTTTGGATTATTTAGCTAACAAATTTTCCTCCAGATATGAAAAAACCGTTAAGAAACTGGGCCTTAAGTCCAAAAAGAGCCATGTCTCTGAAACATAAAGACCAGCGGGTGGTGGTGTTGATGGATGTCCAGAATATGTACCACTCGGCCAAAAATATTTACAAAGCCCGGGTTAATTTCAAAGAAGTTTTAAAAACCGCGGTGGCCGGCCGGCATTTGATAAGAGCTATCGGCTATGTCATCCGCACCGAAAGCGGCGAGGAACGTTCTTTTTTTGAGGCCTTGGAAAAAATCGGCATTGAGCTTAAAATAAAAGACTTGCAGATTTTTCCGGGCGGAATGAAAAAAGCCGACTGGGACGTGGGTTTGACCATTGACGCGGTTCGGCTGGCCGAACTGGTGGTTGACGCCATTGTTTTGGTTACCGGAGACGGAGATTTTGTTCCTTTGGTTGAATACCTTAAAGGCAAGGGCCGTCAGGTGGAAGTGGCGGCTTTTGACAAATCCGCTTCCTCGCGCCTGAAAGAAGCGGCCGACGATTTTATTAACCTTGGTTCAGACACCAAAAAATTCACTATACCGATTTAATTTTATGCCAAACGAAAAATTCCAAATTGATTTTGCCGGCCGCGCTTTGAGCGCGGAATTTTCGGATTTAGCCGAACATGCCCACGGCTCAGCCATTGTCCGCTACGGAGAAACAATGGTCATGGCCACGGCCGTTATGTCCGACTTCAAGCGGGAAAACATAGATTACTTTCCCTTGACGGTTGATTACGAAGAAAAATTCTACGCGGCCGGCCGCATTCTGGGAAGCAGATTTTTAAGAAGAGAAGGCCGGCCCTCGGAAGAGGCAATTTTAACCGGCCGGATGATAGACCGGACCTTACGGCCTCTTTTTGACAAGAAAATAAGAAACGAAGTTCAAGTTATCGCCATCGCCCTTTCGGTTGACGGAGAAAACAGCCCGGATGTGCCGGCTATTATTGCCGCCTCTCTGGCTTTAGCCACTTCCCATATTCCCTGGGATGGCCCAATATCGGCTGTCCGGGTGGCTAAAGTCAATGATGAATTTATTGTCAACCCTCAATCAAACCAGTTAGAAAAAGCCGAGCTGGATATTGTGGTTTGCGCTAAAAACCAAACCATTAATATGATTGAGCTGGAAGCGAAAGAAATGCCGGAAAAAGACGTTTTAAAAGCCCTGGAAACGGCCCTGCCAGAATTGGAAAAACTTAACAAATTTCAAAAAGAGATTGTGGAGAAAATAGGGCAAGAGAAAAAATGGCCGGAGATTGACCAGGAGCCCGAGGGCTTAAAAGAGCTTTTTGAAAAACAGATAAAAAAACGACTGGAAGAAAAAAACGCTGTTTTGGGAGAATTGAAAAAAGAATGGTTGGAAGCGGCGGAAAAAGAATTCGGAGAAAAAAGCAAAGCTCTGGCCGCTCAATTTTATGAAAACGCCCTTGATGAAATAACTCATAAAAACATCATTGAAAAAAATATCAGGCCCGACAACAGAAAACTGGACGAGGTGAGAAAATTAAAATCGGCCATAGGGCTTCTGCCGAGAGTTCACGGCTCCGGAGTTTTCTACCGCGGCCAAACCCACGTGCTTTCGGTGGCCACGCTGGGCGCGCCCGGGGACGTGCTTTTGATAGAGGGGATGGAAATCCAGGAAAAGAAAAGATTTATGCACCACTACAATTTTCCTCCGTTCGCGCCGGGCGAGACCGGTAAAATGTCGGGCCCGGGCCGTCGGGAGATAGGGCACGGCGCCCTGGCGGAAAAGGCCCTTAAAAACCTCCTTCCCGGCCCGGAAGAATTTCCCTATACCATCAGGGTGGTCTCGGAAGTGCTTTCTTCTAACGGCTCCACCTCAATGGCTTCGGTTTCAGCTTCTTCTTTGGCTTTGATGGACGCCGGAGTGCCGCTCAAAAATCCGGCCGCCGGCATTGCCATAGGATTGATGCTGGAACAAGAAACAAATTATAAGATTTTAACGGACATTCAAGGCCCGGAAGACCACCACGGCGATATGGATTTTAAAGTGGCCGGAACAAAAAAGGGCGTTACCGCAATCCAGATGGATGTCAAAGTTGACGGCGTGCCTCTTAATATCTTGAAAGAAGCTCTGGAAGCGGCTAAAAAAGCCCGCGAAGAAATTTTAAAAAATATGGCCGAGGCCATTAAAGAGCCCAAAAAAGAACTATCGCCTTACGCTCCCCATATCATCACCATTGCTATCAATCCGGAAAAAATTCGGGACGTGGTGGGCCCGGGCGGAAAAATAATCAACAAAATCATCTTTGACACCGGCGCGGAAATTGACATTGAACAAACCGGCAAAATTTTCATTACCGGGAAAAACAGAGCCGACGCCCAAAAAGCCGCTAAAATCATTGAGGAAATCGCTCATGAGTACGAAATCGGGGAGTCCTTCAAAGGCAAGGTGTCGCGAATTTTTGATTTCGGAGCAATGGTTCAGATAAACGATAACGGCCAGGAAGGGTTGGTGCATATTTCGGAATTGGCGCCTTTTCGGGTGAATAAAGTGGAAGACGTCGTAAAAGTCGGCGATGTTATTCCGGTTAAAATCATTGAAATTGACGAGAAAGGGAGAGTTAATCTTTCCTTAAAACAAGTTGACCCGGACTATGCCCGAAGAAAAACGGGAGGGACGGTAAATCCCAAAAAATAAAAAGCCCCCGGCCAGAGACGTTTATTGTGAACGTTCTCGCCGAGGGCAATCCCCGCCTGTATTTTGAGTCAATCTTTGAACCAGAACGTATGGAACTGCCTGCGTTGCAAAATACCCGACGTATAAACGGTCACGTTAATCTTTACTTTGTCAGGTGTTAATCGCTCTCTATTCAGGAAACTGCATAACAATTCCAGCGCGGACTTATCCACTTTGGACACCATGCCTTCTACGATGGCATCTTCAAATACACAGTAATTCCACATTGGCAACCTCCTTCTGTCTGTGAGTTGAGGGGATTTGCCCGATCACTCCAAGATCGGATATTTTATTTAATCACAGACGATTTTAAATATCAATAGGGTGAAAGGTCTAGGTTAGTTAATTGGCAAACAAGAATTGACAAAAAAGGGATAAAAACAATATCCTTAAGTTATGACCACCATAACTATTCCTGAAAAAATAAATAAAAACGAGGAATTGGTAGCCATTCCCCGCCAAGAATACCAGAAACTTTTGGAATTGAAAAAAATCAGAGAATATACTCCCACTCCGGCCGATAAAAAAGCCTTGGCCAGGGCAGAGAAGAATTTACGAGAAGGGAAAACATTGTCATATAATGAGCTCGTCAAAAAATTGGGATTTACAAGTTGATCCCGATGTTTTTAAGACCCTAAGAAAAATATCCCGCCGTGATGCCGAAACGGTGCTTGCGGCTGTCAAACTTTTGCCATCTAATCCGTATTTCGGCGATATTCAGAAAATAAGGGGCGAAGAAAACACCTGGCGGCGTAGGATTGGTTCATATCGTATTTCCTATAAAATCAAGATTCAAGAAAGTATAATTTTAGTGTTTCGACTAGAACGCCGAACTTCAAAATCATATTAACTTAAAACAAATTGACCCGGACTATGCCCGAAGAAAAACAAACGCCAGCCAAAACAGATAGCGGACAGACGGCCATTCCGACCTTAAGGACGCTACAAACGGAAACGACCGATTACATCCGTAAAAAAAACATTTCTTTGGCCGATATAGCTCTAGCCGAATCAAAAAAACAGCGGCTGGCAGACGTTTCAACTAAAAACTTTCCGAAACAAAAATTGATTGTAATAATAGTGGTTTCCATTGCGGCCGCTTTGGCGGCTGGCGCATTTCTCTGGTGGCAGTTCCAAAAAAAATCAGGTCCGATTGCCAGCTCAAAAATACCGCCTCCGCTTATCTTTTCAGAAACCGAAGAAATTCTGGAATTCTCCGACAAAAAAGAATTTCCAACTCTTTTGAAAAGCCGCCTTGAAAATTCCGGGGTTAAAACCGGCCAAATGCAATATCTGGCTTTAGCCGAAAAAATTCAGGAAAACGGACTGGCTTTTATCAATACCAAGAGATTTTTAAACTTAATCGCTCCCCAAGCGCCCGAAGACCTTATTAATGTTTTAAATGAAAAATTCTATCTAGGAGCATTTAAAGACAACGCCTCCAGCGCTAATGCGGCAATAATTATTTTTGAAGTCAAAACGTTTGATAAAGCCTTCGCCACTATGTTAAACTGGGAAAGTTCCCTAAAAAGAGATTTATCGGTTTTAGCGTTGGAAGACGCCGCCCGGGAAACCGGAAACCTCGGCTTTAGCGACGCCATTATTAAAAATCAGGATGCCAGAATAATGAAAAACATTAATAATCAACCCATTATCCTCTACGCTTTTTTCAGCAAACGTTTTTTAATAATAAGCTCCAGCCAAAAAGCGTTTGAAGAAACAATTATCCGCCTAAATCAATCATTGCCGCTCAATTAATAATATGATTTCAAAAATTGACTATTTTAAAACAAAACTGCTTGAGGAAAAAGAAAAGCTGGAACAAGATTTAAAAACCATGGCCAAGCGCAACCCGGAAAACCCCGACGACTGGGAGCCGGCCCCTCCGGCCATGAATGTAATGGTTTCCGACGCCAACGAACTGGCCGACACTTTTGAGGAACTGGAAAACGTTATCGGCGTTTCCGACCAATTAGAGGAAAGACTGCGAGCAGTCAATCAGGCGCTGGAAAAAATTGAAAAAGGGGATTATGGTCAATGCCGGCAATGCGGCAAAGAAATAGATGAAAAGCGGCTGGAAGCCAACCCGGCCGCCGCCGCCTGCATTAAACATACCTAGTTTTTTTCTTTTTGGCTTTGATTTGTTAAAATTTAAAAATGGCGGTAAAACTTTACTCGGCTCAAGTGGTTGGACTGGAAGGACAAATCATTGATGTGGAAATTGACCTTTCCCGGGGATTTAGCAATTTTACCATTGTCGGCTTGCCTGATAAATCGGTTGAAGAATCAAAAGAAAGAATCAACGCGGCCATCAAAAACATCGGCCGGGAATATCCTCAAAAAAGAAATCAAAGAGTGATAGTTTCTTTGGCGCCGGCCGACCTCAAAAAAGAGGGGCCGGTTTTTGATTTAGCCATTGCTTTGGCTTATGTGATGGCTTCGGGCCAGACGAATTTTGAGCCGGCCGGAAAAATTTTTTTGGGAGAACTGGCTTTAGACGGCGGCCTGCGGCCAATTAAAGGCGCTTTGGCCCTGGCTTTGGCGGCCCAAAGCGCCGGGTTCAAAGATATTTTTCTGCCCAAAGGAAACGGCCAGGAAGCGGCTTTAATCAAAGACGTTAATATTTACGAGTGCCTGTCTTTAAAGGAGGTTTTGGAACATCTTGAAAAAACAAAAATGATTGCCCCGACCCCGGAAACTCAAATCAAGGCGCAATACTCCGACAGTGTCCTTGATATATCAGACATTAAAGGCCAAGAAACAGCCAAAAGGGGATTGGAGATCGCCGCGGCCGGCGGGCACAACGTCCTTATGACCGGACCCCCGGGCACGGGGAAAACAATGCTGGCAAAAATCCTGCCCTCGCTTCTTCCTCCTTTATCGTTTGAGGAAGTTTTGGAGGTAACAAAAATCCACAGCGTGGCCGGAACCCTGGATTCCGCCTATCTTACTCTCCGACCTTTTCGCAATCCCCACCATACTTCGTCTTATGTTTCTTTGGTCGGAGGAGGGGCCTGGCCCAGACCCGGGGAAGTAACGCTGGCTCACCGAGGAGTTTTGTTTCTGGATGAATTTCCGGAATTTGAAAGAAGAGTGATTGAGTCATTGCGCCAACCCTTGGAAGACGGATTTATTACCGTGGCCCGAGCCAAAAAATCAATCCGTTTTCCGGCCAGAATAATGATGGTTTCAGCCATGAACCCTTGCCCTTGCGGAAACTTGGGAACAAAAAGCAAAAACTGCATTTGTTCGCCGTCGGCCATTCTGAAATATAAAAGAAAAATTTCCGGGCCCATTGCCGACCGTTTTGATTTATGGCTGGAAGTTCCCCAGATTGAACACGAAAAACTTATCCAAAAAAGCCAAGAGCGGCAATCCGTTTTAATCAGAAACCGGGTAGCCAAAGTCAGGAAGATTCAGAAACAAAGATTTGAAAAAGCCGGCCGGAAAATATTAGTTAACAGCGAAATGAATGTCAAAGACATTGAAAATCTGGCCGGGCTCGCGCCAAAAGCCCAAGCCGCGCTTCAGCAGGCGGCAAAAAATCTAGACCTTTCCGCCCGAGCTTACCACAAAGTTATAAAAATCAGCCGCACCATCGCCGATTTAGCCGAGAGCGAAGGCATAGAACAAAACCACGTTCTGGAAGCTCTCCAATACCGCCCCAAGCAGGAGGATTATTAAGCTTGATTAAAAAATATTTATTGCTAAAATAAAACCATGGCTACATCAACAAAAATAGCGGTGCTAAAAAAAGAGTATAGCGAGCTCCAGGAAAAAGCCAAACTCTACGATGTTATTAAAGAGCTTGTTTTCCAAACGCCATTTTTTGAAAAACCCGCCATAAAAAACACTAAAGAAATTTTACGGGAATTGGGAAAAACCGGAAAATACAACCAAAATTTTCTTAAAAGTATCAAAAAAGGCCTGCAAGAATCGTCTTATTTGTAGTTTCCGAATAACCCGCGCCTATCGGGTTATTTTTGTTTATATAGGAAATGACACAATTGAGATTATTGATATTAATAATCATTACAAATAAATTTCGTCAGCCCAAGCAGGAGGATTATTAAAAAGGAAAAGCGCCCGGGGTTCAAATGTCCCTGGGCGCTGAATTTTTGAAGAAAAGATGTTTAGATTGGCTCAATCGGTTAAAACTTGCTCGAGCCGCCGTCGGATATCGGCGATTTTCGCATTCTTTAGCCAGGATTTTGTTTTTTTCAAATCCGCGACCGCCTCTTTGATTCCCTTCTCGAAACGGACACGCATTGCGTACTGATTACACGCCATAGTTCCGAGATCCCACCCGTTAATCTGTAATGTGCCTTCTACCCCGAACTCCTCTTTTAACGCATCCTTCATTTGCTTACCCACATCGCTAACTGCCTTTCGAAAATCATCTTCTTCCGCAATTAGCATATGGATGTCCCACTCTGGTTCTCTGGGCTGATTACCAAAACCGAAACGGGAAGCAAGTTTTGTGTGGGCTTGTATTGGCCTCCCCATCTTTACGGAAATTTTCCCGCTAACTTCTTCCGCGGTCGGTTTTTCGCCACGCCAACAGACTTCTACGTTGTTCATCTTTTCCTCCTTACCGTATTTCGACCTAAGCAGGCATACGGTCGCCTTTTTGTTTTGGGGAACTATCCTACCATTTTCTGTCATAATTATACACCCAAACAAATAAAAAGTCAATAAGTGAAATTGCCTTAATTTATAAGGTTTTTAGGACAATTCCCGACTGAATAGTTATTAATTAAAACGGGCTCCGAATATCCCAGACTTCAATATCGTCCCAAGCAGGAGGATTAAAAAAACCCGTCCCGCCACAAGGCGGGACGGATTAAAGAGTAATTCATATTACTCTTTAAAGAAGAAAATTATTTCTTCTTTTTTTTCTTTGCCTTAGCCATCTTTTTAAATAAATTTATTTTTGGCTTAATAAAGAGCCGACAATGATACTCTTTGGCCAAAACCTAAATTTATTATCGGCCACTTGGAAAAATTAAACAATGTTTTTTAAGTTATTTTTTCACAAACCTGTGGATAAAAAATTTTTTACTAAAAAGGATTGGGAGATCCTCTTACCTCAAAGTGAATATGACAACCGGAGGAGCGGCCTGTTGAACCGACATAACCAATAACCTGACCTTTGACCACTCGCCAGCCGGGGCTGACAATATTTTCGCTGTTATGAGCGTAAAGAGTTTGAGTGTTGTTCTGGTGACTGATGACAATATATTTTCCATAACCGCCGTTCCAACCATAAGAACGAGCAATAATTACATCTCCGGAAGCGGAAGCGAATATTGGCTCTCCGCAAGAAGTTGCCAAATCTACGCCGTTATAGCCGTGAAGGCCTTGAGTTTTCCTGCCTCCGTTAATCGGCCTTAAGTAATACCCCTGATAAAGGGAAGGGCCGCTTCCCCGAATTCTTTCCTGAGCGTAAGTTCTGGGAAGCGAGGGCGCGCTTAATTCGCCGTCGGGAATAACAATTTCCCGACCGGCGGCCAAAGGTTCATCAAACGACAAATCGTTGAATTGAATAATCTCGCCGATGTCTCCCTTAAATTTTTTGGCAATGGAAGAAATCGTGTCGCCCTCTTTGACGACATACTTCACTCCGGAAACCGGAAGAATAATCAAAGTCTGGCCGGTTTTTATCGCGTCGCCTTTTTTGATGTCATTGGCCCAAATAATGGTATTAACGCTGACGTCAAACATCCGGGCAATTTCCGAAAGACTGTCTCCGTCTCTAACCACATAAACGCTGATTTTATCTCCGGCGTTTTTCCACTCTTCCGCGTCGGCCACGCTTCCCAACGGACCGACCTCGGCCAAAAGAGCGTTATCATTGACAATAGTGATATTGCCTCCGCCTTTGCCGGCCATTGGGTTTTCGTTTAAGGGCGCTTCTAAAAGCGACAAAGCCCGAGAGTCCGCCAGCTCTGTAAACTCCCCGGCCGAACCGCTGTCTTTAAAAATAGAACCCAAAAAAGCAAAAATGTTGGCGTGGGCAGTGCGAACAAAAATAATCGGGCTGAAAAAAACGGAAGCTGTCAACATAAGCCCCATAAATTTAATAAACTTCTTTTTTTGAAGAAGTTTATTAAAATCAATTTTCTGGCTCTTTCCCGAGCTGATAAACAGCCGGGAAAGGCGTTGTATGCTTTCTAAAATAAGCCTTAAATTTCAGCAATTTTTTGACAAAACCGACCATAATTCTTTGCTTTGTCAATATATTCTATCCTATGCTTTTTAAGCCGAAAAGTCAATTGTTTATCCACACCATATCCCATCGCTGAATGTACCCAAAACGCCAGTTTAGAAACAAATAATACGAGAGTTTGAATGGTTGAAGTTGCCGCTTGATATACCAATGGCTACAGCTTAATGATGTGTAGTCCCGTTTTGATCGATGTGTGTGATACAAAAGAGTTGACCCTTTTGATACCCGAAAATCCGAAATAGACCTTTTTGCTCTACACGGAAATGGAAATAATACTGCTCAACCAGTTTTTGTTCTGATGAGTTTTGATTGTGTATCATGTCAAAACTATCAGAACCAGATTTTTCTAGAGTTAATCCGCTTTTCCGAGGCAAACCGATTAGTTGCCCCCATGTCATCTTTTCAATGTGCTGTAATCTCTTTATTAGCTTCGTTGCTTCTTCCCTATTTAATCCGTAAAAAGAGTAGTTTTTATTCAGCGAGCAGTCAGAAATAGAAAAAACCACCCTTGATTCGGTGTGGCGTAAATCAATTTTGCTGGGCGCTTGATCGTCCATGTCATTGTGCCCAGCAAACGCTTATTTATTAAGCAGCGAGCTGTAGTAATCTGTTATTGCTTTGTGGGATATTACCTTATCAGAAGAGGCGCTTGCTTCTTTCCAAGGAGTATGAGCGTGGATAATATCGACCAATCTGCTGGCAGAATAGCTACCGAATGTATCCCACACTTTTTTAAGAACCTCTTTATCTTCTTCTGCAAGCGTTGATTTATCTTTTTCTGAAATTATTGGATTGCTATCATAGCGCTTGAATTTACGATAAAGCTCTGGAACAACGGGGCCGTATTTCCATGCCTCTAATTTTTCATTAAAAAGAGGCTTGCCGAGTTTAGCAAGATAATAAGCTTGTGCGAAATATAGCACTTTCTGGAGTTTCAGATTCGTTATACCCTCTCTCTCTTTGTTATCGCCTACAAACGCTTGAGAAGCAAGATATATCAGATACTTAGCGACATTTTCAGCTTTGTAAGGAGATTTGATGCCTTGTGTGGCCATAATTTTATTATACCCGAAAACTATTTCGAGTAAATACCATCGGTTGAATTATAGCAGAATGTAAAGTAAAGAACGATGGAAAAGGCGCATGATGATTTATATTTTTTGATTTTATGCCTTATGATAAAAAACATGGATGTTTTCTCCGGGCTTAATCAGCAACAAAAACAAGCGGCTCTTGCCACCGAAGGGCCTGTTTTAATATTGGCTGGCGCCGGTTCGGGCAAAACAAAAACCCTTACCCACCGCATTGCCTATCTTATCCAGAAAGGCGTTAAGCCCGATAAGATTTTAGCCATTACTTTTACCAACAAAGCGGCCGAAGAAATGAAAAAAAGAATCTCGGTCATGCTTGACCCCGAAAACGGAGACAAGCCTTTTATCGGCACTTTTCACGGACTGGGGGTTTTTATTTTGAAAAATTCCGGCCGGCCGCTTAACATTCCCAGGCGTTTTACCATTCTTGACGAAGAAGACAGCTTATCAATTTTTAAAAATTGCCTTAAAGAATTGAATTTGGACTCCAAACAATTCCAACCGGCTAAAGTTAAAAACATCGTTTCCCGCCAAAAAAATAATCTGGCTTCTTTCCAAGATCTTCTCGCCTCGGACCAAGGACATTTTTTTCTGAAAACCGTCGGCCAAATCTGGCAAAAATACGAAGAAGTTCTAACTAAACAAAAAGCTCTTGATTTTGACGACCTAATTCTTAAAGTGGTGGCTCTTTTCCAAAACCATCCCGACATTCTTAAACAATACCAAAACAAATGGCATTACATTCACATTGACGAATATCAAGACACCAATCGCGGCCAGTATTTGATGGCCGGTCTTTTAGCCAAAAACCACAAAAACATCTGTGCGGTTGGGGATGATGACCAAAGCATTTACAGCTTCCGGGGGGCGGATTATCAAAACATTTTAAATTTTGAAAAAGACTGGCCTAACTGCCAAGTCGTCACTTTGGAAGAAAACTACCGTTCCAGCCAAACAATCCTGGACGCGGCCAATAAAGTTATCAATAAAAACAAAGCCCGTCATCCGAAAAATCTTTTTACCCAAAAAACCGGGGGAGAGCCGATTTACTTGTTTGCGGCCGATAACGAAGAGGCTGAGGCCCGGTTTGCCGCCGACGAGATAGAAAAAATTCAAAGCCGAGAAAACCGCCCTTCCCAGACAGCCGTTCTCTATAGAACTAACTTTCAGTCGCGGGTTTTTGAGGAAGAATTTCTAAGACGTTCCATTCCTTATCAGGTGCTGGGAATTAAATTTTACCAGCGCAAAGAAATCAAAGACATTCTGGCCTATCTGAAATCAGCCCTGAACCCGGACGATTTTTTAAGTCAAAAAAGAATTATCAATGTTCCGGCCCGAAGCATAGGGAAAATAACAACTCTGAAGTTTTTCGCCCAAGACAAAAACCTCTCTCTAAAAGAAGAAAGTAAAATCCAAAACTTTCAAAAAATCTTAAAAGACTTAAAAACAATCATTGAAGAAAATCCGGCTTCAAAAGCCGTTCGGCTGGCCATGCAAAAATCCGGCTATCAATCCTGCCTTAATAAAGAAACCGAGGAAGACCAGGCCCGGCTGGCCAATCTTAAAGAGCTCGTTTCTCTGGCCACTAAATACGACCACCAAAAGCCGCCGGTTGGAATTGAAACTTTGATCAGCGACGCCGCCCTGGCCGGCGAACAGGATAGCTTAAAAAATCCCCAAAAGGGAGTGAAGATGATGACGGTGCACGCGGCCAAGGGGCTTGAGTTTGACAATGTTTTTTTGGTGGGTTTGGAAGAAGGGCTGTTTCCCATTCAAAACAATATTTTTTCCGGAAGCCCCGAGTCCACAAATCCCTACGAAGAAGAAAGGCGGCTTTTTTACGTGGCCTTAACTCGGGCAAAAAATAATCTTTATCTTTCTTTTGCCAATTTCAGAAGAATTTTCGGCGATGTTAAAATCAACGCGCCTTCAAGATTCTTATCGGACATACCAGGGGAGTTTTTCAAGCTCGCAGACCACGACGCCAATACGCTAATTATTCGCGAATGACACTAATCACGAATTCGTAATTAGTATCTAGATCTATGCAGCGATTAGGACAACATTTTTTAAAAAACACATCCGCGACCAGACAAATAATCAATAAAATGATTAAAGCGGCTGATGTTTCTAAAAAGGATATTGTTTTGGAAGCGGGTCCGGGCAAAGGAATTTTAACCAAAGCCCTTCTTAAAAAAGCCGGCCGGGTTATTGCCGTTGAAAAAGACAAAGAACTGGTAAAATACCTAAAAGAGAAATTTAAGGATTGTGAAAATTTGGAAATCGTTGAGGGCGACATATTAAAAACTCAAATCTCAAAACTCAAATCTCAAAACTATAAGATTGTAGCGAATATTCCCTACTATATTACTTCGCGATTTTTAAAAACATTTTTAGAAAATCCCGCCTTGGCGGGACAACCTCAAAAAATGGTCTTAATGGTTCAAAAAGAAGTAGGGGAACGCATTACAGCCAAACCACCCCATATGAGTATCCTCGCCATATCGGTTCAGATTTACGGCCAGCCGAAAATCATTGCCAAAGTCTCCAAAAAACACTTTTCTCCCCAACCCCAAGTTGATTCGGTTGTTGTTCTAATTGACCACATTTCTGATTTTCCGTATCCCAACGAAAAAAAAATTTTTAAAATTGTAAAAACCGGGTTTTCCCACAAAAGAAAACTGCTTTTGAACAACTTGAAGCAAACTTTAAATCTGAACACCGAATGCTTGGATAAATATTTTGAAGTCTGCCGAATACCTAAAAAATCCCGAGCCGAAAACCTTTCTTTGGAAAATTGGCAATGCCTGGCGGAACAAAGCAGTTTGTTTTAGGACAAAAAGCAAAGCAGTTTGCTTTTTGTGGATAAAAAACAAAACAGCCGAAAATAAAAGTGCTATAATTAAATCGGCGTCAACACGCCGCGTTTTTGAAGTATTTGCCAAGCAAAAAATTGATTATCTCGGCCCTTATCCTCTTCGGGCTTATCGGAGGCGGTTTTTGGTTTTCCAAAAACAAAACCTTGGTCCGCCAGAAAACCGCCAAAAGCTCCGTTCCTTCCCAAAAAGATTTTAAAAAACTTCTGGCCAGCGACCAGGACTCGGACGAAGACGGCTTAAAAGACTGGGAAGAAGTGCTTTGGGGCGCTGACCCAAACAAATCCGACACTGACGCTGACGGAACGTCAGACGGAAAAGAAATTGAACAAAACCGAAATCCTTTAATACCCGGCCCCGAAGACAGTTTCTCTTTAAGCGCTTCCCGAGCCGCGCCCCAAACCTTTTTGGAAAAACCCTTATCCTTAACAGAGCAAATCGGCCGGGAATTCTTAACCAACTATCTGACTTTTAAAAAAACCGGAGAAAGAATTGACTCCTACACTCAGGAAGACCTTATCAAAGCGATGCTCAACGGCTTAAAAACCCAGGAATTTGAAAATATCTACGCTTTAAAAGACCTTTCCATAAATACGAAAGCCGACCAAAAAGCAGTGGCAGAATACGCCACCGAATTGGAAAAAATTTTTGAAAAAAATTTTAATCCCCTAAAGGAAAATGAATTGAAAATTCTTCAAAGCGCGGTGGAATTCGGAACGGAAAAGCCGGAAGTTCTGGAAAAATTAAAGCCCTACGAATTGGCTTACAAAAACAGCGGCCAAGAACTCTTAAAATTAAGCGCGCCGGCTTCTTACGCCCAAAATCATCTTAATTTCATCAACAGCTTAACAAAAATTGAAAAATCAGTGGCCGCTTTCCAGCAATTGTTCAGCGACCCGGCCCAAGCCATTCAGGGCCTAAAATGGTATCAGGAAGAAGAAAAGCAAATGATTGAAAATTTTCAAGAATTAAGAAAAAAACTCTTGGCGGACGGCATTGAGCCGGCTGTCCCGGGACAAGGTTCTATTCTTGTTAAAATTAAAAATCAATGAGAAAAGGAAAATATAAAAAATTAATCTGTTGTTTTCTTGGAATAACGTTTGTTCTACCTTTGCTGTTTTTAATTCTGCCTCAAAAAACAGAGGCTCTCTTTACATTTACAGAAGAAGTGCATGGCCCGCTTCTTGTTATGACCGGCACCGTTGCCGCAAGCACGGCTGCTACGGCCGGCGCAACCGGCGTCTTGGCAACAAAAGAAAGTATTGGCGACGCCATCGCCTACGCCATCGGCAAAATTCTTCTGCGCCAATTTACCAACAGCATTGTCCAATGGATTAACAGCGGCTTTGAAGGAAAGCCGTTATTCGTAACCAACTTTGGCGCTTTTTTGCAGGAAGCGGCCGACCAGGCCTCGGGCGTTTTAATGGAACAAATCTTCAGTCCGGAGTTTCTGGACACGGTCTGTTCTCCCTTCCGGCTGCAGCTGCCGATATCCATCGCTTTTTCCAGAAAAGTGCCCTACGACATCAAAATGCGCTGCACCTTAAACGATGTGGTGGGAAATTTTGAAGGGGCGATTGAAGCTTTTCAAGACGATTTTATGTCCGGCGGTTGGCCGGCTTTTGTTTCCATGAGCCAAAATTTCCAGAACAATCCCTACGGCGCTTATTTAACCTCGCTTGATGAAATTGAAAAAGCCCGAAAAGAAGCCAAAGAAAGAGCGGAAAAAGAATACACGGCCGGAAAAGGATTTATCGGCGTGAGAACCTGCGTGGCCACAACCGCCGGGGGAATCTGCGCCCGATTTGAAACAAAAACTCCGGGCTCGGCCATTGCCGACGCTCTGGGCAACGGAGCTTTTGGCACCGCTTTTAGGGAATTAGAAGTGGCTGATGAAATTGACGAAATCGTCGCCGCTTCCTTGAATCAGCTTATCAGTTACGCTCTGGGTCCGGGCGCCGGGCCCAACAGAGGAGTGGCTGATTACCGGCCAGCCGGCATTGCCTTGCCTGATTCATTAAGAGCGGAAAACGCCGACACCCAAAAACTGAATAATTTAATCCTCCGGCAGGCAGACTATCTTGACCTGAAAGAAAGTTCCCGGATTATTGTCAGAGCCATTCTTCCGACTCTGGAAAGCATTCAAAACTGCAATTCGGGGAATTACAGCCAAGACCTGACCGATATGCAGGCCAAAAAAACAGAATTGGATTCTCAAATTTTTCAAGGCCAAGCGCTTCTTATTCAAATGCAAGATATTAAAGCCGAGCGCGATTCTGTTTTGGCGCAGATTTCAAACGCCAACAGCGCTTCAACCCTTAACCGGCTTACCAACCGGCTTTCGGAAATGTATTACGACATAAATTACGGCCTGCCCAGCGAAATCGGCTCGCCCGGAGAGGCGGAAAAAGAAGCCACCGAGCTTTCTCTGAAAAAAACAGAGTTTTTAAACATTCAAAAAACCTGCCGAGGCGTTGCTTTATGAGAAAAAAATGAAAAAGAAAGAAACAATAAAATATATTTCTTTAGGCCTGATTCTTTTGGTGATTTTTTTCCTTCCTAAAGAAGCGTCGGCTGGAATAGGACAATCAATTTTGGATGCAACCTTTGGCACTGCTTTTGCTTCTCTTGGCCTTGTTTTTGTCGGCTTAATGGCGGCTATTTTGAAAATTGCCGGAGAGATTTTTGACACAGTCATTGGTATGACCCTGCTTAAACCCGGAATCAACAACATTGCGGCGGTACAAATCGGCTGGAGGATTATCAGAGATATTTCCAATCTTTTTTTGATTTTCGCCTTGGTTTTTATCGCCATTGCCACCATTCTCCAAATTGAAAGCTATGGAGTGAAAAAACTGATTCTGCCCTTGATACTGGTTGCTTTACTGATAAACTTCAGCTTGGCCGTTACTAAATTCATCATTGATATTTCCAATATTCTGGCTTTGCAATTTTATTACGCCGTTCAAGTGCAAACTCCGGGCCAAGGAACGGCCGGCGCGTCAGATATCGAATTTAAAAGTCTGTCTTCGGTTTTTATGGCCGGAACTCAACTTCAAAGCGTTTATGAATATGATTTCAAAGATTCGTCTACTATAGATAGAGAGAGCGGCTCGGAGTTTTCGGCCGAAGTCGAAGTTAAGCCGACAGAAGAAATAACAAATTGGAACATAGGCAAAGCCCAGTGGCTGGGCGGAATTCTTTTTGCCATTGCCGCTTTTGTGTTTTTCGCCGGCGCCATTCTTTTTATCATCCGGCAGGTTTCGCTTTTGATTTTAATGGTTTTATCGCCCTTGGCCTTTGTTTTCGGGATTTTCCCGGGAACGAAAAAACACGGCCAACAATGGTGGAACGCGCTTTTCAGCCAGGCTTTTTTCGCTCCGGCTTATCTTTTTATGTTTTATCTTACGGCCAAAATCGCCCAAGACAGCAGTTTTCTGGCTTTAATCGGGGTGGGGACAAAAGACGGACAAAAAGCCGCGTCTTTGGGAGAATATCTTGCCGGACACGCGGCTACGAAAGCCGTGCCGGAAGGAGGGTATCTTCTTAATTTTCTGATAATGGCCGCCTTGATGATAGGGGCTTTGTGGGTAGCCAAACAAATGGGCGCCATTGGCGCGGATATGACCTGGAAATGGGGCGGCGGCATTAAGAAAAAATTATCAGGATACGCCGGCGGAACCGCCGTCGGCCTTGGCCGACTGGCTACCAAACACACTATCGGCCGAGCCGGAGAAGAAATTGCCGAGTCGCGATGGATGAAAGAACGGGCGGCCAGACATCCCATAATCGGCGGATATTTTGCCAGAGTGGCTAAAAAAATAGGCAAAACCGGCCAACTGGATAAATTAAGAGACGAACAAATCGCCATGGGAATGACTTTATCGCCGCAACAGCGAGCTCAATATATGCTCGGGTTGCCAAAAGCGGTTAAAGAAGGAATGTTTGGAAAAATGTCCGACAGAGAAATCGCTGAAATGGAGATGAAGGCTTCCGAAGAGAACAGACCCAAAATTGACGCCTTAATCGCATCAATGCCGGAAACGAAAAAAGAAAAAGTCTACGAAGCTATGGGTAAAAGAGCTCTTGAAGGCGATAATGCATATACTCTTGAAATATATAATAAAGCAAGAAAGGCAGAAAATAAGACAGTGATAGAATATATCATTAAAAATATGAATGCCGCTCAAATGCCGAGTTTTGTAAACCAAATAAAGGAAAAGGATAGGGCGGAGTTTGTTAAAACAACTGAAGACATTGGCAAGAAGCTGGAACTTAGAATTTTCAAAGCCGACCCGAGATTTGTTGAATACGGCAAGGAACAAGCGAAAAAAATAAACGACGCAATGGCTATAGGGGGTCAAGGAGCCGCCGACGCAGAAAGAGTTAAGTTAATGACGGAAGAGATAAAGCAAAATAGAATTGATATTGAAAATATTGATAAAAGTATGGCGGATATATCAAAAAAGGAAAATGATTTATTTATGCAAGCCCTTGTTAAAGGACTTCAGCCCGGATTAATTCAAAAACTAATCGACCGAGGCGCCCCGTTCTCTGAAAAATATGGAGAATATCTCCAAAAAATTATTGATAAAAAACATATGGGTAGCAAAGAAATCGCTGACGCAGTGGAAGCATTAAAAGATGCTGGAAACTTAAGCGCCGCTCGCTGGTTGGAAAGTCCCCTCTCCACAGCAGAAATGTTCGGATTAAAACGTTCACCTTCGTCTGTCGCGTCCGGCGCCGCAGGAACGACAACAGCTCCTCCGACTGGAGGTGGGCAACCGACAACTCCAACTTCAACTCCACCTTCGTCGCCACTGCCATCAAGCGGATCAACAACAACTCCGCAGGCTACAACCCCGCCGCCAGGCACAAGCAGAAGCGGAGGTCCGCCCGGCTACCAGGTACCACCATAGGCCTTATCGTACTTTGAATCTTATATTGACACGGGAAGAGAAATATGCTATCTTCCAACAAGAAAAAGAATCTTTGAAAACAGAAAACAAAACCTGCCAAAAGCGCTGAGGAGATACGGTTGTGAAAAAAATTGTAAAACGGCTGTCCCGATTATATGTCGACTGGACGGCAAGAAGGAAACGGAAAAAAGAAATTAAAGAGATCATAAAACTGGCTGACTTTTTTGCCGAAAAAGAAAGAGGTGAGACAATGGATAAAAGAATTCTTGAAACTACTCTGGCTTGGATTTTTGTTTTAAGCATTAATGCCGGAATCACAATTTTTGTATATTTTGTGACGGCAGCCCGTGTCTCTTGGTACTTAACTTTTTCAATTGCTTTTAGTTCAATTGCTTTTGGCCTCTACTTGCTCGTGGTCTTGATAAAATTCCTTTTAGGACCGGACGAGTTGGGAGGTACAACCATTTTTGGCAAACCCCACAGAACAATCAGTTCCGGCTTGAACTTCGGACTTTGGCCGTTTGAACAACCGGTAAAACTTCCCAAAGGAAGATTAGAACTGAATTTCCCAGCAGGCGAAATTAACACCAAGGTCGGTATTTTCGAGCTGGAGTACACGGATTCGCAAGGAACAAAAGTCAAAGACGTAATAAAACTAGAGTCGGAAAAAATTGAGGTTGACAGCGGCGCCTATACTTCATTTAGCCCGAAAAAAGAAGACATTCTCCAGGCGATTCAGTTTCTGCCGCCGGATGTGCTGAAAGCCAAAGAAAAGGGTCCGGCTTTGGAAAAATTCTTAGGGCAGCTGGTAATATCAACAACAAGAACGACAGCGGCTGACAGAACCTGGGTGGATGATAACAACAAAAGAGACGAGTTGGCAGAAACAATCCAAACAAGATTAATAAAACCAGGAGGCACATTTGACTTAGCCGGACTGGCAGACAATTTAGAAATAGTCATAACAAATGTCAAGTTGCCTCCGGAGCTCCAAAAAACCTTGATGGAACTTGAAACTGAACGCTACAAAGCCAGCCAAACAATAATCAAAGCCGAGGGAGAAAAAAAGGCGACGATAACCGCAGCCGAAGCAACGCAAGCTGAAACAATTTTGAAAGCCGACGGCGATCTTCACCGGAAAAAACAAGAGGCCGAGGCGCTCAAAATCAATCTGCAAAAGCAATTAGAAGCTTTTGGGGTTGACGCTAAAGATTTTATGGATTATCTCGTGTCTTTTGAAGCCGCCAAGGGCTATGGCGAGGGAGATAAAACCGTGCCAATTCTCTTGGGCGGAGCCACGAATCTCTTTGACCTGGCTAAGAATATAGCGGCCACAGTCAGAGGCGTCTCTCCGTCAGACATCAAACCGGAAGATATTAAAGCATTTCTGTCTTCCGAAGAAGGCAAAAAACTTATTGCCGAAGAGATAGCAAAATCCTTAGGCAATAATAAAGGGAATGAAGTTTTGGATTACTTGCTCTAAACTTCTCCCCTTGCCCTTTACCCCGCACCCTATGTGGTGCGGGGTTTTTCATTTTTCCACTATTTAATTGCTGGTTTTCTAGAAAAAGGATAAAATATAACTATGGCAACTCAACACAAAAGAAAATAATTTTATTAATTATGGCTTATACTCAAGAAGAATTAAGAGAAAGATATTTAAAACTTCCCAAGCAATTGCAGGACGCGCTTTTTAGCGTGGATTCGGCCGAGGCTATTCGGCAAATAGGGGAGAAACATAAATTAATGATTGATAAAATCGGACTGCTGGCCGACGAGACCGGTTATGTGATGCTGGGGCTGACCCATCCCAAAGATTTTATTTCCCGGATTGTTGAAAGGTTGGGGGTTGACCAAAAAACCAGCCGAGAACTGGCCGAGGAAATAAACGAAAAAATCTTCAGTCCGGTCAGAGAGCATTTAAAAAAACTCCACGGCCTTGGCGAGGAAATTGAAAAGCCGGAGATTGAAAAGCCGAAATCTGAAAACCTTACCGAAGACCTTACTAAAGAAAAAGAAGAAACGCTCAAAGCCATTGAGAACGAAGTTCCGCCCATTCTTCGGGGCGTTGCAAAACCCGAGCCGCCTATGCCAATCCCGCCGCCTCTTCCTTCTCCGCCTTTGCCCGCAACTCCGCCCACTTCGGCTTTTGAAGTTAAAACTCAAGAAAATATTTTAAGAACGCCGGCTGTTACAAGTCAAATTAAACCCACCCCTTCCCATAAATATCCGGTCGCGGACCCTTATCGCGAACCAACAGAATAATGAGATTCAACGTGCCACAATTTATTGAAGTGGAAGACAAGATATTCGGCCCCTTAACGCTCAAGCAATTCATTTATTTGGCCGGAACCGGGGCTTTTGTTTTTGTGTTTTACTCCCTCCTGCCTTTGTGGCTGACGATTATTTTAGGATTGCCCATCGCCGTTTTCGGCCTGGCTCTGGCTTTTATAAAAATAAACAACCAGCCGCTCATTAAAATTCTGCAAAACGCCTTAAAATACAATTCCTCGGCTAAACTCTATCTTTGGAAAAAAAGAGAAGCTCCGGACAAACCTCAAAAAGAGGTTTTTAAAACTCCGTCCGCCCCAATCGCCCCCAAACTAACCCGAAGACGGCTGAAAGATTTAGCCTGGAGCTTGGACATTAAAGAAAAAATTAAATAGTGTTCGCGAATAATGCGAATTCTAAGCGAATATGACGAATAATACGGAGATTATTTATAAAGACTTAAGTTATAAAATTATGGGGATGGCATTTAAAATTTTTAATGAACTTAACTATGGAATGAAAGAAAAATATTATCAACGAGCATTTATTACTGAGTTAGAAACTAATAATATAAAATACGAAAAGGAAAAATTTATTACCTTATCTTATAAAAATCAAATAATAGGGAAATATTTCATTGACCTATTAATTGACGACAAAATCATAATAGAATTAAAAACCAGACCTGCTTTAGGCTACATACACATTAAACAAGTTATGGAATATTTAAACAAACTAAACAAAAAGTTGGCGATTATTATTTATTTCACTAAAGACGGGGTAAAATATAGACGAGTTGTCAATCCAAACATTTAATGATTCGCTATATTCGCGACAAATTCGCTATATTCGCGAAAAAGTATGACTAATCAAAAACAAGCCAAAGCGGCCCAGGACTTTGTCCCGATAAAAGAAATAAGGGACGGCGCGGTGATTTTAAAAAACAACGAATTGCGCCTGGTTCTTATGGCTTCCTCTTTAAATTTCGCCCTGAAATCCCAAGACGAACAAAACGCCATCATTGCCGCCTATCAAAATTTCATAAATTCCCTGGATTTTCCCATTCAGATTTTCATTGAATCCCGGCGCATAGACATTAATCCCTATTTAATGCTGCTTGACGAGCGGGAAAAAAACCAAACCAACGAACTGCTCCAACTGCAAACCAAAGAATACATTGAATTCGTCAAAAATCTCGTCGCCACCACCAATATCGTTTCTAAAACATTTTATATTGTTATTCCTTACGCCCCTTCTTTTAAAATTGCGACCAAAGAAGGCGTTTCGGGAATTTTCAAAGGATTTTTCAAAACCGGCGCCAAAGAAAAAACAACGGAAGAAACCGGCCTGGAAAAATTCGCCGAAAACAAACTCCAGCTTCAGCAGCGGGCCGATACGGTAATCCAGGGCCTGGCCGGAATCGGCGTCCGGCTCGCTCCTTTAAACACCGAGGAATTGATTGAGCTTTATTACGGACTTTTTAATCCCGGGGAATTGGAAAAAAGCGCCCCGCAGACCCTAATGGCTAATACCTAAACCCTGGTGGCTAAAAATATGGCGATTCTGGATTTTTTTAAAAAAGAAAAAGACCAAACAAAAAAAACAGAAGAAGTTCTGCCTGTTTTCCCGGAACAAATTTACCAAACCGGCGCTTTGGAACTGAAAGACATTATCGCGCCCTCGGCTTTGGAAGTGTCTTCCAATTACATCCGGCTGGGCGAAAAAATCGGCCGCACTTTTTTTGTCATCTCCTACCCGCGCTACCTTTCCGTGGGCTGGTTTTCGCCCATTATCAATCTGGATAAAGTTTTTGACATTTCCATTTTCATCCATCCCATCAACACCGCCGACATTCTGCGCCAGCTCCAAAAAAAAGTGGCCGAGGTTCAATCTCAAATCCACATCCGGGAAGAAAAAGGAATGGTCAGAGACCCGGTGCTGGATACGGCCCACCAAGACCTGGAATCTTTAAGAGACCAGCTTCAACAAGCCCAGGAAAGATTGTTTAATTTGGGGCTTTACTTCACCATCTACGCCGAGTCTCCGGAAGAACTGGACAAACTGGAAGCCGAGATAAGAGCGATTCTGGAAGCCAATATGGTCTACGTCAAGCCGGCTCTTTTCCAGCAGACCGAAGGATTGGAAACGGTTTTCCCTTTTGCCACCGACAAACTTTTAGTGCACAGCAAACTCAACACCTCGCCCCTTTCCAGCATTTTTCCTTTCACTTCTTTTGACCTCACTTCGGACAAAGGAATTCTTTACGGCATCAACCGGCACAATTCCAGTTTGATTCTTTTTGACCGCTTTTCTCTGGAAAATTACAACTCGGTTGTTTTCGCCAAAGCCGGCTCGGGTAAAAGCTACGCCTTGAAGCTGGAAATATTAAGGTCTTTGATGTTTGACATTGACGTTATCGTCATAGACCCGGAACGGGAATACGAATATCTGGCCGAATCGGTGGACGGCCGGTATTTCAATATTTCCCTTACCTCCCAGCATCACATTAATCCCTTTGACCTGCCCGTTCCGGCAGAAGACGAATCTCCGGCCGATGTTTTAAGGTCAAATATTATCAGTCTGGTGGGGCTTTTTCGCATAATGCTGGGCGGACTTACCCCGGAAGAAGATTCGGTTTTAGACAAAGCCATTACCGAAACCTACGCCTCAAGAGATATCACTCCGGATTCGGATTTTTCCAAAATTTCTCCGCCCATTCTTTCTGATTTGGAATTGGTTTTAGCCAATGTGGAGGGGGCGGAGTCTCTAGCCCAACGGCTTCGCAAATACACCCAAGGCACCTGGTCCGGATTTATCAACCAGCCCACCAATGTGGAAATCAACAAAAAACTGGCGGTTTTTTCGGTCCGGGATATGGAGGATGAATTAAGGCCGGTGGCCATGTATCTGATAGTGCATTACATCTGGAACGCGGTCCGGCGCGAATTGAAAAAACGTCTTTTGGTCATAGACGAGGCCTGGTGGATTATGAAATCCGGAGACGGCGCTTCTTTTCTTTTCGGCCTGGCTAAAAGAGCCAGAAAATATTATTTGGGAGTGGCTACCATCACTCAGGATGTCAGCGATTTTCTCAATTCTCCTTACGGCGTACCCATCATCACCAACTCTTCAATGCAGCTTCTTTTGAAACAATCGCCGGCTTCCATAGATTTGGTGCAAAAAACTTTTAATCTGACCGAGGAAGAAAAATTTCTGCTTTTGGAAGCCGATGTGGGAGAGGGGATATTTTTCGCCGGTTTAAAACACGTGGCCATTCAAATCATCGGCTCCTACACCGAAGACCAAATCATCACCACCGACCCGGCCCAACTACTGGCCATTAAAAAAGCCAAAAACGAATATATTCAAAATCAAAATGGCAACTAATTCAACAACAACGGAAGACGAAAGGGCGGTCCGGCTTCAGGCCAACCGAAACCAAGAAAATCAAGACTTGCCTGACGGCAGTCAGGAAGCCGAAGACGCCCAGCCCAGCGGGCCTAATACTCAACCCCGGCCTCATTATATCAACTCTGCGGAAGCGGTTTTTTTGGTGTGCTTCGCCTTGGCCGGCGATTTGGCGATTTTTTTGACCAATGTCATTTCTCCGCTTCTGGGAAGCGCGGCGGGAGCGGGAGTCTGGCTGACTTTTTTTCTCTGGCTCAAATTCAAAATAATAAAAGGAGCTCCTAAAAGCTGGTCACGCCTTTTGACAATGGTAGGGTTTCTGGAAATTATTCCGGTAATAAACATTTTCCCGACCTGGGTCGGATTTGTCATTCTTATAATTATCGCGGATAGAATCGGCCGACTGCCTTTTTTTGAAAACTTTCTTCAATTTCCAGGCCTAAATCGGTTATAATTATTATATGAGAAAAGAAAAAAACATAATGCTCGGTCTTGTTTTTTTTGGCCTGATTTTTCTGACGGCCATTATTCCTTTCTCGTCTTATTCCCAATCGCTTTTTAACACGGAGGATTTTTTCATTAAAACCTCTCCGGAATCGCCCGGGCCAGACACGGAAGTTGCGGCCGAGGTTGTCAGCTTTAACTTTGACGTCAACCGCGCCTACATCACCTGGATATTAAATGGTAAAACCGGACTTAAAGGCAAAGGAGAAAAAATCTTGAAATTTTCCACTGGTCAAGCCGGCAAAAGCACAACTTTGCAAGCGTTTGTTTCCACCGAAGACGGAGCCCAGCTCCAAAAAACCCTGACTTTCTCAAACGCCGAAGTTGACCTTCTTTGGGAAGCCCAGACTTTAACCCCGGTCTGGTACCAGGGCAAAGCCCTAGCCACCCTGGGCTCAAAAATCAGAATTTCCGCCTTTCCCCGGTTCTTTAACGCTTCTCCGGAAAATCTTGTTTATCAATGGAAAAAAAATTACCAGCCCCTAGTCAGCTCCTCGGGCCTGGGCAAAAGAACTCTAGAATT
>Ga0076134_108_pt1 | contig 27841 bp, 25 predicted proteins | sample RifGroC2_FD_67720 | JGI IMG/M metagenome (GOLD analysis project Ga0076134, IMG submission 67720) | Parcubacteria bacterium GW2011_GWC2_42_13 | reverse complement strand
AAGTCTGCTCCATTCGGCACAATGGTTATTTTGGAAGCGTCGGCTCCCTGCCCAATGGCAAAATCCTTTAAAAATCCGCTGATGGCCTGGATGCGGTCGGCTTTTTTAAAAAGCGTCTTCCAAATCGGATAGCGGATTTTGGAAACTCTTCCTAAAATATAATCGGGCAGGTCGCCCTCCTGTAAGGTTAAAAGCAACTTTTTTCCGGGAAAAATTATTTTAAAAAATAAGCCGGCCGCGCCGGCGTAAGCCGCCATAACCGGCCAGATGACATCGTAGCGAAAACGAAAATTAAGCCGAATGGCTTTAAAAAAAGCGAAGCCGATATAGCAAAAATTGCTGAAATGCCTGGCTGTTTTATGACTTTGATTATACGGAAAGCCGACTCTATAAACCAAAACCTTGCCGATTTTTTCCTGTTTTTTCAAATGGCGGGAAAAACGATTGGTGATTAAATGAAAATTGTAATCTCCGGCAATCCTGTCTGTAATTTCTTTAATGGCCGCTTCCGCCCCGCCCGCCAAAGGAAAATAAGCGACCGAAAAAATAAGCGCGTTTTTTCCTTGTTTTTCAGACATAAATACGCTAAAATTATAACATAAATAATGAAAAAAAGGAAAAAAATACTTTATATCATCACGAAATCCGTCTGGGGCGGAGCGCAAAAATACGTTTTTGATTTGGCGACCGGTTTGCCAAAAGATGAATTTGAAGTTTTTGTCGCTTCAGGTGGCCGAGAATTTCTGGCTGAAAAAATACGGCGGGCCGAGATTCCCTATTTTGAAATCAAAAATTTCCAAAGAGATATTAATTTTTTCAAAGATATTTTTGCTTTTTTTGAGCTCCTGAAACTAATAAAAAAAATCCGGCCTGACATTATTCATACCTCCTCTTCCAAAGCCGGCGGCCTGGCCGGATTAGCGGCAAAACTTTACTCATTACTCATTATTCATTATTCATTACTGACTATCTTCACTGCCCACGGCTGGGGATTTAATGAGCCGAGGTCAAGACGGCAAATTGCTTTAATTAAGATTTTAAGCAAAATAACCGCCAAATTTTACCGAAAGATAATCTGCGTTTCTGAATACGACAAGCAAGCGGCTCTTAAAAACAAAATCACAAAACCGGAAAAATTAATAACTATTCATAACGGCGTCAGCGAGATTGATTTTTTGGGCAAAAACGAAGCAAAAAATTTTTTAGCCCAAAAAACAGATGCCAATCTGAAGCTTTCGGATATTCTTATAGGAACAATCGGGGAATTCACCAAAAACAAAGGGCAGAGATATTTAATTGAGGCAATAGCAAAAATAATCAAAAATCATCTCGGAGTAAAATTTATTCTGATGGGCTGGGGAGAAGATAAAGAAAATTTAAAATTTAAAATTTCCGCCCAAGACGGATCCGCCTCTGGCGGAAAAAATTTAAAATTAGATAACAATGTATTTTTAATTGAAAACTTGAATCCGGCCGGGCCTTATCTTAAAGCTTTTGATATTTTTGTTCTGCCTTCATTAAAAGAGGGCCTGCCTTACACTCTGCTTGAAGCCGGCCTGGCAAAACTGCCGATTGTCGCGACTAAGGTCGGCGGCGTTCCCGAAATCATTGAAAACGAAAAAACCGGACTTTTGGTTGAGCCGGCTCATCCCGAAGAACTGGGCAAGGCCATAGAAAAACTTATTAGCGAGCCGGAATTCAGTCAAAACCTCGCTTCCAACCTTCAGCAAAAAATACTTTTGGAATTTTCCTTAGAAAAAATGATAAAAGAAACCGTCAATCTCTATAAAAATTTCTAAAACTCTCCCTGACATCTATTTCGACACCCCATTTCTATATATCAGCGATCGCTTTTATATCGAAATAAACCTTGTATGCTTTCCAAATTTAAATAAGATTAAATTTCAGTTTAAGTTCTGCTTCGTTACTTATAAAACCCGCTTCAATATAACGAACATAATGTCTAATTTCAAAATATTCCGCTATAAAGTCTATTATCTCTTTACACTCAAAAGGACTAATCCAAACGCTTTTTTGAATATTATAAAAATCTAAATCTTTTAACTTTTCTCTTAAGACTTCCCGAGACCCTTTCTTCTTTTCTGGAATATCAAATACAATAATCCGCCATTTGCCATCCCATTTTTGTTTAGATATCTTCAGTTCGTCTATTTTGTACCGTAAGGCTTTTTTCCTCCCCGCTTCAGTTAAAATAATGGTTACTGAACCATCAGAATTTTCTAAAAAATTAACCAGTCTTTTTCTCCGAAATTCCCAAACCAAAGAACGCAATTTTTCTCTATCTATTTCTCTCCAGGCTTTTGCTAAATTTTTATATAATATATAATGCTGCTTTGGAGATGTACTAAGGCCAAGACCTATGCCTGTTAAAAGCATTAGGAGGGCTTTCTTTTTATATGGAGATAATCCTTTTGGCATATCTTAATTTTAGCATAATATCTATTTTATCATAATGTCTAATCCGTTTCAAATAAACAGCGATCGCTTTTATATGAAAATATAAAAATTAATCTATTTGAAAACCGTCCCGGATTTTGCGGCGGTAAAACAAAAATCCGATTGCTCCCAGAACTCCAATGCCCAAACTGATTAAAAACCAAAAAAGCCAATTTTTATTTTCGTTTGGCTCTGCTTGCTCAACGGCCGCCGGCTGTTGAAGCGATTCAGTCGCCGGCGGCTTCGCCTGCGGCTCTTTAAAGCCGACATTCAAGACTGAAATTGATGTTGACGAAGATTGTTTACTCTCGGGCTTTTTGACGTTGCTGGCGTTTTTAATCCCCCTAATGCCGACATCGGATGTCGGTATTGGAATGTTTTCCGCGCCCGATGTTTCTTTGACAATATAACTTCCCCTTCCTTCACCGGCTCGGTTAAAACTTTCTCCTTCTTTCAAAATTCCCTGATAAGAAAATTTTTCAATCAAAAAGCTGTTTGAATAAAAAAGTCCGACCTCGCCCTCTTTAGTTAGTTTAATTTTGCTGGCGGATTCCGGAACAACGATTATTGAATTGGCTTGGATAAAAGTCGAGCGAGGAAAAGAAAAAGATTGGCTGGCCTGTTTTATTTTAAGCCCGGAAATATCAAGCTCCTCTCTGCTTTTATTTTGAATCTCAATCCAGCCGGCCTCCCCCGGTTTTATTTCGGAAATCAGAAGTTCGGCTTTATTGACTTTTACCGCGACTCTGTCCGAAGCGGAATATTGGCCCGAAGAAATATCTAAAACCGCGAGATAGTTTCCGGGAAATTGATAAATATGGTTAACCACTCTCCCTTCCTTAAAATCGCCGTCGCCAAAAGTCCAAATAAATCCGGCATTGTCAATCGGCTCGTCTTTCAAACCTAAAGCCAAACCGGAAAACTTAACTTCCGCGCCAGTAATGACATTTTTGTCTTCGCCGGCGTAAGCTTTAATTTGAGGAATCGTCTGGGTTGGAACGGAAACTGAAGATGAGGGACTGGCAGCCGGGGTTTGAGTTTGAGATGGCTGGGATTCCTGGCTTGATTGAGATGCCGGAGCTTGCGTCAAAGAAATATTCGTTGCTTTGGGAGTTGAAGTGGCGGTAATCCATCCGGCGGCGGTTCTTTGAGCTGTTTGTTTGGTATTATTATCTCCGCCAATGCTCTCCCAATAATCAGAGCCGTCCACTCTATCTATTTCAGCGCCAGCCGCGTTTTTCAAAATCAAAATTTCTCCGGAATTGGAAAGCGCGCCGGTATAAATCAAATCAGCCGAAATACCCGGTAAAACCGAGTCATCAGTTCTTTCTAAAAGAAAAAATCCGCCGGCTGAAACACTGCCGGATAAATTTATCTTGGGCGTTCCGTCAATCGCCTCCAAAATCCAACCATCCAAACCCATCGCCTCGCTCCCATTATTAAAAAGCTCAAGCCATTCATTATTAGCTGATTCCGGGGCGCCCATCCAAGCAATCTCATTGATAATCACCGAAGCGGAAGAAAAAACCGGAAAAACAAGCAAAACAAAAATCAAAACAAAAACTTTTTTCATAATCCGAAAAGCAGACTGATGAATTTATCGCCGACTAAAAACGCTAAAAACGAGCCGACGACTAAAAAGGGAGCAAACGGAATTTGAGTTTTCAGATTAAACCGTTTCTTTTTTAAAGCCATTAAAAAAATCCCAACCAATCCGCCCAGCCAAAAAGAAAATAAAAAAGCGGCCAAACTATTCCAAGGGCCGAGCAAAAACCCCAGCCCCAGAGCCAACTTGGCGTCGCCAAAACCGAGCCACTTACCTCGAGAAACCAGCCATAAAAAAGCAAAAAAGCCAAAGAAGAGTGTCCCGGACAAAAGATAAAGAAACAATCCTGAATTTCCCCGCCCCAAAGGGGCGAGGCTCGTCCCGATGTCCATCGGGACGGCAAAACTTAAAATCACGAATAGCAACGAAAGACTGACAAACAAATATACCAGTTTGTTGGGGATTATTTGATGTTTAAAGTCGTAAGCCGAAACGGCAATTAAAATACTGAACATTGCCCAATAAAAAATTAAGCTGAGCAGATTTTGGAAATTAAAAATTTTCAGAGCTGTTAACACAAAAACAATTCCTGTAATCAATTCCACTAATGGATAGTGCCGAGAAATTTTACTTTGGCAGTAACGGCATCTTCCTTTTTGAAAAACAAAGCTCAAAACCGGAATCAAGTCAAAAAAACCAAGCCGATGGCCGCAAGAAAAACACTTTGACCGGCTCTTAATAATTGATTCGCCAGTGTTTAATCTCAAAACAACGACATTCAAAAAACTTCCGATAATCAACCCTAAAACAAAAACAACGGCTAAAAACATTATTTTTCAATGAATTTCAAAATATAATTTGAATATTGTCTAAAATTCTCTAGAACTTCTCTAACTTTTTTGTGAATTAACTCTGGCTCAATATTGTTATACTCATGAACTAGAATATTCCTAAAGCGGGCATTGTCTCCCATTTTTTCGGAAAAATCCTGAGAATAAACGCCTAAATCCGCCAACCGCAAAAATCCGTCTCGGTATCCCCTGACTTTTTCAACACCCTTTCCCAACTCGGCAATTAAATGATTGTTAATGTCAGTGGCTCTAATGACAATTCTTTCCAATATTCTTTCCACCGCCGCCTGTTTCATAAAATCTTTAGCCAGTTCGCTTAAATTATAATCGCCAAACTCCTCTAAATGCCCTAAATCCTCGGCCATCAGTTTTAATTTTCGCTTTATAAAATTTTTATCAATCATTTTTGGCTTGATTTAAATATTTTTTAAGCAAAATTTCCTCCAATTTAAAAATCGGGGCATGGTCCCAATAATTTCTAATGGCAAAAGTTTTTAATTGCCAATAATCAAAAGAAGAGCCGTAAATTAACATACTATCTTTCATAACCTGATATAGAAACAAGGCATCGGCGTTTTCCAAGCTTTTGACGTCAAGCTCCCGCTCTTTGCTGTTGCCAAAGACTTTTTCCAGCTCGCCAAAAATTTTCATTAAAACCTCAAAAGCTGTGGGCTTTTCCCCTAAGACCGCCACATCCAAATCGCTGCCCGGCCGGGCTTTGCCGGTAGCGTAAGAGCCGTGAATAATCATCAATTTGAGATTATATTTGTCGCCGATTTTTTTAATTTCGTTTTTTTGCTCTTTGGTTAATTCCATTAATTTCAGTCTACAAAATTCCAGCGGCTTTGCCAACATTCAAAAAACTTCCGATAATCAAACCAAAAGCAAAAACAGCAGCATAAATCATTGCTTTAATTATATCAATAAGGCCGTAAAACAAAACTCCTCCGATGGCCATCGGAGGAGTTTTGTAATTTAGATAAATTTTTACCAACAGGTTAAACTCGTAGGCACGTCAGCAGTAGCAAGTTCGGTGACGCCTTTTTCCGACGCAGCCGTGAAACCGCCGCCAGATTCAAGGGCTGCCCAAACGCAATACTCATTACCGCCGGTATTTGCAAAGGCATAATAAGCCCCATTAGTTGCAACTGGGTCTTTGGGAATCGTTGGCAGGTACGTACCAATCGCTATTGTTGTTAACTTAGAGTCGGCACCAACTTCTAAAGAGAGATAGGCTCCATCGTCATCATACTTCATCTCCATGGCCAAGGCGATTTGTCTGATGTCGGACTGGCGCCGGGCATCTCTGGCTTTGGCTCTGGCGCTATTCAAAGAAACTAAGACCACCGAAGCCAAAATTCCGATGATGGCGATAACCACCAAAAGCTCAATTAAAGTAAAACCTTTATTCTTCTTTTTTATCATAATAATCACTAATTACTAAAATTATACGACCTTTTTTGTTATTTATGATTCAATAACTCTCTATCCAAATTCTACCAAATCTTTTAAAAAATGCTTGTGGATAACTCCCGCTACTAATAAGGTCTTAATTAGTGCGGGAGATAACTTTTAGACGGAAGAAGTGATGCTGTAAATCGGACCCATAATTCCGGCCACCAAAATCCCCACTCCCAAACCCAAAACTATAATCATAATCGGCTCAATCATTCCCACCAGACTGGCTAAAGCGGCTTCAGCTTCTTTTTTGTAAAAACCGGATAAATTTTTCAGAGCGGTTCCCAGCTCCCCGGCTTCTTCGCCCACCCTAGCCATCTGGGAAACCAAAGAAGGAATATCTTCGTACCTGGCAAAAGCGTCGGAAATGGAGCTTCCGCCTTTAATAAGGTCGGCCGATTCCTTGAGAATGGCCGAGAACACGGCATTATCCACCACATCGGCCGTTGTTTCAAAAGCTCTGACCACAGGAATGCCGCTGGAAAGCATTGTGTAGAGATTGTCCGTCAGCCGGGCCAAATAAAATTTTTTAAAAATATTGCCGAAAAGCGGCACATCCAGTCTGAATCTATCCAAAGAAAATTTGCCTCTTGAGGTTCTGAAATATTTAATAGCGAAAAACACGCCGAAACCAGCGGCTATCAGAATAAAAACTCCGTATTTTATCAAAAAATCTCCCGAGCCGATAATAACTTTGGTGTACCAAGGGATAACGGCGTTGGATTCGGTTAAAATATCGTTGAGCTTTGGCATAATAAACACCAGCATCAAAATCATCACGGCCGCGAAAGTGGAAAGCACAAAAGCCGGATACAAAAGGGCGTTCCTGACTTTAGTGGAAACATCGTAAGAATACTCCAAATGATTGGCCAAATTTACAAAAGCTTCTTCCAGTTTGCCGGTTTCTTCGCCGGCCCTTACCATATTGACGAAAAAAGACGAAAACGCGTCCGGATGGCGGGCCAAACTCTGGGAAATGGAAAGCCCGCCCTGAATGCCGGATAAAACATCCTCCAAAATTATTCGCATGGCCGGCCGGGAAGCTTCGCCGGATAAAAGTTTAAAAGCGTCAACCACAGGAACTTTGGCCTCAAATAAAGTGGCGAGCTGGCGGGTAAAAAAAACAACATCCCGTTTCTTAACTCCGCCGACAAAACCAAGTCCCCGACTTAAAATTGACGGTTTTTCCGCAGACTCTATGTGGATAACTATTAAATTCTGGCGCTGTAAACTGGCTACGGCCAAATCCAAACTGGCTGCTTCAATTGAGCCGGATTTTTTTTCGCCTTCCGAAGTCGTGGCTTCGTATTTATAAAGCATGCCGGTTTTCCCGCTAAAATTATCTTAATAATATTTCCAAAGCCGAGGGCTGAAGCGAATATCTTAAAGCCGTTTCCATTGTTATCTCCCCTTTTTGGATAAGATTAGCCAGCGAACGATTTAAGCTGACCATTCCCAATTCCGAGCCGGTTTCTATCACATTGTCAACTTCGTGGATTCTTCCTTCCCGAATCAAATTGCGCACCGCCGAGTTGGCAATCAAAAGCTCGTAAGCCGGAACTAATCCGCCCGAAATCCTGGGCAACAGGCGCTGGGAAAATATTCCCAAAAGAGTGGAGGCCAGCTGGGAGCGAATCTGATTTTGCTGTTCAGCCGGAAAAGAATCAATAATCCGGTCAATGGTCTGGGCGGCGCTGTTGGTATGCAAAGAAGACAAAACCAGATGGCCGGTTTCGGCGGCCGTAACAGCGGTGGAAATCGTTTCCGGGTCGCGCATCTCTCCCACCATCGCCACATTAACATCTTCCCGAAACATAGACCTTAAGGCATCATGAAAGCTTCGGGTGTCCTGCCCGACTTCTCTTTGGTCAATAATGGATTTGTCCTGCAAAAACATATATTCAATCGGATCCTCAATGGTTACGATATGGTCTTCTCTTTCGTGATTGATAAGGTCAACCAGACTGGCCAGAGTGGTTGATTTGCCGTGTCCGGTCGGCCCGACCACCAAAAAAAATCCCTGTTTTTTCCTGACAAAATCGGCCAGCGTCGGAGGCAGGCTTAATTCTTCCAAAGTTTTTATTTTTATCGGAATCAGCCGGAAAGCCGCGCCCACAAAACCCCGCTGAAAAAAAATGTTGCAGCGAAGACGGATTTTATCTTCCAGAACAAAAGAAAAATCAAGCTCCTTTTCTTCCAAAAAACGCCTTTTCCGTTCTTCGGAAAACATGGAAAAAACAAGCCCTTCTAAATCTTTTGGCGTTAAAACCGGCTTTTTGACGAGCGGAGCCAGGGCACCCGAAATCCTTAAAGTCGGGTGACGAGCCACGGAAAGATGAAGGTCCGAAGCTCCTTCTCTGGCCACGGTCAACAGCAAATCGTTTAATTCTTTCTGATAATTATCCATTTTTCTTTTTCAAGGCCTCCTCAACTTTTTTCATGGCTTCGGTCGGCGTGAAATAAGCTTTGATAATATAATCGTCCGCGCCCAGCCTCATTCCTTTTTCCACTTCCTCTTTCTGGCCAAGATTGGTTAAAAAAACAAAAACGGCTTTAGGCAAAAGCTTTTCTTTTCTGATAATTTTCATAGTTTCGAAGCCGTCGAGGCCGGGCATTACCACGTCCAAAAGCATTGCATCCGTTTCCAATCCTCCCCGAATTTTTTCCAGCGCCTCCTCGCCGCTTTTAGCCACCTCAACCTGATAACCGGCAGTCCTGAACTTCAAAGAATACATTTCAAGCAAAAATTCATCATCGTCAACTATAAGAATTTTGTATTTTTGCTCACTCATATTTTTATTATATCACTTCCTCCAATTCTTCCAACCCCACTCGTCCCTCCAAAACTTTTAAAACTCCGTCTTCCCTCATAGTAACCATCCCTTCTTTGCGGCCGGCCTTCAAAATAGCTTCTTCCGCCGGATTGGTTAAAATAATATTTTCAATTTCTTTATTCATAAGCAAAACCTCAAAAACTCCAATTCTTCCGCGCGTGCCTTTAAGGCAAGTCGAGGAGGGCATGGCTTGATAAATTTTAGCCGGCATTTTTATTTTTTCTTTGATGGATGGAGGAACATTGGCCAGCTCCTCCTCCAGACGGGTCTTAAGACTGCCTTTGACTTCAAGTTCTTTTTTTGAATCATCGCAAAGCGTCCGGACCAGCCGCTGGCCCACCGCCATAATCAGAGTGGGCGCTATAAGATAAGGGTCAACTCCCATATCCACCAAGCGCGGAACCGCTCCCACCGCGGAATTGGTGTGCAAAGTGGAAAGCACCAAATGGCCGGTCAAAGCCGCATGAACCGCCAATTGGGCCGTTTCTTTATCCCGCACCTCGCCCACCATAATCGTATCCGGGTCCTGGCGCAGAATAGAACGAAGACCGTTGGCAAAAGTGTAGCCAATTTCCGGCTTGACCTGCGATTGATTCACTCCCTCAATATTGTATTCAATCGGGTCTTCCAAACTGACAATATTAAAACGTTCCTGGTTTAAAATTTGAAGCATTGAGTAAAGAGTGCTGGTTTTGCCCGAGCCGGTCGGACCAACCAGAAAAATAAGGCCATAGGGCTTTTTTAGAGCCTCTTCCACCATGGCCAAATTGCGGCCGCTAAGCCCTAGATCGGAAAGCGCGCCTATTTTTTGTTGAGGATCAAGAATGCGGATGGCCGCTTTTTCCCCGAAATAAGTCGGAAAGGTGGAAACCCTGAAATCAACGCTTCGGTTTTCTATCCGGGCGCTGAACCGGCCGTCCTGGGGCTTGCGTTTTTCGTCAAGCTGCATATTGGTCAAAATCTTGATTCTGGAAAGAACCGCTTCGTGAACATGAAGAGGAAGAATAAGACTGGTGTAAAGGATGCCGTCAACCCGAAAACGGACCCTTAATTTGTCGGCCATCGGCTCAATGTGAATATCCGAGGCGTTGCCTTCAATGGCATGCCGGATAATCACCGCCACCATCTTGGTAACAGGCGCTTCTTCGGTTAAAGCCACCTCTCCTTTAAGCACCTGCTTTTCTATTTCTGGAGAAGTTTCGAAAGCCGATTCCAATTCGCCCAGAGCCTTGGAAACTTCTCCTCCTAATCCCTTATAACCTTCCAAAATCTTATTTAAATCAGAAAGAGAAATCACGAAAATTTTAAAAGCCAAACTGCTTTTGTAGGTGATGAATTGAAGGGCCTCCCGAGCTTCAATGTTGTCCGGGTCAACCATTCCCACTTCCAAAACTCCGTCTTTCAAATCAAGCGGCGCGATTTTGTAATGCCGGGCGGTTTCTTCCGGAATGTTTTTTAAAACGCCGTAAGGTATCTTCCTCTCGTCAATTGTTTTTGAGGGAACGCCGAGCGCCTCGCTTTTCGCCGCCAGAAGATCGACCGGAGAAACCCCGCGCTCTTCAAATAAAATCTCCGTTTCTTTTTCTCCGGTTTTGGCCTCTTCGTAAACCAAAGCCAGCTCATTTTTGGAAATGAGATTCTTCTTCAGCAAAATATCCGTAACCCTGCTGTCAATCATTTTAAATGGGAGAGAAAGGATTGGGCCGGCCGGTTTGAATCTCGGCTATCTTCAATTCGCTGGAAAAATCCTGCAAAGACGAAAGAACGGAATTCTGAAAAAACAACTCGTCTATTTCCGTTTTCCTCAAAAGGCCAAAAATAGTCAGTAAATCCGTGGCTTCTACTCCGGATTTTTCAGCCGGCGCCAGAACGTACGTTCTGGCTTTAATATTGAACTCATAAATATCCTTGTTTCCGGCGGAAAAAACAATGGAATCAATGTCTATCATTCTCAAGCTCTTTTCCAAATCTCCCAAAAAAGCCAGTAAATTCTCGTAAGAGCCGGCGACTTTAAAATTAAGCTCCGCTTCCTGGTATCCCGTTTCCTGCTTCTCTTTTGGGGATGTTTCCGAAAGCGCAAAAGCCGGCGCTTTGTTCTGGGGACTTTCTTTTTCGGTGACAGCCAGAGATTTTAAAATAAGGCCGCGGCTTCTTGTTAAATTGTCAAACTGCACAATCAATCCGCCGTCGTTGGTTTTGGTCGGCAAAAGCTTTTTCAGTCGCTCCAGGTCAAGAGATGCGATATTATTGTATTTTCCAATCAAGTCGTCGCGCAGATTTCTGATCTGGCGCGAATTGACAAGCACATTCTCAACTTCGCTTTTCTGGTTTCTCAAATCCTTGATTTTTCCGACCAGAGGTACAGTCCACAAGCCGAAAATCAAAATGGCGGCCAGCAAAAAAACAAAAACTATAATGACTTTTACCATATTAAAATTTTAATAAATCAGGATTAATAACCAAAGAAACGTTAAAACTGACATTGCCTTCGTTTTTTAAAACGAAATTGGAAAAATTGGCTTTTTCCACAAAATCGCTTTTGGAAAAAACCGCCGCCTGCTGGGCAATGGCGGTATAACTTCTGGCTTCGCCGTTCATGACTACCGAGTACTGGCCCTCTTTCTCTCCGAAGGAAAAAGAGGAAAATCCGACGGACGGCAAAGTCAAATTTTCAACCAGAAGAAAAACTTTGGAAGGAGCTTTATGCTCGGCCAGAATGATTTTGGAATTTTTTATCAGGTCTGACGTTCTGGTCAACTCCTTCATGGAAGCGGGCTCGAACTCGGATTCCGTCCTTTTTAAAGTGTCGTTCAGCTCTTTTATTCTTGTTCCTAAAAAACTCTTATAAAAATATCCTCCGGCCAAAATCCCGGCCGATATAAAGAAAGCACCAACGCTAAAAACCGCGAGAAAACTGGTTTTTCGCGGCCGATAAATTGATTTGGCGGCCAGCGATGTTTTCGGAATTAAAGAAGGCTTCATATTTTTATTTTAAACCGCGCAGGGCCAAACCCAGCACGTTGGAAAAGCTCGGCCCGGCTTCTTTTAAAACCGGTCTTAAAAAAGACGGGTGCTCTACTTTAGAAAAAGGATCGGCCAAAACCGTTTCTATGCCGATTTTATTGACCGCGAAATCAACCACTCCGTTTAACAGCGCTCCGCCGCCGGTCAAAATCACATGGTCGATAACCCGGTTTCTTCTTCTCCGGTAGTCGGCAATAGTCCGCCTGGCTTCCATAAAAATCAAATCAAGCAAGGGCTCAATCACCGCCGCGGCTTCTTTATATTCCGGCCGGGAAGAAAACCCTATCTCCCGTTTCATTTCTTCGGCCCTGGAAAAACTGATATTCAAAGAATGGGCCAGAGCGATGGTTATATCCTGGGAACCGCGGTCAAGCGAATAAGCGAATCTGGCAATGCCGTGGTCCACCACCGTCATTTTGGTGGTAGAAGCGCCTAAATCGATCACCAAAACTGGCGCGATTTCGCTTCCCAAAACCGAACGGACGCCGCTGAAAATTTCTATTTCAAACAAAACCGCCTCCAAACCGGCTCCAGCCACGACTTTCTTGTGCTTTTCAATAATGTCTTTGTGGACGGCGGTGATTAAAACTTCAGTGCCCGGCTGGCCGATTTTTTGTTCGACCGGCGATTTGCCCTCTTCTTTCGCGAACGTCTGCGCCTCTTCGTCTTCAAACTCTTTCGGCAAAACCCACCAGTCAAAAACCACCTCTGACATCGACACCGGAATATACCTTCTGGCTTCAAAATTTATGGCTTCGTCAAGATTTCTTTCGGGCGATACCGGCAGTCTGATTACCGTCACAAAACTGCTTCTTAAAGGAACAGCCACGGCGGCTTTTTGGGCTTTGGCTCCGGCTTCTTTTGTCAAATCCTTAAGCATTTCTATGGCCTTGTCTTCCACTATATGGCTGGCCTGGCCGGTTTCCACTCCGGCATAAGGCCCCACGGAAAGCTCGCCGTAAGTTTCCAAAATCGCCTGTTCGTTCTTTTTTTTCAACTGGACGATCTTAACGGAAGAACTGCCAATATCAATGCCCAGGAAACTCTCGTCTTTTTTCTTGAAAAAATCAAACTTCCCGGGAGAAAAAATCCTTTTTAAAACTTCCATATCCATTATAACATAAATTATAGCATGTCTAATAAAAATATATAAAAATTATCCACACCTGAATTATGAAAGATTTTTTAAATAAAATACTTAATTTGACTTTGCCGGAAAAATGCTTGGGCTGCCAAAGAAAAAACAACGGCTACCTCTGCCCAGAATGCCTGAATAAAATTCCCCCTTGTTTTGACAATTCCAGCATCTTGGCCGCCGCGGCCTACCAATCTCCGGTGGTTAAAAAAGCCATCTGGCTTTTGAAATACCGCCGGGCCAAAAAACTGGCCGAACCCTTGGCTGAATTAATCTTCCTGCGGATCTTTTCATCTTCTCCCCAATACAGACATCCGGTGTCTGTATTGGATACTTTAATCATCCCGATTCCCCTTTCTAAAAAAAGATTAAGGGAAAGGGGGTTTAATCAGGCCGAGCTGATTGCTAATCTTCTGGCGGAAAAAATGTCCGTTAAAATCGCTTGTAATATTTTGGAAAAAATCAAACACACCGAAACTCAAGTGAAAGTCAAAAACCGGGAGAACCGGCTGAAAAATCTGAAAGGAACATTTAAAGTTTCCCATCCCCGGCTCCTGAAAGAAAAAACAATCATTTTAGTTGATGACGTGGCCACCACCGGCGCCACTCTTTTTGAAGCCGGTCGGGTCCTAAAAAAATCCGGAGCCAAAAAAGTCGTTCCGGTGGTGGTGGCAAAATGATAAAAAAAATGATAAACTACACTCATAAGGAGGGGTGGCTGAGTGGAAGAAAAGCAAACTGCTTTGCTTTTCTTCCGAAGGTGGCAGACACGAAGCCGCCCCGAAACAAAGTGGAGGGGTGGCTGAGTGGCTGAAAGCAGCGCCCTGCTAAGGCGTTATACCTCTAACAGGGTATCGAGAGTTCGAATCTCTCCCCCTCCGCATGACTCAATTTTTGGAACAAAACGCGTGGGTGCTGATTCTTATCGCCCTTTGGGTTTTACCCTGGAAAGGCGTAGCTTTATGGCGCGCTTCAAAAAACAATCAGAAAAAATGGTTCATTGCCATCTTGGTTCTGAATACTCTGGCCATTCTGGAAATTATCTATATTTTTTATTTTTCCAAACAGAAAACAAAACGGGCTTCGGAGTGAATCACTCCGAAGCCCTGGTTGCCACGATTCTAAAACCTTTTACTTCTCCCTCTATTCGTATTATCTCTCCTTTCTCAACTTTAATTCTGATATTTTTGATTACATTGTCTTTAGCAACGGCTTTCGAATCATCCGTTTTAAACGGATACATAACCGCCACGTAAAGAGTGCCGTTGCCTTCTTTCTCTGGAAAACCGCGAAATCCAACCGCGTACAAATTCCTATCAAAAGGAAAAAGCACGCGGCGGCTGTTTTTAGACTCGGATCTCAAATAATCCAAAAGAGAACCGAGTCCGCTCTCATTTTCCCCGCTTTCGAGCGGATAGAGTTTGGTTATAAACTCTTCTTTTTCCTCTCGGGAACTTTTTATCATTCCGGGCGTAATCTCCAGCTGCAACCGGCGATGATCGCCCAAAATTTCATACCTTACATTGATTACCTCACTTTCTTTTCTTTCTTCGGAAAGAATCAATCCGTTCATTAAAAACAATCTACCCCAAAGACAAATTGTTTTTTCCCCGTTCTCGCCTTTTATCTCCTTTAACACAACGGATTTTGGAGAAAAAAGTATGGGGATGGAAACTATTCCTAATTCTTTATAAAGCTGGGTGTCGAAAATCTGAATAACCTCTCCTTTTTCCGGGCAAAAATCGTTTCCCGTTTCCGCAAAAACTTCGCCGCTCAACAAAAAAACGGCAAAAAATACAAATAAAACCGCGATTTTTTTCACCACTATTCCTCCTATTCTCTATTGTTTGATAGCCGGGTCTTTTAAAAATTTCAAAAATCAAAAATTACTCTTAATAAATTAAATCACAAATCCAATAAAAAATCCAGCCTATTGAAAACTGCAATTTTTTGAATTATAGTTGAGGAAATGGAAGCGTGCCTGAGTGGTTGAAAGGGACAGTCTTGAAAACTGTTATACTCGCAAGAGTATCGGAGGTTCGAATCCTCCCGCTTCCGCATTTTAAAAATTTCAGCGTTTTGGGCGATTGTTGCTTTAATTGTTATTATGCGATTACTATGGCAAAAATCGAAATTGTCCAAGTAAAAAATCACAAGTTTTTGTTTTTAGATGATTACTTGTGGATGTGGGATCTTCCGCAGGAACAAGAACTTCAAAGAGATATTGCCAATCAAGCTTTCGGAGATGTTCTAGTTGCTGGATATGGCTTCGGGATTGTAACAAAATATTTATTAGAAAGTACTAAAGTAAAATCAGTTACAACGGTTGAAAAATATCAAGAAGTAATTGACAAAATAAAAGAATTTGGACCGATATATGGAAAAATTATTATTGCTGATTTTTATGAATTACCGGAAAATGAAAAATACGATTGTGTTATTGGTGACATCTGGACGGAAATTGACCAAAGATTTCTTGATGATTATAAAAAGTTCAAAGAGAAAGCACAAAAATTTTTAAAACCGAGCGGATTTATTTTAGGATGGGGAAAAGATTACTTTGAATTTTTATTGAAAAAAGGGTCGGACTAGGCCGACCCTTTGGAGATCTCTATTAACTTTTCTTCTCGCCGTTTTTTCCCGAGTTCACCGACCCTGTAAAAAACTGGGCGATGACCGCGCAAAATAACACGAAGAGAACCACAAATAGAATGACCTTCCCTATTGCTTCTATTGCTTTCTCCATCCTTTTTCCTCCTTTAAGCGCTATTCCGGCTTTCTACCGATAAGAGCGCCGATGTTAAAGCCGGGCCGAGAATGTTCTTTAAAATATACTCCTGCCCGACCGTAGTGCTTGATAACTACACTTTCGCCGCTTAAAGCAGGCTGACCAGCAGTTGTCCATCCGCTCCAAATAATATTCTGCAATGGATGGAGCGAGGTATAAACAAGCATCAAGTAGACGGTTTCTATCTGGCTAAGAAGTTTTTCATCGCCAGCCAGCATTCCTGCCTGCGTGCCTCGGGCTTTATCAAAAGTAAACTGGGGCATACCTAAAGTTGTCAGATGCCAGCCCCCTTTTAGGACTTCTTTGGCAAAAGACTCTCCCAACCACCATTCCTGACTCGGCGTGTCCTCAAAGAACGGCTGTCTTTCGGAATTTGTGCCGAAAATCAGACGAAGCTCTAAAATAGTAATCTTGTATCGTTCCGGCGGCGCCCACCAAAGAATACCTTTCATGCCATACCAATCTTCAATGGCCGCTTTCCGGAGGGCCTCCTCTGAAAAAGGCACCCGGCCAAATTTTTCTTTCTCCTCTGGGCTTAAAGAAACAAAAACTCTTTTGCCGGCGAGGATATTGATAACCTGCTCGGGCTCAATTATGTTCTCGCCCAAAATAGCCTTGGCCTCCTCCCTGGAAACGGCAAATCCTATTTCAGGAAGAAAAATCCCTCCCAAAAGAGTTGCTGTAAAAATCAGAATTGAAAAACCTGCGCAAACTTTTCTCATCTTTTAATCCTCCGTAGTTTTAGAGTTCAAAAATTTCAAAATCAATTAAATCTGCTAGAATAAAAAAATGGAGAAAATATCCTGGAAAGCGCCGGAATATGTTTATATTAAGAAGCCGGCTGATTGGTATTGGCTGGTCGGGCTGATTGCCGCCGGATTTTTTATCTTGTCCTTGGCGATGAAAAATTTTCTTTTTGCCGCGCTTTTGGTAATCGCCGCTTTCATCGTCATGCTTTACGGCGCGAAAAAACCGAGAATCGTTTCTTTTGAAATTTCCGGCCGGGGAGTAAAAATAGGGAAAAAACTTTTTCCTTACGAATACCTAAAATCATTTTGGATTCAATACGACCCGCCTCTTAAAAAAGAATTAAGTTTGGAATCCAAAAAAAGTTTTATGCCCTATATCATCTTGCCCTTGGCCGAGCTTGACCCCAACCTTGTCAGAAGTTATCTTATAAAACTCCTGCCGGAAAAAAAACACGAAGAATCGCTGATTGAAAATATCGGCCATTATCTGGGATTTTAATTCCCTCTAGCCCTCGTCGTTCAACGGATAGGACGGAAGCTTGCGGAGCTTCAAATAGAGGTTCGATTCCTCTCGAGGGCAAAATGAATTTATCAACTCCTTTAACGGAAATTTTCCGGCTGAAAGAAAGCCAGAAAAAAGCTCTGGAAAAACTGGGCCTGAAAACCGCCAAAGACCTTCTGCGGCATTTTCCTTTCCGCTACGAAAAAATTGGAGAAATAAAAGCAATCGCCGATATTTCCAAAAATGATTATGTAAGTGTTGAAGGGAAAATCTTGAAACTGGAGATGGAAAAAACCTGGCGGAAAAAAATGCCCGTTGCCAAGGGAGTAATCAGCGACGGCTCAGGCTCATTAAGAGTGGTTTGGTTCAATCAGCCTTATATGGCAAAGATGTTAAGCCCGGAGTCAAACATATGTCTTTCCGGAAAAATTCAAAACGACAAAAACGGGCTTTATCTGGCTAATCCGCTTTTCTCCTCAGAATTGACATTTTTAAACTCGGCTTTCGGAAAGCCTAGTGGCTTTCCGAAAGCCGATAACTACCTGGGAATTTATCCGGAAACTCGAGGAATTTCCTCGCTATGGTTCCAGACGGCCGTTAAAAAGGTTTTAAGCCGAATTGATTTTGAAAAATTAAAAGACCCTCTGCCGGAAGAAATTTTTAAAAAATATCATCTCCCCTCTTTAAAATTTTCTCTGGCTGCCATTCATTCCCCCAAAAAATTAAGCGACGCCAACGCCGCCAAAAAAAGATTTGCCTTTGAGGAAATTTTTTTGATTCAATTAAGCCGGCTAAAAGAAAAAATAAGATATCAAAAACAATCCGGCTTTCCCGTAAAAATCGCCGAGAAAGAGCTGGGAGAATTTGTAAGTACTTTTAATTTTTCCCTAACCCAGAGCCAAAAAAAAGCTCTGGCTCATATTTTAACCGATTTTAAAAAGCCCTCGCCAATGGCCCGGCTTTTGGAAGGAGATGTCGGCTCGGGAAAAACCGCGGTGGCGGCCGCCGCTGCCTTTGCCGCCGTCAAAAACGGCTATCAAGTCGGTTATATGGCGCCGACTGAAGTCCTGGCCCGCCAGCATTTCAAATCTTTCAGCAATTATTTCTCTCCTTTTAAAATTAAAATCGGACTTATTACTTCGGCCGAGTGTCTAAAATTTCCCTCAAAAATAAAAGGGGCCGAAAAACAAGAAACGCCAACCCATATTGCGCGTTCCCAACTTTTAAAGTGGGTGGCATCCGGCGAAACTCCAATTTTAATCGGCACTCATGCCTTAATACAAGACAAAATTAAATTTAAAAATCTCGCTTTTGCCATTATCGACGAACAGCATCGCTTCGGGGTAAAACAACGAGCCAAGCTCGTTGGGCGCGGATTAACGCAGACCGACACGCAGATTAACGCGGAGGTGAAACCCCATTTGTTAAGTATGACCGCCACCCCCATTCCCAGAACTTTGGCTTTGACAATTTACGGCGACCTGGATTTAACTCTGCTTGATGAAATGCCTCCGGGCCGAAAAAAAATCGAAACAATTATTGTCCCACCTTCCCAGAGAGAGCGAGCGTATGAACAGATGCGTTATGAAATTAATCAAGGAAGGCAGGCTTATGTGGTCTGCCCCCGCATAAACGCTGATTCACGCGGATCTAATATGGATAATCGCGGAGAGAATCTGCGTGAATCCGCCGGTAATCTGCGATTATCCGCGTTGTATGAAATTAAAGCGGTGAAAGAAGAATACGAAAAACTTTCCAAAAAGATTTTTCCGGAATTCAAAGTGGGGATGCTTCACGGAAAAATGCTTCCCAAAGAAAAAGAAAAAACAATGAACGAATTCCGGGAAGGAAAAATAAATCTTTTGGTGGCCACCTCGGTCATAGAAGTGGGGGTGGATGTGCCCAACGCCACATCAATTTTGATTGAAGGAGCCGAAAGATTCGGTCTGGCCCAGCTTCACCAGTTAAGAGGCCGGGTTTTAAGAAGCGAGCACCAGCCCTATTGTTTTATCTTCACGGAATCAAGCTCTAAAAGAACACTGGCTCGGCTTAATGCCTTGTTGACCGCCAAAAATGGCTTTGAATTGGCGGAATATGATTTGAAATTTCGGGGACCCGGAGAACTTTCCGGCAAAAAACAATGGGGCATCTCCGATATGGGAATGGAAGCGTTAAAAAACTTAAAAATGGTGGAAGCGGCCCGGGAAGAAGCTCAAGTTATTTTGGAAAAAGACCCGGAACTTAAAAACTATCCCTTACTTTCGGCCAAAATCAAAATAAGCTCCGCTTTGAGCGGAGCCCATTTTGAATAATACTAGGCTTTCGGATAGCCAAGGTGGCTATGCGAAAGCCTACTGAAGCCTACCGCGACTGCCAAATTCTATTTCAACAATCCTCCCAACTGCTCCAAAATTCCCTTCATTCCTTCCAGAACGCCAGCCATTTGGTTTAAGGAAGGCGCGTTGCCCAGGGGTGTTGCGCTGTAATCCGGCACCGGAACGGAACCGTTAATAATGTTGGTCATTTTTACGACATCGCCGATGGTGGCGGATTGGCCGTCCTGATTGACATCGCAAATTTTGCCGGCCGGGCAAGCCTGGCTGCCGAGAAAAACATTCGTAAGAATATTGTAATCAGCCGTGTCTAATTTGCCGTCGTTGTTATAGTCAATTTTTTGAGGGTTGGCTTCCAAAAGACTGGTTTTATAGTCCGGCACAGAGCCTGTTCCCAAAGTTATATTAGTCAAAGTCACAACATCGGCTACCGTGAAAACTCCGCTTCTATTAACATCACAGACATAACCGCCTGGACAAGCTGCTCCGCTTGTCCAGATACTAGATAGAAGATTAGCGTCGGTTTGATCTAATTTACCATCGTTATTGTAATCCAGTTTCTGGGAGTTGGCGGAAAGGACGGCTGTAGTTGCCGCCGCAATGCTGAATAATGCATCGCTGGAATCTCGAGTAATCACCTCTGATCCTAGAGCAGTGTTATTAACTCCGTCAATTCTTATTTTATAGTTCCTTGGGAAAGTTAAGCCAGGCAATCGATTTTGTATGATTGTCCAGTCATAATAACCTTGCGATGCCGGCAGAACACCGTCATAAACATATTGCGTGGAACCAGAACCGAAAATAATAGTGGGATCTTCTATATAAATCCTGACATAATTTACATTACCGGCTGTCCACGATATTCTCTTTGTCTCACCCACTGTCCAACTCTCCCCTCCGTTGGGCGAAAGCACGGTGATGGAAGGAATTGAGGTTGTAGTAATAAGCACTCCGGCTGATTGGGTATCCGGGGATGAAGGGGAAATAGTTGCGCCGGAAATTCTGCCCACTCCGTAATTGCCGAATCTGCCATTATTATTGCCGTCATAATCAACTTTGAGTAAGTCTCCGCTTTGAGTTAAGGGGCCAGCAGGACTGATATCGGCAATGTTCCCTTTTATAATCATTGATTTGGAACTGCCTCTGGGAATTACAAAGTTGGAAATAGCGCTTGAAATGGCATTGTCGCCGGTTGGGAACGTGGCTTCCCCAATTTGAGTTGAGCCGTCCCACAAGGTCACTTTTCTGCCCACCAAATCTATCGGAGTATTCAAGTTGGTATCAGACAACTGCAGAGCCACTTGTTTTAATTCAATATCCTCGCCCGAAACTAATGCCGAAAATTTGATACGCGCCAACTCCACATTAGTTGAACCGGCCGCCACAATCCTGTAAGCCGGGCTTTGGACATCAAGAGAAACTGAATAAGCTCCTGTTTTAACGGTCATTGTTGGACCCCAAGTATCACCAGTAATATTCACGACGAAGCCGGTGCCACTGGAAAATCCTGTGGCGGTAAATGTTTTAAGCCCCCATTTGTAAATGGAGTTTTGAGGAGCGCTGCCTGAAACATCACATTTTAAAGTAATTTGTTTTGATGTTGCTTTTGCAACAATTAGAGGGTTATCAAGATTAAAAACAACACCTGTACCATACGAAGGATTTACAACATTTGCCCCGCTGGTCAGAAGCGTGGTTCCATCATATAACTTGCAATTGGTTAAATTCTCAATGTCCCCGCCGACAGCCGCGTAAGCCAGAGGTATGCTCCTTACGCTCACATTTTCTCCGGAATTGGTAGCGTCAAGAATGAAATAGGCAAAAGTGAAATTCACCTGCCCGGCTCCAACATTCTGGCTTGGAAGAAGCGAAGATACGGAAGCTGTCAAAGCCGGAGCGAGGACTGCGACTCCGCCCACATTCACCTGAAAAGCATCATACCAAGGAAGAGTACTTTGATGGAAAGAGCCGTCATCGCTACCAAAGGTGTCAGTGCCGTTCGGAGGCATAATTCCATATCCATAAACCTCGCCTTTTACATAAAGATCGGCTCTATTCAAGATATCAAAATCAGCAGTTTCTCCCTTTCCGTCAATAATATCGGCTTTAAGAGAAATTTCTTTAGAGTAGGCCTTCTCAATAACGATTCCGTTATCAAAGTTTGAAGTATAGTAATGACCGTCGTTGCTAACATAGGTGCTGTAAGCAACACCATCAACATAAGTCTTAACATTGGCAAAATAACTTTGAGGCATTGAGCCGGACTGATACCAGCGAATTGACTGCAAGCGAACTCTCTCTATAGAACCGGCGGTTACCGTAACAGATGAAAATGTATAGCCGGCGGTCCCGACCACTTTAGTCTGGTTTATCCCCGGATCGGTCGCTCCTCTAGAAACGACCATCGAACCGATTGAAAGCGAATCATTCGCTGTATGACCGGCGCCGGTAATCGGCAAGCTGCCGTTAATCGGGATTGCTCCGGAGTTCACTCCGACCAAAGAAAGATAAACGACCTGGCCAGCATAACCGCTGACATCAGCTCGGTTTCCGGCGATAGTCATTGTCTTGGTCGCACCCTTAGCAACGGTAAATGGCTCGCTTAGAGTAGCTTGATGAGACGAATTTAAATTTTTCTCTGCGCCAATCTGGATTCCGTTTTCATCAAGCAAGACAATTCCAGAAAACAGCGCATCAGAAGACAAACCTATTCTTTCAACAGTTAAAGAATTAACTTTCACGTCTTGATCTGCCGGAGCGGTCAATTTAATTACCGTAAAAGGCATTCTGGCCGCTTTTAACGGAAATAAACTTGTAAATGGCTGAGTTCCCGACTCAACTTTAAGAGCAGATGCGGGCGTTGGAACAGCGCCCACATTCACGCTGATTGAGGTTTTGGCTGATTGGCCGGCGCTGTCAGTGATGGTGAAACTCGGGTTATAAATGCTTGCCTTTGAATAAGAATGAGTAAGGGTTGCTGTTTGAGTGAAAGGCGTTGAAACACTTCGCAAATTATCCAGAGCGCGGAGGAGAGAACTATCTTCCTCGTCTCCCCAGATTACGAAATAACTCATCTGGCTGTTTTCCGGGTCATAAGCTTTAATAGTCCAAGTGCCGACTTGGCCCACATTCAAAGTTGACGGCCCGCTAACGCTGTCAATAACCGGGGGTTGGTTAGTGGTTGTTGAAACAATGCTAAACGGCGCATCGCTACAATTTTCATTCAGAGCGGGCCTCTCAAAACCTACATTAAAATAACCACCCACGCAAATTTCATAACCAGAAGCAGGCAGGGTATCACTACTAACTGTCCAACCATATACATTTTTCCCAATTTGACCTTTAAACTCTCCTAAAATTGTTTTTATATAATAAGCTGCATCTGTATCTGGTCGTGGTGACAATTTTTTATTTTGAAGCCATATATCTACCTGCGTATTTTGAGATTGTTGCCATGCGATAGTATAAGGTCCTAATTCTATAGTCCAGCTCTCCCCGCCATTGGGGGAAAGCACGGTAATGGAGGGACTTATTGAAGTTGTCCCGCAACTCTTCCTAATCGCCGCTCGGGTTTTCGAGCCGACCACGCCGTAGCCGGTGGTGTCAGGCGAGCCGGAAGAAACTATGTTGTTTTTGGCTTGCCATCTTTGAACCGCTTTTTCCGTTGCCGGGCCAAAATAGCCAGTAATCAGTCCTTCCGGATAAATTGAAGAATCCTGCGCCAAAAATTTCTGAAGCGCACTTACTTCTCCGTTGGTTTGAGAATCCGTGGAGCCCAAATAAAGATTGTAGGTGAAATTGAGACAAGAGGTTGGAATTGTTGGAAGTGGTGGAATTGGAGGTGTGGTAATTGGCGGTTGAGTTTGCCCTTGCAAAGTATTAAGCTGGCTCTGTAATGATTGAATCTGCTGGAGCAGAGTATTAATCTGGGCTTGTAAATCGCTGACCATATCCGCCTTCACGGCAAACGGAACAGCGACCAAACCGATAAAAACTATTGAAAATATAAGTTTTTTCATAAAAATTGTGAAATTATAAAAAATAAAGACAAATCCGGGCTGACTAAACCCTTATTTCCAGTAAAGCATATCTTAAAAAAAAAGCAAGTTTATCCACATGTACCTTGGCTTTCGCATAGCCACCTTGGCTATGCGAAAGCCTACTATTTCAAAAACGGCTGGAAGTTTTCGGAGATTTTTATTTCCAGCGGGTTGAGGCTGGCAATTTTTCCGCCTGAAATAACTGCCTCCAAAAGCAGACCCTTCGTTGTTTCTTCGGAAAAATTCTGGTCAAAAACAAAATTGCCCAAGCTGTAAGCGATGTATGAATCTTTATATTTTTCAATCGGCTGAATCACATGAGGATGATGGCCGATAACCAAATCCGCTCCGGCGTCAATTGCCAAATGCCCTATTCTTTTTTGGTATTCGTTCGGTTCAGCCTGATATTCTTCTCCCCAATGGAAAGACACAACAACAATATCCGCCTCGGCTCTGGCTTTTTTAACGGCTGTTCCAATTTTCTCCTCGTCAATCACCGCTATTCCGGATTTATTAATGCCGCCAGATTCAAGATAATTCTTTCCGAACTGGCTGAATCCCAGAAAAGCTATTTTCATTCCATTAACTTCTATAATTCTCGGCTCATACGGCTCTTCTTTATCAAACCCTCCGCCGACATAAAAAATGCCCGCTTCGCTTAATCTTTTAAAAGTGTCTTTCATCGCATCCGCTCCCCAATCTCCAATATGGTTGTTGGCAACCGACAAAACATCAAAGCCCGCGTATTTCAAACCGTCAATCGCTTTTGGCTCCATTCTAAAAGAATAAGCCGAGCCAAGATTTTCTCCCTGGTCGGAAATTGCTCCTTCTAAATTGCCGAAAAGCAAATCATAATTTTGAAGATTCCCGCCGATTTTTAAAAACGGAAAACGAAAATCGCCGCGTCCATAATTTTCTATCACGCTCCGCACTCCCCGCGCCAGCATCACATCTCCCACAAAAGCGATTTTCGCTTCCGCGCTTTCTCCGCTGACTGAAACCTGTTTGAACCATTCCAGCAGTGCCTTGGTGTCTTTCTCCCTTTCTTCCGAACCTAAAACTATAATAGCGATATCGCGTTCAATGTTGCCCACCGGCAAAGAAAAAATCGAAATTCTTGTGCCCAAGGCATCTTTGGTGTAACCGGTTTTCCCGCCGATAAATTCCGCGCCAGCGTCAAAAATATTATAATTTTGAAAAATGTGCCGGTTGCCGTCTTCGGAAAAAATTTCCTTTGACGGAGTTTTCGTTATTTCAAACAAAAAAGAACGTTTGTCCGAAATATAGCGAGCCAAACGAAACAAATCTTCTGCGGTTGAAACATTGCTCGAACCTATCCCGCTCGGGTCAACAAAAAAAGCGTTTTTCATTCCAAGCGCCGAAGCTTTTTCGTTCATTAAAGAAACAAATTTTTCTTCTCCGTAAACAGCCAAAGCCAGAGCCTTAGCCGCGTCATTGCTTGATTCCATTAAAAGAGGAAAAATAAGGTCGTAAAGTTTAAAAGTTTCTCCCAACTTTAAGTTGCCGGCATCGCCATAAGTTTCAAGAACGGATTGATTAATGGTGGTAAAGCGGCCAAGATACATTGCTTCGTGAGCCGTTACCGCCGTCATCAGCTTTGTTAAGGAAGCGACCGGAAAAGCGCTGGAAGCGTCTTTTTCCAAAAAAACAAGACCGCTTTCAAGATCCGCAACCAAAAAGGATTTCGCTTTAACTTCCGGCGACTTAATGTTTTGCAGTTCTATAGATTCGCTTGCCAAACTCCGAAGAGATTCATTTTCTTCGTAAATAAATACCGGAGCGCCGATTTCGGCAAATTGATAAATTTCTTCGGCGTCTTTTGTGGCAAGCCGAATACAACCGCCTGAATACCCTTGAGGAACCGGCGCGCCGCCGGGATAATAAGGCCAGCCGTGAATGAAAAAATTCCCGTAAAATTGCATGCTATAAGGCATCCAGACTTCGCCGATTGAAGAAAAATGATTATCTTCTTTCAGTAAAATTGAATAAGCGCCGCTTGGCGTTTCCCAAAGAGAACCCTCTCTGCCTTTGGTAAGAATCGGATAAGTTTTAAGAGCTTGGCCGTCTTGATAAAGAGTCAGTTTCATAGAAACCAAGTCAATACCGATGGCTTTGCCGCGACTGGCGGCAATATTCTCAAAAGAATAATGGTTGTTGATTAGCCGCGGAGCGACAAATTGCTTAATAGGAGTAATAGGCGAATCTTTTTCAATTTTATTAAGTACTTGGAGATTGGGTTCTTCTTTAAAAAAAGAGTTGAAAACCAAAGGAGTTGAAAATTTGGCGAAGAAAATAAGAAAAACCAAAAAACCGAAAAATTTTAGAGCGAAGGAAAATCCTTTTTTGTCAAAACCGATGTCGGTCATAAATTATTTTTTTGAATATTTGGGCGTGACCCAAAAACCCATATATTTGCCCAGCATCAAGCGGGTTTGAGTTTCCAAACCCGGAAAGGAACTAAAAACAATAATGGTAAAAGGAATCAAAAGCCATTGAATAATCATTGAAACATATTTCTTTTTTTTGTATTGGGCCGGTTTGGGCGGGAGCAAAGTGGTGGAGATAATGGCCGAGACAATCAGCCCCAGCATGGCAATGGTCATTAGGGTTCTGGTGATGCGCGGCAGATTATACGAAAGCAAGGTGTCGTTAAAGGCTTGTCCGCCTATCCACAAAGGCAGCCAGCCCAAAATAAAAATCATCAAAGCATTGGTTGATAAAGACCAAAATCCTTCCAGTTGGACAAAATTGAAATGAAGGCGTTTTCTTAAAGGAATTTCTTTTTTCTTTTTATGAAATCCGAAAAGCATATAGGCGATATTTTCCACTCCCCAGGTCCAGCGCCTTTGCTGTTTGTAGACATTTTTGGCCGTCTGGGCAAGTTTGGGCGCCAGATTGGCGTCCATGGAAACCGGATAAGCCAGGGGAACGACGCGGTAATCGCCGTTAAAATGCATAAAAGCGTTCCAAAAAATCCGCGAGTCTTCGGACACCATATTCTTTTGCCAATAGCCGATTTCGTCAAGAGTTTTGAAATTCATCGCGTGGGAAGAAAAACTGACCAGCCGTTCGGGCCTTTCCTGCTGCATCATCTGCCAGAAAGTGCCGGAAGTTCCGACTACTCTTGAGAGCGCCGGCGCCTCCCAGATATTATTATTGTAAAGAGGCACCGGCTGAAAAGAAGAGCGGAAAGGATGCTCGCAAGTTAAAAAATTGTAAGTTAAACAGAGAAAATATTTGGGATAAACCCGGGTGTCTATGTCAAAGGAGGAAACCAAAACATCTTCGTAAGGAATGCTGTTTTTGTCCAAAATTTCTTCCTTGGCTTTTTGAGCGGCCCAGGAAGAATTTGAGCCTTTACCCGGCATTTCGCCGGCTAAATTTTGCGGATGTTTGGCAATGAAAAAATGGGCAAAGCGGCCGGCATATTCGTTTTTTATTCTTTCGGCCACGGCCAAAGCCGACTCGCCCGCTCTTTCTTCCGCGCCCAAAACAACAATCATTTTGTCTTTGGGATAATCGGCCGAGGCCAGCGCCTCGACGGTTGATTTCACCACTTCGTAATCTTCTTTATAAAAAGGAAGAACCACCATCTGCCAAATATGTTCCCATTTTAAATTATTCAGCTTTTCCTCCCAATCAGTTTTTAAATTCTGCTTCATTTTTTTCCAATTGACCCGCAAATGAGCCGACAAAAAAGCGGTTTTAACTATCCAATAAAAGTCAAAAGCGATAATGAAAAAAGCTATCCAGTGGGGTTTAAGCCAGGAAAAAAGCACGACTAGGCCGATGGTCAGCCAAGCCAAAGCCCCGGGCAGAATCTCAAAAAATCGATAAAGCCGGCGGTCGCTTCCCTCCAAATCCGAAGCCCGGCCGATATGAAAATCAGGATAAGACATTGTTTGTAATTTATATCATTTTTCTGTAAGATTCAATTATAAAAAAAGGCCTCGCCTGTAGGCCTACGGCCGAAGGGCATGTAGCTCAACGGCAGAGCAGTCGTCTTATAAGCGACCGGTTCCAGGTTCGAGTCCTGGCATGCCCATTAGAATTTCACTTTTTGAAATAATATGAAATATTGTATTGAATGTAGCCGTAATAAG
>Ga0076134_102_pt2 | contig 46292 bp, 36 predicted proteins | sample RifGroC2_FD_67720 | JGI IMG/M metagenome (GOLD analysis project Ga0076134, IMG submission 67720) | Parcubacteria bacterium GW2011_GWC2_42_13 | reverse complement strand
CGCCCCGTGACACCTTTTATATTTCTTTCCTGAGCCGCAAGGGCAGGGGTCATTGCGGCCCACTTTGCCTTGGCCTTTATTTTGCGCCATTACGGAAGTAGGAGATCCGTAGAGTTGAGACGGGCGATGGACTTCCTGCATGGCCGGCTTTTCAATTTTCGGATGGGCTTGAATCTGTAAAACCAGATGAGAAAATTGCTCGTCAATGGCCGTTTCCAACTCCCGAAAAAGCCGCACTCCTTCATTTTTATATTCTACCAAAGGATCGCGTTGTCCATAAGCTCTTAATCTTACGGACGCGCGCAAATACTCCATCATTTCCAAATGCTCTATCCAAAGCAAATCAATCACCTGCAACCAAAGATTTCGCAGAATATTAAAAAATTCTTCCCGGCCGATTTCTTTTTCTTTTTTAACGAACTCTTCTCTTTTATCTTCCTCAAAAACATCAAGCGATATTTTTTCAATGAAATCTTCTTGGCCGAATAAAATCTCCCGGCGCTTTTTGTAAATGGTCTGTCGCTGTTTATTCATCACGTCGTCGTACTCCAAAAGATGCTTGCGGAGGTCAAAATTCATTCCTTCAATTTTTGACTGGGCCGATTCCAAAGCCCGGCTGATTAACCCGTGCTCAATCGGTTCATCCTCGGGAAACTTAAAAGTCGCCATCAGACGTTTGATTCTATCAGAGCCGAAAATCCGCAAAAGGTCGTCCTCTAAGGAAACAAAAAACTGACTGGCTCCCGAATCGCCCTGCCGGCCGCCTCTTCCTCTCAATTGATTGTCAATGCGCCGAGCCTCGTGTCTTTCCGTGCCCAGAACAAACAAGCCTCCGACTTCGCGAACTTTATGCGCTTCGTCCCGCTCAGCGGGGTTTCCTCCCAGAATAATGTCAACTCCCCGGCCGGCCATATTGGTGGCAATGGTTACTTTACCTTTTTTCCCGGCTTGAGCGATAATTTCTCCTTCTCGTTCATGCTGTTTGGCGTTTAAAACCTCGTGAGGAATGCCTTCGGTTTTAAGCAAAGCTGAAAGATATTCGTTTTTTGATATGGAAACCGTTCCCACCAAAACCGGCTGACCAGTTTGATGAAGCTCTTTGATTTTTGCCGCCACCGCTTTGAATTTCCCTTTTTCAGTCTGAAACACTTTGTCCGGCAAATCTTTTCTTATCATCGGATTATTAGTTGGGATGGGAACAACTTCAAGATTATAAACCTTGTGAAATTCCTCGGCCGAGGTTAGGGCGGTTCCCGTCATTCCGGCCAATTTTTGATACATCCGAAAATAATTCTGGAAAGTGATGGTGGCTAAAGTCCTGGATTCTTTTTGGATGGCCACGCCTTCTTTGGCTTCAATGGCCTGATGCAGTCCTTCGGACCATCTGCGTCCGGGCATCAATCGGCCGGTAAATTCGTCAACAATAATCACCTCGTTGTTTTTCACCACATAATGTTTATCGCGATGAAAAAGAGCTTTGGCCCGAAGGGCCTGCTCCAAGTGATGAACATATTTAATGCCTTTTTCCGTATAGATATCCTTGAGGCCGAGAGCTTTTTCCGCTTTTTCAATGCCTGGTTCGGTTACGGACACGGCCCGGTCTTTTTCATCAATAGAATAATCTTCATTTTCCTTAAAACTAAAAACAATCCGGCTGAAAACTTTATAAAGTTCGCCGGATTCCTCGTCCGGAGCGGAAATAATTAAGGGAGTTCTGGCTTCGTCAATTAAAATAGAATCAACTTCGTCGACAATGGCGAAATAAAACGGCCGCTGGGCCATCTGCTCCGGCCGAAAAACCATATTGTCTCTTAAATAATCAAAGCCGAATTCGTTGTTGGTGCCGTAAGTAATATCGGCCTCATAGGCGTCTTTTCTCAGACAGGGTTTTAAAAATTCGTAGACAACTTTAAAAGAACCCATGACATCCCGGACTTCATCCGCTTCCTGATGTATGGGGTCATATAAATAACTTACCTCATGATTTATGCATCCTACTGAAAGACCAAGAAAATGGTAAATCTGTCCCATCCAGACCGCGTCTCTTCTGGCCAGATAATCATTGACCGTGACAATATGAACGCCTCCGCCTCCGCCAGAATGGGCGGATGGCGGAACGGAAAGAGCGTTAAGATAGGCCGGCAGAGTGGCCACTAGAGTTTTTCCCTCGCCGGTTTTCATCTCAATGATTTTTCCCTGATGCAAAGCCAGACCACCCAGCATTTGAACATCAAAATGCCGCTGATTTAAAGTCCTTTTGGCCGCTTCCCTAACCAAAGCAAAAGCCTCCGGAAGAATGTCCTCTAGGGTTTCATTTTTTTGAAGGCGACTTTTAAATTCTTTGGTTTTTTCTGGAAAAAGGGATATTTCCAGCTTTTCAAATTCTTTCTCAAACCCATTGACTTCCGCTAAAATTTTTTGGCAGCTTTTTAAAAAACGGACGTCGCCCTTTCCGCCGAGGATTCCTTTAAAAAGAGGCATATTTAAAATTAAAATCTTTTTAGCAATCTATTTTTCAGGAAACGAGCGGCTTTGCGCACCCGAAAGATTTTTTTGGTTTTAAGTTTTCTTAAATTTCTTTCCAGCTCTTTTTTGGCTTTATTGATGGAATTTTCCATTCTTTCGGTAACAGCTTCAATTCTCAGAGGAAGGCCGGCCTTAGGCAAAACTACATTAACCTCGCATTTCCAAATTTTGCCCTCTAGATGATGTTTGGTGGTGCGCCCCAGTTCAATATCAATCAAAAGACTTTCCGTTTCGGGATTGCTTTCTTTAAAAAATTTTTTGATTACGCTGATGATTTTTTTGTCAATCAAATTCCGAAGCTCATCGGTTAATTCAACTTCGGTGGCTTTTATTCTTGTTTCCATACAGATAGGATAGGACTTATAAGACCTATAAGTCTTATTATAAAGAAAACGCCCCTTCTGTCTAGGGGGCGTTTTCTTTTTATTACCGCTTCTTGCGGCGAGATGTCTTTTTCTTACTGGTCTTTTTAGCGGTGGTTTTTTTCGCAACCGCCTTCTTCCTTCTTTTTACCATTGTTTTAAAATGTTAGTTATTAACAACAAACATCGACTAAAAAATATTTGTTGCGGAATTAAAAGTAAAATTTTTTACTTTTAATAGATGCAGAGCGTATTTTTTAAAAAAATTACTCGCAGAAATTTTATTTTCAAAAATAAAATTTCTGCATCTGATTTAATTATCGGCAATTTGCTTTCAAAAAACAATGAAAAATTTTCTAAAATTGTGGATAACTTTTATCCGACAACTTCCACTTCATTTTCTAAAACAATTCCGTAACGCGCTTTAATCTTTTCTTTTACCAAATTCACTAGGCGAATCACGTCTTCGGCTTTGGCGTTTTCTTTATTGATAATGTAGCTGGCGTGTTCAAAAGAAATCATCGCTCCGCCGACTGATTTTCCCTTAAGTCCCAAAAAATCGATAAGATGCCCGACGCCGACGCGCGGCAAATATTCAAATTTTTTAAGCTCCGGAAACTTTTTCAGAAAATTCTCCTTATTATTCAACTTTTCCCAAGAAATATTCTTAAAAAAACAGCCGGCACTCCTTCCGCTATTTTTATACGAGCGCTGTTTAAGATATTCTTTCATTAATGCGCGACTTTCTTCGGGATTACCCTTTTTTAAATTTAAAACAACCGAAAGGATAATATAATTAGAATTACCTTTGAAAATGCTCTCGCGGTACTCAAACCGGCAATCTTTATTGGTCATTTCTTTCGCGACCAAAGTGGCGACTTCTAAAACTTTTACTTTTTCCACCACGGCTGACATATCCTTTCCGTAAGCGCCGGCATTATTGGCCATCGCCCCAGCGATCGTGCCCGGAATGCCGACCAGCCATTCCAGACCGGTTAATCCATAATTGATTGATTCCGCCAAAACTTTTGACGACAAAATTCCGGCTTCGGCAAAAACATTTGAATTTTTAATTTCTAATTTTGAGTTTTGAATTTTTATGACTAGCCCTTTAAATCCTTCATCAGAAATTAAAATGTTCGAGCCGCCGCCAAGAAAGAAAGTAGGTAATTTTTTTTCTCTCGCCCATTTCAATAACTCTTTAAGCTCCTCTTCGCTAAAAACAACAGCAAAATACCTGGCCGGCCCGCCAATCCTAAAAGTCGTCAGGGGCGCTAACTCCACATTTTCCCGAATATTTAGCATTACTCCTCAACAATTAAAACGCCGGCCATTTCCGAATGGCCCTGGCCGCAAAAGACCGAGCAACGAAAAGTAAAAGTGCCGGCTTTATCCGCCTTGAATTCAATTCTGGTTTCCTTGCCCGACTCCAGTTTTTCGTCAAGGCCGAATTCCGGCAAACTAAAGCCGTGCTTAACGTCAAGGCTCTTGATAATCAAAACAACCTTGTCTCCTTTTTTCACCCGAATCTCGGCCGGCTCAAACGACCACTGTTTGGCAATTATTTTTATCATTTTAACCGCCGCGTCTTCTCTTGGTTCTTGCCTCTTCTCCTTGATTTTCTGAAGACGTTCTTTCAAGAGCTCGTCTTTGGTTTCACCGGCTTTCTCTATTCTTTTTTCCAATTGTTCTTTAAGCCGGCTAATCTGCTTTTCAGCGATTTCTTTAGCTTTTTCTTCAGAGATAAGTCCCTTGTCTACCTGTTTCAGCAAAACCTCGCGGCTCTTTTCCGCTCTTTGGAAAACATTATTCAAAGCGGCCTCAACTTTATCTCGCGCCTCCTCCGGCACTTTTTCCAATACATTTTCCAAAACTCGCTGGCGCTTTAAATTAAAATCGCCGTGTTTTTCAACCAATCGGAAAACATCAATATTTTTAGAATTCAATTTTTCAATCCGTCTACTGATTTCTTCGCTCTGCTTTTCTATCGCTTTCTCCAATTTTTCCATCACCTCCGGCTTGGCCCCTTTTTCTGAAAGATTGTTAAGTTCCGAAAGCCGTTCTTCGGCGATCTTGGCTTTTAATTCGGTTTTCTGGACGGAATTAAAAGTCAGAACATTAAGACGCAACCAATCAGCCGCTCTGTCTAAAAAATAAAATCGGCTTTGGGGAGTTAATCCGGGCTCGGGCAGGTCGGAGGTTTCTTGAGCCGATACCTCAACCGCGATTAGCAGAGAAAAACCGATTAAACCGGCCAGTAAAGTTTTTTTCGTTATGGTCATTTTTTTATAAATGTTAAAAATAAATAAATTTGTTTCCGGAAATCTCCGGACCCTTAAGCGACAAGCGAAGACTAACCCCAAACTATGTTTTTATGTGAGCGTCATTGCGCTTGCCGCCCAAGAACCCGAAATTACCGAAAAACCCGACACTTTGCTTTTATTATAATAAAATTCCCAAAAAACGCCAATGGTTGCCTTTTAAAATCAAAAACACAAATCCCCCTAGATAAACTAAGGGGATCTATGCACATAGATGGACTCCGTTCGTTAGAACGTAAACTCACATAGTTACTATATAGCAAATTCTCACCCAATTGTCAAATTTTTCCGAGAAACTTATCCACAGCCGTGCCTCTTCATTATCTCAAGGCCTTTTTCCAGAGAGATTTTCGGTTGCCAACCCAAAATCTTTTCGGCTTTGGAAATATCAGCCGAGCTGTGATGGATTTCCGCCGGCCGGGGCGGAATATAAATCGCTTTTTTGTTTTTTAACAAGTCTTTGATTTTTTCTCCTCCTATCATCTCGGCCAGCTGATTTATTTCATACCTAAAATTAGGGCCGCTGCCGATATTAATAATCTCTCCTTGACCCGCTTTTTTTGACCTCATAGCTAAAATATTCGCCTGAACAACATCATCAACATAAGTGAAACTGCGGGTTAATTTTCCGTCGCCGACAATAGTCATTGGCTTGCCCCGGCTTAACTGCTCTAAAAATTTAGCCACCACAGGAGTATACTGCCCCACATCCGGCTGACGGGTCCCGTAAACGTTAAAATAACGAAGCACTATGGTTTCCAAGCCAAAAGCCGAGGAAAAAATCCGGCAATGGTATTCTCCGGCCAGTTTAGTGGAAGCGTAGGGATTTAACGGGTCGGCCGACATATCTTCTTTAACCGGCGGTTTATTTTTTAATCCGTAGACCGAGGAAGAGCTGGAATAAATCACCCGTCTGACTCCGGCCTTTTTGGCGGCTAAAAGAACGTTCATCGTGCCAAGAGAATTCACTTGAGCGTAAAGCTCGGGATTTTTCAAAGAAGGCTGAATTCTGGCCAGGGCGGCCAGATGAAAAACCGTGTCAACGCCTTTTAAGGCCCTAATAAGAGGATTTAAGACGCGGATGTCGTATTTATAATATTCGGCTTCGGGATTTCTGTAAAAAAAATCTTGAGATTTTTTAAATATGCATAAATTATCAACTACTTTCACTTTAAAGCCCGAATTAATGAGTTCATCCACTAAATGGCTGCCGATAAAACCGGCTCCGCCGGTCACCGCCACGATTTTTTTATTATTTCTCTTGGAATCTTTCATTTTTGTACCAATTTACAAAACGCGCCATTCCTTCCTCTATGTTGGTTTTCGGCGAAAAACCAAGCAGTTGTTTAGCCTTAGAAATATCGGCGAAAGTTGTATGGACATCGCTGACCGGATAAGGCATTTGTTTTATCTTGGCTTTTTTGCCAAGCAGATTTTCAACGACGGAGATAAAATATTTTAAATCAACGGTCTTGGAATTGCCAAGATTTATGATTTCAAAACCAAGGGGCTTATCCACCGCGGCTAAAACACCTGCGATGATATCATCAATATAAGTGTAATCTCTTTTGGCGGTGCCATCGCCAAACATCGGCAATTCTTCTCCGCTTTCAATAACTTTTGTGAATTTATAAGGCACATTATCCGGTCTTCCTTTAGGACCGTAAACGCAAAAAAATCTCAAGCAAGTGGTATTGATGTCATAAAGATGATAGTAGGTATGGCACAAAAGTTCCCCGGCTTTTTTGGTAGCGGCGTAAGGCGACATGGGGAAATCAACATTGTCATTCTCGGAAAACGGCACTTTGTTATTTTTTCCGTAAATCGAAGACGAAGAAGCAAAAATAAAATGTTTAATGCCGAATTCTTTAGCTAAATCCAAAAGATTAAGAGTGCCGGTAATGTTTGAGTTAAAATACAAGTGAGGGTCTATTAAACTGCCCCTGACCCCGGCTTGAGCCGCTATATGAACTATTTTTTGAATATTATTTTCTGTGAAGACAACTCTTAAAGCGTCAATATTATTAATATTAATTTTGAAAAGTTTAAAATTGGGATTATTTAAAAACGGAGCGACGTTAAGCTCCTTTTGGCCGGGATGATAAAAATCATTGAAATTATCAACGCAGACGACAAAATCGCCTCTTTTAAGAAGCGCCTCAACCAAATGGCTGCCGATAAAGCCGGCTCCGCCGGTAACAAGAATTTTTTTATTTTGGTTTTCTGTTTTTTGTTGAAATTGATTTTCCGGCATTTTTTGATTTTGCCACCTCTTGGTGGTTATGTCCTATAAGCTCGTTCAAATCAAGATTCTGAGATTTTAAAAGGGTGATATTATAATCTCTGATTGCTTCCAAAAAAGCAAGTCCTTTGGCAATAAGAATTTTTTCTTTGTCTTTTTTGGTTAATTTTTTTTCAAGTTTTCGGCCAAAAGCGATAAAAGCGTTAAGGTCTTTAGGGAAGCAGTAGCCGCCGAAACCGCGGTAATTTCCATGCCGAACATCAAGCCAAGCGTCGCCTATTCTTCTATCATGAGCGAACGCTTTCCTTACGTTATCGTAATCAATTTTAACTTTCAGCCCTTCTTTGACAAGAGTTTTTTCCAGACCGGCGCAGAAATCGGCGAAGATATTTCCGAAAGTCACTTTCATGGCGCCGAAAATATTTGCCGCGTATTTTCCGAATTCCGCTTCGCTGGCGTTCAATCCCACGAAATTATAAGCATCCAGAGCGCCGGGAGACGAAAAATAAGCTTGAGGCAAAAGATTCAAAACAAGACTCGCCTGACCAAGACTTTTTTCGGTGTGGGCCACCAGTTGTCTGTCGGGCCTGATAAAATCTTCCCGAGCCTGAGATTCGGTCAGAAATTCCGGATTAAAAATTATTGGGCAATCAACTTGTTGTTGCAGTTTTTCAGTCGTTCCAGGTTCAATTGTTGATTTAACCACGAAAACTTTATTTTTATCGGGATTGGAAAATTTTTTTATTACCGACTCCACGATTTTTGTGTTGCAGGAGCCGTCGGGATTGGAAGGAGACGGAACGCAGACAAAAATTATATTCGCTTGGCGGGGATCGTCAGAGAAGTTTTTTTGAGAATCATTATCGTAACAAAACAAATTTTTTCCTCTTTCGTAGCCCTGGCTAATAAAATAATTCATCACTTCTTTTCCCACCATGCCGATGCCGACAACGCCGATCTTAAAAGATTTTCGCATAAATTTTACTTTAACAAACTCTTCCTAAAAAGTCAAAAGAAATCCGACTTAATATATAGCAAGTCGGATTTCTTGATCTCTTGATAATCTAACTGGTTTTTCTGGATTTCGGTTTCGCTTTCTTATTGGCCGAACACTTCATTCAGTTTGGCTCGGGTTTTCGGTCCAACATAGCCATAACCGGAATCTCCGGATTTGGCAATATTGTATTTGGTCTGGAACTTTTGCACGGCTTTTTCAGTAAGAGAGCCGAAGTACTCGGTTTCATTGCCAAAAGAACCTATTCCTGATTCGGCAATCTTCGTGTCTGAGTCAGAGTTGAGTAATTGCTGGAGCCGCTTGACATCGGAGCCGGACATTCCTTTTTCCAATCCTTTAGTGAAGACCGGACTTACGGAAACGGCAACTGGCGATGGCTGGGCTACGGTCGGCGCAGTGGGCGTTGGAGCTGCTGGCTGACTAAACACTTCCTGCAATTTAGCCATTGTTTTTGGACCAACTAATCCAAAACCAGTGGTTTTTTCATCTCCCGAAGACGCTATCCCGTATTTGACCTGAAATTTCTGAACGGCTTTTTTGGTGGCCGAGCCAAAGTAGTTGGTTTCCTGACCAGGCGAGCCCGCTCCCGAAGCGGCTATTTGAGTGTCGGGATCGGAGTTAAGCAACTGCTGGAGTCGTTTGACATCAGAATTAGATATTCCGATTTTTAAACTGCGGTTGAATACAGGAGAAACGGAAACGGCAACTCCTGATGGCTGAGCGGTTGGCTGGGCAGGGGCTGCCGCGGTCGCGCCTCCGCCTCCTCCTCCGCCGCCACTAGCGCCTCCGCCTCCTCCTCCGCCGCTTGAACAAACAGTGGATTCAGGCGTGACAGTTACGGTAATGGCCGAATCCCAAATATTATTACCCACGGTCAAAGTAGACTCAGTGGCCGTGCAGGAAAAACTTTGCTGATATTGAGTCGGAGAAACAATAAAAGTGCGCCTGTCAGAAGAAGTTATTGTCAGGCCGGCGCCTCTTGATACAACTAAAGAGAAATTGCCCTCATTTACCGAAATGGAATCAAAGTTGGCTGAACCGCTGACAGTTAAATTAATGCCTCCAACTGTAATCACGGACGAACCACCTATCTCAACATCAGAGGCGGCCGCAAAAGCTACTATCGGCAAAAGAAGAGAACCCAGGAGCGAAATTTTTATTAAATGTTTCTTCATAATTTACATTCCGAACAAACCCAGCCGCTAAGGGTTTTATTTTAGCGGCTGGATGATTATTTTATCTAACGCCGATAAAGTTAAAGCTGTTCACGTTGGTGTTGCCGGTGGTTGTGGCTACGCCGTCTATCCAGCCGGTATTGTAGATTCTTACGCTGATGTTATTACTTTTAGTTGAAGAAGCGGCCTGAATAATAAAGTTAGTCGGGAGAGAACTGGTTGCCGTAACTGTCACTCTATCGCTAGACTGAATGCCCGGTCCGCCGGTAGTACTGTCACAATCAGCGTAAGCTGTGGTAGAAGCGCTTAGAAGGATGTTGGGAATAGTGCAATAACCGAAAACCAAGCGGGAAACGGTTGAGCCGCCGCCAATAATCAAACCGGTGGTTGAAGCGATTGAAGAAACATAAAGAGTGGTTGTAGTGGCGTTAGTTGTGGTTGCGTTAACCATTGTAAGATTGGTAATAGTTGAGGTTGCGGCCGTGGCTAAAATTCCTCCGGTAATATAGAGATTGCCTCCGACAGTTAAAGCGTTAGTTGTTGAAGCGTTGCCGGTTAAAGTAATGGCATCGCCGGCCGCATCGCCTAAAGTAACATTGCCGTAAGTAGTAAGTTTGCCTGTAAATTGAGCGGTGCTTGAACCGAACAAACCTCCGGCAGAATCAACATAAAGCAACTTCGCGCTTGCGGCATCATTTATCTGGAAAGTATTGGCAGTTTGGCTGGCTCTGGCAACCAATGTTAAAGGAATTGCCACCGTGGATGTCGCCTCTATGGTCATCATAGTAGAGGTGCTCTGCTGAGTAGTAGTGCCAAAAGTCATGTAGTAATTAAGGTCAGACAACTGCAAACGATTGCCGCTTAAAGTCAAGCCGCTAGTGCTGGTTCCTATTGTAAACCAACTAGCTCCTTCATACATTCTCAGCACTTTTGTGCCTGCTTGATAATAAAGCATTCCTTCTATTCCAGTGGGGTCAGAACGCCGGGTGTTGGATAAAAGGATCGTTCCTTCTGTGCTGTTGATGGTGGAACTTGCGCCAACCGTTAAACCGCCTGTCAGATAAACATCGCCGGTGACAGTACCTGTGCCTTCGCCAACCGAGAAAAAGGCCATTGGCGAAGAAGTTCCGATGCCGACCCGGTCATTGGTGGAATCAACAAAAAGGGTGTCCGTGTCAACTACTAAATTATCGTATAAAGTGGTGACGCCGGTTGCCTGCAAGGTGCTGGTTGCATAAACAGCGCCGGTCAGAGTGCTGACGCCTGAAACCGTCAAGGTTCCCGCGGTGTTTATATTAGTGCTGATGGTGGTGGCGCCGTAAGTTATAGCGGCCACAAAAATAACCGAAAGAACGACCGATAAAATCAAATACTTATTTTTCGACATAATTTTTCAATAAATAATAATAAAATAATCAAGAGACCTTTAAATTTATTTCAAAGTTTCTGAAACAAATCAAAACCTATATCCATTATAGGTTTTTATCGGTTAAACAAAAATAAGAAAATCAAAAAAGTTGTGGATAACTTATTTTAAGGAGTGCGTCCGGCTTTTAGCTCGTTTATATAAAACTCCCCCTGTTGTTTGAATTGCGGGTTTAATTCAATGGCTTTTTCCAAAACCTTGATGGCTTCCTGCCTTTCTCCCAGCTGAATATGAGTGGCGGCCAAACTGACATAATATTGAAGGTTATTGGGCTCTTTTTCTATAAATAACTGCCAAATCTCTTTTATTTTTTGATAATTTCCCACTCGGGCATAAGCATTGATAAGCTGATTGTCGACAAGAATGGAAGCGCCGAAATGCTTTTTTAACAACTCTTCGGCATAGGCCTCTTTATTGTTAACTAACGCCACAATAGCCAGATTTTTGGCTGCTTCATCATAGCGCTGGTCTAAATCATAAGCTTCCTGAAGCATAGCCAGGGCTTTTTCATTTTGACCGGTGTTTAAATAAACATCGGCAATAACAAAACGAATCTGCTGTTTTTTTGGTGAAAATTCTAAAGCTTTGTTTAAAGTGATTAGAGCCTGGTCAAATCTTCCAAGTTTGATATATAAAGAGCCGAGAAAAATATAATTTCTGGCATCGGTAGGCGTTGACATAACTTGTTTTTCAAATTCTTCCGTGGCCTTCTGAATCGCTTTAATTTTAGATTCCTGGGGCACATTAGCATTGCTGATATTATTGGCGTAACCGGCCAATTGCTCTCTGGCTTCTCCGTTTCCAAATGTCTGATAGCTAAAAATTTTATCAAAGTCCTTTAGAATTAAATCCACATCTTGCCCCTTTTGACTAATATCTTTTAGAGTGTTTAAAAGCTGTTTATTAGCCAATAGCGGTTTTAAATTGGCAAAATAAAGAGAAAAAATAACACCCACAAAAGATAAACTTATAGCCAGATAATGAGTTTGTTGGAAATGTCCGTTAGAACGAACAACCTGTCCTTTATTATCCGATAGAGTTTTTGAAGCTAAATAGCGAAAATGGATATAGCCCAAAATCGTAAAAAATAAGAAATAAGAAGCGATGTTGTCAAAAACAAAAAAATTATGAAAACCATAAGCCGCAAAAAGGCCAGTCAAAAGAGAAGACTCGGTTAAGCTGAAATGATTTCTTTTATAACCCCGCCAAACAACAAAAAGACTTGAAATAAAAATACTTAGATAAACAATCAGACCTAAAATTCCAGTTGTCGCCAGCCAATCAAAAACAACATTATGAGCCCGGTCAAACCAGGGCTCTTTGCTCCAGAGATTGGGTTGGTAATACTTGTTAAACACCAGATTGAAATTTTCCGGACCCCAGCCCAAAACCGGATGTTCCTTAAACCCTTCGAAACCCATTTTCCAAATAGTTAAACGTGATTCAACCGTGCCTTCACTCAAAGAAATTGAAGCCAATTTGGATAAAGTCGTCCGGTTCTGAACAAATCCGGAATCCTTAAAAACCAGAAATAAAACTCCCGAAAGAATGAGAGCGGAAAGAAAACCAAGGAAAAGCAAACGGATTTTCTTTCGTTTGGAACGAATAATCGTTAAAACTGAAAAAATCAATAGACCAGCCAAAAAGCCCAAAATCGCGCCTCTGGTTGTGGTATAGTAAATTATTGGAATCTCAAAAAAGAACAAAAAAACCAAAACAGCCCTAAACCAACGACTGGAAGTCTTAAAAAACAGCCAGCCGATAATAAACAAATGAAAAAGAATATATATAGCCAGATAAGTAGAGTTTCCGAAAGTGGCGTCAAGCTTTGCTCCTTGATGAGCCGCGATTTTCCCAAAAAACTGCAAATAGCCGTAAGAAGAAATGATGGCGCTTATTCCCAAAAGAACCGCGAAAAATCGCTTAAAATCTTTTTCTTTCTTAAAAACGCTGGTTAAAATCAAAAAATAGGCAAAAAGATGAAGATGACTTATCAGCCCCTCCATTCTTTCAAAATTTGACCAAAAACTTCGATGGGGATTTTCCCCGAAAATCGTTGCCAAAGACAAAATAATAACCAGAGCTGTTAAGGCGATTAAAATCGGGGATTTTTTTGGTCTATAGCTTTTATCAAAAACCGCCAGCAGAATCCAAAAGAACAAAAGAATTTCAACTCCGATTCGGAAAAAAAATCCCTTGCCGGTAATAAAAGGAAAAAACAAAGACTCGGCAATAATTAAAGAAAGAATAGGAAGAATAAAAATCCCAGTTTTAAGAATATAAGAAATATAACGAATGGTTTTTGGAAACATAATCGCTTATTGTAGCACGGAAACCTAAACCTTGAAAAGAAGTTATAAAGTAATATAAAATATATTCTATGGCTTTTTCAAAACGTTTTCAAGGCTTTCTTTTAGTGCTGGGCGATCTGGCTTTATTTTATCTGGGGCTTTATCTGACCTTGGCTTTAAGATACGGCCCGCCGATTCCTGCCAAAATCTGGCATCTTCATCAGCTGCCGTTTTTTATTATTTATCTTATCTGGGTTCTAATTTTTTACATCTCCGGACTTTACGATTTAAAAAAATTCTATTCCCTGAAAGCCGGCTTCGGCCAAATAGCCAAGGCGATGACGATAAGCTTGATTATGGCCATTCTGATTTTTTACGCCGTTCCGGCTTTTAAAATCACTCCCAAAACCAATCTGATAATTAACGGCGTTCTGGCCGGATTTCTGCTTTTGCTTTGGAGAAAATGTTTTTGGAATTTGGCCAGCCGAGCGTCAAAAATAAAAATTCTTTTCTTCGGCTATTCCGAGGAAGCAAAAACGCTCATAGAATCTTTTAAAACTCATCCTCAACTGGGATATGAAACCGCGGCTATAATGGCCCGGCCGATTGAACGCGACCTTAAAGAAGCCGTAAAAGAACACGACATCCAGCTGATTGTCGCTGCTCGCGAAATTATGAACGACCCTAAGGCTTCAAAACATCTTTACGAAGCTCTGCTGGCGGGCATCAGCATTACGGAACTGCCGGATTTTTATGAACAAATAATGGAAAAAGTTCCGGTTTCAATTATTACCGAAACCTGGTTTTTAGACAACTTGTTTGAAATCAACAAAAGAACTTTCAGATTTTTTAAAAGATTTTTTGACATGGTTTTTTCAATTATTTTGGTAATTTTGACAATTATTATCATCCTGCCGATTTTTGGCGCCTTGATAAAACTAAGCAGTCCCGGGCCTGTTTTTTTGCGCCAAAAAAGAGTCGGCAAAAACGGCAAGATTTTCAATTTAGTAAAATTCAGATCAATGCTGGCTTTGTCTTCCGACGGCTCGGCTGAGCCGGAAGGAGCAAAATGGGTGGGCGACAAAGACGAACGAATCACCAAAATCGGGAAGTTTATAAGAAAAACCAGAGTTGACGAACTGCCCCAGCTTTGGAATATCTTAAAAGGAGAGCTCTCTTTTATCGGACCAAGACCCGAAAGGCCGGAATTTATTGCCAATCTGGAAAAAGAAATTCCTTATTACATTATGAGGCATTTGGTAAAACCCGGTTTGTCCGGCTGGGCCCAGATAAAACTTCCCCACGGCGGAGCGGGCGAAGAATCAATGGAAAAACTTCAATATGATTTGTATTACATCAAAAACCGCTCTTTTACATTAGACCTGGCCATTGCTTTAAAAACTTTAGCCGCCATTCTCAAATTTGAAGGAAGATAAAATTTAAAGCCCCTGTGCAACACCGAGTGTTGCACAGGGGCTTTTTTCCAATTTTTCACCTCCTATAAGGCTCTCCGGATTCCTCAAAGGATTTGCGTTTCAAATCCTCGCTCTCCTTTTTCCAGTCCTCAAAAGACCTTTCCAGCCAAATCTTAGGGTTGGTGTAAATCCATCCCAAAGGAGAAAGGATTTTTTCATGGATGAATTTTGCTAAAGGAGAACTGCTCATAATCTGATTCCAACAATTCCCTCCGTCCAAAAACATATGAACGGCGTAAGCAAAAGCCATCCCCGGACTTCTAAACAACCAGGCAAGTCCGCCAAAAAGAATCAATCCTTTCCAGGTGTGAAAATAATTGACCCAGCCGGAGAAAATGTCAGAATCTAAAAGTTCTCCGGCCGTTGCTTTTTTCGCACTTTCCTGACTGCCGGTCATCAATACCTTGCCGGCCAAAAATCTTCTCACCCCTCCCAGAGTTAAATGGTCAATATCTATTCCCACCCCGGCGAACAGAATCGCAAGGACTTTTAATCCTTTAATAATCAGGGGGTCTTGCGAAAAGAATTGAAACAAAACAAAAGGCACGGTTATTACAACATGCACTTTCGGCGATGCCAATTTTTCACCTCCTTATCTGGAAATTGAGTATTCTGATATTCCCAAATCAAAAAACATTCTGCCGAACATTCTGCCGGTTATTGTATATCAATCTCTAAAAAAAGTCAAATAGCAAGTTATCAAACGATCGTTTTATAACTTGCTACACTTGCTAACCTTAAAGAAAGACATTTTAGTTTTTATTTTTCTATTTTGATGCACTGAACCGGGCAGCAATCAACCGCATCCTGATTGCAAGCAATTTCTTTTACCTCCAGCTCCCACTCCCCTGTTGCTTCGTTCTTTTTTGAACCCTTGAGATTAATTTTCATATCCCCCTCTTCCGGCATTTCCCAAAAATCAGGACAAAGCGCGGCGCAGCTTCCGCAAGCGATGCATTCTTCTTTGTTTAAAATTATTTTTGCCATTAAGATAATTAACTTAATAAATAATTATTTTTATTATTTAAAATTAAACATTCCGAGAAATAAATTCAAGAGTTTCGCTATTATTTAAGAAAATCAATCCGTCTTTATTATCCGCGACAAACTTCAAAAATTCCTCCAATTCCCGCCACATTCCGTATTTTTCTATTTCATGGGAATGGCCAAAAAGATGGAAAATCCGGCCGCTTTCTTTGACGTACAAAAAACTGGCTCGGGCTAAATTTTGCCAGCCCAAAAAAGCATTGGGATTAAGACGGCGCTTAATTATCTCTTGATAATTCCGCAAAAAGAAAGAAGAAAGCGGCCGAAAAGGAAAAGGATAGATATGCAAAGAAGTCGGCATTTCAAAAAAATCAAAATTTCCGCCGAAAAACCATTCCTCGGTTGTCCTCGCGCCCAAAAATCCCGCTTCTTGGACTATTTTTTTAATTTCCGCGTTATAATTTCCGTAAGGATAACAAAACATTTTAACTTCTCTGCCTAATAAATTTTCCAGATATTTTTTGCTTCCGGCGATTTCCTCTCGGGCTTTTTCCGGAGAAATTTCCGTTAATTTCGGATGATTTAAAGTATGAGCGCCAATTTCCTGCTCTTCGGCTAGATGCCTGATGTTCTCGTCGCTTAAAGAACGCAAATCGCGATTATTGGAAATATAAAAAGTTCCCCGAAGGCCATATTGAGAAAGAAGGTCCTGAAGTTTAAGGTCAAATTTACTGCCGTCGTCCCAGCTGGTGGTAAAGATTATTTTCCTGTTATCTTTTTCCATTGTGATTTATTATATAATTTAATGAGAAATAAAATATACAATCTTCTCCGCCGGTCCGAAAAATATGCTCATACGGATATGATTTACGTGGCAAAAGGCGGCTTTTGGTTAACATTCAATAGAATTATTTCCTCGGCCGCGACTTTTCTTTTGGCTATTACTTTTGCCAATCTTTTACCAAAAGAAGCTTACGGGATTTATAAATATATACTCTCCATAGCTGGTATTCTGACTATCTTCACTCTTCCAGGCATGGATCAAGCCATAACTCAAACGGTAGCCCGGGGATACGAAGGTTCGTTAACTCTGATATTGAAAACAAAAATTAAGTGGGGACTCTTGGCCGGGCTGACCAGCCTAATTTTCGCCGTTTATTACCATCTGAATAACAACCCTTTATTGGCGGCCTCTTTTCTAATCGCCACCGTTTTCTTACCTTTCGTGGATTTATTTGATATTTATAACTCTTTTCTTAAAGGAAAAAAAAATTTTAAATTCTCCGCTAAATATCAGATGATTAGCCAAATTGCCGCCACCATTATTTTAATTATAACTTTATTAATAACCAAAAATATCCCTCTCGTGCTTCTCGCTTACTTTGCGTCTTGGATTGGTTTGCGCTTTATCTTTTTTAAAACCACTCTTAGAAAATTTTCCCCCAATCAAAACATTGACCCTCAAACCATTTCCTACGGCAAACATTTAAGTCTGGCTAGCGTCTTCGGCATAATTTCGTCTCAGATAGACAAAATTTTAGTCTTCCACTATCTTGGCGCTATTGAATTGGCGATCTATTCTTTCGCGATTGCCATACCGGAACAAATCAAAGGTTTTTCTAGCTCATTAGCTTTTCTAATGCTTCCGAAATTCTCTGAAAAAAAGATTAATGAAATTAAAACCGGAATTAAAAATAAAATAATAAAATTGTTCTTCCTGGGAATTTTAGTTGTGGGACTTTATATCCTGATAGCTCCTTTTATTTATAATACTTTCTTTCCCCAATATAAAGAATCGATTTTTTATTCCCGGCTTTTCGCTCTTTCAATGCTCAACGTGGCTTTAATGCCGTCCGACGTCTTTCTGGTGGCAAAGAAAAAAATAAAAGAGCAGTATTTAAGCAATTTTATTCAGTCAATATTCAAGATTATAATAATGGCAATTTTCATACTTTGGCAAGGATTGCTCGGCTTAATTATCGCGAGAATATTAAGCAGATTTTTTGGAAGTTTAATCAATTTATTTTTTTATTACCGCTCATCGTCAGACGCCGAAAATTAATTTTTTATTTTTTCCGCCCGAGGCGGATCCGCCTTTGGCGGAAATTGATAAAAAACGCTTTCCAGACTTCTTTTGAAAACGGAAACATAGAATTTTGGGTTTTTAAGAAAAAGCTTAATAAGTCCCGGTTGAAATAAATCGGTTATTTTAAAATTATTGGCCGTCTGAAGATATCTCCAAGTAAGGGGTCTAAGTTTTTCGTTAAAAAATTTAAGAAAATCTTCTTTGGTTACTTTTTCCGCCAGCCACACCTGTTCTAAAGTATCGTCTCTCACTCTCACCTTTAAATCTTCCAAATTCATATTTGAGCTAACCACGCCCTTTTTCAAAGCGTAATCCCAAATGCCGCTGCCGGGCAAAGGCGTAAGCCGTGAAACTTCGCATAAAGCCATGGGATTTTTTTTCATAAACCGGTATGTTTCCTCCATATCCGCCATGGTTTCCTCCGGGGAGCCGAAAATAAAAGCGCCGTAAACATGCATCTTATACTTTCGGCATAAGTCATAAGCCCGCTGATTGGCCGCGGCCGAGCAAGTATTGTCTTTTAAATATTTTAAGATTTTGTCCGAATTAGATTCAAAACCGATAAAAACCAAATTAGTGTTCATTTCTTTTAATAAGCCGGCGACTTCCTCGTCAAGCTGAACGGCTCTAATATAGCAAAAAAACGCGGCTTTTTTGTCCAAACCCCGGCTTTTGATTCCTCTGACGATTTCTCTTAATCTTGGCTTGTTGCATAAAAACTGGTCGTCCAAAATTTGAACATGATCGCAATTATATTTTTCAATCAGCTCTTCTATTTCCTCAATCACTCTGCCTGCGGAATGAAAACGAAATTTCGGGCCGTACATTCCCGACTGGCAAAAAACGCATCTGAAAGGACATCCTCGGCTGGTCATCACGCTGGCCGAACGATAAATTTTCGTGGGAAAGGCTCTGATGATTTGACCGGAAAAATAACCTTTAATGTTTAAAAGGTCTCTGGCCGGCTTGGGAAGAGAATCTAAATCCATAACGGCCGGCCGGTTGCCGGTTTTGACCAGACGCCCGTTGTCGTAAAAAACAATTCCCAATACTTTGGCCAATTCCGAGCTCGGAAGTTTTCCAAAAGCTTTAAATATTTCAACAAGCTGAAGAAACGTTTCTTCTCCTTCGTCTATAACGCCGGCGGCGGCTTTGAGCGGCAAACTTTGCGGCATGGCGGTAATATGGGGCCCGCCCATTATTTGGATAGTTCCCGGCCGGTTTTCCGCCACTTTTTCTATTAATTCAAAAACTTGATTAAGTCCGGTCGTCAAAGCAAAATAACCGACCATATCCGGCTCCTCTTTTAAAATGGCTTCGGCCAAAGAAGGAAAAAATTTCCTTTGCAGTATTTTTACGTCAACAGGCATGCGCTCTCTCAAATAAGCGGCTAAATATCCCAGACCCAGACCGGGCACGCCCCCGATATACGGATAGACTAAAACAATTTTTGGACTTTTATTAAATAACATAGTTTAAAAACCTTACTTCTAATTCTTTTTTCTGCTCGCTGTTTGGATGCTTAAAAAAATTAGCTCCTTGATTATCTTGAGGATAACTTTCTATTTGTCCGATCTGTTTTAATTTTAAAATTATTTTAACAATTTCTTTAGCGCAATCTTTGGACATTTCTTTTTTGATGTTAACCATTGTTTCCCATAAATTATTAGTCTTTTTATAAGGAATAACTTTTTTCAGAATAATTTCTCCTGTATCCACTTCTTTATCTATTTTATGAACAGTATATCCAACATCGTCTTTATAATATAATTGCCAAAATATGGGCTCGCAGCCGCGATATTTAGGAACTATTCCGGCGTGATAATTAATACAGCCGAATTTAGGAATAGTGAAAATATAGTCCTTAATAATTCCGCTTCCACAAACCACTCCTAAATCAGGTTTTAAATCTTCTAGAAATTTCCGGGCCCGCTCATCATTAATATCATCAGTGACTAATAAGGGAGAACTAAAGTCTTCAACCAACTCTTCTATGACGGTTGAATATTCTATCCACTTATTTGTTAAAAATTTTCTTAAAATTTTCTTAATCCTGGAGTTCGGGGAAATAAAAAATCTTTGGAAAATCAAATAAAAAACGCCTTTCCTAATTCCTTTTTTTTGTAAAATCTCTCTAAATTTATCCTTAAAAGTCAAGCTCCTTTGTTTGTTTTCTTTTTTGGGAAAATATTGTTTGACTACGCCAATAATTGCAAAATTATCGTCCTGGCTCTTAAACAAATGCTGAGAAAGGATTTGTGAATAAATATTCTGACTAAGTAATAAAACTACTCTTAATTTTCCCGATATTTTATCCATATTATTTTTTGGCTTTTACAAAAATCTGGGTGAAAAACTCCCGCTTTCTGCGATTAGTGGCGTCTTTCAAAAATGGGTTTCTTTTTAGATAAAGAGCGGAAAAATTAATAAGATACTTTAAAATGCTCCGACATTTGTGGATGTCCCGGCAGATAGGAATATTAAGCCAATGGTCGTAAATACAAACCCAAAAAGCCGGATGGGTTTCTTTAATTTCAACTTCCATGAAATAAGCGCCGACCAATTCTTTAATTTCGCCGGGGTAAAATTCTTTGTAATGATTTGAATCCATCGGCTTTTCGGTTAAACGATAAGGGGTGCTGAGAATAATCAGGCCGCCCGGCTTCAAAACCCTCCGGGCTTCTTTAAGCAATTTATCGGGCTCTGCGACATGTTCAATAACCTCGGAGGCAACGATAAAATCAACGGAATCAGCCGGTAAAGCAGTTTCATAGACGCTGGCCAGTATCAATTTCGCTTCCAGCCCCTGGCTCTTTAAAAATTCCCGGGCGAATTTCAATCCCAATTCTTGATTGTCAACGCCGATTACTTTGGCTTTTTTCTGACAAATAAAACGAGTCAGAGCCCCATCGCCGCATCCTAAATCCAAAACTGTTTTTCCTTCAATATCGCCGAGGTATCCCAACATTAAATCAAAACGCGCCTGCTGATGAGCATTGAAATGAAAAACAGACCTTCTGCTTTCATTAATATGATGGGGACCCCGCTCTTTATATTTATTGAATTCAATTTCTTTTTTCTCGGGCATATTGTTTTAAATTTTTAATAAAACTCTCTGAAATTTTCTGACCAATCTTTTGATTTTATTCGGCAAAACTCCCCGGGCTTTCTCGTTAAAATAAACTCTGGCGGAAAAAGAAAAAGGGTGTGAAAAAGCGTATTTTTTCCTGGCAAGATTATAGCGCTGTCGAGCCTCTTTGGCAAGATTATTCATTTCTTCTTTGGTAAAATTTTCCGTGCCAAAGACCGCCTGCTTAAGCCGGGTATAATCAACATTGGCGTCCATGGGATAACCCTTTTCCGTTACCTGCCGCCAAAGTTCGGTGTTGGGCATTGGCGTTACGCACATAAATTGTGCCTCGTCCGGCAAAACCTCTTCCATAAAAGAGATGGTGGTTTCAATATCCTCTTTCGTTTCCCAAGGAAAACCAAGCATCATAAAAGCTTTGCTTTGAATGCCGACTTTTTTGCAAAGTTTTATCACCTTTCTTGAATCTTCCACTTTTATTCTTTTTTTCATCAAATCCAAACTTTTTTGACTTCCGGACTCCACGCCAAAAGCTATTTCAAAACAGCCGGCTTTTTTCATAAGCCGAAGCAGATATTCATCCACGGTGTTAACCCGGGAATAACATCGCCACGCCATTTTCATTTTTTTTCCGAGCATTCCTTGGCAGATGTCAATCAATCTCTGTTTTTGCAAAGTAAAATTATCGTCATAAATGCTGAAAGCTCCGAAGCCGTATTGATTTTTTAATATTTCCAGCTCAGCCAAAACGTTTTCGGCGCTTCGGGGCCGATAAACTCGACCTCCCATGTTATAACAAAACACGCATTCAAAGGGACAGCCGCGGCTGGTAATGATATTGGTGGCTCGTTTATCTTTAAGATGCATTTCATAAGAAGAAAGAGGATAAAGATGCCTGGCCGGAAAAGGAATGACATTCACGTCTTTGATTAATTCTCTTTCGGGATTATGAAGCGGTTTGCCGTTTTTAAGAAAAGAAACGCCCCTTATTTGAAAAAAATCGCCCGCACCGGATAAGACGCCGCAAAGTTCGGAAAGAGTCAGTTCTCCCTCTCCTCTAACGACAATGCTGTTTTCGCTTAAAAGAAAATCTTCCGGATTCATTGTTGGTTGGGGTCCGCCGTATAAAATCCAAGGATAACGCTCGGAAAAAATCTTTCCCAGTCTTTTGGCTTCCGGCGCCGAAGCGATGGTCGCTGTAAGGCCTATTGCCCCAGGATTAAATTCATTTATAGTTTTTAGCAATTCTTCGTCGCTGATTTTTTGGACCTCTAAATCAAAAATTTTCGCCTGATGCCCTTTTTCCATTAAAAAAGCGGCTAAATAACCAATCCCCAAAGGCAAAAAACTGTTTCCCGGATATTTTACTTTCGGCTGAATGAAAACAATTCTCATATTTTATTATTTACGCATTTAAACAACAGCCGTTTCATTTTTTTGCCTAAAAAAGGCAGAAAGAAAGCGGCCGCCGCTTCCAATTTATGAATGGTGCCGTAATAAAATAAATTGTCCAGCCCACGATACTTTAAAACGGCGAAAGAATGAGCTTCCAGCAAAGATTTAATTTCTTGGAAACGAAAATAATGGTCGTCAACCGGCTGTAAATTTTTATTGCGGATTTTATCATAAAAATCGTATCTCAGCCAATCGCGATTGGGCACGGTGACGACAAAAATCCCGCCCGGCTTCAAAACTCTTTTTACTTCAGAAAGAGCTTTATTATAGTCCAGCAAATGCTCCAAAACTTCGGTCATAAAAACAAAATCAAAATAATTATTTTCAAAAGGCATTTCCTCGGCATCGCCTAAAATAATTTCCGCGTCGGGATTATTGGCTTTCGCGATTTCACACAATTTTTTGGAAATATCAAGACCGAACAAGCGGCTCTCCGGCTTGACTTTCTCTCTTAGTTTTTTTAACAAAAAACCCCGGCCGCAGCCGATATCCAAAATTTTGCCGTAATAATGCCTATTGACGGCCAAACATTCATCATAGAAACCGGCCTCAAGACCGATTTTATCCGTAATCTTATCATAGCCCTCGGCTATTTCCGCTTTAGTAATGATTTCCTTCATAGTATTTTGGTATTTTTTAAAAATTTATAATTAGAGATTAAACCAAAAACAAAACGGGGATATTTCTTGAAAATAATCTCGCGGAAATTTCCGCTACTGGCAAGAGATTTTATCAGTTTTTCGTTTAATCCGAAATTTAACGGGTTTTTGCGGTAATAGCCTAGACATTCGGCAAAATCTTCTTTTATTTCTCTGTCCAGATAATCTTTTAAAGAAAAACTGAATCCCTCTTTTTTGCGATAAACCAGATTTTCCGGCAGATATTCGGCAAGCAGTTCTTTGACCAATAATTTATTCCTGAAATATTTTTTTTGTTTATCCGAGCCGTATATTCCGCCTAAAAACCGCCAGATTTCTTTATCCAAAAACGGGACACGAGACTCAACTGAAGAATGCATTGAAGCCAAGTCGGTTTTATACATTAAATCATTTTTTAAGTAGAAAAAAATGTCGTAAAACAGCTCGGCCGGCGCTTTTCCGGCTCTGTCTTCGGCCTTCTTCAACGAATAAAAAAGTTCATTGAAATCCGCGCCGGGCTCCAAGTGGCTCAAAGCCGACTTTTCCAAAAAAGCGCTGGTTATATCCGTCATTTTTTTTCTCTCCATTATGGAGAGCGCCCTTAAAAAAAGCGGCGTTAAATATTTCTGGTTTTTAAGGTTACTAAGGCGCGATAATTTGTATAAAATTTTAAAAAACCGGGCCGGGCTGTCTTGAAATTTCAAATCCTCAAAATATCGGTGCCTGACGTATCCTCCAAGCAAATCATCTCCGCCGTCGCCGGTTAAAGCGACTTTCGCCTCTTTAGCAACCAAAGCATAAATCATAGCTGCGGGAATAATGGAAACATCGGCAAACGGCTCGTCAAGCCAATCCCATAACTCTTCGTAAATTCTTTTAATATCGGCTTCATTGGCGGAAAGAATTTCCATTTTCAAACCCAAATGTCTGCTTACGGCTTTGGCGTATTGGTAATCGCTTTTCCCTTCCGCTTGAAAATGGAAAGCCCTGGGCGAAAAACCCGAATCAAGGGCGCTGGCGGCCACGAGGCTGGAATCATTTCCGCCGGAAAATAAAATGCTTATTGGCACATCAGAAACAAAATGGGCTTTAACGCTCTCTTTAAAAACCTCCTTGAATTCTTTTACAAAATCCGCGCTTTGGTTTTTATTTATTTCCCCGCCGTCTTGAGGCCATTTAATTTTTTCCAATCTGATACTTTTTTTATTTAAATCGTAAATCAAAAGAGCGCCGGGCTCCAGTTTTTTAATGTTCAAAAAAGGAGTACGGGGAGCCGGAAAATATCCGAATTGAAAATAAAAATCATAACCTTCTCTGTCTAATTCGTTGATTGGCGGCTTTAACCAATTAAGCAAAACTTTGAGCTCCGAGGCAAAATAAAAATTCTCTCCTTTTTGACTGTAAAGCAGCGGCTTTATTCCGAAAAAATCCCTGGCAAGAATCAAAATTCGTTTTTTTCGGTCATATAAAGTCAATGCCCACATTCCTCTTAATTTTGAAAAAAAATTTATTCCCTCCTCTTTGTAGCCGTAGATGATTGCTTCGGTGTCGCTCCGGCTTTTAAAATTGTATTTTTGAGCCAAAGGTTTTTTCAATTCCTGGAAATTATAAATTTCTCCGTTAAAAACCAAAACAATTTCTCCGTCTTGGCTTTGCATCGGCTGCCGGCCGGCTTTGCTCAAATCAATAATAGAAAGACGATGGTGGCCGAAAGTGACGAAATCATCGCTGAAAACTCCGCTTTGGTCGGGCCCGCGATGCCTTAACAAATTTCCGGCCTCTTCGGCCTTTTTTTCGTCTTTAAAATTAAAACCTAGGATTCCGCACATTTTTCAAAAAGAATTTCCAGTTTTTTTATGTTTTTTCCCAAACTGAAATCGTTTAAAGCCCTCCGGAATCCTTGCTCTTTAAAATTTTGTCTTCTCTCGTTCTCCGCGAGCATAAAAGCCATCGCTTGTTTAAGGGCCGGGACGTCTTTGGCCGACACCAGATAACCGGTTTTCAGATGTTCAACCATCTCCCCGACTCCTCCTACTTTGGCGGCCACCACCGGCAATTTATTAATCATCGCCTCCAAAAGAACATTGGGACAGCCCTCCCATAAAGAAGACAGAACAAAAACATCCGAAGCTTGGTAAAAGCCGCGGAGTTCGGTCTGAAGTCCGGCGAAAATAATCTTATCGGATAATCCTTTGGATTTAACCGCCGTTTCCAGTTCCGATTTTAAAGAGCCTTCGCCGACCAATAAAAGTTTAATGTTTTCTCCGGGCCGTTCTCCAAGCAACTTATCAAAAGCTTCAATCAGATACTTTTGGCCTTTTTGTTCAGTTTTAAACATTCCCACGTTCAAAAAAACAAAATCGGAAGCGCCCAAATTAAATTTTCGGCGGACTGCGTTTCTCTCGGTAATTTTTTCCGGCAAGGCAATGCCGTTATAAATAACGGAGATTTTTGAGGCCGGGATTTTTTCCAGCTTAACGATTGATTGAGCCACCATTTCTGAAACGGCGATGATTTTGTAAGTCAAAAAAGATAAAATTTTGTCGGCCAGCATTTCTTTTTTCGGCTTGACTTCGGCGATATTGGCTTCCCTGATAACGGACTTGGTTTTTAAAAAAGTGAAAATTCTGCCTATTCTGTTTAAAAAATTGGCGAAAAACAAAGTGGAATAAACAACGTCGAATTTTTCTTTTGACAAAAAACGGATAAACCTGAACCAAGCCGCCCAATCAGACAGATTCTTAAAATCAAAACAGATTTTTTTTTCCGGCTCCAGTTTTAATTCCGGCCAAAAACTGTCTTCTTTTTTCTCTTTTATAACCGTGGCGAAACAAAGGTCGAATTTTTCCCTATCCAAATTATTGGCTTGATTTAAAAAATTCCTCTCGGCTCCGCCCCGATTAAGATTATTGATTAAAAATAAAACTTTGATTTTCATTTTATTTGTCGAGCTGACGAGCGATGTTTAAAACGTCTTCGGGCGAAAATTCTTCGGTTTTTACATAGGCGTCGTTTCCGGTGATAAAAATCCGCTCCGGGTCGTATTCCTCGGTTATGTATCCTTTTTCTTTGCAAACATCGTAAGCTTCGGTATTGGGAAAAGGCTGATAAATAAAATATTTTACCACGTCAAAACCGGCGCTTTTGGCAAAATCAACCGAATCGCGCATGGTCTTTTTGGTTTCTCCGGGCAATCCGAAAATAAAAGCTCCCTCAACCTTCATGCCGTATTTTTGCGCCATTTTCACGAGAGCCGGTATTTTTGAAAGGTCAATCCTCTTCTTGATAATTTTATCAAGCACTTCTTGGTTTCCCGATTCAATGCTCAAACGGATATTCTTAAAACCGGCTTTTTGCATCCATTGTAAAACTTCTTCGTCCAAAGCCGGGGCGTAAGTGCCGGAAGCGCTGAAAGTTATTTTATGGCCTTTCTCGACGATTCCCTGGCAGATTTTAATCAGCCGCTCTTTGGAAATATTAAAATTGTCGTCCTGAATGTTTATCCGCTTCAATTTATATTGAGAAATCAACCGGCTAATTTCTTCCAAAACTCTTTCCACCGAATGGGCGCGCCAAACATGTTTCCAGATAATGTGCACGGCGCAAAAAATGCAGTTATTGGGGCATCCGCGCGACGTCATCACATCTCCTTCGGGAAGCTGTAAATCGCCCTCGTGCCTCCAATTGTAAAGCCGATAATAAATTTTTTCCAGAAACGGCAGACTGCTTGAAAAAAAAGCCAAACGTCTTTGATTTTTTTGTCCCAGAAATCCGAATTTTTTAAAACGATTGAACCAAAAAACGTAAAACATCTGCTTGGAATATTTGTTATAGGGCGTTAAATCTCTGGCCGGCGGAGGAATATCGTCAATATTTTTCACGAAAGCCCTGGCTTTATTTTGAATGATTTTCCCCTCTTTCTTAAAAGCGAGGCCGTCTATGGTTTCCAGCTCTTTTAATCCTTTATCCAAAAGCTCTTTTAATGTCGCCTCGCCTTCCCCGAAAACAACGGCGTCCAAGCCGAGATTGTCTCTGATTGTTTGGACGGGATTAGCCGAAGGGTGCGAGCCGCCCACGATTAAAAAAACATTTCTATTATTGGTTTTTACAAAATTGATGGTTTCAATAATCGGCCGGTTCTGAACGGAAAAAAGCCAGGTCAGGCCGATGACCTCCGGCTTAAAATAATTTATTTTTTTCTGCAGGGCTTTTAAATCGACCCCTTGATAAAAAAATCTCCCTTTGTCGTCGGCCGGCCGATATCTGTTCCAACCCTCGGCGATAGAATCGAAAATCTGAACCTCGTGGTCTTTTCTTACGGCTGAAGCCAGATATTCCAGGCCCAGGGGCTCGTTTATAAATCGTGGCAGATAAAATTTAGGAAGCATATAATGGCTCCTAACCAATAGAATCCTCATCTATTTTTTTTACCACGAAAATCGGGGAAAAACAAGCTCAACTATTATACCGCTTCAAAATTCTCTCCACCTGCTGGCGGAGAGAAAAATGGTTTTTAAGTCTTTCGTAACCGGCCAAGCCGAATTTTTTCGCTTTCTCCGGATTTTGGAGCAAATCAAAAATTTTCTCGGCCAGTATATTTTCATCATTGGGATTGATAATATAGCCGGTTTGGTTGCCTGCCCCGCCAAAGGCGGGGTCGGAAACAATTTCCGGACTGCCGCCGAAGCAAGTGGCCACCACCGGCTTTTTGGCCGCCATTGCTTCAAGATTCACGGTAGGAAAAGAATCAAAACAAACCGAAGGAGTTATACTTACATCGCAGCTGAAAAAAGCGGTTTTCATTTCTTCAAAGTTAAGATGGCCGGTAAAAATCACCGCGTCTTGAATACTCAAATTTTTGCTTAAAGCTTCCATTTTATCGGTATAAAATCCTTTGTGGCCGGCGACCGCCAAAACGGCTTCGCTAAGATTATATTTATGTTTTAAAATCCTAAAAGCTTTCAAAAGTTGAATCGCTCCTTTTGCTCCGGTCAATCTTCCCCCGCCCCAAAAAACAATTTTTCTTTTCTCAATCCCGAATTTCTTCCTAAAATTTTCCTCCTCCTCTTCCGAGTATCGCCAAAAATCAACATTCAGGCCGTTATAAATAGTTTCCAGATTTTTTACGCCGTTATCCTCCAAAACTCGCTTCAGGGCGTTACTGACCGAAAAAATTTTATCCACATATTTTAAATAATGCCTGATAATTATATTTCTGAAAGGATTATAGCCCTTGCCGGCTATCTTCATTTGCTCCAAAATGCCGATTTTATAATTTTTGGCGTCGGGTTTAAAAAACGCCTTGCCGTAAGAAACAAGCATCACATCGTGAGCCGTTAAAAAAACTTTGGCGCCGGATTTTTTTGCTAATTTAAAAACATAATAAGAAATATGAGAATGAATATGATGAAAATGAGCAACATCCGGTTTCAGCTCTTTTAAGATTTTTTTTATTTTAAAAACAACCAGAGGATTGAAAAGCGAGACGTAGCTTTTAAGCAAAAAAGGGCTGGGATAATGAGAATAAAGACGATAAACCGTAAGTCCTTCAAAATATTCTTTTTTTGCCAAAGAACGTTCTTTAACGGAGGTGATGACAAAAACCCGATGGCCTTTTTTAATCATCTCTTCGGCAAGGTTATAAGCCACCACTCCTCCGCCGCCCAAAGAAAAAGGAGGAAAATCGTCCGCAAAATAAACTATTTTCATAGACTACGAAATACGAATAAAAACCGACCAAGTCTTTTTGTGAAATTTTTTAAAGTTTCCAAATTCTTTATCTGTCTTAACTGATAAAAAAATTCCTGAAGCAGATTAAAAAAACGGCGGTTGTAATTTTTATTAAATTCCAAGACGGCCTCAATAGGAAGATTTTTTGATTCATACATCGGAATAACCGGGTCAAGACCGAATTTTTTATTTCTTTCAAAAATAATTTCTTTGTTCCAGCTGAATTCCTTAGGGATAATTTCTTCTCTAAAAGCTTCGTCGGTCATCGGAGTACCGGGATAAAGAATGGGAAAATTAGTGAAATTCATAACGGTTGAACCGAATAGAGCGCCGTAATTTTTAAGCTGCCGCATTAAATCTTTGGTTTTTTTGACATCATTCAAGGTCTCGGTCGGCAAGCCCTGAATGAACCAACATTTAGTGATAAAGCCGAGTTTTGAAGAAAGATAGACCGCTTTTTTTATCTGGTCTAAAGTAACGTATTTTTTTATCTTTTTTAAGATTAATTCACTGCCCGATTCAATGCCAAAACCGATAATCCGGCAACCGGCCTGCTTCATTTTTTTTAAAATTTCTTCGTCAACGGTATTCACTCTGGCCCGAGCGTACCAGATAATATTAATCTTTCTTTTAATGATTTCGTCGCAAATTTCCAAAACATGATTTCTTGACATTGTTAAAGTATCGTCCCAAATATCAAAGCCGTTATAGCCGTAAATGTTTTTTAAAAATTCCAGCTCGTCAACGAATTTTTTCGGGTTTCTTAAACGAAGCGTTCTTTGAAAAGAATTATTGGCGCAAAAAGTGCATTCGTTCGGACAGCCCCGGCTGGAAATAACACCGACGGCCCGGGTTTTACGCTCGCCCTCAAGAGTATTATGATACAAAGATAAATCAAACAAATGCCAGGCCGGCATGGGTAGGTCGTCTAAATTGATTGACGGCCGCTGACCGGTGCAAACAATCTCTCCGGCCAAGCGAAAACAAATACCCCTTATTTCTTTGAAATCGCGGCCGGAAAAATAGGCCTCCAGTAATTCCAGCGAAGTCGCCTCGCCTTCGCCTCTGACCAAAACATCAATCTCGGGAATATCCCGCAAAGATTCTTGCCAGACGCTGTGAAAATGACGGCCGCCGACAAAAATAAAAAGCCCTTTGTTCTTATCTTTTAAGAGTTTGATGATTTTAATAGCGCTAAAACGGCTGGAGGAAACCGTGGTCAGGCCAACCGCATCCGGATTTTCCTTAAGAATTAAATCAGCCGTTTCTTCAACGCCGATATCCAAAGCAATAGCATCAATAATTTTTATCTGATAGCCATTTTTTTCCAGAAAAGAGGCAATATAACCAATGCTTAAAAGAGGCAGATGGCCTTTTTTACTTTCTTTGTAAGGCGGGATAACCAAAATTATTTTTTTAGAAATCATATTTTTTCTTTAGTCTTAAAACGGCTTCATAAACATCATTAACCGACACGTCCTTCGTGCACCGGAAATGGCCTTCCCGGCAGACGTAGACCGAGGGCATTATATGAACACAGGGAAAACAGGGCAAGTCCTTTGAAACCGCCTCGCATTTGCCATTCAAATCAAGCTGCTCAATGACATTAAAAGGGCCGATAATATCAACCACCGGCACATCCAAAGCGTTGGCGATATACAAAGGCCCGGTGTCAACGCTGATGAATAATTTCAAATGTTCCATCAAGCCCCCGACTTCTTCCAGAGAAAAAACCCCGGCGGCGCTGGCACTGGAATTTCTCATCATGGCCGTTGTTTGAGAAACCAATTCTTTCTCTCCCCCGCTGCCTATAAAAATTATTTTCGCTTTCAGATTTTCAATTAGTTTATCGGCTAGTTCGGCGAATTTCTCCAATCCCCAATCTTTAATGGGATTGCCGGAACTGACAGAAATACCGACTAAAAAATCATTTGTTGAAACGCCATTTTTTAAAAGAAAATCGGAAGCTTTTTTACGGGTCTCCTGACTTATGAATAACTCTCTTTTTTCGTCCGGATTTTCAACGCCGATAAATCTAAGGACGCCAAGATACTGTCTGAAAGCCGGTTGGGTGCGTAAAAATTCCTTCCTATAGTTTGTAAAAATAAATGACCATCGAACAGATTTAGGAACATATTTTGAAATAAACGATATTCTTTTTGGTATACCAAGCCATAAAGGCAGAATATTGTTTAGTAAAGTGGGCGCCAAAGATACGCTGATATTAAATTTTACTTCAGCCAATTTTTTCAATAATCTAAAAAATCCCGTTAAGCCGCGGTAGCGCGATTCATCCAAAACAATAATTTCATCCAGATAAGGATTTTGAAAAATAATTCCTCGGGTTTTGGCGATGATTAAGACAGCCAGATGGGCGTTGGGATATTTCTTTTTTATTTCCCGGAAAACCGGCGTGGAGCAGACCAAATCGCCGATTTTAGCAATTTGAATTATCAGAATTTTAAAGTCGCCCGGCCGCGCTTTTTTAAATCCTCTCAATAAAATAAAAAAATAAAGCAGGGGTGAAAAAAAATAAGTCAGTGACAGAAAAAAAAGATTTTCGGCGTAAAATTTTAGACTCGTTAAAAAATTGGATTCCAAAGATTTAGCCATTATTTAACAATTTTTTTAAGAAAAGATTTTAAACCGACCGGCAAAATGTTTCGGCGGCGGTATAAAGTGTAATACAAATTAAGCCGAATCCTTTGAGCCAGCCGGTCTCTTTTTTCAATAAAACAATTAACCTGATTTTTGCTTAAAACCGGAATTATTCTGAATAATTTATTAAAATAATTATTTTTCAAAAGATGAAATTGTTTAGTGATGTATTCCTGGGAATCTTTTCCGATCATTCCTTCTTTTTGCGCCCGATTGTAAAGTTCGGTGCCGGGGTAAAAAGTCAAAGAATAAAGCGTTAAATTAAAAGGCCGGGGAATTTGATTAAGCAATTTCGCGGTTTCCGCATAATCCTCTTCTTTTTCATAGGGATTGTCGCTGATAACGTCAAAAGAAAAAGAAAGTTTTTTTCTAAAACTATCCAAAATAGAAATGGCTTTGAAGAATTGCTCTTGAGAAATGTATCTTGAATAAATGTTTTTATTGGTCCTGTCGCTGCCGCTTTGAAGCCCGACCTGGACGTTTTCCAAACCGGCGTCAATTAAAATTCCGAGTTTTTCTTCAGTGATTGTTGAAGGACTGACCAAGCAAAAAAACGGCAGATTGATTTTTTCCTTGTACTGTTCGGCAAAATCTTTCAGCCATTCCAACGAATTAATGGTAAAACAATCGTCCATTATTTTGATAAATTGTATGTAAGGATATTTTTTAAGCGCCAAGCCGAGCTCCTCTAAAACATTATCCACGGTTCTGGTACGCAAAAATTTTCCTTCATACATTCCTTTCAGAAAAGCGCTTCCGCAATAAGCGCAGTTAAAAGGACAGCCGCGGGTGGTGATAATTCGATACTGGGCTTGCGAAAAAGGCAAAAAACTGCGCAGAAGACTAAAATTCATTTGAACCAGCTTTCCGCCTGAAAAAACATAGTGGTCATTCAAATCATAGTCGCAAAAAGGCAAGGAGTTTAGGTCCCCGCAAAGCGGATAAATGCCGTTATTTAAAATTTTCCCTTCTTTTTTATAAACTATCCCTTTGGTCTTATGGTTTTGAACGCCGTTTTTATGTTCTTGGTAAAATTCAAAAAAAGAATGCTCGGCTTCGCCGATAAAAACCAGGTCGGCCCAATTAAGGCACTCTTCCGGCCTGATGGTCGGGTGAATGCCTCCCCAGACCACCGGCCGGGAATAATATCTTTTTAAATCTTTGGTAATTTTAACGGCCCTTAAATAATGATTCGACATTAAGCTGACGCCGATGACATCCGGATTTATTTTTGTCACAAAATTTTCTATTTCTTTCAATTCTTTCTCGGTCTCTAATTGACCATGCTTTTTGACAAGGAAAATGATTTTACATTCTTCACCCTTGCTCTTTAAATAAGAAGAAATGTGGCGAACGCCAAAAGCGCTGATGTCGGTCGGCGCTTTTTTTAAAATTTCAACATCCTGCTGATTTATAGAGATTAACAAAACCATAATCTAGATCTGGTGTTTGTTTCTTATCGCTGTTGCCAAATACTTCTATTTTTAAAATAAGCCCTAATAACATCAATGTTTTTTTGAATCTCGGTGTCGGGATATCTTGGATATGTTGGAAGAAGTATTACTTCATTGGCTGTCTTTCTGGTAATAGGGCAATCGCGATAAAAAACAGAAAAGCTGGGCAGGTCGGCGCAGTTTTTTAAATGTTGAGCCGCTACATCCCTCTTATGAAACATAAGCCATTTAAGCAAACTCTTCCGATCTTCATACTGAACCGGAAAAACTGTATAAATATAAGATAAAATATTCCCCTCTGGCGGCAGAATTAGGCCTGAAATATCCCGAAGCCCTTCATGATAAAGAGCCGCCTTCTGAATCCGAATCTCGTTCTCCCGGTCAATTTTATCTAGCTGCTTAAGTGCCAACCGCGCCTGAAAAGGAGTTAAACGGACAAGATAATAAGGTGGAACAGCATCTCTGCGGCTTATATTTAGTTCCATTTCTATTCTTTTATTAATCCATTTGATATTATTAAGAAATCCGTAACGAAAGAGCCAGTAAGTCAACGATTGAAATACAAAAGGGAGAGTAAGAAAATCTGTTATTAAACCTTTAAACATTCGTTTTAAAATAAAGCAACCGGATTGGTAATTATATTGATTGAGTTCACTCTTGATTTTATCAATTAAAACTTTATTTTCCGAAACCACTGCTCCGCCATACCAGCTATTTATATTTTTGTACATACCAAAACTGTAAATTCCAACATCGCCGATTGTCCCTAGTCGTTTTCCATTTTGATAGCCGCCAAAAGATTGAGCCGCGTCTTCAATAAGAGGCAGGTTATGGCTACGGCAAATTTGCAGAATTTTATAAATGTCTGCGCCTATTCCGTGCAAATGAGTAACAAGGACGGCGCCTGTTTTGGCGTCAATAAGCCGTTCTATTTTATCTGAGTCGATATTGCATGATTTTTGTTCAATGTCGCAAAAAACAGGAACCCCGCCGGCCAAAATTACCATATTAACCACATCGGCAACAGTATAAGGCGACATAATGACGCCTTGGCCCGGCTTAATTAAATGCTTGAGCGTCAAATAAATGCCGACACGAGCCATAGGTACAGCGACGGCATAGGAAACTCTAAATTTTTCAGCCATTGCTTTTTCAAGTTTTTCAACATCGGCTCCTTTAATGATTCGGTTAAAAAGCAAATCAATCAGCAATGAAGTATAACTACCTAGGTGCGTGTAAATTCTAAAACGGGGATGCGGCGCTGAAAAAATAGTCATATTATCAAATTTAGAATACAACTTTATCGGCTATTCGGCAAGCATTAGCCATAATAGTAAAAGTCGGGCTAACGGCCGGTGAATCCGGAAAGCATGAAGAATCGCATAAATAAACATTCGACATTATTTCTCCTTCAGCCGACACTTCCACTGCTTTATTCCCGAACGCTAATGTTCCGGCATAGTGAGAATTAACCTTCTGGCAGATAGGCGGGATAGAGGGCACATAGAAACCTCCGTGGTTCACAGCCCGCCGGATGATGGGCATTAACTTCTTGATGGGGTCGGGTTCGGCTTTTTTGATTTGGTTAAAAATTAATCGCTCATTATCTAATTCGAGAGAGTAGGCCTGCGAGTAATCACTATGAATAAAGAGCCGAGCCCAGAAAATGCGAGACCGAGAAAATAAAATAAGAGGCCGGATAATTGGCCATAATTTTGGCGGAATATTATAACGCCAAAGATAATCAAAATTGGGGTAAATTGAAACTTGGGCAAAATGGTCGGTTGTGGCCTTAGGAACACAGCCAAAAATCAGATTACACAGGGCAAGATATGATTGATGACGCGCTTGAGCCGATTTTTTTCCTAAATAGAAAATCGGAAAAACATAAGTCGCATTGTCATTCATCACTAATTTATTCTTCAAGCCAAGACTACGCATAATAATTTCTGTTGAAGCCGGACAGCCGGCACCAAGAAAAACTTTGGAAAAACCGCCTTCTCTATAACCCTTATCAGTCTGAATTTCAAGAGAAGTGCCTTTTTTAATTAGTGTAACTTTAGCTTTAATATATCTGACTCGAGGATTTTTAAGGTATTGGTTGATGGTTAGCCGGCTGCTGTAAACCGCGTCCCGAAAACAACCAGCCAGACACTCACCGCAATAAAGACAATGGTTTAATTTGTTTTCCCTGGTTTCTATCGCGCATCGATTCAAACCAGAGATAATTTTAAACTCTTCTGATTTGTTTTCACGAGCATTAATGATTTCATTAAGAGAAGAAAGAGCGGGAAAAGGACGAATTGGCGGCCGGGTTGCAAAATCCCGGACAAAATATTCATTAAGAGCATCGGGTCTGGCTGCTAAACCAACTATCTCGGCAATCCTTTGATAATATGGCTCAAGCTCTTCCTTAGAAATAGGCCATTTAGTCATTTCCCGAGCAGTAAAAGGAAGCATGGTTGCTCCCCAGTAATTAGTCAGCCCTCCGAATGATTCACTCTTAAAAATTTCTAAGCGTTCGCCGACTGGTTGCTTAGAAATTTGCTTAGCCAGATGAGTTTTGGGCGGCGGAAACTTAAATGGATAAAGCGACCGAATCTCTTTGTAGATTTTATCGTAGAATGAATCAACCCATTCTTCCGAAGGATTGTCTGGAGAAGGCGCCTCAGCCACACGTTTACCGACATCGTAAACAACCACTTCTGCGTCGGAGCGTTTAGCCAGTAGAGCAACAAGGACGCCGAGACCTGCGGCGCCGGTGCCAATCACGGCTAATTTAGGGCGGACTCGCTTGTCGGTTATTTGTCCAATTGAGTTTTGATTTGTATGCATTATTTCTTCTTGCTTTGGTTTTTTAAAATTCCCGAGATTTCCAAGAAATATTTTGAATGACCGAAAATTTTCAATAGCCACATTGGATTTGTCCGTATTATAGAAACAAATATATTCAACATTACCCGAGGATCGGCATAAAAACATTTCGCGGCTTCTTGGCATTTCGTTTTAATAAAACTGTCTGAAAAACCATGTAAAGGACCTTGCTTTTGTTTAAACCACATATCAGATCCCGGTAAAATAGAAAGAACATAGAAAGCGCAGAAAGTCGGTCTGATTTTTAAGGCGTAACGAATAGATTCCTCAATGGTCTCTTCGGTTTCGCCGGGCAAGCCAAAAATAAACGCGGTATTATTCAAAATCCCTGCTTTTTTCATAATACTAACTAATTCAGCCAGAGCTTCGGGCTCCTCAGGACTCCTATTAATATTTCTTAATATTGTTTTAGAAGCGGATTGCAGTCCTGTGCTAATTGACGTACAGCCAGCTTCCCGCATCATTGGTAATATTTCCTTACGACTCTTGAGAAAACTAAATGGATGTAAAATACATCTCCATTTAAGTTTATATTTTCTGGCGATTAATTCTCTGCATATTGTTTTAGCCCATTCATCATCCATCCAAGCCCAAATGTCGTCTTGAAAAGTAATATATCTAACGTTCTGTTCCAACACCAAATAATCTATTTCCCTCATTACATGATCTGGAGACCGACGTCGATACTTGTTCGCCCATATCCGATGAGAAACACAATAGCCGCATCTAAAAGGACATCCTCTGGAAGCCATAATAGAGGTATACGGCTGTTGCATATCAAAAACATGGTAATCGCAGTATTTATTTAAATCAAATTTATCCCAGGCCGGGATTGGCAGTTCGTCAAGATTGACGATGAGTTCTCTAGGCGATGTATATTTTATTATCCCGTTCTCCCGGTAAGCGATTCCTTTGATTGCTTCCAGTTTTATCTTGCCTTTAGAATACTCGGCCAGCTCTATTATTGTTTTTTCACCCTCGCCGATGCAAAAAGCGTCGGCTCCGGCCTTAAGATAACTTTCGCAATCGTACATATCAGGTCCGCCAATCAATATTTTCAGATCTGGAAATTTCTGCCGCAAAAATTTTATATACTTTATCAAACGGTTTTTTAAAGCCGCGGCCGCGTAAAATCCTACAAAAATCGGAGACTCTTTTGTCACATAATCAATCAACATCTTTTCGGTATAAGGCACAATAGTAAAATCCAGTATCTCGGATTCAACATCATGTTGACGTAAAATTGCGCTCAAATAAGCAAAACCTATTTGGGGCTCCCTTTTCAAACTATAATCTCTTTGGCTAGCCAATGTATAATCCATATCTGACTGACCGACATAAATAAAAAAACATTTATGAGACATAATAATATTTATCCTTTTAATCTTAAAAATAATTTTACTCCATTATATAAATTTTTTAATTCAACCAAACTTCTGATGCCGATAATTTTGCTTAAAATATATTTTGGTCTTAGATAATATTCGCGATAAGCTTTTTTCTGCCAGTATAAAATTCTTTCAGCCGGAAGGCCGGGCAAGTTAAGCGGCGGCAGATTATTGGAAACCAAAGCAAAGTCCTTCCACTCTAAATCTCTACGAAAATAACCGTTGGCTTTGGCTGTTTCATAAAATTCCGTCCCTGGATAAGGGCTGGCAATGAAAAAAGCCATGGTGTCACAATTTAATCTCTTAGCCAAGTTAATAGTCTGTCTAATCGTCTCTTCGGTTTCGCCGATATTGCCCAACATAAAACTGCCGGCTGTCTTAATCCCCGCCTTTTTGACTAATTTAACCGCTTCTTCCGCTTTCTCTAAAGCCACTCTTTTTTTCATTTGGTCTAAAATCATCTGCGAGCCGGATTCAAAACCAAACGCAATTTTCTTACAGCCGGCGCTTTCCATTTCTTTTAAGGTTTCTTCATCAACAAAATCAACCCGAATCATACAAACCCAAACAATATCCAAATTTCGCCTTTTAACTTCTCGACAAAATTCAATAACCCTTTGTTTATTAACTGTAAAAAGTTCGTCATGAAAATTGAATTCAGCGATGCCGTATTTATTGATACATTCTTCAATTTCATCCATAACATTTTTAATACTTCTAAATCTAACTCTCCTTTGCCACATATAACTAGCCATGCAGTAGGTGCACTGGTAAGGACAACCGCGAGAAGTAATCATATTTCCGGTTTTTTTATTACTCATCCTTTTGGTCGGCGGCGGAAAATAGATATCCAGAGGGAAAAGATCGCGGGCCGGAAAAGGCAAAGAATCTAAATCTTTGATTATTTCTCGGGACGGATTTTCATAAATCCTGCCTTTGCTATCTTTAAAAAATATTCCTTTCACCCGCTCAAGAGATTCATTCTTTTCAATTGTTTCCACTAAATCGGTAAAAGTGTATTCTCCCTCATAAAGAACTGCTACATCAATATTCTTTTCAGATACAGTTTCTTTTGGCATGGCAGTAGGATGGGGACCGCCCACCACCGTGATAATATTAGGAGAAATGCTTTTAATTATCCGGCAGATTTCCAAAACCTGAACAAAGGCCGGAGTCGGACAAGTGATGCCGACCAAATCCGGTTTAATGGCTCTAATTTCTTCTTCAATACGGTCATAAGTCAATCTTAATCCTTCGCAATCCAAAACTCTAATTTCTGTCTTTGGTTTTTTTTCCCTCAAATAAGCCGCTAAATAAGCCAAATTTAGAGGCAAAGATTTACCGCCGTGGCCTTCTAAACCACCGTAATCGGTAAAAGGCGGATTGAGTAATAAAACTTTCATTTTAAAATTTTAAAGGCGATTTTGATTTTCTTCTTAAAATCTCCCAAAGAATTTATTTTTAACAATTCCTTAAAAATATAAGAAGGTTGCCAATAAAAATCTTTGTGAAATTTTTTCAAGAAATACAATAATTCTTCTCTGCTTAATTCTTTTTCCCAGTATTGAGTTGTTACACCTTGTTCTGGCCGCCGGGCGAATTCCCGCCAATAGTCGTTTTTAATAACTCCTTCTTCAAGCGCCTGCTCGTAAATTTTAGTGGCTGGATAAGGTGTTAAAATGGCGATATGAGCATAATCCGGGTTAATTTTTTTAGCAAATTTAATTGTTTCCAAAACATCTTCTCTGGTTTCGGTCGGTGCCCCGATCATAAAATAAGCCAGAGTTTTAAAACCTATCTTTTTAGCTAATCTAAAAATCTCCTCAATCTGGTTTAAATGAAGGCCTTTATTTAAGACCTTTAAAATTTTTTCGGTGCCGGCTTCAATGCCGAAATGAATCCTTTGACAACCGGCTTGCTTTAATTTCCTTAACATTTTTTCATCAACCGTATCCACCCGGGCCCGAATGTCCCAAACCAACTTTAAATCCCGTTTAATAATTTCATCGCAAATATCAAAGACTCTTTTCCGATTAACCGTAAAGGTGTCATCATAAATCAAAATCTCTTCAATGCCCAATTTTAAACACTCCTCCATTTCATTAACTATATTTTTTGCGCTTCTGGCTCTAAATTTTTTGCCTAAATGCGGCCGATCGCAAAAAGCGCAATGATATGGACAGCCTCGTGAAGTAAACATGGTAGTAACAACACGGCCGCCGCCTAAAATTGAATGATATTTTTTGATTGGCAATAATTTTCTGTCCGGAAAAGGCAATTCATCCAAGTTCTCAATAAAATCGCCAACCGGATTATCAATAATTTCTCCTTCTTTTTGATAAACTAATCCCTTAATATCTTTTAATTGACCTCGTCCTTCCAATGCCTCCAGCAGATAAAAAAAAGAGACTTCGCCCTCGCCTTTAATTAGGAAATCAACGTTTTTTAACTTAATCGTTTCTTGAGGAAATAAATGTGCATGAGGCCCCCCTAAAATAATAATAATTTTTTTATTGAGTTTTTCTTCTACTTCTTTAATTAAATCAATTGTCTTTAATACATCAATTAAGGTAAAGGTCATAGCCGTAATGCCGACCGCATCCGGATTAATTTCTTTTATTCTTTGCTTAAATTCATCATTATAACCCAAACTTTCAACTTGAGCATCTAAACCAAAAACCTGATGACGACCTTTCTTTTTTAAATAACCGGCCAGATAAAGTAAACCAAGAGGAGGATTAAATCCTCGCTCTTTACCAAGAAAAGTCGGATCATCAGCTGAAATCTCATTCAAACAAGGTGGATTGATTAAAAGCACGCGCATGTTAAATTTGACGATTTTTTTACTCTATCATGTTCGGTTTGACTTATCAAGTTAAAATGATAGAATAAAATAGATGTTAAATTTTAACTCTCAAAATTTTAAATTTTCTATTATTATACCGGCTTATAATGAAGCTAATGCCATTAAAAGCGTCCTCCAAGAATTAAAATCCTATCTCAGTGAGAAAAAATACCAGACTGAAATAATTGTGGTGGATGACGGCTCAACGGACCAAACTAATAAAATACTCCGAGACTTTAAAGACATTAAATTTATCAGCCACCCTTATAACAAGGGTTACGGCGCCTCTCTTAAAACCGGGGTAAAAAATTCTGAATATGATTGGCTGCTGTGGTATGACAGCGACGGCCAACATCAGCCATTCTATATAGAAGAACTAATAAAATATTGCGATGAATATGATATGATAATCGGAGCCAGAGTCGGTTACCAAGGCCCGTTCTTTAGACAACCGGGAAAGAAATTACTTCATTACTTGGCTGAATATTTAGTCCAACAAAAAATTCCGGATTTAAACTCCGGCTTCCGTTTAGTTAAAAAAGATTTATTCTTGAAATTTGCACACATCTTACCAAATGGTTTTTCTGCATCTACTACCATCACTTTAGCCTTCTTTAAAGAAGGTCTTAATGTAAAGTATATCCCCATCGCCATAAAAAAGAGAAAAGGGAAAAGTTCTGTTAAAATGCAGGATGGGATGAAGGCCGTTATGCTTATTTTAAGGACGATTATTCTTTTTTCTCCTTTGAGGATATTTCTGCCAGTCAGTATTTTAATATTGGGACTGGCTCTTTTTTCCCTAGGCTTTGATATATTTCCTTACTCCCAAGGTCAATTAAATCTCGGCGACGCCACAATTTTACTTTTTATTTCATCCTTGTTTTTCTTTTTTTTCGGCCTTTTAGCTGACCAAATTTCAGCTATTAGAAGAGAAAGATTATAGAAACTGGTAAATTTCAAAATGAGGGCCGTGATATGACGCGCTCAATAATTTCTCTATGCCAAAATTTTTCAAATCGGAAAAATTAATCAAGGAGAACAAATCAACCGCCGCAAAACTCTTCTTATCCGCTAAAGAGCTGTATATTATTTTTTTATTCATCCCATTAAAATGCGATAACAATTTTTGTTTTTCGTTTTCATTAGAATAGCATAAAACCAGATACTGGAATCTGCCCTTATCCATATTCTTGACAATATCGCTCTCGCGGACCACAAAATAACCCTTTTGAAACGAGAGAATATGAGGATTGTCCAGCAGATATTTTCTCCTTGCGGTTAATAATTGGGGGTAATCGTTTCTTATTTCGGTTAAAACCTCTTGATTTTCATTTAATTCAAGCCAGCAATCGTCCCTGATGAAGGCATTAGCCTCAATATTCTTATATACCCAGTTTCTTGCTTTTATATAGGAACTGCCCTTTAACAAAGCAAAATTAAAAAGAATAGGATTTAACAAAAGAATTAAAAGCCCGGCGTATAAAAATTTTTTAATGCCTCGGTTTTGATATTGAGTAATTAAATGCTCCAGGAAAAAGGCGGAGAAAACGGCTAGTGCCGGAATGGCTAGCAGAATCCGTCTTTCAACAAAACCGCCCGTTAAAGGCCCCAGAATAAGATAATAAACAAGAATATAAGAGCCGAAAATTTTAAACAAAAACCGGTCTTTTTTATAAGCCGCGAGGAGACCGAAAAAAAACAGAATCAATAAAAACGGTTCAAGCAAAAATGAAATCTCAAAAAATCCGAAAAATCTTCCTAAAAGCCCTTGACCGTATATTGTCTCTTTAAAACCGACACTGGCAACCTGATTAGCGAAAGAAAAATATTCTCTGAAAGTGACCGGGTCAATATAGATAAAAAGCAAAATTCCTAAAACAAAAGTCAGAAAAAATATAAACAGATTGAACGGCTCGTTTTTCATTCCTGTTTCTTTCCTTTTTTGGAAATAAATCAGAAAAAATGGAACAATGGCAATTAAACCGACCGGCTCAATTTCTACACTAAAAACAATCAATAATGCCGATATCACAAAAACGCCGATATGCCATTTTTCTCGGTTGAGTAGAGTCAAAAAATAGTAAAGGGCAATCAATATCATCATTGTCTGCTCTACCCAGGTGCCGGCAATATGAATTTGCTGAACAAACAGCAGACTAACAGTCAAAAGATACGCGCCTATTAAAGCCGGCCTTTCTTTTTTGAAAAGTAAAAGGCATATTTTGTAAAAAACGAAAACAGCAACCAATCCAAAAATTATGGTCGTAAATCTGAAATAAGGAACGAGTTTGTAAGTGTCAACAATCACCAATTCCTTAAGCTGACTTAAATCGCCGATGCCCAAAAACCAATAACCTAAAAAGACTAAGGCAATCAAGGGAACCTCTAAAAGTAAAGCCATGGGAGGATAGGAACTGTATTCATTGCGCAGATGAAAATCTCTGAAGAACTTCAAGGTTGGGCCAACCTTTAAGCTCTCGTCCAGGCCGCCGGCAATCATCCCATAGTTATAAAAAATACCAACAATGCCCGTAAAAGCAACGAATAAAAGCAGCCAATAAATTTTAGGAATTTTTTTTAGTCTTTCCATAAGGTTATATTCATTCCCATAAAATCCGCGTTGCCGATAGAACATCGTCTGCATAAATCAAATTTTTTTTGAAAGCCGAGCTTTCTCATTCCAATTACTTCCTCGGATAAAAATGTTTTTATAAAACCTTTTTCTTTAATGTTGGGCAAGGCAGCCGCCTTATTAAAAGCAACGCAGCACAATCCCAATTCCCCATTCCAATAGACTACCGCGTCTCTTAGGGGCATCGCGCATAAAGTCTTGTTTATGGTGGAGATTTTTCTTCTAAACTCGTTTTTATTTGGCAATAAATAACTATATTTTTCTTTCATTTCTTTTGTGGTGTAGGAGCCCAGGCTAAGCGTCTTTAGATTGATTTTGTTTGCGCCAATATTTTTTGCCCACTCAATCAGCTTATCTATCTCATTTTCCGAAAAAGATGTTAAAAGAGTTTGAATAGTAACAGAGGGCTTGTTTTGATTTAATTCTTTTTTAGCGGACATAAAATCTTCAATGTTTTTCTTTACCAGCTCAAATTGAGAGCCCACCCGGTAAGCTTCATGAGATTCTTTGGTCATTCCCTCTAGACATAAATGAACAGAGCTAAGCCCGGCTCTTATCAATCTTATTGATAAATCTTTAGAAAGAAGGGTGGCATTAGTGCTGATAAAAGTGGAGTGGCCGTTTTTAGCCGCATATTCAACAAATTTATCAACGTTTTTGTGCAGCAAGGGCTCCCCGGCAAAAATCATGATAATCCCGGGCTTTAGATTGACATTTTTAAATTCATCAATGATTGACTTAAATAATTCAAAATCCATAAATCCCCTTTCTCTTGTCATTGCGAAATGAGTAGGGCAAACCGGGCACCTTAGATTGCACATATTGGTAAGCTCTATATTTATGGTCTTTGGCAATTTTTTAAAACCGCTCCGGGGATAAAAGCCGGACAATTTTAGCGCCGTATCCCAAAAAATTTGATGCTTTTTCAACTTATTTAGCATATTCATCCGCTGATTTAATAAAATTTAAAATCTTTTCCGCTCTTTTCTGCCAGGTATAGTTTTTAACGTCTTCAAAAGCTTGCTTTGAAATCATATCGCTTAAATTCCGATTTTCCAAAATTTTTTTAATGGCGTCCGCCAAATCTTTAGGGTTATCCGGTTCAAAAAAGAATGCGTTTTTGTCATTAAGAACTTCCCTTAAAGACGGCAGATTCGAGGCGACAATCGGCTTGCCGGAAGCCATGTATTCAAATAACTTTAAAGGCGAGGTGAACAATTCAGAAACCTTGTCGCTCGCTGAATTCGGTAAAACCAGAACATCGGCTGATTTAAGATAGTACGGAACTTCCGAATAAGGCCGATGTCCGGAGGTTTGGATATTCTGCAAATTATTTTTTGTAATAAAATTTTTTAACTTCGGCAAATCTTCGTCAACTCCTCCGCCTACAAAAATAATTGTTTCTTTGGCGCTTAAAAATTGCGAGGCCAGCGCAAGAGTATAAACGCCTTTCCATTTATACAAATTGCCGACATATAAAACCAAATTTTTATTTTGAGGAAGACCCAATTTGTCTCTCGCCGCTTCTTTGCTGACTTTAATGTTAAATTTATCCAAATCAACGCCGTCGGGCAACAATAAAATTTTATTTGAATCAACGCCCGACTCAATTAATCCTTCTTTTAAACCATTTGTTATAGCAATTATTTTGTCATTGGCTCTCAAAAAAAACTTATAAAATAAATTAATCCGTTTCGGCAAATTATGAATTTCCAAAACAATCTTTTTTCTTAAAATTTTCAAAATAGAAGCGGCATAAAAATCGCGCGTGTAAACAATTTTGAAATTCGGCATTTTAAACAAAATATATAAAAAAGCACCGCAATAAAAACTTAACGTGCCGAGCCAAAAACTAAAAATATTTAAAAATCCGTATTTTAACAAATCAACGGAAAAAATTTGTTTGACTTCAAAATTCTTTTCAACGCCATAATAGGAAAAACAATCTTGGCCCTTCAAAGAATTGTCTCTTTTGGGAAAGAGCAAAACGACTTCCGCCCCGAGTTTAGCCAAGGCTTCGCACATTTTCGCGACCTGAATTCCGTAAGCTCGCTCGGTCGGCATCCTGGAATTTAAAATATAGATGATTTTCATTAAAAATGTCAGCTATTAAGGATTTTTCTTGTTTTTATTATCATTTTCGGCATATCAATAATCCTGATTAAAAATTCGTCAAAATCTATCAAAGGAATTGAGAAAAGATAGATGAATTTATGAATAATTCCGTATTTCATTTTCAATATTTTTCTCAAAAAGGGTTTTAATATTTTTGGGGCTTTGTTATAGACCGGCAGAATTGAATTAAATTTATAAACATCGTCTTCATAAGGATGTTCCAGCAAACATGTTAAATGATATGAACCGTATCCTTGTTTTATCAACTCGTATTTTTCTTCCGATAGATATCCGTTTTTTAAACAATACTCGGCCAGTTCCGTTTTGGGGAACGGATAAAATATGAAAGAGGCGGTATTGTAGGCCTTTAATTTTCCGTTAAGCTCCAATGATTTCCACATTTCTTTCGGCGTTTCCGTGGGAAATCCGAAGATAAATTCGGAAATAAGCTTTAATTTGTATTTCTTTATTCTTTCCGCGGCCGCGATAATGTCTTCGTCCGTGTGATGTCTTTTTAATATTTTTGTTCGTATTTGTTGGTCGCCGGATTGAACCCCCATAGAAACCGACTGACAACCCGCCAGTTTGATTTCTTCCAAAATTCCGTCTGCGGCGGTGGAAGGAGTCACATAACAATGAAACGGCAGATTAATAGATTTTAAATATTTGGGCCTGAACTCCTTCAACCAATTTAAATCATAGGTAAAGGTGTCGTCCTCAAACCTGAAGGCTTTGGGTTTATACTTGTTTTTAAGCGCAATTAATTCCTCAATGACATTATCCACCGAGCGCCTTCTAAGATAACTTTGACCGGGGTAAAGTCCTTTTTTAAAACTATTGACGCAAAAAGTGCATTGGAACGGACAACCTCTTCCGGTCATCACCATAATCCTGGAGTTGATAACGCCGTATTGATAAAATATTGATTTGTCGGCAAAAGGCATTTTGTCCAAATCTTTAAGCAAGGGGCGCAATTCATTTTTATGTATTTCCCCGTTTTTATCTTTGACCCATAAATTTTTTATCGCGCCTATATCCTGTTTTTTCTCCATTCCTTCAAGCAATTCCGCGAAAGCTTCTTCGCCTTCGCCAACGCATAAAATATCAAAGCAGTCTTCTTTAATCACGTCTTCCGGCACGGAAGTGGGGTGTATTCCTCCGATGATTATAGGGACATTAAGCGCTTTTTTCAATTTTTTCGCAACTTTTTTTATAACCGAATAACTGTTGGTTATACAACTGAAAGCGATGATATCAGGATTGAATTTTCTCGCCCTTTTTACTAAAAGCTCTTCGCTGATAAATTTATTTAAGAACGGAAGATTGAGAAAAAAATTATTGCCCAGCCCCGGGTCAAATATTAAATCCACTTGATGTCCTTTGCTTTTTAAATAGGAAGAAAGATGCTCCACGCCGATATGTTCCGCCCCGTTATAATAAAATAGCACTTTCATAAATTTAATAATTATTTTTTATTGTAAATTGTTTCATTAAATATGTCAATTTATC
>Ga0076134_101_pt1 | contig 59935 bp, 64 predicted proteins | sample RifGroC2_FD_67720 | JGI IMG/M metagenome (GOLD analysis project Ga0076134, IMG submission 67720) | Parcubacteria bacterium GW2011_GWC2_42_13 | reverse complement strand
AAATGACAAAGCGCCGGAATCTAATCTTTAGATCCGGCGCTTGTTTTATTCTTCCGGCATTTTGTTAAATTGCCGATTCTTTTTCTTTAAGTTCAACGAGTTCTCCAAGGAGTTCGCTAAACACCTTTGGACCCCTATCCATAAAAGCGGTGGCCACTTGAACCGCGACGGCCCCGGCTCGCAGATAATCCGCGACATCTCGGCCGCTGGTGATGCCGCCCACACCTATTATCTGAATGCGCTCGGGAAGCAGATCTCTTAACTGCTTAACCTGTCCAAGCCCTATTGGTTTTAAAGCCGGCCCGGCCAAACCAGCCAAACCGCCAGCCGGAGTTATCCGCGGCTTGCCGCTTTCATCAAAGCTGAAAGCGTTCGGGAAGGTGTTGATGGCCGTAACCGCTTTTACCAACTTTGATTCCGCAATCACCGCAACCGCTTCTTTGAGAAGTTCGGGGTCTGAAAACGGAGAAAGCTTAACAATCAATTTTATATCTTCTCCGGCAAACTCCCCGCCAAAGCAATCTAAAATCTCCGCCACTAATTTTGGATTGAAACAAGCGATTTGCTTTTGTTCTTTCCCTTTCCAAACATTAGGACAGCTTAAATTCAGCTCCACGGCATCAGCTCCGCCTTCAACAACAATTCTTGTTAATGCGGCGTATTCTGACGGAGCAAAGCCGGCCACGCTGACAAACAAAAATTTGCCAGCCTTATGAACTACCGCGGCCATTTCCGGAAGATTTTTTTTGTAATAATCCGCTCCCGGGTTTGGCAATCCCAGAGAGTTTAAAGAATACAGTATTTTGCCGTCCTCGTCTTTTTCTTCATTTCTATCTTTAACTGGAACATAAACTTCGCCGCTGTTACCCGTTCGTTCTTCAAAAGTTATTGAACCAACCATAACCGCGCTGGCGGCTGAGCGAGTTAATTCAGGAACTCCTTCCCAACCATACGGCAACTTGCAAACTCCGGCGGCATTCATAATTGGATGCTCAAGTTCAAGTCCTGCCAAATTTACTTTCAAATCCACGGCTTTTCTCCTCTGATTTTTAAAATTCCAAAATTAAACCAACTTATTTAGCTTAATTCTCTAAAAAGTAAATTACATTAAAATAACAGAAAAGGCAACAATAAATCATGGCAACTGCTCCGGTTCGGAAGCCACCACCGGGGTTTTCCAGAATTTGCGCTTCAAGGCCGACAAAATTTCTTCCAGCTCCGAATTTTTCATAATTTTTAAAACAAAAAACCAGCCCGCCATTCCCATCAAACCGGCCAGTCCTCCCTGGGCCAGTAATCCCAGAAATGTCCTGTTGTCAAAAATATTATTAAACATTCTTAAACCGAGATAAGCTAAAATTCCCATTGTCAAACTGGCCAAAAACATTTGAAAGAAAGCTCCGTCCCGCCTTCGTCCCGCTTTTGGCGGGACTTCGGCGGGCGAAGCAAAATCTTTTTTAAAATAAATCCAAAGCAAAAAGGCGTTTAAAATTGAACCCGAAGAAAAAGCCAAAACCAAAATTAAAATAGTAATTTCAGAAATATCGCTCAACCGCAAAACCCGGCCTAAAAAATTTCCCCAGCCGAATTCTTTAACCAAAAAGGGCAAAAGAAACGAAGCCAGAATGATAAAAACTCCCGAAATCAGATTAATCAAAAGAGGTCTTAGAGTTTTTCCGCCGGCGTAAAAAGCCCGAACAAACAAAAGAATAAATCCTTGGCTGATGACGGAAACGCTGAAAATCGCCAGTCCGGCCGCGGTCAGCCTGGTATCAACCCAGCTAAAAGCTCCGGCTCCCAAAACCAATCGGACAATATGGGCGCGCAAAACTATAAAAAGAACCGAAATGGGCAAAGACCAAAAAACAATGTGCCGCGTGGCAATGTAAACATAACTTAAAAATTCTTTTCTTTGATTTTTCAAAAAAAGCCGGGATAATCCCGGAAAAGCCGCCACGCTGTAGCTTAAACCGACCAAAGCAACGGGAATGGATTGAAGATTATAAGACAAATTAAAAATGGCGATTGAGCCCGAAGCCAAAATTGAAGCCAGGGCGGTAATCACCCAAAAAACCAATTGATTGATGGTTAAGCCGATTGTCCGGGGAAGGGAAAAACTAAACAGTTTTTTGATTTCGGAAAACAAAATCTTAAAAGTCGGGCGAGGCAGAAAACCCAATTTCCAAAGACTGGGCAGTTGAACCAAAAAATGGAGCAAAGCGCCCAAAACCACGCCCCAGGCCAAACCTCGCTCGCCCAGCCAAGGATAGAAAATTACCACCCCGCTGATAATCCCGAGATTGTATAAAATCGGGCTTAGAGCGTAGATAAAAAATCTGCGGAACGACTGAATCACGGAAGAAACCAAACTGGAAAGCCCTAAAAAAAGCGGAGAAAGAAGAAGAATTTTTGTCAGCCCGGAAAGTTTGGCTTTTTCTTCCAAAGAAAATCCCGGACCCAAGAGGTCGGTTAAAAAAGGCAAAAAGAAAAAAGAAACAACAACCAATCCGGCAATCACTAAAAGAAAAAGAGTGAAAACGCTGTTAAAAAATTCCTTGGCTTTTTTTTCTTCCTTGGAAAATTTCTCCAAAAAAATAGGAATTAAGGCTGTGCTGGCCACGGCAAAAAGCGAAAGATTGTACAAAAAATCCGGCAGACGAAAAGCGGCGTAATAAATGTCCAAAGTTCTTCCGGCGCCAAAAGAACTGGCTAAAAGCCGGTCTCTTAGCAAGGCCAAAATTTTTGAGGCAATGCCGGAAAAAGCCAAAAGCAAAGCGGCTTGATGGACGCCGCTTAGTTCTTTGTGAAAAAGATTAAAAAAATTAAAGATTCGGCGCATTTTCTTCAATCGGCAGATTTTTTCTTGATTGGGGTTCGGGCTCGGGCGGAGAAATTCCAAAGAGAGCGGATTTTCCAACCTGAAGATTCTCAATAATCCGTTCAACTTCCTGATTGCCGGGATTGAGTTCGGCGATTTTTTCAAACTGGGAAATCGCCTCATCCTTTTTTCCTTCCCGGTCGTAAATCAAGCCAAGGAAATAGCGGGCGTTGGAATAAGAAGGATTGATACTAACTGCCCGCTCAAAAACCGGCTTGGCATTCTGATAATCTTTGTTTTGATAATAGAGAAGCCCCAGTTGAAACAAAACCCCGATGTCATTAGGCGCCAAAAGAAATGTCTGCTCGGAGCTTTGAATGGCTTTTTCAATATTTCCGGCTCGGGCTTCCAGTTGGCTGATTAAAAAGTGGGCCGGGGCGTAGTCGCTTTTTAAACCAGTGGCTTTGGCTAAAAGCTCCTGGGCCTGACCAAAATCTTGAATTTGAATCGCTACCCGAGCAGCGGCCAAAAGCACGGAGGGGTCTAAAGGAGAATTTTCAAATGCTTTAGTGTAAGCGTCTCCGGCCGCTTGGCCGGCGCCGGGAATATTAAAAGGCAAAATGGCTTCGTAAACCTTTCCTAAATCCAACCAATTAAGAGAGTTTCCGGGATTGATTTCGGTTGCCTTTTGAGCGTTTTGAATGGTCGCGGCTAAAGTGTTTTGAAATTGAGTCCGAAGGATTTCCGGAGGCACATCCTGCTGGTTAACAATCTGGCCAAGCCGCAAAACTCCCAATTCCGCCAAAGCCCGGAAATAACGGTCCTGTTTGTCAAAACGGCCGGCTTGGATGATTTTTTGCTCGGCTTTGTCCAGATTGCCTTCTTTATTGAAAATCTTTAATCCTTGGTCAAAAAAAATAGCGGAAACGTATTTTTGGGAAAAAAGATAAAGGCTGGAAGCGCCGGCAATAAAAACAAAAATAAAAAGAAGGGTGAAGAGAAAACCGGAAACCGGGCTTTGTGAAAAATTAAATTCAAAAGCCACCAGTCTTTTGGCTTTCAAAAGCTGGCTTAAAAAAATCCCGGTCATTAAAAAAGCCAGAAAGAAAAGGAAAAAACCGGAACTGTAAATAATGGCGAAAATCCAAAGATACAAAGCTCCCAAAAAAGAGCTAAGAAGCAGAGCTCTGGCCGTTTCTTCCTCGGAATAAAGAATGGCTTTTAATCCGTAAAGCAGAAAAACTCCCAAAAATCCCGCTAAAAAAAGAATACCTAAAATTCCGGTTTCCGCGAAAAAAGACGGGACCAAACCAATGCCTTTTTCAAACCGAGTCTGCCAAAAAGCCGTGTTATTGATTGATGGGGGCTTAAACTGAAGCCAGTTATAAATAAAAGTGTTGGGGCCGGAGCCAAGTAAGGGATGGACTTTGACGGTTTCTTTAATAACAACAAAAGTTGAACTCCAGGAAGGCCGGATTTCAATAAAAGAAATTCCAAGCCGAGTGTTTAAATCAGCCGTCAAAGATTGGCCGAGAACAAAAAAAATGGTTAAGGCCAAAAGAACTAAGGGCAGGCGTAAAAAATTCCGGCCGCTTTTCAAAATCGAAAAAAGATAAGCCAAATAAACAACCAGAAACGCGCCCAGCACATACCAACCAGCGGAAAAATTCACCAAAACCATTCCGGCCAGAGAAGAGATTAAAGCGAGAATAATAAGGAATCGCGCTTTGCCTTTTTTAAAACCCGCCAGAACAACGGTTGCGGTTATTATTCCAAAACCAAAAAAAATCGCCAGCTCATTCCAGCCGCCGATGAAATTGGAGGTTTTATCCCGAAAAATACCCGGGAAAAAAGAAAGGTCAAAGAACGTTTGAAGCGCTTGCAAAACAAAAACCAAAAAAATTGAAAGAAAAAGAAAATAAAAAAATCTTAAAATGTCTTTTTGACTTCTAAACAAAATTGAAACCAAAAACATCGCCAGCCCGGAAAAACCAAGCCCAGCCAAAGTTCCGACCTCAGAACCGGCGCCGATTAAAGAAAGATTTCTATTTAAAGAAAAAATCGAAGAAAAAAGCCAAACTAAAACCAAGCCGCAAAAAACCAAAAGCAGCAGACTTTTGGGAAGCCGAATTGTTCCGTTTTGCAAAACATAACCGATCCATAAAAGAAAAGAAACGATTACGGCGCTAAAGGCCAAAAAAGATTTATTGAAATCTAAAGGAAAGCCGGAAAAGGGCAAAATCCAAAGCGGCAAAACTAAGACCAAAGCAAGTAAAATAAAACGAGAAATCTTGTTTAAATCTCTGATTTTTTTCTGGGCGGGAATGACTTCTTCAGCCGTTCTGATTCTCACTTCTTCGCCTTCTTGAAAATTTTCTTCGTTCATAATGATAATGAAAATATGGCAAAATTAAACTTATAATGATATTATAATCATAATGTCAAAAAAATACCTGACAATCAAGGAAGCGGCTGGCTTAATCGGCGTTACTCCTTTAACCTTAAGAAATTGGGACAAAAAAGGCAAGCTGGCGGCCATCCGGCACCCGATTAACAATTATCGGGTTTATGACCTTTCGGATTTAGAAAATTTTCTTGGAGAAATTGAAGCCCGGAAACCAAGGAAATTAAAAGTAAAACTGATTGAAGAATAAGACTTGATTTTTAAAATCAAATAAACTATAATATAAACATTGCTGTCGGATGGTCGCCTTGCTCGCTATGTCGATATTTCGAAATTTCGAGCGGGGAGGAAAGTCCGGACGCCCTGTTATTGAAAACAATAACAGAAGTGGGTGGCGGATAACGCCCGCCGTCCGCCCTGAATTTATTGAAGGGCGAGATAGGGAAAGTGCCACAGAGACAATACAGCCCAACTTGGGGGTAATCTCCCAAGAGGCGATAGGTGAAAAGTAGAGAGCTAAACTCCTCTTCTCTGATATGGCAACATATCAGAGCGGTAAACCCCGCCCGGCGCAAGGCCGAGCTGCCAGCGTTTCGCGCTGGCAGAGTGCCGCTTGAGCCGGTTGAATAATCGCCGGCCTAGATAAATGACCATCGCCAGTTTGGTACAGAATCCGGCTTATAGACAGCAATAAGAAACCCCATCCCGCCTAGGCGGGATGGGGTTTCGGTTTTTGATGTTTGTCGGAGGTCGGAGCTCCGACAAATAATGACTTTATACTCCACTAGTTTCCTTCTTTCCTAAAAGCTTCTTTATCTCGGCTCGCAGCTCTTTCAAATTTACCGGCTTTTTTAAAAAAAGATTGGCTCCTGCTTTTTCAACCAGAGGGCGATGAATCTCCGGCTCTTCTCCGCTCAAGATAATTACCGGCAATGAGCGGATCCGATGATCCTGATGGCACCGAATAGACCGGCAAAGTTCCAGCCCGCCCATTACAGACATCATCAGATCGGTTATCACTAAATCGGGAATAATATCATTCGTTACTATATTCAGAGCAAGTCTTCCATTTTCTGCTTGAAGCGCCAAGAAGCCTTGTTTGTTTAAATAATCCATTATTAACTTCCGGACTTCTTTCTCGTCATCAACAATCAGCACTATCAGCACTATTTTTTTCTCTTCCATTGGAATCTCCTTTTTTCAAAGACACAAAAAAACCAAAAAAGCGGATTCTGTCTTTTTTAATCTCCAAAGATTATAACAAAATCCTCAAAAAATGTCAAAAATATCAAATTAGCAGGTGAGCAAGTTATCAGACTATCGTTTGATAACTTGCTCTTACTTTAACCGGGAATATTAAACAACTTCAAAGCGTTCTCTGTAGTCGCTTTTGCCGCTTCTTCAAAACTTATTCCTTTTAACTCGGCTATTCGTCTGACCACAAACTCTACATAAATCGGCTCGTTTCTTTTTCCCCGAAAAGGCGCGGGCGTCATATAGGGGCAATCGGTTTCCGCCATTAATTTTTCCAGCGGCGCTTTTTTAATAATGTCGTCCCAGTTATGAACAAAGGTTATCAGGCCGGTAAAAGAAATATGAAAACCCAGCTGAAAATATTTTTGGGCATCCTGCCAGTTTCCGGAGAAGCAATGAATTGTCCCTCCTTTGAAATCAGTTTTGTCTTTCAAAAATTCCTCCAGAATTTCAATGACATCTTGGTGCGCGCTTCTACCCCGAGTACTAGGCTTTCGGATAGCCAAGTTGGCTATCCGAAAGCCACTCGCCGAATTTGGTTTAGGGTCGCGGCAGTGAATAATCACCGGTTTTTTTAACTCGTAAGCAAGTTGTAATTGCTTTTTAAAAATATCTTTTTGCCGCTCAATTTCATTGAGCGAGCCTCGCCCCTCTGGGGCGGGATTTTCTTTCAGCCATTCATCGCTAATCCAATAATAATCCAAGCCAATCTCGCCAATGGCCACCACTTTTTGGTTTAAAGCCAGCTCGCGGTATTTTTCAACATCAAACTCCTCGGCTCTGGTGGTGATTTTTGTTTTTTTGCCGGCGACTTCAGTTTCATAGGATTGCTCAATTAAATGAATGGGGTGAAGTCCCACGGCCGCATAAACTCCTCGCTTGTATTTTTCCGCGTATTCAATCGCCCGCTGGCTGGTTGAATATTGCGAACCCACATTTATCAGCCAAACATCTTTTTCCAAGGCGCGTTTAATAACCTCGTCTCCGTCCTCGCGAAAATCCCGAAAATTTATATGAGCATGAATATCAATTAGCTTAGGCATTAATCTTTTCTTGGGAAAAGAGGCTGTTTGGGCAGAGTGATTTTGAATTTTTGCCAGTCGCCTTTTTTATCTTTGGGAACCCCGAAAATTTTTAAGATTTTATCGCTGGTTTCGGGTAAAAACGGCTTGATAAGCCAAGCGACGCTGACCGCGCCAAAAGCCAAACTCCATAAAACCGCTTGAGTTTTCTCTTTATCGGTTTTAATCAGTTTAAAGGGTTGATAGTCCTGGACATATTTGTCCAACTCGGCCAGAAACCGCCAAACCAAATTCAAGGCGCTGTGAAGCTCAAAACCATCCATCAACTTTTTGTATTCCGGCCGGATTAGATGCTCAACGGCATAAGGAATAGAAAACCCCTCGCTTTGCTCTTCCGAAACTCCCAAAGAATGCAAAAATGGAACTTTGGCTAAAAGCAAATCATCGGGTTTTGAGATTATTCCGTTAAAATATTGAGCAATCATTGCAGCGGTCCTGGAAATAAAATTGCCAAGGCCGTTGGCCAAATCGGCGTTATAAATTTTTTTGAATTTCTCTTCGGTAAAATCGCCGTCTTCAAAGATTGAAATCGCTTTGGCCAGATAAAAACGCGCTGCTTCGGCTCCGCTCTCTTCAATCAAAGCCAAGGGGTCAACCACATTGCCCAAAGTTTTTGACATTTTTTTGCCGCCGACGGTGATAAATCCGTGAACTAAAATCGCCTTGGGCAAAGGTAATTTGACGGAAAGCAAAATCCCCGGCCAAATTCCGGCGTGAAATCTTAAAATGTCCTTGCCGATAACATGCAAATCCGCCGGCCAAAATTTTTTAAATTTACTAGGCTTTCCGAAAGCCAAGGGCTTTCGGAAAGCCTCCAAACCCAAAGCCGAAAGATAATTGGAAAGAGCGTCCAGCCAAACATACATAGTTTGGCTGGCGTCCCCGGGCACGGGAATGCCCCAAGAAATATCCTTGGCCGGCCGGGAAAAACTAACATCTTCCAATCCTTCTTCCAGCAAAGCCAGAATTTCATTCCTGCGAGTTTCCGGAATAATTCTTAATTCGTTATTCTTAATTCTTGATTCAATTTCTTTGGTGTAGCGGGAAAGACGGAAAAAATAATTTTCTTCTTCAATCAATTCCGGTTCCCGGCCGTGATTAACGCATTTTCCGTCAATCAAATCTTTCTCGGTGATAAATGCTTCGCAGCCAAGGCAATAAAGACCTTTATAATTAGCCTTGTAAATATCTCCGGCTTTTTCCAGTTTTTTCCAAATGGCTTGAGTTGCGGGCCAATGTCTTTTTTGGTCCGAAGTTCTGATAAAATCGTCATTGGATATGGCCAGATTCTTCCAGACCTCTTGAAATTTAGCGGCATTTTCATCAATAAAATTTTTTATGTCTTGGCCCGCTTCTTCCGCCGCCCGGACATTTTTCGCGCCGTGCTCGTCAGTGCCGATTAAAAAATAAACCTCTTTACCAAGAAGGCGCTCGTAGCGGGCGATGACATCGGCCTGGACTTTTTCCAAAACATGCCCCAAGTGAGGGGCAGCGTTAACATAATCTATGGCGGTTGTGATATAAAACTTTTCTTTCATGCCGATGCTTTCTTTTTTGCCCAATCGGTCAAAAGCTCCATTAAAATAACCGTCAAGGGAACAGCCAGTAAAATGCCGAAAATTCCTCCCAGTTTCCCGCCGACCAAAATCGCCAAAATAATAATCAGAGGCGGCACGCCGGTGGCTTTTTTCATCACGGTCGGATAAATCAGATGATTTTCAAACTGCTGGACAATGACGTAAAGAATAAGAGCGGCCAAAGCTAGCATGGGGCTTTGTAAAAAAGCGATTAAAATGGCCGGAATGGCCGCTAGCACCGGCCCAAAAATCGGAATAACTTCAAAGATGGCCGCCAAAACTGCCAGCATCAAAGCGTATTTCACCCCTAAAATGGTAAGTCCTAAAAATACCAAAACCCCAACCAAAACGCCAAGCAAAAGCTGAGCTTTAACCCAGCCGCCCAATTTCTTTTTAGACCTTTGCCAAACATCCAGAACATATTTTTCGTATCTTAAAGGAGAAGTCAAACGGATGAATTTTTCAATCCCCTTTTCCTGAACCGAAAGATAAAAAGAAATTATTATAATCAAAATAAAAGAAAAAACTCCGCCGAAAATCGCCGAGGCGGTTTGGAAAAAATTCTGGCGGAATTGGCCCAGAAAGTCTTTAAGTTTTAAAGCCGCTTCGCCCAAAATCTCCGAAACCGCCTGGGGCAAGCTGGGAAAAATCTGCTGGATGTTTTTAGAAGAAGTGAACTGCTCCAAATAGGCCGGAAAGGTGCCGGCAAAATCACCCATCTCGGAAATCATGGTCGGCACCACCAAATAAAAAGCCAGACCCAAAACCGAAAGAGCAATCAGATAAATAAAAAGAACACCCAAAACCGTGGGGATTTTATGTTTGCCAAACCATTCGCTGGCCGGCGAAACCGCGGCCGCGATTATTATGGAAAAAAAGACAATGGCCGCGATGTTTCGCACCAGATACAGAAAAACCAAAAGCAGAATAATAAGAATGACTTTTAGGGCATTATTCATAATTTTGAAGAAAGCAGTTTTTTATAATCGGCTTTCTGTTTTTCATCGTAAGGCCCGATAACCGCCAAATTGGCTTTAGTTTTTTGAAAAACCTGCCGGGCTACTTTAATAATATCATCTTCCGAAACCTTTTCAAACTTTCTTAAAATATCCTTGGGCTGAAGAATCTTTTTTAAAAAAAGAAATTGTTCGCCGAAAAAAGAAGCCACTTCGTCAGACGATTCCAAACTCAAAGCCATTGAGCCGCGGATATAATCCTTGGCAAAATTCAAATCCTTTTTTCCGATTCTGTTTTTCCGCAAATCAGTCGCTATCTCCGCGGTCTTGGCTAGGGCGGTTTTTAAAGATGAGTGGGGAATACCCATTCGGATTGCCAGATACCCGCAATCGGTGTAATTTTCCGAAGCCGAACCGACGTAATAAGCCAGGCCGAGTTTTTCCCTAATTTCCATAAAAAGCCGGCTGGAAGTGTTTCCGCCAAGAATGATTGAAAGAAGACTTAGGGCGTATTTTTTTTCGTCATACATCTTAAAGCCCCGAAAGCCCAAAATCAGGTGAGTTTGGTCGGATTTTTTGTTTAAAAAACCAAGCTGGGGAGAGGCCTGTTTTTCTTGAGTTTTAATTCTTGGCAGGGCTCTGGTTTTTGGCAATTTCTCAAAAGCTTTTTGGATTTTTTGAAAAGCCTTCTCCGGATTAATGTTTCCGGCCAAACTAACGACGGTGTTGGAAGCGGTGTATTGGCTTTGGCGGTATTTTAAAATATCTTCTCTTTTGATGCCGGAAACGCTCTCTTTGGTGCCGGCCGTATCCCAGCCGGCCGGCTGATTGCCGTAAAGCACGGTTTCAAAAAGCTCGGCCACCCGGCGCTGAGGCAAATCTTCATACATGCTGATTTCCTGCAAAATCACTCCCCTTTCTTTTTCAATTTCGTTTTTGTCAAAAAGGGGATTTAGAAGCAGGTCGGAAACCACCTCCAAGGCAATGTTAAAATTTTTGTCCGCGCATTTCACCCAAAAGCCGGTCAGCTCCTTGGAAGTAAAAGCGTTGTGTTCGGCTCCGATGCCGTCGAAAATTTTATGAATATCTCCGGGATTGGGCCGGGTTTTCGTTCCTTTGAAAAACAAATGCTCCAGAAAATGGGAAACGCCATTGGTTCTTTTGGTCTCGTTTTTTGAGCCGGTGCCGAATAAAACCAAAAGAGTAACGGCCGAGGTATTTTTCATCGGCGCTAAAATTATCCTTTTGCCGTCGGGTAAAATTTTCTTTTGATAGTTGATAATCATAAGATAATTCTGTTTTTATAGATTAACATAAAAATTTAAAAAAGAAAACCCCCATCGCTCGCGAGCGATGGGGGTTATTTTGACGGGAGTTAGTTTTTAGAAAATAAACATGGCGGCCGTGGGAACTAGTTTAAAAATCCCCGGCACGCCCTGTACCACCTCCTTTTGGAAATCACCCACTTTTACATCCACCACTTTTCCCTCCACCAACGACAGTTGCAGAATCGTCCGTTCCACTTTCATTTTGGGGAGGAAAAGACTCTTAAAAAGAACACTGCCCTTGCTCGGCTCATCAAGGTTGTAAGTCCAGACTTTCCGATTGGTAATACGGTCGGTAACCGAATCATGGGGCGGACCCAAACGCCAGCGTACCAGCCGCTCGGAAACACCCATAAGCCTCTCTCTGATGCCGGCCAGCTCAATTTCCGGATTGGTTTTTTTAACAACACTTCGAAGAAATTCCAACTCTCGAGTCATCGCTTTTTCATTCGGACTCTGATTTTGGTATTGACGGACTTCTTCTGTTTTTTTCTCTTCCGCCAAACTTTTTTTAAGACCCGAAAGCTCGTTTTTCAGTCCGGGGTTGCCGGCGCAACCGAAAAGAAAAACCGCAGAGAGAAAAAATAACGCTAAAAGTTTTTTCATTACTTTTTCTCCTTTCCCGGCTGGGTTTTCTCCGGCAACTGGGCATTCTCCCATAACTCATCAAGTCCGCCAGAACCAACACCGGCCAGACAAGCCCAGACAACTTCGCCATCGCCGTTGATGCTGTTAATGCCCGCGCCCCAGTAGGCGCCGTAAACAGCATTGTAAAAAAATTCGGAAAGCGAGGTTTCCCGGCCCATTCGCCAATCAAAGAGTTCTTTTAAAACCCAGGTGGCTGAACCGGCTCCGGCTGACAAAGCCGTGGCGCTGTCGCCAGTGATTAAAGTAATTCCTCCAGCTAAACCGCATATTGTCCCGCCGCCCATTATCAAGTTTTGCCGGTCTTGGCTCAAGCTAAAAGCTCTGGCCTGGCTGGCAAAAACCGCCAAAACCGCCAACGCCGCAACAACAGAAATCGCTCTTTTCATCTCATCTCCTCCTTAAATTTTGATGGTTGTATTTTTTGGCCAGCACTTCCTCGTCGCTGTCTGTTGATTTTATCTCTAATACGAAAGACAGCAGGCGGGAATTTCTTATCTTCTCCGCCTCTGATTTCTTTTCCACATCAAAAACCCTCCAAACCCGACTAACCTGCTGAAATTGCCATTCATCAAAAACTTTTTTTAATTCCGGACTCGACTCTGCTTGAAAATCCGGGGGACAAATCGGATGGCAAATTTCCTTTCTTGAACCCTCGTCATATACTGCCTGAACATAAACAAAAGCAAGTTCTCGGCTTTTTTCTTCAATCTCCCTCCGGCTTTTCTCTAAAAACAAATGGAGAGAATCAAGCTCGGCCCAGCCAGCTTTCTCAATTCCTTTCTCTACTGATTGAAAAAACTGCCTAAGTTCCGGCGAGTTCTTTTCCACGGACAGAGAATTATGGTTAATGTAGTTCTCCGCTGTGGCCAACAACTCCGCGTTAACCGAATCGTCAGACTTGTTTTCAGCTAAAACCGGCCAAATTAAAAAAACCAGCCAGCCGGCTAAAATTCCAAGAAAAACCAGCTTTTTCATCATCCATCCCTCCTTTACAGAATAGAAAATCTGTTGTGAAGTTTGGCTAAAACTTTGTCAAAGAAGTTTTTTAATGATTAGCATATTATTCTTTTTTTGTCAATAAAAAACCACCTTAAAGCATTGAAGCTAAAAGATGGTTTTCTTTGTATGCAAATTCTAAAGACTAAAGAGCGAAAGCCGCGGCAGTGAAAAGAAGTTTCCAGGGCGGGTCAACTAATGCTCTGACCACTCCTTTCTGCTCCACCCAGATTTCCGGCGCTCCAGTCTTGGAACCGATTACTACTCCGTTTTGGAAGCGAATCATCAAAAGAGAGTATTTTATCTTTTTCTTCGTGTTCCTCCAGAGGCCGTAATCCGTTTCTAGTATTTCCGGTTTTTGTAGAAAGTAAGTCCAATCGTCAATGCCGGTTTGGTCGTTGGGATTGGTTTTCTTTGGGTCTCCCAAACTGGCTCTAACTTGTTCTTGGGTCATACTCATGTATTTCCCAAAATCTTCATTAAGAGCGGCATATTCTTTTTTTTGATATTTTTCAACAATGCCGCTCATCTCCGGAGTTGTTGTTGCAGTACAGCCAGCAATAAGAAAAAAAAGGAAACCGAGAACTATAAAATTTCTCGTTCGCATTCCTAACCTCCTCTTAAAATTTCAGCCCAGACCCGGATAGAACCAGGTCTGGGCTTTCGAAGCGCCGTTGTTTTATTTTCCGTAGACAGCTGGGTTGACTCCGAACTCGTCAACCGCCTCCAAAGCGGCTCCCGTAAGTCCAGCCCAGACCCAGGGTGAATCTCCGCCTATTTCAGATATTCCGTATCCCGTGGCGCCGCCGGTGATGGCCGCGATTGCCGCGTCAGTCAAGAAGCTCGTCACCGTACACTTCGTAGCCACCGCGCAGTCAAACGCGGTGTCCAAGACGCCGAGTGCCGACCCAAGACCGATGGCGCGCGAGTGCATCCTGCCATCGTTGGGGGCGTTGTCAGCCACTTCTTTGATCAACACTCCCTTGCCAAAAGCCAGGCCGATATTGACCATGCTCTTGGCCGGTCCGCCCGAGAGGTCAAACACGCCGGGGTTATTTTTCTCCTCGGCCGCCAATGTCAGACCCGGAACCGCGAGGCTGGTCGCTAACGCAACGGCAATAAGCAAAAGAAAAACCTTTTTCATACCCCTTCCTCCATTGAAAGAGAAAAACCGGAAAAAACAAAAACCACAACAACTGCCTGATAATTTCACCTCCTTCCTTTCGAAAATGGTTAGAAAAATTTGCTAAATTTGTCAAAGAAATCAAAATCCATTTAGTTCTTAAATTATGCTTTATATCTATTCCCGTCAATACCTATTTTTTTATACAATGAAATATGTATTGTGTCAATCAAAATCACCATTTATGAACGATCGTTTGTAAATGGTCGGAATTTAAAATTAAAAATAAAAACTCCCCGACTTTTCAGAGCTGAAAAATTGGGGAGTTTTTTCTAACTTTTGGTCGGAGAGACTAAAAATGGGGCGGATACAAGCACCGACAAATCGGATTATTTTCCGGGCAACGAACCTCGTTTGGAAATTTTTCTTCGCAAGCAGCGCGGTGAGGATATTTGTTTTTCTTCGATGGTCTTTTCTTTTTTTTCTTTCTTAAGTTGAATGTCTTCTCTCCCATCTCTTATCCTCCCTTCCAAATTATATTGTTTACTACAATCTCTCTTTAATATAATCTATTACTTTGGAAACCGCAACTCTTTCCTGCTGGCCGGTGTCGCGAGCGCGAATTGTCAGAGTTTCATCTTTTAAAGTGTCGAAATCAATGGTTAAACAAAAAGGCGTGCCGATTTCATCCTGCCGGCGATAGCGCTTGCCAATATTGCCGATGTCGTCCCAATTGGTTTGGGGAATTTCTTTTTTTAACATTTCAAAAACTTCCCGGGCTTTCTTAACCAATTCTGGTTTATTGGCCAATAAAGGAAAAACCGCCGCTTTAACCGGCGCCAGTTTGGGATTTATCCGCAAAACAATCCGCTTCTCGCCGTTCATTGTATCTTCATCATAATTTTCGCAAAGCAATGCCAAAACTATTCGTTCCACCCCAAAAGTCGGCTCTATCACATGAGGAATGATTATAGAGGTGCGACCTCCACGTGGAGGTCGCACCTCTTCTGCATAACCTCCTTGAGGAGGTCCGACCTCCTCGTTATCCTGATAATCCAAGCCGTGGGCCTTCAAATCAAAATCGCCACGATAAGCCAAACCGCAAAGCTCCTCTTGGCCAAAAGGAAAATCATAATCAATATCAACGGTCCGCTTGGAATAATGCGCCCGGTCTTTTTCGGAAACTTCCCTTTCAAAAATATTTTCTTTTTTAAATCCTAAAAAATTTAACCACTGGCACATTTTTTCCAACCAGTTTTCAAACCATTTCTCCCACTTGTCAGTCGCTGAAATAAAATACTCGATCTCCATTTGTTCAAACTCACGAAGTCGGAAAATAAAATTTCCCGGAGTAATCTCGTTCCTGAAGGCCTTGCCAATTTGGGCCAGTCCAAAAGGCAGTTTAGGATGAAAAGAATCAACAATATTTTTAAAATTAACAAACATTCCCTGAGCGGTTTCCGGCCGGAGATAAGCGGTTGAAGCCGAGTCCTCCACCGAGCCGACAAAAGTTTTAAACATCAAGTTGAATTGCTTTGGATTATCCCAATCTTGCTCCCCACAATTTGGGCATTTACCCAGAAATTTTTTTTGAAGCTCGGGATCAATAGGAAGTACGAGGGCTTCTCCTGGATGTGCTCGAATAATTAATAAATCAATCCGCTCACGATAATTACATTTTTTACACTCAACCATTGGATCATTAAAAGTCGCCGCATGCCCGCTTGCCTCCCAAACTTTCGGGTTCATAATTATTGAAGATTCCAAACCGAACATATCTTCTCTTTCCGAAACAAAGAATCGCCACCATTCTTTTTTAATGTTGTTTTTGAGCTCAACGCCCAAAGGCCCGAAATCCCAAAAGCCGGACATTCCTCCATAAATTTCCGAATCGGGGTAAATAAAACCCCGTCTCTTTGCCAAAGACACAATTTTCTCCATTAAATTATTGAATGACTTCTCCTTGTCCATATTTAAATTGCGGGTCATCTTTTAAATTGGTTGTAAGCGAAGAACGTTTCTGAGAAAGCGACGAACCGGTAAAATTGTCATGCGCTTGGGCTTGAGTTTCAGAAACCAAAACTATTTCCTTGCCGACTTGATTGAATGCGGGAGTGAATATTACTCTAAAACTGACATCTTTGGCTGGCCGAAAAAATCCGGTGCCGGCCGGAATCTCGCCGGCCTGCCAGACCACCTCGCCGGTAGCCGAATTATAGGAAATTTTTTCTTCGGATGGCAACACTTCGCCCAGCCACTTAATATAAGGGGGCAGAGAGGATTTGACCGAGACCTCTTTTAAAACATTCAAAGAATTGGTCAACGACCAGGTGATAGTATAAGAAGTTTCTTGACCGACTTTCGGCGGCAAGGGGCCGGAATTGCTAAACGCGCCGGCGTAATAAAGCGCCCGGCTTGCCAACTGAAGTTTAGAAGCCACTTTTATTTCTTTGGCGTCCTCGCCTTTTAGGTTAAAATCTTCAAAACCGGCCGGCGGCTTTTCAACAGACATAACGGCTGAAATCCCGACGGTTAAATTAGTGTCTTTGACGGTCTGGGAAGATAAAGAATTAACCAAAGAAAATCTGAATCTGGCCAATCCTTCTTGGCCCGGGTCAATAACCGAGAAATCATTCAAAGTTGAAGCGTTCCAAACCAAAGTGTTATCCTCTCCGCGATAAAAACCCTTGTCAACGAAAATTGAACTTTGGTCAATCGTCTCTCCTTCCAGTTTAACTTCCAAAACAACGTTTCTTACCGCCGCCGGAACATTATTGCGCCAAGCGACGCTGATATCAATGTCGTCACCCAAAGAAACGGCTTGGCCGTCGCCGTTATTAAACAAAACGGAGACATCCAAAAAAGCCCGCCTCATAAGAACGGCCGAAGTGACAAAATTGTAAAGCCGAAGTTGATTATTTTTATCAAGTATGCCGAGAGAAAACTTAAAATTTTTTTCTTCCTGTTCCTGGCCGGCCAAAACCCCTTTGATTGTAAGTTCGTTTTCCTGATTGGGAACGAGGTCGCCGATTGGCCAAACATTGTCTTTTTCTTTGGGTTTTAGCGATGAAAAATTTAGGCTGAATCCGGACGGATATTCGGCCGTCAAAACCAAATCTTTAACCGCTTCTTTGGCTGTCGCCGAATACCGAATTTTAAATTCAACTTCCTGGCCGTCTCTGGCTTCTTTGGGAGCGGAAACCGAAACGGCCACCGGCGAAGTCGCTATCTTAATCCGGTAAACGGTTGATTTGGTAAAAACCGCGCTTGAGCCGGACGGCCGATATTCAACAGTAATTTTCAGCTCCGCCTCGGAATTTTCCTGGCCGTAAAAAGCGGCGCTGAAATCGGCGAAAGCCGTCTGGCCGGAATTAATCTTTCCCAAATCAATTCTCTCCCTTAAGGGACTGGCTAGAAGACTTTTCTCCGGCACGGCTTCAGGCGGGTACTCTATAATTAAATCTGCTTCATCAAGCGCCGTTCTGTTGTTGTTGATAACGCCGACTCGCCAATGAGCCGGCTGGCCGCCGTCAATGGCCAAAGGACCTTGCAAAGAAATATCAATGTTTCGGCCGGAAACGATATTAAGCCCCCCTTTTAAAAAAAACCAAAAAAACAATCCGCCGCCGACAACAAGGATGGCCGCCAAAATGCCGGCCGTTTTTAAAAAACTCGGCTTCGGTTTCCGAGAGCCGAGCGCCTCGTCGTTTTTTCCATCCTCCCAAGAAGAAGAAGTATTTTTTGTCCGGGAAAAAAACTTGGCGCGTTCATAACGTTTCTGAAAAATATTATTTCCGGGCCGGTAGAGTTTTTTCTTTAATTTTTCCAGATTGTCGCCGTTCATTGAAAATATCAACAAATTATTATTATTAATCCTATCACTAAAAAACGCTTGTTTAAAGATGGCTCTCCTCAAGCGCGTTTTCAATGGAGAGAACAATCAATTTTTTCTGACGCCGGGCTTGCTCTAATATCGGCTGAAGAGCCAATCTTTCGGCAAAAAACGGCAGAAATTCTTTTCGCTCCATCACATAACCCAAACGATAAAGAATTCTTAGACTAATCAGCAATTTAAAAACTTCCAGATCTTTTTCAGGCAGATTGTTTTTCCCAAAAAAAGCGAAAACGTTTTTCAGCTCCTGCCAAAGGCCAGGGTCCGCTTCTTCGCCTTTAACCATCCGGCTGACCAGCCCGGTCAAACCGGATAAGGCCAGAAATTTATCCGGCTCGCTAAAACCCAGGGAGCCGTTATCCAATTTTTTGGCGTCCACCAATCTTAAAAATTCCTTGATTCGGATAAAGGCGATTTGGACTCGCGAAAAAACATTCAAAGAATAGCGTAGTTTTGATTTAAGATGCCTGACGCCCAAAGCTGTCATTTCCAGCCGGCCGAAATCTTTGGTGTAAATGGAAAAAATCCGGTCGGCCTCTCCAATCTCCCGACTGGCCAAAACAATCCCCTCGGTTTTATAAATCTGATAAGTCATCTCTTCAAACTACGGATCTCGCACTTCCGTAGGATTATAATCATTAAGCCAATTAATAAATTCTTTTTTAAATCTTTTCTCATCAGTATCAAAAAATTCGTAAAATAATTCCTTATTAATCACAAAGGGGAAATTTGATTTTCCAATAAGATCTTGAAATGCTGACCATTTATAATTTTCTAAATAATCAATAACTTTTTTAAAATTCTTAATTCCTTGCTCTTTCCAGTTTGGCTCAATCCTCTTAATAACGTTTGCCAAAATATAATAAGGGAGATGCAAAAAATATCTCTCCTTTGTCACTGGAATAATTTTTGATCTTCCTTGAAATAAAACCCCGCATCTTTCATTTTCGTTATTAAAATGTAAAGTATAACCACCTGTAATTTTTTGTGTATATACACCCGACCCTCCATCAACCCTTTCATGAACCAAAAGATGAAAATGATTAGCAACTAAAGCCCATCCTAGCACATCTACCAACTGCTCTACGGATCTCGCAGTTCCGTAGTTAGTTCTGTAGTTATGTTGACCGCGACGATTATAATATGACAAGAAAACATTATCTGCGTTATTAAAATCATAGAGATTATGCACAAAACGCAAATAATCTTTCTGTCTTAGAAAAATTTTCCTTTTTTCTACCCCTCTATTTAAAATATGAAAAATATCCCCTTCCATTTTTATTATATATTTTAAAGACCGGCTACGGATCTCGCACTTCCGTAGGATTTATGTTTTTAGGGCGATTTTTATGGCTGATTCTTCCAACTTAATGTCAAAAATTTTAAGCGAAGCGGGAAGTTTCTCAAATTTTATTTCTTTGGCGCCAACCGCTTTTTGCAGTTCTTTTTTATATTTTCCAATAAATTTTTCTCCTTCCCCGCCGGCCTCAACATAAATTTCAATTTTTTGGCTTGGGATTAAGCCGAGTTTTTTTCTCATTTCCTGAATCTGACGAATCACTTCTCTTAACCTACCCTCTTCTTTCAACTCCGGGGTGATTTTTGTGTCAAGTTCAACTTCGTCTTTAATCGCCGCGGAAAAAATAATCTCTTTAACATTGACTTCCTGTTTTATCAATTCCAGCAATTCTTCTTTGTTTCGGATTTCGTGCTTCGTGCTTCGGATTTTAAGCGAAGCGAGTGGTTGCCTGACTTTGATTCCGGCTTCGCTCCTTGCTCTTAAGGCCGAGGAAACAATTTCTCGCGTCAAAACCATATTCTCCTCAAGTTTTTTATTAATGAATTTTTTTTGAAACGCGGGCCAATTTTCTAAATGGACGCTTAATTTTTTTCCTTCAACCCCTTGATAAATCATCTCCGCCAAAAACGGAGTTATCGGCGCGATTAATTTTGAAAACTCAAGCAAAACAAATTCAAGAACGGATAAAGCGTCTTTTGTTTCTTGGCCGCTTTTTTTAATCCTTTCTCGGCTTAATCGTAAATACCAGAGCGACAAATCCTGGACAAAATCCAAAATTGGGCGCTGGGCTTTAGTGATTTCATAGCCGTCCATTGCCTTAGTCGTGTTTTGAATTAGATTATTCAGCCGCGACAAAATCCATTTGTCTAAAACATTCATCCGATTTAAGACGAGCTTTCCGGCTTTCGCCTGCCTGCCCGCAAGGCGGGGTTTTTTGTAAAGCTGGTAATAATTAAGAACATTCAGCAAAGTTAAAACTATTTTTTGATGAACTTCTTTAACGTCTTTCTCGGAAAAATTAATGTTTTCGCTCTGCATCGCCGGCGAAATCATCAAATAATAGCGGATAGAATCAACGCCGTAACGGTTAAAAATCAGCCAGGGGTCGGGAAAATTCTTTTTTGACTTTGAAAGTTTTTCGCCTTTTTCCGATAAAATTATTCCGGAAGTAATGACATGCCGAAAAGCCGGCTTGGCAAAAAGCGCGCCGGCCAAAACATGCAAAGTGTAAAACCATCCTCTGGTCTGGTCTAATCCCTCAGCGACAAAATCCGCCGGAAAAGAGAAAAGCCGAGCGAACGGATAGTGAGCTTGCGCGTAGGGCATTGAGCCGGATTCAAACCAGCAGTCAAAAACATCAAGAATTCTTTCCGCTTTTTCTCCACATTGGCACTTAAGTTTTATTTCGTCAATAAAAGGCCGGTGCAAATCAACCTCGCCTTCATTATTATAGGGCCGGTTGTGGATTTTTATTTCTTTAAATTCGGCGGTCTTCGGATACCAACTCTTGGGATAATCTTTTTCTTTAATCCCTTCCCAAGCGGCGTTCAAAATCCATAGAGGGTCGCCGTGGCTTAAAATTAAAATATTTCCAGTTGGATATTCTTTAATAATTTTCCTAAAAACCGCCATTATTCTCTTTCTTAAATCACGGATGTTCTCGCCGCTGCCCTCAGGCATTAAAAGCCGAGATTCAAAATCGGGAAAATCTTTGAAAAAATCTTCTCTGGGAACGCCGACGTATTTTCCCATTTCTATATCGTGCAAATCATCTTCTATTTTAATTTTTGCCGTCTCGATGTCCATCGGGACGAGCCTCGCCCCGCTCCGCTTTGGCGGGGTAGGGCGGGAATTTTCAAGCCCTAATTCTTCGGCAAAAATCTCCGCGGTCTGACGACATCTTAAAGAAGGAGAAGAAATAATTAAATCAATCTTTTCTTTTTCCAATTTTCTAGCCGAAAATTTCGCTTCTTTTTCGCCTTTTGGCAATAAATTATTTTCTTCGTCTTCTTTTGAGCGCCAATCAAAAGTGGTTAAATTTTTTATATTATGCGAAGCCAAGCCGTGCCGCGCCAAAAAAACTCTTCGCGAAGGCAAAGGCGAAAACTTATCCAAATCCTCCAAAGAACCGGCGACAATATGACTTTTGCATTCTTTACAAGCCCAAACAGGAAGAGGCGCGCCCCAAAAACGGCTTCGCGACACATTCCAATCCGGCGCCATTGCAATCCCTTTTCCGAACCGGCCTTTTTTCAAATGTTTGGGGCGCCAGTCAATTTTTTCGTTAAGCTCCAAGAGTTTTTTTTTGATTTTTTTAATGTTAACAAACCAGGCCGGCTGAAGCATGTAAATTAAAGGGGTTTCGCACCGCCAGCAAAAAGGATAGCTATGAACGATTTTTTCCTTTTTGAAAATTAAATCGCGGCTTTCCAAATCGCCGATGATTAAATCATTGGCTTCAATAAAACTTTTGCCTTCAAGGAAATCAAGTTCCTTAAAACCGGTCTTGAATTTTCCCGCTTCGTCCAGAGTCAAAACCGTTGCCAGATTTTCTTTTCTGGCCAGATTAAAATCGTCTTCGCCAAAAGCCGGAGCGATGTGAACAATGCCGGTTCCTTCTTTAGCGTCAATAAAATCGGCTCCGACGGTTTTATAAGATTTTCCGGCGTTTTGTTCAATGGTTTTATAAAGCGGCTCGTAAGCCAAGCCAAGCAATTTTTCTCCTTTCTGGCGGAGAATAATTTTCGGATTTTCTCCAAAAAGACCAATCCGCTCTTCGGCGATAATCAGCCATTCCCTATTTTTTTCAATTGTTAAATAATAAGCGTCGGGCTTTAAAGCTAAAGCAACGTTGGCCGGCAAAGTCCAGGGAGTGGTTGTCCAAACCAAAAAATATTCTTCGCCAGCCGGCGGATTGATTTTTTTATCAGTTTTTATTTTAAATTTCAGATAAACCGACGGGTCTTCGCGATCTTTATAAGAGTCGCTCATGGCGATTTCAAAATTGGAAAGAGGCGTGGAACAACGGGGACAAAAAAGAGAAATCCGGGAATCTTTGTAAATAAGCTCTTTTTTAAAAAGCTCGGCAAATACCCACCAGACCGACTCTATATAGTCGGCGTCCATGGTCTTGTAGGAATTTTTAAAATCGACAAACCGACCGATACGATTGACAAATCTTTCCCATTCATTGGCATACTCTAAAACACTCTCTTTGGCTTTTTGATTAAACCGAGCCAGGCCGATTTCCAAAATTTCCTTTCTGGAATTGACGCCTAATTTCCCCTCAATCAAATGTTCAATCGGAAGGCCGTGGCAATCCCAACCCCAGCGCCTGGGAACATACCGGCCCTTCATCGTGTAATAACGCGGAATCAAATCTTTAATGGTGCTGGCCAAAAAATGGCCGTAGTGGGGAAGGCCAGTGGCAAAAGGCGGGCCGTCGTAAAAAACAAAGGGTTTTTTGTTTTTCGTTTTGGCTAAAGTTTTTTCAAAAATTTTGTTTTTCCGCCAAAATTCCAAAATCTCCTCCTCCCGCTTGGCGTATGGTGATTTTTCTTTATCGGGCATTTTTTAATCATATCAAAAAATCCCAGCTTTTCAATAATTATTACATTTTCTCCGGAGCGGAGATGCCGAGGAGTTTGAGACACTTTTCCAAAATCTGTCTAGTTAAAAAAACTAAAGCCAGCCGGGCTGATTCATTTTCACCAGAGCCGAGCACTTTCACGTCCCGATAAAAAATATTAAAAATGGTTGCCAGTTGATAAACATAGTTTGTGAACCGATGCACCTGATAATCTTTAGCGATGTCCTCAATCACTTCCGGAAACTGAATCAGTTTTTTAATTAAAGCGAGCTCGCTCTGGTGGTTTAATTGTTTGAGATTTGACCTGCTTGCCGGCAAGGCAGGGATTTGAGATTTGGAATTTGTTTGGCCTGCCTGCTGGCGAGGCAGGGATTTGTCCGCCAGCTGGCGGATTGAAATTTGGGATTTCGTAAGAATACTATGTATCCTTGCTCCCGCATATTGAACATAAAAAACCGGATTTTTCTCCGAACGCTCTTTAGCCAAAGCCAAATCAAACTCCATATGGGTGTTTAAAGATTTTTCCAGAAAAAACCAGCGCGTCGCGTCCAAACCAACTTCTTTCAATAAATCTTCCGCCAAAATAACATCGCCTTTTCTTTTTGAAAGTTTTTTTACTTGGCCCGCTTCTTTAATGGTTACCAATTGGCTAATCAAAATTTTCAATTCGCCCGGCCAATCAAAAATTTTTTTAACCGACTGCATCCGCTTAACATGGCCTTGATGGTCGGCGCCCCAGATATTTATAATTTTTTTAAATCCCCTTTTGAACTTATTCAAATGATAAGCGATGTCAGAAAGAAAATAAGAAGCCGCTCCGTCCGACCTTAAAAGCACTCTGTCTTCGTCGTCTCCAAATTCCGCGGTTTTCAACCACCAGGCTCCGTCTTTTCGGTAAGTTAAATTTTTCTTCTCCAAAGCCTTAATTGTTTTGGCAAATTCTTTTTTCTTTCTTAATTCTTTTTCTTCGGAAAACCATTTGTCAAACTTAATGCCCAGCCCTTTTTCAATAAATTTTTGATTGTCTTTCTGAATTTCCTTTGCCATTAAATATCCCGCCTGACCAAACAAGTTTTCAGGATTTTTTTGTTTTAAGTTTTGAATTGCGTTTTTGAGATTGGAGATTTGATCTTTGAGTCTTTCCGTCAGATAACTTGTTCCCTGGCCCAAGACCGTCTTTCCCAGTTCTTTAATTTGGGTTGACTCTTTGGAATCATTGATAAAATAATCCCGTTCAACCTTATAACCCGCCGCTTCAAGAATATTTGAAAGCGCGTCGCCGTAAAAAGCGCTTCTTAAATGCCCGATATGCAACGCGCCCGTGGGATTGGCCGAGATAAATTCAACCTGAATTTTTTGTCCTTTGCCGAAAGTTAGTTTTAAATCCAGTTTTTTCAATTCTTCAATCAAGGCGTTTTCTGAAATCCAAAAATTCAAAAATCCGGGCGGAGCGATTTCAATTTTAGAAAAATATTTTTTTATTGTTTCTGATTTTTCCAGTTCGCTTTTGATTTTTTCGGCAACTTCCGTTGGCTTTCGGAAAGCCTCAGGCTTTCCGAAAGCCCCTCCGGCTAAAATCAACGCAACATTGCTGGAATAATCGCCGCGCTCGGAATTAGCCGGCCTGCCTGCCGGCGAGGCAGGAACTTCAACCGAAAAATCCGCTTCCTGAGTAAAAACTTTTTTAATCGCCTTTCCAATCTCTTGTTTTAAGACATTTCTAATCATAATTATAATATAATGTTATTATCAACTTATGCCAACTCTATTGGAAAACAAAAAAGCGCGATTTGATTACGAAATCCTGGAGAAATTTGAAGCCGGTTTGGTTTTACGCGGTTTTGAAGTAAAATCCTTAAAAAATAAGCGGGGCTCTTTGGCCGGAAGCCATGTGATTATCCGAGGCGGAGAAATTTTTGTTGTCGGAATGGAAATTCCTCCTTATCAGCCAAAAAACGCGCCTGAAAACTATGACCCTCAAAGAACCCGAAAGTTGCTTTTAACAAAAAAAGAAATAAATTATCTGGAAGGCAAAACCAATCAAAAAAGCTTGACTTTAATACCCTCATCCGTCTATACTAAAGGAGCTTTGGTGAAGCTCGCTTTTAGTCTGGCTCGCGGATTAAAAAAGTATGACAAGCGCGAGCGTCTTAAAGAAAGAGAATCCAAGCGAAAAATTGAAAGAACTTTGAAACAATCAGAGTAGCCCGCCTCCGCCAAGGCTCCGGCGAGGCGCTGAAATTTACAATTGCGCGCTTCGCTTGCAAGGAAATTTCGCGGGGATGATCGGCTTTGACAAATATTTAACGTTGAAATAGGCAAGCCGAGGTGAAGTCTCGCCTGCCTCGCCTTATTTAGGCGGGGTAATCCTTCAAAACACAATAAGTGCAAACTTATTCGGCAAAGCAAAAGCTCCGGCTTTTGCGCCAGCTTTCGCCTAATTTGGCTTAAGCCGTTTCTCTGGCTAATTCTCGGCCGGCCAAAAGAAATGTCATATCTTCCGAGATAGATGATTTTCTTCGGCTTAAGGAAAATCATTGAAAATTTATTAAGCCGAAATCAAGAATGTTTTGCCTGATTCATAATTCTTGATTCATCATTCCAATCGGGCTAAGCTTGTAGAATATTTTAACATTAATGTTTGGACAAGGGTTCAATTCCCTTCATCTCCACAAAATTGGTTCGCCTAAAGCGCGACTGGCCAATTAACAAAATAAAAACAATCTGAAAAAACAAATAAAAATCAACAATCGAATAACCGCTCCCGAGTTAAGAGTGATAGACGAAACCGGAAAAAATCTCGGAATTCTTACAACTTCCCAAGCTCTGGATTTGGCCAAAGAAAAAGAGCTGGACTTGATAGAAATCTCGGCCAGCGCCAATCCGCCGGTGGCCAAAATAATGGATTTGGGCAAGTTTCAGTATCTGGAAGAAAGAAAAGAACGGCAATCAAAAAAAACCCATCAAAGTTTGGTCAGAAACATCCGGCTCAATATCGGCACTTCGGAACACGATTTGGAATTAAAAGCCAAAAAAGCGTCAAATTTTTTAAAAAAGAGCGACCGGGTAAAAATAGAGTTGATGCTTAGAGGGCGGGCAAAATATCTGGACAAAAAATTTCTGGAAGAACGGCTCAAAAGAATTCTTAATTTCCTGACGGAAAATTACAAAGTGGTGGAAGAGCCGAGAAAAGGGCCGCGGGGAATCGCGATTTTAATTGAGAAAGAAAAATAAAATTAAAATTTTGTAAAAAATGGCAAAGACCAACAAATCATTCAAAAAAAGATTAAAACTGACCAGAACCGGCAAAATTTTAAAAAGAAAAGCCGGTCAGGACCATTTTAAAGCCAAAGAAAAAAGAGAAAAACAGCTCAAACAAAAGGGTTGGATTGGTTTTAATATTAAAAAAAAGAAATTAAGCCGATACTTGCCGTTTAATTGAATATGACCAGAGTCAAAAGAGGAAAAACTTCGCTTAAGCGAAGAAAAAAAGTTTTAAAGCAGACCAAGGGTTTTCGCGGAGGAAGAAAATCAAAAGAAAGACAAGCCAAAACAGCCTTGAACCACGCCGGCGTTCACGCTTTTCACGATCGGAGAAAAAAGAAAAGGGTTTTTCGGAAATCGTGGCAGATAAAAATCAACGCCGCCTCGCGTCAACACGGCTTATCTTATGGCCGACTTGGCCGAAAACCATCCCGAGATTTTTGCCAAGATTCTTGAACAAACAAAAACAAAATCCAAAAAATAATGTCATCGAATGACATTATTTTATTCTGGATAACAGCCCCGCTTTTTATTTTTATGTTAGACGCTCGGCGTCTAACACTTAAACTAGAAACTCCTCGGATTTTTGGAGGATTTGTTTGGCGGTTTTGAAGGTTAATTTTTCTAAAGCTTTTTCATACGGAAGCCATTCGTAGCCAATATGTTCGGTTAATTTTATTTTTTTAGTTTTACTTTTAGCCAGAAAAAATGTTACAAATTTCATTATATTCTCGCCCTGCTTGCCCCGCACCGAACTTATTCTGGTGCGGGGAATTTTATAAAAATACTTTATGGTTTCTTTAAATCCCTTAACAAATTCAACATCTTCAATTCCGGTCTCTTCTTTAACTTCTCTTCTGGCCGTTTCCTCCAAACTCTCGCCTTTTTCAATATGACCTTTGGGAAAATCCCAGTGACCCCACTCATAATGCAAAAGAAGATAAAGCCGCTCGCCTTTATCTTTTCTAAAAATTATTGCTCCGCTAGATTTTTCAATGGGCATATTCTTATATTTCAATGATTTTGAGGCCCTCTTTTTTAAGGATGGCGATTTTATTCGCTGGGCCCTTGGCGTAACCGCCGATTTTGCCGTCAGAACGGATAACCCGATGACAGGGAACTTTTTTAATATCCGGATTTTTATTTAAAATATTCCCCACGGCCCTATACGCTTTTGGTCTGCCTGCTTTCTTCGCCACTTCCTTATAACTCATCACTTTGCCTTTGGGAATTTGCGACACAATTTCGTAAACTTTTTGCTTGAAAGTTTTCATCTCTTAATCGCCGACAAAGAAACAAGAAACGGAATAACGCTGGCTAGAACTATCATTGGGCCGGGCGGGAGATTTAATATTTTTGCCAAAAATAAACCGGCTCCAACACTTAAAATTCCAAAAACAATACTTAAAAAAACATAGCCAGCCATTGTTCTTGAAAAATTTTTCGCGGCCGCGGCCGGAATAATCACCAAAGCGCCCATCAAAAGAGTGCCCACCACCCTTACTCCCAAAGCCACAATCAAAGCCACCAAAAACAAAAAGAGCAAATTAATTTTATCAACCGAGACTCCGGCTGACCGAGCGATGTCTTCAGAGATTACCGCAAGCATAAACTTCTTAAAAATTTTTTTCATTACCAGAAAAACAATTATACTTCCCGAAATCGCAAACAATCCGTCGTAAATTTGAGTTTTAGAAATGTCGCCGAAAAGCGCCTCTAATAATTCCAATTCCGGAGTCAAAAGAATACCAACGGCCAAACTTAAAGCGAAAAAGATGCCGACAATGGTTTCAGTCGGCAACCGAGTGGTTTCGCCAATCCGCCAAATGGCTAAAACCGCCAAAGCCAAAAACCCGAAAGCGCCGAAAAATGGATTAAACCCAAACAAAAGCCCCAAAGCCACCCCGGGCAAAGCCACATGAGTCAAAGCGTCGCCCACCAAAGACATTCTTTTTAAAACCATAAAAGAACCCAGCAGTCCGGCCGCCGCTCCCACTAATAAACCCACAACAAGACTTAAGATAAAACTTGATTGTGATAAATACTCCATGATACCAATATGCGAATTCTGTTAAAATTTCCTATGTTCATGAGCAAAAACCCCCGCTTCTTTGCCATAGAGTTTTTCTAAAATCTCTGCGCTTAAAGCCCGACTTGGCCCGCCCAGACAAACCGCTTCTTTATTCAGACACAAAACGCTGTCAACATACTGATAAACCATTTGGATGTCATGAGAAATAAAAATCACGGTCAGTCCGGTCTTTTTTCTCAAATCAGCCAGAGTGTGATAAATCGTTTTTTCGCTACCGATATCAACGCCCGAGGTCGGCTCGTCAAAAAGCAAAACATCGGGTTTATCAAGCAAGGCAAAAGCAATTAAAATTTTCTGAAATTCCCCGCCGGAAAGCGAGCCCAATTTTTTATCCAAAAGATGTTTTTCCAAATGATGCTCGTCTCCGGAAAAACCGACATTTTTCAAAACCTCAAAAATTGCTTCCCTGTCTTCTTTTTTTAATTTAAGAGTCAAAAACTCCAAGACGCTGATAGGAAAATAAAAATCAATAGTTAATCTTTGTGGCACATAACTTTTTTTAATTCCTTCTTGCCACTCAATTTTTCCTTTATAAGGAATAAAATTAAAAAGCGCCCGAAACAAAGTGGTTTTTCCGGCACCATTCGGTCCCACCACCGCAAAAATATCCCCTTTTTTAACAGAGAAAGAAATATTATCAAGCACCTGCTCTTCTTCAAACTTTACTGACAAATTTTCCACTTTTAAAATTATCTGGCTCTCCATAAACAAATCAAAATCTTTTATTTTTCGGTTTTTTGATGAATTCCAAAAATTTACTCAAAGGATAAGTGTTTATAACGTCGTCTTTCTCCACCCATCCCCGCCTGGCTTGAAAAATTCCGTGTTCCATAAGATGGAGATGGCTGATGGAATGAGCATCGGTGTTAATTGCGAATTTTACGCCCATCTCCTTTGCCCGTCTGGCATACTCATCTTTTAAATCCAGTCTATCAGGATAAGCGTTAATCTCCAATAAAGTGCCGGTTTTTTTCGCCTGTTTAAAAATCTCCTCCATATCCAGTTCTATTTCCGGTCTTTTTTGGATTACCCGTGTAGTGGGATGAAAAATAATATCAATATTAGGGTTTTCTATGGCTTTTATCAGTCGTTTGGTCTGCTCTTTTTTTGATAGATGAAAATTTGAATGGATAGCCGCGCCCACAAAATCAAGCTTTCCCAGCACTTCATCTTTAATATCCAGAGAGCCGTCTTTTAAGATATTAACTTCGGCGCCAGTGAAAACATGAAACCTGGAACCTGAAACATTAAGTATTTTATTGATTTTTTCTATTTCTTTGGATTGGCGTAAAAGTTTTTTTTCATCCAAACCGCCGGTCATTGCCAAACTTCTGGTGTGGTCGGTTATAACAATATACTCATAGCCCAATTTTTCCGCTTCTTTGGCCATTTCTTCAATGGAATTAGCGCCATCGGTCCAGTTAGTTTGAACCTGCAAGTCTCCTTTTAAATTTGAAATTTTTATAAGGTTTGGTAGGGTTTTTGTTTGGCCGGCTTCAATTTCTCCTTGGTTTTCTCTAATTTCCGGCGGCATCCACTCTAAACCCAATTTTTTATATATTTCTTCTTCGGTTCTGCCAGCAATCTGCTTTTTTCCTTTAAATAGGGCGTATTCATTAAGCTTATAGTCATTTCTCATCGCAATTTTTCGCAAAGCTATATTATGGTCTTTATTACCGGTAAAATATTGCCAAGCCGCGCCAAAAGACTGTTCAGGCACAATTCTTAAATCCGCGTCAATACCTGTGTTTAAGCGAACAGAAGACTTTGTAAGCCCTTTCGCGTGGATATATTCCACTTCCGGCATCTCCACAAATATCTTCATTGCTGTTTTTGGATTATCCGATACTATCAAAATATCAATATCTCCGATGGTTTCCATCCGTCTTCTCAAAGAGCCGGCAAATTCAAGTTTTTGAACTCCTTTAATTTTACTTAAACGCGAGCCGATACTTTCTGCCAAGGGCAAAACATCGCTTAAAATAAATCTTTGATGAGATTTTTTGTAAAATTTAATGCTTTTTAAGATTTTTTGCTCCAGTTTTTCGCCAAATCGAGGCAAATTTCTTAATTTCCCTGCTTTGGCGGATTTTTCCAGGTCTTTTATATTTTTTATCCCGAGCTTTTTATACAAAACCTTAATAATTTTCGGCCCCACTCCTTCAATAGCGCTTAATTCAAAAATATTTATTGGTGTTTTCTTCTTTAATTTTTCATAATCCTTGATTTTTCCGGTTTTTAAATATTCTTCAATTCTTTCGGCAATGCCTCTTCCAACCGCCGGTATTGATTCAAGGGCTTTAATCCCGCCTTTTTTATAAAACAGGTTGATGTCCTCTTCTAAAACTTCAAGAGAATGGCCGGCTTTTTCATAAGCTCGGGGCTTAAATTCAACTTCCTCCATTTCTAGCAACTCCGCCATTTCAAAAAAAATTTTCGCCAGTTCCTGATTTGTCATAAATCCATTATACCCTCCTAAATTTTGCTTGCAAAACTCAGAAGGGTTATCCACAGGAATAATTTGCAGAGTTTTCAAAAACAACTCATACTGAAAATGGACGATCTCTAAAAGCTGGAAGTTAAGCGAAATTTAAAGAACCCGACCAGGTTTTTTATATAAAAACAATAAGTAATTAACTGGTTCCCTATTCTGCTTAATTCCCAACAATCATATTGTTCATTAAAATCATTTAGATCCCTCGGGATCTCTCTATTCTCTAGTAGGGCTATGCATGCATGGCCCTCTCTTTTTTTATTTGCCGCATTTGAAAAAAAATTATAAAATTTTATCATTACCATAATGATACTCGCCACGCATATCGCCGTCGCCGCCATTGTCACCAAGCCCGTGTTTCAAAATCCGGGTTTGATTTTTTTATTCGCTGTCTTCAGCCATTACTTATTTGACACAATCCCCCACTGGGACTACCAATTAAACTCGGTTAAAAAAGACGAAAATGATACCCTTATAAATGCCACAATTATTCCCAATAAAAAATTATTAGGAAATGATTTATTAAAAAATTTAATTGATTTCTTGCTTGGCGCCGCGATTGTTGTTTTACTGATTCGTCCCTCTCTCAACGTTAAAGATATTGCGCCAATAATCGCCTTAATAAGCGGGGCTGTTCTGCCGGACTTCATAACCGGCCTTAATCTTGTTTGGAAAAAATTTCCAACAATGGAACTCACAAAATTCCATCATTTTATTCACACAAAAAACAGACGATTGAATAAAAAACCGCTGCTTGGCATTAGTTTGACTCTGCTAATGATGCTGGCCGCAATTTTAGCGTATTAGTATTCCTGACTGCCGTCAGGCCGGCCTAAAATAAACTTTTTTGAGGCAGGTTGTTTTTAATCTCGCTTCCCTCCTCAAAAACAAGGACTTTGCCGTATTGGCCGTCAAAGCCGGGTATTAATTTAACTTTGCCCTCTCTTAATCTTCGCACGCCTTCGGCCACTGCGGAACTGCCGGCCTTACTTATATCCTCGTGGGACGCGCTCTCAAGAATATTCAGCTCGTTTTGCAAACGGGAAATCAAATTGTCGTATTCTTTTATAACGCCTTTAGTTTTTGTTCCGGCCAGGCCCAAAGATTGGGCGATAATCTCATCCAACGGCATTAAATTTTTGCAGGGAATCCGGCTTTTTACCAAAGGCCCTTCGGGGTCCAAATCATTTTTCTTGCGGTCGGCTAATTTTTCAACCCTGTTTAAAACACCGATAGTCAAAGGCCGGCCGCAGGCCGGACAAAGGCCGTTATTTTTAATAGTCTCCTCCGGAGCAAAAGAAACACCGCACACCCGATGACCGTCCCAGTGGTACATTCCTTCCTCCGGAAAAAATTCTATGGTATAAAGAAATTTTTTCGGGTCGCGCGTTTTTATGGCATCGATAACGTTGTCATAAGAAAATTCGCAGTCAAAAACATTGGCCTCCCGACCGATTCGAGAGAGCGAATGACTGTCGGAGTTGGATATTAAAGAAATGCCATCTAATTTTGAAAGCCGCCAGTTCATGGGCGGGTCGGAAGAAAGGCCGGTTTCAATGGCAAAAATTTTATAGGAAAGTTCGTCAAAACATTCTTCAATTGAATCAAATCCGGACATTGAGCCGAAAATTGAAAACCAGGGAGTCCAAGCGTGAGCGGGAATTAAAACAGCTCTTTCGTCGGCGTCTAAAACAATTTTCAAAAGTTCCTTGGAATCCATTCCCAAAATCGGCCGGCCGTCAGATTTAAGATTGCCGTTCCAGGAAAGCCGGGTAATGATTTTATCCGCCGTCTCCAAAGACGGAACAAAAATCAAATTATGCACTCGGCGGGTTTTTCCGTTTTTGGAATATATGCTGGAAATTTCAACCGTTAAAATAAACCTTGTTTTTTTCTCCGGCGATTCTTTGGAATTTTTCAAAACAAACAAGCCTTGCTCGGCCGGCTCAAGTTTTTCTTTTATCTCTTTAAACCACTCCGGATGGGTAAAATCTCCGGTTCCCATCAAATCAATCCCCTTCTTTTTAGCCCAAATATCAATATTTTCAAGGGTCATATCTCGCGATACCGCCCGGGAATATTTCGAATGAATATGCAAATCCGCTACAATCCTCATTGTTTAATTATAGCAGAAATGGTTGATTTTTTAAATCTTATTTTCCGTAAAGCTGATTGAGTTTTTTCAGGGTGGCTTCACCGACAAAACCGCTCCCCGAGATTAAATCCAAAGGAGTAAGAATTTCTTCTTGATATTTTTCCTGAAAAGCGGCCACGGCTTTTTGGGTGCATCTTCTAAAACTGCCGGTTAAAGAGCACTCTTTGATGCCGCGTCCTTCGGGCGGATAAACTCCTTCTTGAATTAAAGCCGCTTGCAAAGACAAAACATCGCCGTTTCGGTTGCCTTCTTTAATTTCTTCCTTCCAAATATGCGGCAAGAGAAAAGTGCTAAAACCATTTTCGCTTATGACCTTACGGTTAAAATACTGGTTGACCCCGGCGTAAGTTTGGAGCGCCAATTCCCGAAGTATCAAGGGTCTTAAAGAATCGGAAAGAAATTGGGGTTCATAGATATAGCCGTATTCAATCAAGAGAGCTGGGGTGTCTAAAGAGCCGTTGGCGCCCAGGGCAATAAGATTTTGGTCTTCAATAATGCCGCCGGCTTCCTGAAGATAATCACTTACCGCAAAATATTTCTTCATTTTTTCCAAAACCGCTTGGGCAATTTCCAAGCTGGCTTGGCTATTCGGCAACTGTTTCTCCGGCACATAAATGCTGAAACCGGAATATTCGCCCGGCCCAGAGCCGTGGCCGGGGTAATCATTAAAATGAAGATGCAAAACCAAATCAACGTCATTTTCATTCAGCCATTTATTAATACCGTAGAGCTTCACTGACATATCTTGATAAACCGAATTATGGACCACCCCCCTTTCTCTTTTTAAAACGCCGACATCAAAAGCCAGATTCATAAAGTTTTTAAAACTGTCGCGAAAAGCAATAATTTCGTTTTTCTTCTCTTGAAAATAAGAAGAGAATTCTTTTTGGTAGCCGTTTTTGTTTCTGGTTAAAAAAACCTCAAACCGGCTATCGTTTCTTAAAAGTTCAAAAAGAAATTCGGCGGTCATTAAAGTTAAATCCGCTTCGCCCACGCCCAGAAACTCCGCACCCGGCGAATCGCTATCGTGGCCGGGCACAATCAGGACTTTTATTTTCTTATGCTCAAACTGATTTTTTAAATATGGCGTGGTTTTCTTACTGGCCTGCAAAAGAAGCGCTTTCTGGCCTTCACCAGAAAGCGCTTCTTGGCGAAATTCAAAATCCTCGGACCAATTTTTTATTAAAACGTTAAAAAGCAAAGTCAAAACAATGCCGGAAAATAAAACAAAAATGGCAAAATAAAGAAAAGTTTTTCTCATTTTTTTGTTCTTTGTTTTCTAAACATAAAAATTATAAAAATGGCGCTTAAGCCGAAACCAAAAATCCCAATAACATTTATCAGAGAAATGAAATTTCTAAAACCGGAAAAAAATAGAATAATCGGCGGGCCAACCACCAAAATCCAGGAAAGCCAGAAAGGCAATTTGTAGTCGTAGCGAAAAATATCCTTAAAATCTTGAGCCAAAGCCAACAAAGAAGTGAAAACTGCCAAAAGGCCGAGCAAAGAGCCGGCCAGCACCGCTTTAAAACCTAAAATCGGAATTAAACCGGAAAGAGCGTCTTGGCTGGTTTTTTCGCCGGCCGCGCCGATAATGCTGAAAACAAAAATAAAATAAAAAAGAGCGGTAATTAAAATGCTGAATAAAACCACCTTTTTAAAGTTTTTTAAAGAATTGCGGCTGAATAAATCCCTGACTTCCGGTATGATGGAAAAACCGGTTAAAGAAAAAAGCCAAACGCCAAAAGGCAGAAACCAAAAATTATTATTGTTGAATAATTGAAAATTGGCTGGTTTGATAACCGGCCAAGCAACGAAAAAAAGATAGAGAACAAAACCAAAAAGCGGCAGGGTCAAGAAAAAATTCAAAAGCCCGATTTTAGAAAGCCGCAGCAGAATTAAAAAAGCGCCGGCCAAAAAAAATAAAAGAGAAAAAATTTCGGGAGCGACTTTGGGAAAGATATTGCTTAAAAAAATTCCGGCTAAAATTCCGTAAACCAGTAAAGTGCCGTAATAAGAGAAAATTGTGGCTAAAAACATCAGACGTTCGGCTTTCTTTCCCAAATAAATTCTGGTATAGCCGGTCAGACGATGGCGGCCTTCGGTACTGTAGGCCACCTCGCTGTATAAAAGATGGAGAAAAACAATCAAAGAAAAAGCAATGCCAAAATGAACCAAGCCCCAAAAAATTCCGGCCTGGGCGATGCTAAAAGGCAGGGCAAAAACTCCGGCCCCAAAAATCATCCCCACCAAAAGCCCAATTCCTTCAAGATACTTTAATTTCGGCATTATGCTTTAATAGTTTAATAATCTTCTGAATCTCGCAAATTATTTTATAAATATCACAAACCAATTTATGTGATTTACAATGCTTTAAAACTCCTAAATATGATTGGATAGTTTGATTAAAAGATTCTTCTGATATTTTATTTTGTTTTAATTGCTCTATTCTTCGCTCTATTTTGCGAAACATTCTTCTTTTGGTCTTAGTTCTTAAAATTCTGTGATGCGGAAAACTGACATAACCCAAGAAATCTATGCCCTGATGATATTTTCTTATTTTAATCTTATCCGAATGAAGAGATAATTTCAATTTTTCTTTAAGGAAATCGCTTATCGTGAATATAAGCTTTTTTAGATATTCTCTATTGTCGCTTAAAATTGTGAAATCGTCGCAATAGCGAATATAATGTTTTATTTTGAGCTTATGTTTAACAAATTGGTCTAACTCATTAAGATAGATATTGGCGAAAAGCTGGCTGGTGATATTACCCAAAGGCAATCCTTTGTCTAAAGAAACTGAAAAACTTTTGATAATCTTTTCAATCAGCCAAATCGCATTATCATCTCCGATTCTCCTTTCAATCAAAGAAATTAAAATATCGTGGTCTATTGAATCAAAAAACTTTTTAATGTCGCATTTTAGGATAAAACATTTTTTAGTATTGTTTTTGCTGGTTTTTCCGGCGAACTTCTGGAGGCGATTTACCGCCCGGTGAGTTCCCTTGTTAATTCGGCAGGAATAAGAATCAAAAATGAAAGTTAGGTCAAAAATCGGATATAAAATTCTAAAAACCGCGTGGTGTAAAACTCTGTCTTTAACAAAAGCCTTATGAATATGCCTTAATTTTGGGTCTTTAACATAAAATGAAGTATAATGTGAGTGATGATAAGTTTTAGTTTTCAATCCCTGATGAAGTTGAAAAATATTATCTTCCAAATTATATTCAAATTTCTGGACATCCGGCTTGCTTCTTTTTCCTCTTTTAAATTCATCCCACGCCAAAAATAAATTTTCCAGAGAAATTATTTTATGAAAAATTTTACATCTAACGCCCCCCCCCCGCAGGGTTCAACATTCCACTTCTGCATAGAATTTTTGAATTTTGCAAGAAAATTTATTTAATTTCGCCGAAAATACCCAAAAAAGACCGTTTTGGAATTTATTTAAAAATAGAAAACATTTGCCTTGAAGTCATGTCTTCTATAATTACTGCCGCATTAGAATTAAGAGAGAATAAACTTGTGATATTAAATTCAGCCAGAATAAAAATTGAGGTTTTAAAAAGATTAATCAGAATTACTTACGAACTGAATGTTATTGAAAGCAAAAAATACATAAATTTAGAATCAGATTTACAAGAAATCTCTAAAATGACTAACGGCTGGATAAAATATTTAAAATAAATGCTGTGTAGCAAAGAAGTTCCGTCAAAACGGAACTTCTTTTTTATTATAGAAACTTCCCGACGGGAGCGCAGGTTAGAATTGGAGTTCTCGGGATGATACCAGTTGACGTTGAACTCGCGGTTGTCCGAATTCCAGTTGACCTTGGGAACATCGCCATCGGAATAGCGCGAACCCGTTTTCTTTGCCTGATTTCGTCTAACACACCGGTAATCTTTTTTAAGATTACCTGAGTTAACCGGCTCCCTGCCGGAATTATTTATGAAGCATCCCGATAAAATCGGAAATCTTCTTTAAAATCAAGCAAGCAGTTTCTATTTTTCTAGCAAATCGCCATCAAGCGCATAAAACTATTATGTGCTCGACCGACTGTATTAGCCAATTATATTTTATCAAAAAATTTGCCAAAAAGAAATGACGGGTTCGGCTTTGCCGAACCCGTCCAAGGGAATCAAGGTACAAATTACAAGATTCACGAAACTGCCCGACGGGAGCGCAGGAGAGAATCGGAGCTCTCGGGATGATACCAGAAGACGTGGAACTCGCGGGCGTCCGAATCCCAGCAGACCTCGGGAACATCGCCATCGGAATAGCGCGAACCCGAGCAAAGCGTCCAGTTATTGATATCCAGATGGCTATCGGTTTCCTTGAAGTATTTGAGCTCCATTAGGAGCCTTTCTTCGAAAGTTATTCCGGGGATGCTCTTCTTTTTCAAGTCATTGGCAGAGAGATTTTTTAATTCCTCGTCTGCCTCAATCACATCCCGGAACCAGACGGAGTAAGCGCCGTTCTTGGCAGTCCGCTCTGACTGGACGATTTTGTCCAGGTCATCGTCAGTCCACTTCCGGCAGGGGAAGAGTTCGACACACTTGTTGTAGAGTCGCTGGGGAGTCATCTCCGGGGCAACCACGATAAGACGGTCAGAACCCTTCTCTCTCCCCGGAACCGACAGACCCAAGAGGTCTACCTCGAGACCGAAAACCTCGCGGTAAAACTGCTGCCAGTCGGCGAGAAGAACGGAAATGTCCTCCCACTCGCCGCGCAGAAAAGACTGCAGCCTCTTTTTTGTGATTCGCCTACTCTCAATCTGGGCAAAAAACTCTTTGAGCTGGGCAGGCGTCGGAGATTCCGAAGTCCAGCCAGCAACATACGACTTTTCCATCGCACACCTCCTGTTTTTTGGTTTTGAATCTAACTCAGGTCAAATTAGATTCTGTAATTTAAAGAACTATTTTACCTCCTTTCGTTTAAGTTTGACCTGATAAAATAGCATAGCAAGTAATCAAATTTCTGTCAAATAAGATGTTACGCTTTGGGGATTTTTAAATCACGGTAATTTTTTCTTTTTTTATGAGTTCCAGCAAACGTTCCACCAAAATTTTGGGATTAGAATCATAAACGATTTTGCCCGGGCCGCGATGGCTGCCTTCCACAATTTTATGAATTAATTCGTCCGTTTCCCATTCACCCTCCAAAATTCCAATGGGTTTTTCATCTTCAAAAGCCACGGTAAATTCATTAATGGTGCCCATCCGTCCGCAACCGACAATGACTGCGTCGGCCGAGCGGGTCAAAAGCAGATTGCGGCCGGAGTAATCAAAGCCGGTATAAATAATCATATCCAGATAATCCAAAGGCAGTTTGTAGCGCTCCACGTGGTCTTTTTCCGAAGAAGCCGGAGAAAGCCCGATGGAAATTCCTCCCGCGCTTTTAGCCCCTTTGGCTGCCCATAAAGGAAAACCAGTGGTGGCTCCAGTGACCAAAATAACGCCGTGCCTGGCAATCTCTTGACCCAATTCCTCGGCTTTTTTCACCGCCCCCTCTCCGCAGTGTTCGGTCTCGGCCGCGCCCGAAACGCAAATTTTATATTTTAAATGAAGATGTGAATCCATAAAAAAATTATATCAAATTCTCTCCAGCTTTCCAAACATCCCCGGCGCCCATTGTCAATAAAATATATTTTTGGGGCTTGTTTCTGTTGACTTTAATAATGTTTTTAAAGAACCTCCGGCACTCGAAAATGGAAGGCGTGTAATGAACATCAATTTTATTTTTCTCTAATTTTTTCACCAAATCGCGGGAGCTAATCTTGCCCTTTTTTTCCCGGGCCGAACCGTAAATATCCAAAATCAAAACCTTATCCGCTTCAAAAAAAGCCGAGCCAAAATCTTTTAAAAAAACTTTAGTTCGGGAAAAAGTATGGGGCTGGAAAGCCGCGATAATTTTTCTTTCTGAAAAAGTTTCGCGAAGAGCTAAAAGACTCGCTTTTATTTCCGTGGGATGATGGGCATAGTCGTCAATAATCAAAAACTTGCTCCGCTCCGCCAGCTGGCGGACGGCGGAGGGATTATTTTTATATTCCAGCCGACGCCTCATTCCCTTAAAACTCTTTAAAGATTTTAAAATCGCCTTTTCGGAAATTCCGAATTGTTTGGCCGTTAAAAAAACACCGAGAGCGTTGACCCGATTATGCTCTCCGGGAATTTGAAGTTTTATTTTTTCAAAAATCTTTTTTTGTTTTTTGGGGCTGAACAAAATTTTTTTGGACTTGAAATTTTTCAAGACTTCCTTTATTGCCTTATCTTCTCCAAAACCAACGCAAAGACCGCCGGGTTTAATATTTTTCACTAATTTCTTAAAAACATTTTTGTAAGCCGTAAAATTTTTAAAATAGTCCGGGTGGTCGTATTCAATATTGGTAATTAAAATCGCCTTGGGTTTTAAACTTAAAAATTTTGCCTGATATTCATCGGCCTCGCTGATAAAATATTTTCCCCGTCCGGCCAAAGCCCCGGTTTTCCAATTTAAAATTTCTCCGCCGACCAAAACCGTGGGATTGAGCCCCGCGTCTTTGAAAATTTTCCCCAGCATGCCCGCGCTCGTGCTTTTTCCGTGCGTGCCGCAAACCGCGATACCAATTTTTTGATTGAATAAAAATCCCAGCGCTTGACTATAACTCATCAAGGGAATTTTTAATTTTCCAGCTTTTTTGATTTCCGGATGGCTTGGTTGATAGGCGGTGGAGTAAATCACCAAATCAAGATTTTTACTGATGTTTTTGACGTTGAATTCTTCAACTTTGAGGCCGAGCTTCTTTAAAATTTCATCGGTGAAAAATTCTTCCCCGATGTCCGAGCCGGAAACAATCGCGCCTTCGGCCTTAAAAAGCTTGGCCAAACCCGCCATACCCGCGCCTTTAATTCCGATAAAATGAATCTTTTTGTTTTTGAATTCCATTCTTTAAAGAATATCAATTTCTAATCAAAAAAAAAGGGTGGTATCCAAAATCTAATGGATACCACCCGCTTCTCATTCGTTAATTTACACTTTGTTCGACATTTAAAGCTCTGGCTAATACTGGCGGAAGACCATCGCCACCAATTAAAATATTTACCGGGGCCGCCAGTTCCTTAATTAACTGTTTTAGTATCTTGGGCGTACAAAAAACCATAGCCATTTCCTCTCCCTTCTTCTTATTAAGTCGCTCAGAAGCCTCCTCTAGGCTAACAAGCTCCAAACAAAAAACAGGAAGTTCTTTTATTATTTCAAATAACTCTTTCAGGATTTCTACAGAAGCCGTACCTTCTTTATTATTTACCACTAACAGCACTGGGGCACGCATCATTCCCTCCTTTTTTTACAAGAATTGAATCGTTGCCAAGATAGTTGTCTAGTTCAGAGTATACCAAATTATTAAGATATGTAAACCATCCCCAAAAAAGGAAAATGTCATTAAAACAGCGATCGCTGTTTTAATGACACATTTTTAAAATTTAATTTACAAAAGCTGAATTGAATCGCCATATTTGGGAGATTGGGCGTTAAGGCCCAGATAATCGCGGACGCGCTGGACAAAAAATAAAGATGAAGAAGACTCGCCTTGAACAACAAAGACTTGTTTAAGAGTTTCAGCCGACTTTTGAACAAACTCCACAAGCCCTTCTTGGTCAGGATGGGCCGAATAGCCGCGGATTACTTCTATTTTTGCCCGCACCTCTATTTTATCTCCCAGAATAGTAATTGACTTGGCGCCGTCCTGCAAAATTCTGCCCAAAGACCCGGCTGACTGATAACCCACCAGAAGCAAAGTGTTTTTAGGGTCGGAAAGATATCGGCGTTCATGATGAATGATGCGGCCGCCGTTAGACATTCCGGAGCCGGCAATAATGACTTTCGGGGCCGGAATTTCATTAATGCTTTTTGATTCCTCGGTGGTTTTTGTCATTTTAAGGCCGGGGAATTTAAAAATCTCGTCTCCGGAATTAATAACATATTTAGCCTCTTGATTAAAATAATTTTCGTATTTTTTGTAAATTTCCGTGGCCATAATCGCCAAGGGGCTGTCTAAAAAAATCGGAACTTGGGGAATCCGGCCATGCTCAACCAAATCATTCAGTTCAAAAAGAATCTCCTGGGTGCGCTCCAGAGAAAAAGCCGGCATCATCAAAACCCCGCCGGCTTTAACCGCATCTTCAATCGCTCTTTCCAATTTTATTTTTCTCTCTTTTCTATCTTCATGAACTTTATCGCCGTAAGTGGATTCAATAATTAAAAAATCGGCGTCATTGACTTCCTCGGGTGGCCTCAAAAGCGGAGCGGGCGGATTGCCCAGATCGCCGGTAAAAACAATTTTAATGGGTACGGAGGTGCGACTTCCGCCTACGGAAGTCGCACCTCCGTAGATTATCTCAATCATAGCCGAGCCCAAAATATGGCCGGCGTTCTTAAAATTAACTTTAAAATCCTGAACTTCAAATTCCTGATGATAATCAATCGCCTGCCATTGACTCATTGCCTGCCTGACATCTTCTTGGTTATAAAAAACCTCTTTGTTATCCCTTTGAGCTTCTTTTTCCAAAACTCCCAAGCTGTCTATCAGCATAATTTCAGCCAAATCCTTGGTAGGCGGAGTGGAATAAATAGTTCCCCCAAAACCCTCTTTGACCAGCTTAGGAATGCGGCCAATGTGGTCAATATGACTATGCGTTACAAAAAGAGCGTTAATGCTTTTAGGGTCATAATCAAAAGGCGCGCGATTCTTATCCTCGGCAATCTTAGAACCCTGAAAAAGTCCGCAGTCAACGAGCAATTTTGTTGCTTGCCCCGAGCTTGTCGAGGGATCGCTCTCCAATAAATAATTGGCGCCTGTTACTTCCTGGGCTCCGCCGTAAAATGACAATTTTAACATAAAGCCATTATAATAAAATCAAAACATCACGTCTTCTTCGGCTCTTTTGTAATCGTGAATTTCTTCCGGCCTAAACCAGAGTTTAAGTTCATTGGCCGCCTCCTCCTGGGTTTCGGAAGCGTGAACAAGATTATGAACCACGCGCTTGTCGCTGTTGGCCAGGGCCGGGGAATCAACCGAATAATCGCCCCGAATCGTTCCCATATCGGCTAAATTGGGCAAGCTGTGGCCGGCGATTTTTCGCACCATATCCACCGCATGAATGCCTTTGATAACGGCTTTAACCACCGGGCCGGAAACCATAAAATCAACTATCCATTCCCGAATCATTTTCCCTATTTCTTCCGGATTGTCCGTGCCGACTTTTTCTATCGGGTTAAGGCCGTACTTTTGATAAGTGCCCAGAGATTTTTCTCCCAATCTTTTAATCCAAGCCGGGTCTTTGGGATAATGATTGTCAATCTGCTCTTTAGTGGCCCAAATCATCTCTAAAGAAATTATTTTCAAACCCCTTTTTTCAATTCTATTTAAAACCTCGCCAATCAAACCCCGCTTCACTCCGTCGGGTTTGATTAAAATGACCGTTTTCTCTTCTTTGGGATGCTCCATAATAAATGATATTTAATCATACAAAATTATTTTTTAATTCGCAATATGGTTTAAAATTTACAGCAAATAAATACGATCGTATTTATTTGCTTATTTTTGTTTCTAAAAATGGAAAGAGCGGATTGCAAAGCAATCCGCTCTTTTAGTTCCGCCATAAAACCCGAGGATTATAAACTGTTTAGGTTAGGCTGGAAGTTTTATCGATCTTTCTTCTCTAATAGCGTACCGTAACTTATTTTCTGCTTGTTCTATTAATCTCGCCTGTATTTGCAAGTGAGATAAGTTGGCTTTAAGGCTCATTATAATAGCCTTAACCAAGCCCTTGGCAATGCTTTCCGGCCTTTCATTATCCAATTTAATTTCACCAAGACAAACCCCGCCTCTGGCTCCGCCGTCGTCTGTGTGAACTGAAGCAAGACGACTTGAATTAACCCAAGACACAATCACTTTTTCCTCACTATTGGGAATATAGGGAAATTTGTAAACTATGTGGAACTTCCTGTGCCGTTTAAAGTCAAGAAAATGATCCCTGTTAGTTACTACCTTGATGACCTCAATCGCCATCCCGGAGTCAATATTCAAGAAATGGGCCATATAAGCCGCTAGGGCAACATCTCTGATCCCCTCTTCACTTTCGCGAGATCCCTCAAATTCTAGTGTTATCTTCGCCATTTTTTCTCCTTCTGGCGCTCTCCGGCGCCTTTACTGCTTCGGGTTTCCCTTGCCCGGAAGCTTGGAGTTTAATTCCTGTCCTCGGGTTTCAAAAGAGCATCAAGGCCAATTTAACAAAACTCTCTATTTTTGTCAATCTTTTAAAACATAGGTTTGCTGGCCGTTGCTTTTTATTTTTATCGCGCCTGACTCATCGGTTCTTAACGCTTTAATGCCGAGATTGTTTAAGGCGTCTAAAACTTCCTGATGGGGATGGCCGTAGCGGTTGTCTTTACCAGCTGAAACCACGGCATAGACAGGACTGACGGCATTTAAAAATTCCTCGGCGCTGGAGGTTTTGGAGCCGTGATGACCGGCTTTTAAAACATCTACGTCCAAATTTTTTCCATCAAGGGAAACTAAATATTCCTCAATTTTTTTGGGAGAATCGCCGGTAAAAAGAAAAGAATTATTGCCGTAAACCAACTTGGCCACAATGGAAGCGTCGTTGGTGTCCAAACCGGCCACATCTCTGTCCGGAAATAAAATCAGTAAATAGACATTTTTATCTAAAATAAATTTCATTCCCCGCCGGGCCAAAATTCTCTCCGCTCCCTCCAATTCGGCCAAACGTTGGAATTCTCGGTAAAGGCCGGTTTCTGAATCAACGCCCGGCTCGACTATTTTTCCCGCTTTAAAATTCTTCAAAACATCCGGAAAACCTCCGATATGGTCGCTGTCCGGATGAGTGACGATAATCAAATCAAGAGAACGGTCGTAAAAAGGCATAACTTTAGAAAGTTCTCCTAAAACTTTACTACCCGGGCCGGCATCAATAAGAACCTGACTGCCGTTGGGAGACTGGATAAAAATCGCGTCCCCTTGCTCAACATCTAAAAAAGCCACCAAAACCCCCTGCCGGCTTTCAAAAATTACGGCGTACCAAACAACAAAAACCAACGCTCCCAAAACCGCCAAAAACCAATATCTTAGATATTTTTTCGCAAAATCAAACACTTAAAAAAGCGGCTGGGCCCGGCCTTTGTCCAAAATTTCATTTACCAACCGGTCGGCTTCTTTGTTTTGCTCTCGGGGAATTTCCCTGAAATCCAGGAAAGGAAAGCTGATTTTCAAATTCCAAATTTTAATAAAAAGCGGAAAGAGTTTTTCTTCCAAAATTTTATACTCGCCTCTTAATTGCCGAGCGACCAGTTCACTGTCCATTCTTATTTCAATTTCCAAATTTTTTATTTTTTCCTTGCCGAAAATCTGCCTGATTTTTTGCAAAGCGAAAATTACCGCCTCGTACTCGGCCTCGTTATTAGTTTTTGAGCCGATGCTTTTGGCATAATTTTTTATAATCCGTTTTTTCTCATCCTTAACAACAACGCCAATAGCGGCCGGACCGGGGTTCCCCCGGGAGCCGCCGTCGGTATAAATCACAATTTTCCCGTTTTTTTTCATGGCTTTACTTTTATATCCACTATCCTTAATCTAATCTCATCATAGCCCTTAAAATTTGATTTTTCAATTGAGGCGGCTAAGTCAATGCGTGAACCTTTTTTTATTTTTGAAGCAAAATTATTCTGCATAAAAAAACCTATAGCTGAAATGAGCCGGCCGTTATCTTTTCTGAATTTAAGTTCTAGATGAATACCTCCGTTGCCAAATTCTCTGACATCAAAAACCTCCAGTCCGGAAAAAAAGAAAATCGGCTTGGGATTATCCATTCCAAAAGGCCGGAATTTTTCCAGCAAAGAAATTAAATCCTGATTGGCCTCGCCCAAACTCAATTCTTTATCAAACCACAAAACCTCCAGCTCAACTTTTTCTTTTTTAATTTTTTCAAAAGCCTTCTGAACTTCTTTTTCAAAATCTTCCGTCTTCGTTTTTTCTCTTAAAGTAAAACCGGCTGCCATTGAATGGCCGCCGAACTCCAAAAAAACATCTTCCGGCATTTTGGCCATCAATTTAACCAAATTAACTTGGCCGTTTCCTCTGGCCGAGCCCTTGCGGAATTTACTCTCGCCCCGGCCCCACAAAAAAACCGTCCGGGCATACTTATCCAGAATTTTATTGCAGGCAAACCCCAAAATTCCCGGCGGCCAGCTGTCATTGCCCACAACAATCATCTCCGGCAACCGGCCGGCTTCATCAATAATTTTACTAGCCGAATTCAAAATTTCTTCAGCCAGAGTTTTTCGCTCATTGTTTTTTTCTTCCAAATGATTAACCAACCGAACCGCTTCGCTGGCCGAATCGGTTGTCAAAAGGTCAAAACTCATTCTGGCGTCTCCCATCCGGCCGGCGATGTTAATGCGAGGGGCGAGCAAAAACGCGACATCGTCCTCGCTGATGCCGGAATTTCCCAGTTTTAAAGTTTTATAGAGCTGTTTTAAACCTACCCGCCTTGTTTTTTGAAGCACCCTGAGCCCAAAATGAGTCAAAATCCGATTTTCATTCAATAAAGGCATCATATCGGCAATGGTGGCCAAAGCCGCAACATCCAACAGCCACTTACTCCAGCCGGAATTCATAGGAAAGCCGCCTTTTTTGAGCAAAGCGCAGATAGTTTTAAAAGCCAGACCGGCGCCGGAAAAATATTTAAAAGGATATTTTTCTTTTTTTTGATGGAGGTCCAAAATTGCGAAAGCCGGCGGAATTTTTTTGGGGACCAAATGATGGTCAATAATAAGGACATCAATTCCGGCTTTTTTGGCTTTTTTAATTTCTTCAAAATCAGTGATTCCGCAGTCAACGGTGATAACCAAATCAATTTTGTCGGCCATAAACTTTTCAATAACCTTAAAAGTCAGACCATAACCTTCTTGATGCCGGTCGGGAATATAAATCTGGAAATTCTCAAAGCCGATTTTTTTGAAAAAATCGTGAAAAATAACGCTGGCGCAAACGCCGTCGGCGTCGTAATCCCCGAAAATCACAATTTTTTCGTTGCTTTTAATAGCCCTCAAAATCCGGCTTGAAGCCCGGGGCATATTTAATATTTCCAAAGGGTCTCCCAATGATTCGTAATCGGGATTTAAGAATTCTTGGGCTTGTTTTTTTGTCTTAATTCCCCGAAAAAATAAAAGCCGACGCGCCAAGTCCGGCTCGTTTAAGTTTTTTAGGTAATTGGCGGGAATTTTTTCCCGAATTTTCCAAGTTTTCATTGCAAAGCCAAAATTCCCGGCAAAGTGCCTTCGGCTAAAAATTCAAACATAGCTCCGCCGCCAGTTGAAAGATAATCAAACTTTTCGCCCAATTCCATTTTTCTTAAAATAGAAATCGTGTCTCCCCCGCCGACCACCGAATAAGCTTGGCTTAAAACCACGGCCTGGGCTATTTTTCTGGTGCCGGAAGAAAATGATTTAACCTCGGCCAATCCCATCGGCCCGTTCCAAATAATCGTCTTGGCTTGACTGATTATTTTAGAAAACGCTTCAATTGTTTCCGGACCGATGTCTAAAATAATTTCGTCATTTTGCACTTCTGCTGCCGGACTGATTCTTATGTCTTTTTCCCCGCTGGATTTTTTTGAAACTAAAACATCAACCGGAATATGCAGTTTAGGATTGGTTAATTCCAATTTTTCTGTTTCGTTAATCATCTCCTCTTCAATCAAAGATTGGCCAACGGCAACGCCTTTGGCTTTCAAAACCGTGTTGGCCAAAGCCCCGCCCAAAAGCAAATGGTCGGACCAATCAAGCATTTTTTTTACTAGTTTTATTTTGGTGGAAATTTTTTCTCCGCCGATAATCGTTGCCAAAGGCCTTATTGGTTTCTGGATTAAACCGCCCAAAACCTTTGTTTCCTCTTCTATTAAAAATCCGGCAAAAGAAGGAAGAAATTTTGGCAGACCGACAATGGAGGCGTGCTGGCGATGGGAAACGCTGAAAGCGTCGTTGACAAAAATATCCGCCAGCCCGGCCAATTCCTTGGCAAAATTTTCGCCGTTGGCTTCTTCTTCCGGATAAAAACGGAGATTTTCCAGCATTAAAATCTCCCCGACTTTCATTCTGTTTGCCCTTTCTTTAACTTTTGGTCCGATAATCTCGTTGATAAAAATCACCTCCTGCCCGATTAATTCCGCTAAATAATCGGCTATCGGCTTCAAACTTTTTTTCCCCGACAAATGAGAAATTATAATGAGCCTCGCTTTTTCTTTTAAGAGATATTCAATGGTGGGAAGAGTTTTTTTAATCCGCCAATTTTCATTTTCATCAACCCGATTGTTCTCTCCCAAAGGAACATTAAAATCAACCCGCAAAAACGCCCGCTTGCCTTTAATGTCAATATCTCTGATGGTTTTTAACATAAATTAACTATTTTGGAAAAATCTTCGGGGGACAAGCTCGCTTGACCGACCAAAAAACCGGAAATTCCTTCAATTTCAAGAAAACGTTTGGCGTTTCTAACATTAACAGAACCGCCGTATAAAATCGGAATGCCGTAAGCCTCCGCCGGCTGGCGGATGCCGAAAATATCAAATAAAATTTTTCTGATATAAATTGTCATTTCAAAAATATCTTCCGGCTGGTCGGCTTTGCCGCCCGCGGCGCTGATGGCCCAAATCGGCTCGTAAGCGACAATAAGATTTTTGGCCGAAATTTTGGAAATATTTTTTAAGCCCGCCCAAAGCTCTTCTTTAATAAAGCTGAAAAAATTATCTTTGTCCCGAGTTTTTTCTCCCACGCATAAAATAACTTTTAAATTCTGCTTTAAAGCCGCGATAACCTTTTTGTTAACCATCTCGTTGGTCTCGCCCAAATTTTCTCTTCTTTCCGAATGGCCCAGAATCACATATTTCACTCCTAAATTTTTAAGCATTAAAGGAGAAATCTCTCCGGTATAAGCGCCTCCGCCAACTGGCGGATTCCAGAAACAATCCTGTCCGCCCAAAACAATTCCCGTTTTGGGCGAGACAAGTGAGCTTAATGCTTCCAAATAAACAAAAGGCGGACAAATTACCACTTCGGCCCCTTTCTTGGCTTCCGGCTTAATCCCCTTTTTAATCCCCTCAAAAATCCGCTTGGCTTCAGCCAAACTCTGCGGGTTCATCTTCCAATTTGCCACTATTATTTTTCTCATCTTGCTAAAATTCTATCATAATTTACCCCGCCCCGCAAAAGTTGCGGGGCGGGGTTTTAAGAAAATAAAAAAGGAGAGACAAAATTGCCTCTCCTTGATGGGTTTTGTTTCGTGTTTAGCTACTCGCGAAAAGCGAAAGCATTCACGATGTTTTTTTCAGCCTTTTCGCGAGCTACTCGCCGACTCTCTAAAACATCATCGTTAGAGTCGGCTTCGTAGCGCTCCTCGGCCTCAATAAGCGCTGCTTGCGCCGCCAAGCGAGCCTGATTGAGATTATGCATCAATTCGTTGAATTGTTTTGGAGTCATCTCCTTAATTTTTTCTTTCCAGTCGATTCCCATTTTCTCCTCCTTTCTCCGTCTACTTTAGACGGGAGAAAATTTAAATCAAAGAACTTATCCCGCCGGAAAAATCTTACTTGCCTCGCCGAAGTTTTAACGCAGGCGGGTAAAATTCCTCTGGCGGAAGGAGACCATTGACATCACTTTTCAAAATGATAATCTGAACTATATGGCTTTTCTTAATCTTACAATCAAACCTCGCGCCGAACGTTCGCGCAAAATCGTTGTTGAAATGGATGCTGACCGTTTTGAGAAATTGGCCGCCAATCTCGGTCTTTTTAATCCCGATTTTCTCAAAAGTCTGGAGCGCGCCGAGCGTGAAATCAGTCAAGGGAAAACAAAACGTCTTCATTCTCTCCACGCTCTCCGGCGAACATGACAGAAATCCGCTACACCCCGGAGTTTAAAAAACGCTACAGCGAACTGCCTTTTTTAATTCAGCAAAAAGCGGAACGGCGAGAACGACTTTTTCGTCAAAACCCTTTTCACCCTTTACTGGAAACAGAAAAATTAAAACCTAAAGAAAAAGAATATTGGAGTTTTCGAATTGACCGCCATTATCGGATTCTTTTTAGGTTTCAAAACGGCGACAAAATAGTTCTTCTCACTTGTGGCCACCACAACTGGATTTATCGCTATATTACTACGCATTAAGTTCTCAATTAACAAATCCTCTCTCTGAACCCGCGATTTAGAATCACGAGCTCGGAAAAGGTGGGGAGGAAAATTTAGTTAAGTTTTTCCTCCCCTAAAAATCACCTCCTTTACACTAGAAATCAAGGAATTGGGATTCAGACAATTATCCGTGGCATCCGTCGCGCTGCTGCTCGCAGCAGAACAGAGAGCCCCACCATTACCAGAATCACAACGACATAGTATACCGTAGGAAACTGGAAGATGGGACTGATTGCCCCCATCGGCGAGTGCTTTGTGGCCAACATGGCCAGCCCGAAGATGGAGAAAATAATTCCCGCCACCACGCCTGCTAGAAATAAAGCGGCCTCTCCGACGATCTCTGTGATTTTTGCCAATTTTGTTTTCGGTATTTCCATTTCCTTTCACCTCCCTTTGGTTAAATCAAAGAACTGCATCTCTGCCTACATTATAGCATATTGAAAATATATGTCAATAACAGAAAAATCCTTATTTTAAGCCGTAAATTAATGATAAAAATCAAATGTAAAGCTGATAATTATTTTCTTGACTTTTTTTCAATATCCGCTAAATTGAAACTATGGCTACTCTAATCCAACCAAAAATTAAAAGAAAATCTTCCAATGCCACCGGACAACTTCTAAATGAAGTGCTTCACGAAATTCGTTCTCTGCGTCGGGAATTTTCTTTGATTCTGCCTCAAGAAGATTTAGAAGATTACGTTCATCCAGAACAGATTAAACGTTCTTACGAAAAAGCTCTGAAAAAATACCCTCCGGCGAGAATATGAAAATTATTCACACCGATGATTTTAAAAAAGCTCTTAGTAAATCACCGGAAGAAATCAAACATCTATTTGAAATTCGGGAAGAGCGTTTTAAAAATAACTGGACCGACCCAAGACTTCATATTAAAAAAGTTCGTTTTCTCAATCATGTTTTCTCTTTAAGAATCACCCGCCGTTATCGAGTGTTCTTTTATTTTCAGAATTCAGAAACAGCTATTTTCTTTGAAATCGGCCATCGCAAAGACATCTACCGAAAATAATTTTCAAAGAACTTATCCTCTGTCTGAACCCGCGATTTAGAATCACGGGCTCGGAAAAGGATGGGAGTTCCGAGGGATAGAACCAACGAAACTCCCTTGTTTATACTCCCCATTTATCGCTGGACGCGAATTAGAAGATACTCACCCCTTGTCGCCTTGTCGTTCGTCGGGTTGTGGTTCTCCCAGACCTTCCTGATCGAACCGCCCGACACGTGGTAGACGGTGGCGAGACCGAACGTTCCATCCTGCCGCTTCTGCGGGTGGTTCTCAAACACCCCGAAGCGTAGACCCGAGAACGCGGCCTTGATGTAATGCGGTGCACCGGCGACCGCGTAGACGAAGCCGTCCGGGTGACTACGGATGTAATCAACCAGTTCCTCGAAGGCTGTAAATACCACCGAGTCCGTAACAATCTCTACGACCCCACCGTGAAGATCGCAGATTGCCTGCTTCTGGGCAAGCGTTAAATTATGTCGGCTCAACCAATAAACTTTTGCCATATCCCTATCTACCATCTCTTACATTCTCCTTCTAAAAGTTTAGCCAAAAAATCAAAGAACTACATCCCGCCGGAAAAATCTTCTTTTGAAAATTCCTCTGGCGGGAGGAGCAGAATTTGACTAATCCTGCTCCTAGTTTTTGAAAGAATGCGTGAGCACTATCATTTGATGCCCTTCTTGGCCGCCAGCGCCGCGGCTTTGTTAAAATAAACAATGCCATCAACTACATAATACATTCTAATCACCTCCTTTCAATTCTGCTACCATTATATCATATCTAATATATTTGTCAATAGGTTTAGAGACTTTTAAAAATCGTCAAAAAATCATTATTTTAAGCCAAAACTAGGCTATCCGATAGCCTAGTTTAAAATAGATATTTAATTGCCAAAAACCCTCCGATTAAAAGCCCCAGAAAAATCAGAGAGGCAAGATTAAAATACTTTTCCAAAATCCTCTCCACTTTGGGCCCGGAAAGTTTCATTATATAAGCCACTGCGAAAAACCTGGCTCCCCGGCCTATAATGGAAGCCAGAATAAAAGTCCAAAAATCAATCTTAAAAACTCCGGCCGAGATAGTAATGAGTTTATAAGGAATGGGCGTGAAGGCCGCGGTGAAAACCGTTAAGAAAGAGTTTTGATGATATTTTAATCCGACGGCCTCCATAGCCGATTGCAAATGATAAAAATCAATTATCTTCTGACCAAACAAACTGAAAAATCCCCAACCAAGGTAATAGCCGAGAATTCCGCCAGCCAAAGAGCCCAGTAAAGTTAGAAAGGCGTATATCTTCCAGCGATTAAAATTCAAAGCCAAAATAGCAATCAGCAAAACATCGGGCGGAATTGGGAAAAAAGAACTCTCGGCCAAAGCCAGCGAAAAAAGCGCCCAAGGCGCGTAGGGACTGTTCTTCCATCCCAAAACCCATTTTTTTAATCTTTCCATTGTCTTATTGTATGTCTTTTTTTCTTTGAAGATAAGTTTTAAGAATCAAAGCGGCGGCCGAGGCGTCAATTTTAGGCGGGGTTTTTTGTTTTCTGACTCTTTGACTATCAAAACGTTTTTTTTGGAACGGGCGTTCGGCCGCCTTGGTTGTTAAAACCTCGTCTTCAAAAATAACCGGTAAGTTCAATTTTTGTTCCAGTTTTATTTTAAATTTTCCTGCGCCTTCGGTGGCGTGAGTGGGCCGACCTTGAAAATCCAAAGGCAAGCCTAGAATTATTTTTTTGATATTTTTTTCCTGACAAATTTTTTTTAACTTCTCAAAAATATTTTTGTCATTAACCAAAACCTCCAAAGGAAAAGCAAAATTATCAGCCTCATCAGAAACCGCCACCCCCACTCTTTTTTCTCCATAATCAATTCCTAATATCCTCATAATTAAAAATTAAATTAAAATACCAATCCCGCGATAGTATCATAGTCTAGACAATGATACTATTTATATTTCTTCTTTTTCCCATGAAATTATTTTAAGTTTTGGCCATATTTTTACCCACCGTTCAACTTTTCCCTCGTAAATCTCCTTGGTAATTTGCACTTTATTCGGCCGGACAATCATTTCAAATAAATCATTCAAACCATTAGGCGCACATACAACAAATTCTCCATTATTATTGTACTTAACGCCAATTGTTGTTGAAGTAGTTGGCCAAGACGCAATAGCCTCTTCTACAGATTTATATTGTTTAATCGGCAGGCCGAAATGTTTCTCATACCAAAGATGAACTCGCGCTTGATTTCTAATTTCTACGGGGATGGAAATGTCCTTAAATAATTCTTTGCTTTTCCTAATATAAATATCTTCACTTTCATATGAAATGTCCTCAGCATCGTAATAAACTAAATCAAAATCATTAATACCTGTATCCGAATCAAAGTTATGCAACGAGTTCCATACCGTTTGAGCAATACAACCTGCTCCTAGATACCAATTTGGCATTTGGAGAGAAAGAGCGCGGTTTAATATTTTCTTAATGTTTTCACTGTTTTCTAAAATTTCTTTTAACCTATATTCCATAGTCTTATTTATCTCTATCTAAAAGATTAAATAGTAAAAAATGTAAGGGGTATTTCTTTTTCAGCCATTCAAAAGAGAACGGCTCCATCTGTTTTTGTTTCTTAGTAATAACCCTCGCCCGTCGTTCCAATTCTTTTTCAAATTGCTTTAATCCTTTTTCATACCCACCAAACCCAGAAATCAACCATTGATGAACCCTGGACACAGTATTCTTAGCTACTCTTATTTCTTTCATTATTTCATCATAAGTTTGACCCTCCAAAAGAGACTGCGCAATTTTAATTCTTCGAGCAAGCATAATTGCCTCGCTTTCGCTTAGCAAGTCTTTAAAAAAACTCTTAACCTCATCACGAGAATTTAAGCCGGCAATGCTTGTCCATAAAAGGTCGAGATATTCTCTTCTCTCTACTCCATCTATTTCTCTTGGATTCACCCTACTCATACTTTTCCATAGTATCATTGTCTAGACAATGATACTAAACACGTTTCTTGTGGATTATTATAAAGTTAAAATCTCCCCTTTGTTTTTTCCGACCGCAATCGTATGTTCAAAATGAGCCGCCCGGGAGCCGTCTTTGGTTTTCCAAGTCCAGCCGTCGCTGGTCAAAAAAACATCCGGCCCTCCCTCAACAATCATCGGCTCAATAGCCAAAACCATTCCTCTTTTCAAAACCTCGCCTTGCCCGGGCTCGCCCCAGTTGGGAATATCCGGCTCTTCATGCACCGAATAACCGACCCCGTGTCCCACCAGTTTTCTCACCACCTGAAACCCATGAGATTCAACGTAAGATTGGATGATAAAACCGATATCGCCCAAAGTCCGCCCTTCTTTTGCCTGCTTAATACTTTTGGCCAAGGCGATTTTACAAATTTTTAAAAGTTTTCCCGCCTTCTTGTCAATCGTTCCGATTCCAATTGTCAAAGCAATGTCGGTGTAAAGCCCTTTGTATTTCATTCCCAAATCCAAACTGACAATATCGCCATTTTTTAAAATAATTTTTTCCGAAGGCAGACCATGAACCACCTCGTCGTTCAAAGAAACGCAAAGCGAAGCCGGATATGGAATTCTATCGTCTTTGGTTTTATAGTTTTTGAAAGAGGGCTCGCCCCCGGCTTTTAAAATCAAGGCTTCGGCTATTTTATCCAGTTCAATTGTTTTTATGCCCGGCTCGGCCTTTTGGGAAATTTCTTTCATAATTTTCGCCAATTTCTTCCCTCCTTCCCGCAAAATCTCAATTTTCTCTTTTGTTTTTACGGTTATCATAAATTTCTGAAATATCTTTATGAACATCTTCAATCGGCTGCTCTCCGTTTATTGAAAAAAAACAATAATTTTTTCTTAGATAATCAATGGCCGGAACGACCCTGGTATAATGTTCTGATATTCTCACTTTAAAAATATTCTGGTCGTCCAAATCTCTTATTTTTAAAATTCCGTCTCCCTCCGGACATTGGTCTCCTGTTTTAAGTTTTTCCGAACTAATAAAAACATGCTCGGCGTCAGCCGCGCAGACAAGTCTTTTTACCAAACGTTTTTTCAACTCCTCGTCCAAAACCTTAATCTCAAAAACAATAATATTATCTTTTCCAACAGCCTCGCTGAGAAAGGGGAGAAAACGTTCGGCTTCATAAAGAGTTCTGGGCGAGCCGTCGTAAACCACGCCGGAATAACTCTCCAAAATTTCTTTTGTTTTTTTTATAACCACCCCAAAAATCCACGCCGGGTCAAACAAAACTCCGGCTTTATAATTATCCTCTTGTTTTTTTGTTTCAGGGTCATCATGAGAAGTAATAAATTCTTTGCCGATTTTGCTGGTTAAAAAATGAAAAAAGCCGAGCTTATCAGCCAAAAGTTTAGCTTGAGTGCCTTTGCCCGAGCCCGGTTTGCCCAAAACTATTATCGCTTCTTTTTTACTCATATTCCCGCATTGAGATTTGAGCTTGAATCTGTTTGGTGGTTTCCAAAGCCACCGAAACCAAAATTAAGAGAGCCGTTCCTCCCAAAGTAAGGGCGACGTTGCCGGTGATGGCCCGCATGGCCAAAGGCAAAACAGCGATTAATCCCAAAAAAACCGCGCCGATAAGAGTAATTCTTTTTAGAATTTTTCCGAGATGTTCGGCGGTTGAGGGGCCTGGCCTGATGCCCGGAATGAAAGCGCCGCTTTTTTGAAGATTATGGGAAATTGATTCCGGGTCAAAAGTAACGGCCGTGTAAAAATAAGTGAAAAGAAACACCAAAACAAAATACAAAGAAGCGTACATCCAGGGATTATTGATAAAATTCAAAGCCAAACGGGAGAACGACTGAATCATCGGACTTTGGGCTCCGGCCAGCAAATTAACAATCATTTGGGGAAAAAGCAAAATAGAAAGAGCGAAAATAATGGGGATAACCCCGGCCTGATTAACTCTTAAAGGAAGATAGGTGGAAACGCCTCCGTACATTTTCATTCCTCTGACGCGCTTGGCATAAGACACGGGAATAGGACGTTGGCCTTCGGTAACAAGAACCACTCCGGCGATAATCAAAAAAGCGGCCGCCAAAAACGCCAGGTAAACCGGAATCTGGGAAACGTTGTAATTGAATAAAACCTGGCTCAAAGAAGAAGGGACGCCGGCGACAATTCCGGCAAAAATTATCAAAGAAACTCCGTTACCAATGCCTTTTTCCGAAATTAATTCGCCCAGCCACATTAAAAACATAGAGCCGGCGACAACAATAATAATATTGGTAAACCGGCTGAAAAAATCAAGATGGCTGATCGCCCCCTGCCGCTCCAATAAAACCAATAACCCGAACCCCTGCAAAAAAGCCAAAGGAACGGTTAAAAAACGCGAATACTGGTTGAATTTCTGGCGGCCAGCTTCGCCCTCTTCGTAATACATCGCCTTTAAAGCCGGAAACATCATTGTCAAAAGCTGCATTATAATGGTGGCGGTAATGTAAGGCCCCACTCCCAGCATGACAATGGAAAGATTGCCTAAAGCTCCGCCGGAAAAAATATTCAAAAGCCCAAAAAATTGGTTGCCGGCAAAAAAAGCCTGGAGCCGAGCAATATCAACCCCGGGCACCGGAATAGCCGCTCCCAAACGGAAAATCACCAGCATCGCCAAAACAAAAAGAATCTTCTTTCTTAAATCTTTGTCCTTAAAAATCAATTTTAATTTCTGGAGCATGCCAAATTTTACAAAATTTTAGAGTAATAACGAATAAAATTTTGACTAAAATTTGAGCGCCCCGCTCTAATTTTGCCTTGAATTAACTAATTTTACTTTATTTTGGAATGACGCATCTTAACTTTTGTCGCTTGCGTGCGCGAATAGCGCATCCCGTAAAGGGCGAAGCAAGCGACCATAAACCGCCTCGCAAAATTAGGGCTGGGGTAGCCAAATTTCTAAACAATAATCTTAATATAGTATCATTCCCCAATCCCAAAAACAACTATTGACTTTTTTTAAGAAATCTGCTATTTTAAACAAAGACTGGATAAAACGCGCTAACAACGTAAAAAAGGAGGAATAAAGATGGGACACAAATTTGAGGCGGGTAGTATCCGAGTGTATATAAAGAAAAATCAGGTGGAGGATTTTGAAGCATTGTGCAAGGATATTGCCTTAATTCCCAAAGGCGGCGGGGACATTGACTATAAACCCGGCCATGCTTTCAATCTCTATCAAGACGGCGGAGGAGACACATATTTTGTATTTCCCAACAATGCATTCCTTGTCCTGATGAGCATAGAAGGACAGGTGGATAAAATTACGTTTTATGTCAGGTTGTTTCCTGAAAAATCGCTTCCTTGCATCATCGGCATCTATAAACTTGGTGATGCCAAGGCTGATCTTTATCCCATAGATGAAATGATGTGCGGATTAAATCTGGAGATATCGGGGAGGAGCGAGGAAAGCATCAGAAATATGGTCAATTTGTTTTGGAAAATCATAAACGGCGAGATTGAACCAGTTGAAAGAAAAGAAACTTAACAACACTACGAAAGTCGGAGATCCGTAAAATAAAGCCCCGGGCTGTTTGAAAGAACAACTCGGGGCTTCTTTTTTCAAATCCAAAAGTTCGGGAGTCCAACTTCTGGGAATTATTATTCAACCTTTCCGCCGGCTTTTTCTATTTTTTCTTTGGCCGATTGGGAAATCTGACATTGAGAAACCAGTAATTTTTTGGCCAATCGGCCGGAGGCAAGAAGTTTAACAACGGGCATCTTCCCTTTTTTCTTTTGAATTAATCCCGATGCCAATAAAGTTTCTGGATTAATTTCCGCCCCGTTTTCAAATTTATTCTCAAGCTCTTTTAAATTTACAATGACCGGCTTTTCTTTACGGGAACTAAAACGATATCCTCTTTTCTTGGGGATTTTTTTGATAATGTCGCGGAGCTCCGGCCTCATCTTTCGGCCAGCTCTGGATTTCTGACCCTTGCTGCCGCGGCCGGAATAGGCGCCGCGTTTTCCTCCTCGGCCGACCCGCTTTTTTGATTTTTTCTTGGCGCTTGGTTTTAAATTATGAATCTGCATTTTGAGCGGAAAGTTTTTTTAAAGCTTCTATGGCGGCTTGGGCCTGATTAATTTTATTTTTGCTTCGGGAAACAATTTTGGCGGTCACATTTTTAACTCCGGCCAGAGAAAACACGTAGCGCGCCGCTCCCCCGGCCACCAAACCGTGGCCGCTGGGAGCCGGTTTGATAAGGATTTTGACGCTGCCCTTTTTTACGCTGACCGGAGAAGAAATTGAGGCATTTTTATTCAGATGGATTTTTATCAAATTCTTTTTGGCCTGATGATAGGCTTTTTCAATCGCCAAAGCGGTGTCTCCGGCTTTGCCTAGGCCGAAACCGACCCGACCCTTTTGGTCTCCAATTACCAAACTTACCCGAAAACGAAAACGCCGGCCGCCGGCCACCACCCGCGCCACCCTGCGGATATCAATCACTTTCTGTTCAAATTCCGGCTTTTCTCTAAAACCGCCTGTTCTCGCGCCGTTTCGTCTTTGTTTTTGCATATTAGCCATAAATCACTAAATTTTTAAGAATCGTTAGTTTTAAACTCAATCCCACCAGCCAAAGCTCCTTCCGCCGCCGCCTTTACCCGACCGTGAAAAAGATAGCCCCCTCTGTCAAAAACCGCTTTTTTTATCTTTTTTTCTTTGGCCAGTTTAGCCAGCTCCTTGCCGGTTTCAAAAGCCGTTTTGGTCTTAGCCAACCGTTTATTTTTTGAAAGCTTTAGGTCGCTTATTCCGACCAACGTTTGTTTTTTCTCATCGTCCACCAGTTGCAGAAAAATATGTTTTCCGGAACGGAACACCGAAAGCCGCGGCCTCTCCGATGTGCCGAAAATTTTGGCCCTGGTTCTTTTATGCCTGATTATTCTCTGATAATTTTTTTTTCTGTCTTTATTCATAAAAAATTTAGGAAGAACCAACCGCTTTTTTGCCGGCTTTGCGTCTGATAATTTCGTTCTCGTACCTGATACCCTTGCCTTTGTAGGGCTCGGGCTTTCTGATGGCTCTTATTCTCGCGGCCGTTTCCCCCACCAATTCTTTGTCTATTCCTTCAATCTTAATGGAGTTTTTTTCCAGAACAAAAGAAATGCCTTCCGGCGTATCCATTGCCACCGGATGGGAATAGCCGGCTAAAACAATCAACTTTTTGTCGCGCAATTCGACCCGATAGCCAACGCCTTCAATAATCAACTTCTTAGCGAATCCTTCAACCACTCCCTTAATCATATTTTTTATATGGCTGGCGTAAGTTCCCCATAAAGCCCTTGATTGCAGGGTTGATTTTTTCATTTTCAGCTTCAAGGAATCGTCTTTTTTTTCAAAAATAATTTCGTCTCTGAATTTTCTCTTCAGTTCTCCTCTTGGACCTTTCACAAACAAAAAACCGTCTTTGAAAGAAACATCGACTCCTTCGGGAATTATTATTGGATTTTTTCCTATCCTACTCATACTTACCATATTTCACAAATTATCTCTCCTCCAAGATTCTCTTTTTTGGCTTCTTTGTCGCTTAAAATTCCTTTAGTGGTGGAAATGACGGCCATTCCCCGGCCCCCGCGAACCGATTTTAAATTCTTGGCCGACTGATAAACTCGGCAAGACGGCTTGGAAATCTTTTTTAAGCCGGAGATTTTGGGAGTATTATTTTTGTAAAGCAGTTCCAGCTCCAAAATTTTTTTATTCTTCCTTCCGCGGCGGCGCGCCTCTTTTAAATAACCAAAACGAATAAGGGCTTTAGCCACCTCCGCTTTCAATTTTGAATAAGGAATAACGACCGTTTCCTTTCCAACGGCTTGGGCGTTTCTTATTTTTGTCAGCATATCGGCCACAGGGTCCATAATAATCTCAAAAATTAAATCTTAAATCTCAAATCTACATTTTACCAGGACGACTTTTTGATTCCAGGAATCTTGCCTTCGTTGGCCAGCTCCCGAAAACAGATACGGCACAAGTCAAAATCCCCCATATAGCCCCGCTTTCGGCCGCAACGAAAACAGCGCCTCACGATTCGCGAGGAAAATTTCGGCTCTTTTTTGGCTCGAGCAATAACCGATTTTTTGGCCATAAATTAAAAATTAAGGCGCCCGGCGCCATTACCAATATAACCCAAGCAAAAAAAATTTGCAAGAAATTAATTTTATTTCTTGGCAAAAGGGAAGCCCAGCAGTTTAAAAAGTTCAATCGCCTGGTCGCGGGTTTTGGCGTTGGCCACAACGGTCACTTCAAAACCGAAAATCAGCCGGTCGGTTTCCTGAATAACTTCGGGAAAAATCGTCTGTTCTTTAAAGCCGACGGTCAAATTGCCGGATTTATCAACGGACTTCAAAACCAATCCCCGAAAATCTCTCATTCTCGGAAGAGCGACATTTATCATCTTGTCCAGAAAATCATACATTCTTTTGCCTCTTAAAGTGGCGGCTAAACCGATAGCCGCCCCTTTTCTGATTTTAAAAGAAGCGATGGATTTTTTTGCTTTCCGGTCAGCCGGTTTTTGTCCGGTAATCAAAGCCAGATGTTTTTTAATAATGTCTTTTTGGGCGGCGTCATATCGGGTGCCAAGACCAATATTAATCACCGTCTTGATAAGACGCGGCGCGGCCAGATCGCTTTTGAAGCCGAATTTTTTTTTCAGTTCCGGCACGGCTTTTTTTTGATATTTTTCTTTTAA